>VOFE01002377.1_pt1 | contig 58563 bp, 79 predicted proteins | sample 5384071 | NCBI WGS metagenome assembly VOFE01 (sample SAMN12384724, study PRJNA508395) | human gut metagenome | isolation source: healthy gut D | host: Homo sapiens
AACCTGACGGGTTGTTTATGTTTCATCGGGACAAAGTCATCCACGTACGGGTGGGCGGACTTTATACCCGCCACCGGATATTTTCCATATCCCATGGCCTCGGGGTGTTCCCAAGAGGGAATAGCTCCCATCAGGGCAACCCTCCGTTCCCGTGATTCATCACCGATTTTCCGAGTGTATTGGATGCAAAAGACTTATGGCCAGTAAATGCGAGCTTTCATTCTTAACCTTCCCGACGTTTGCAACCCACTTAGTATGCCGGTCTATCCCGTCAGGATAAGCTTTCTCCATATACTCAAGAGTGTCTTCAGAAACCGTTTTTTCCCTTTCGGCTACAAGTTCTTTCCTCTCCTCCGTTAAAATCTCCTGACCTTCCTCTGATACGATGGGACGGTCGCAGAAAGTCACCGTATCTTTCCCTGAACGGTTTACCACGATATGATTCCTTTTTCACTCTCCGGACTTTTGCCCAAAGACATCCGACGGCTCCGGAAGAATGTCTTCGGTTTGAATGCGCTTTTCTACAAGAGACGTAAAACCGGCCGGCATACGTTTCTTCCCAAGGGCACAACGATCGCCAACGCCGCCGCTATCCCAGCCAGGCGAAGCCATACGGTACGCCTTCCACGAGAGGAGGAGACGGACAGGCATCGCTCTTCCAAAGCCTTGTTTATCCCGTCCCACAGCCCGTCGGGAGGGGTGGCCTCGTAACCGTCCAGTTTCTTTTGCCATTCATTCAACCATTTATCTTCCATTGACCTGAGCTTTATATCTTTGAACTTCCTTTACCAACACCGCCTTTGCCCGATGCAGTTGCGAAGCCGATGTACTCTCTTTTATATTCAGCATCGCCGCAATCTCTTTATGGCTTTTCTTTTCGAATACATACAAATTGAAAACAGCTCCTATACCCTGCCGGTAAACGGCAAATCATTTCCTGAAGAACTTCAGAAGGAATGTCCTCCGCATCCGGCTCATCCTCTACCGTATCCGGTACGTCCCACCCATCGTCAAGAGATTCCAACTGCCGGTTGCGCTTCAAGAATTTCAATGACTCGTTCACCACAATAACACGTACCATCCATCCCCGGAGAGAGCCTTCACCCCTCCACTCGAAACCGTGAATGGAAGTGAATATCTTCACGAAACAATCCTGAAGGACGTCTCACATCGTCCATACAAGCCACATAACGGGAACATACGGCTGTGAGGCAACCCGCATAGCGACAATATAATAATTTCATCGCTACACGGTCGCCCCGCTGTATATCTCGAACCAAATCCTGTTCGCCTCCGTTTCCGATACGCGTCATTCTGAACGAACGGTTATCTGTCCTCCAACACTATCGTAACATACCTCCTCTTTGCATTTGCTCTATTTGTCTGGCTACGTTTCCTGTCTTTTACGGGTACAATAATCGAATTCCGCTGTTCTCCTCCCCGAAACGACTGCCAAACCAACGTCAGTTTGACCGTACGACCTCCGGTATCGGGAAGCTTCCCCTAAATCAAAGGCCACAAGCGCATCGCTTCGCCAACTCCCCGCATCTCCGCAAGCATCGTGACGAAACTCCACCTCATAAGGATTCTCCGGATTACCTCCGGTCAATAAATTCACCTTATGGGCAATCCCCTATTGCCCCACAAAGTAGAGAAACGCAGCGTCAGATAACCGTCTTCTGCCACAGTCACCCAATCATCTACGATATCCACTGGGTCATTCCCATACAGCGAATCGTTCACCAAAGCAGAATCCGGAACCGTTTTTTTCGTCAGAATGCTGTCCATCCAGTTTACATAGACCGCACGCGTACAGAAATGCTTTTCCCCATCTACGTCCGTAAAATAAACCAAAGCCCTCACTTCCTTTTCTCCGAAAGGGAAGAGGACAGATTTACCGGCCAAAGCGTAGTCTCATCGTCCAACTGCAAGAAACAGGAATCCGTTCCGCCCTTGACCGTCACCAAAGCATTCGGACTGAGATAAGGATACCATACATAAACCTCGTCATCATCGTCCGAACAAGACTGAAACAAAACCGGAGCCGCCAACAGGCAGGCCAACACCCATAAGGCATGTACTTTCTTCATTTTTCATCCAATTTAAAAAATCCGACATTCTGTTTATCAAACCGCGAACCGGCCAAATCCTTGCTCATTCCGATGAAAATAACGTTAAAAACCAAACATAAAAATAGGGATGTACCATTGGTATCTGATACATCCCCTGATATTCTCCATACAAGAACTACTTGTTCTTATAATTCTTTAAGCCGGTCTGCAAGAAATCTATATACTTATTGACATCCTCGTCGTACGAATATGACTTGTTCAACGGCTTGCCTTCGTTGTCGAGCAATACATAGAACGGCTGGGCATTGGCCCCTGAACTTACTGCGTTGCAAATAGCTCCATTTGTCACCTACCGTACGCAAAGTACGTTCCTGACCGTTCTCTGTCACCTTAATAGGTTCCGGCAGCTTGGTCTTCTCATCCACATACAACGTGATTAGCACGTAATCGTTCTGCATGATATCCGCGACCTTCTGGTCGGCCCCACAGCCAGCTCCATCTTGCGGCAGTTCACGCAACCGTATCCGGTAAAGTCTATCATCACGGGCTTACCTTGCCTGCGCGCATATTCCATCCCGGCATCATAATCCATGAACTGAGCCTTCACCTCGTTCTCATAAAGGTTGAAGTCTTGCGTGCTCATCGGAGGCGAAAAGGCACTGATAGCCTTCAGCGGCGCTCCCCACAAACCGGGAACCATGTAAATGGCAAAAGAGAAGGAAACCAAAGCCATGAAGAAACGGGTGACCGACGTACGATGATTGACCACGACATTACCGGACTCATCATATTCATCTTCATCGTGCGGAAAACGCAGCCAACCGATAAGATAAGCACCCAACAAAGCAAAAATCACGATCCACAAACTCAGGAAAGCCTCGCGGTCGAGGATATGCCAACCGTAAGCCAAATCTGCCACCGACAAGAACTTCAAGGCAAAAGCCAATTCCAAGAAACCGAGCGACACCTTCACACAATTCATCCAGTTACCGGATTTCGGCATCGTCTTCAGCCAAGCCGGAAACATGGCAAACAGGGTGAAAGGCAAGGCCAAGGCAATGGCAAAACCCAACATGCCGATGGTCGGGGCAAGGATACTGCCCGACGTGGACACTTCCACCAACAGAAAACCGATAATCGGCCCCGTACAAGAAAAAGAGACCAAAGCGAGGGTGAAAGCCATCAGGAAGATGCTCAACAAGCCCGTGGTCGACTCCGCCTTGCTGTCTACCGCATTGCTCCACGAAGAAGGCAGCGTAATCTCAAATGCCCCGAAGAAACTGGCGGCAAACACCAACAGCATCAGGAAGAAGAAAATATTGAAAACGGCATTGGTAGACAAGGCATTCAAAGCACTGGCCCCGAATATTCCGGTAATCACCAAGCCTAAAAGCACATAGATGACCACGATGCTCACCCCGTAAGTGGCTGCGTCACGAATCCCCTTCCGCTTGTCTCCCGAACGTTTCAGGAAAAAGCTTACCGTCATCGGGATAATAGGCCACACGCAAGGTGTCAAGAGAGCGACCAAGCCTCCCAGAAAGCCCAACAGGAATATCTTCCACCAAGCCTGGTTGGCCGCGTTGGAAGCATCCTCGCCAAAGCCGCCAACTCGTCGACCACCGGTGTCCAATAATCGCTTGCCGCCACAGCCGCCTGTCCTTGGACGGTCGATGTCAAGGGGTCTGCCACCACAAGATTCGTGACCCTATCGGCTTCGCCTATCACAACCTTGCCGTTCTTTTTTTTCTTTCCCGGCCGCAAGCGCCTCATTCCCCTTCTCGCTTTTCTCCTTCTTGTCCTTATCGGCCGGAGCCTTGGCCGCCGACTTGCCCGTACCGGTGAAAGCAACTCCACATTGGTGGGAGGCATGCAATTCTCATCGTTACAAGCCCCATAGTTCAGATACCCTTTCACGGAATAAGTAGCGTCCGTAATACGCATTTTCTGCGCGAAAACAGCCGTATTTTCCATATAGCTGACTTCCATTCCGAAAAGATTGTCGTACGCCTTATGCACCTTTCCACGTGCCGTCAGCTTACCTACCGGCTCCACTCCTTTCTGTTCATCGAAATTAATGGTAGCCGGAGTAGGGCCGCCGTCCGGAATGTCCGTAGAATAGACATGCCAACCCGCTTCCGCCTTTCCGGTAAAAACAATCTCGAATTCAGAGTCAGACAGTTTCTTTTGGGAAACAGAAAACTTACCGGGTCGTGAAACTGTGCCCAAAGCGGCAAGACCATGACCCATAATAACAGTAATGAGGTTATTTTCTTCATCATCAAGAATAAAGTTTTTAATTGCAAAGATAAAAAAAGTGGGAGGGGTTTAAAAACGAACCGTAAAGAATCTACCTGTTTTTACAGTTTTTTAGTTTTACAACATTCATGCGCCGAAACAAAAAAAGTCTGCCTGAAGAATCCAGACAGACTTTCAATGTTATGCTTTACTGTAAAATTACAACTTCGGACCTGCTGCAACCAAAGCCTTACCGGCTTCGTTACCCGTGAACTTCGCAAAGTTCTTGATGAAACGGGCAGCCAAATCTTCAGCCTTCTTCGTCCACTGTGCAGCGTCAGCATAAGTATCACGCGGATCAAGGATATTCGGATCAACACCCGGCAATTCTGTAGGAACAACGAAATCGAAGTAAGGAATAACCTTAGTAGGAGCCTTATCAATAGAACCGTCCAGGATGGCATCGATGATACCACGAGTATCGCGGATGGAAATACGCTTGCCCGTACCGTTCCAACCCGTGTTCACCAAATATGCCTTGGCACCTACCTTGTTCATCTTCTTCACGAGCTCTTCAGCATATTTCGTAGGATGCAAGCTCAAGAAAGCAGCACCGAAACAAGCTGAGAACGTCGGAGTCGGTTCAGTGATACCACGTTCCGTACCGGCCAACTTGGCAGTAAAACCAGACAAGAAGTAGTATTGAGCCTGCTGGTCGTTCAAGATAGAAACGGGAGGCAATACACCGAAGGCATCAGCAGACAGGAAGATTACCTGCTTTGCGTGAGGACCCTTGGAAATAGGCTTCACGATATTCTCGATGTGGTAAATAGGATAAGATACACGTGTATTTTCCGTTACGCTCTTATCTGCAAAATCAATCTTGCCGTTAGCATCTACCGTTACATTCTCCAACAAAGCGTCACGTTTGATAGCCTTGTAGATATCGGGTTCGGATTCTTTATCCAGATTAATAACTTTAGCATAGCAACCGCCTTCGTAGTTGAACACACCTTCGTCATCCCAACCGTGTTCGTCATCCCCGATCAACAAACGTTTCGGGTCGGTCGATAAAGTGGTTTTACCGGTTCCGGACAGACCGAAGAAAATAGCAGAGCTGGTGCCGTCCATGCTGGTGTTGGCAGAGCAGTGCATAGAAGCGATACCGCGCAAAGGGATTGAAATAGTTCATCATAGAGAACATACCCTTCTTCATTTCACCACCGTACCAAGTGTTGATGATGACTTGCTCTTTTGAAGTCAAGTTGAAGACTACGGCTGTTTCTGAGTTCAAGCCCAGTTCCTTGTAGTTTTCAACCTTAGCCTTAGAAGCGTTGTAAACCACGAAATCAGGTTCGAAATCCTTCAAATCTTCTTCCGTAGCACGGATAAACATGTTCGTTACGAAGTGAGCCTGCCATGCAACTTCCACGATGAAACGCACTTTCAGGCAAGTAGCCTTGTTAGCGCCGCAGAAACCGTCGACAACAAACAATTTCTTATTTGAAAGCTCCTTCACAGCCAAATCCTTCAATACCTTCCAAGCCTCAGGAGTTACAGGCTTGTTGTCATTCTTATATTCTTCAGAAGTCCACCATACGGTGTTCTCAGAAGTAGCGTCTTTTTACGATAAACTTGTCCTTGGGAGAACGACCGGTATAAATACCTGTCATCACATTCACTGCACCCAATTCCGTTACCTGACCTTTTTCAAAACCTTCCAAACCAGCTTTGGTTTCTTCCTGGAACAATACGTCGTATGACGGATTGTGGAGAACCTCAACAGTACCGGTAATACCGTACTTACTCAAATCTAAATTTGCCATTTTCTAAAATAATATTTGGTTAGAAATCAATTCACTATAAAAAAACTTCCTTTTTGCGCTGACAAAATTACAAAGAAATGCGTGCATCTGAAACTTTCGGCATATTATTTTTCTTAATTCAAAAACATTCTTCCGTTAAATTTCCCAAAACCTAAGAACCAAAGCTATATTTGCTACACGGAGTTTACATTTTCAAGAAGTTTTTGTTACTTTTGTTCTCAAGTATATTTAAATCCATCCAAATATGAAAGTAATTAACTTTGCAGAGCAACAAACGGTTGTCAACAGATACATGTCGGAACTCCGGGACGTATGCATTCAGAAAGACAGGGCGCGGTTCCGCCGCAATCTGGAAAGAATCGGGGAAGTAATGGCTTACGAAATCAGTAAAACGCTGGATTATTCCGTCAAAGACATACAAACCCCGTTGGGCACGGCGCCTACGCTGTTGTACAACGACCCTATCGTACTGGGAACCATCTTCCGAGCCGGCCTCCCTTTCCATCAAGGCTTCCTGAATGTGTTTGAGGAGGCCGACAACGCATTCGTGTCGGCCTACCGCTTCTAAAAGACAAAGAATGCCACGAAGTGGGCATACATATCGAATATCTGGCCACGCCGGACCTGAACGGCAAAACGCTTATCATCGCCGATCCCATGCTGGCCACGGGCGGAAGCATGGAATTGGGGCTCAAGGCATTCGAGACCAAAGGCATACCGGGAAAAGTGCATTTATGTAGTGCGATAGCCAGCCGAAAGGGCGTGGACTACCTCACGGAAACATTCAAAGACACGGACTATACCTTGTGGTGCGGAGCTATCGACCCGGAGCTGAACGACCACATGTACATCGTCCCGGGACTTGGCGATGCAGGCGATTTGGCCTACGGCGGAAAACTGTAAGAAGTAAAAAAGCATGACGGACGGGGCCTGGCAGAAAGCTGCGCACCGTTCTGCGCCAAACGGTAAATCAATCTCAGGGGAACGATTTTCCAATCTCCTGAGATTGATTTTTCATTTGACGGACAAAAATTTCCGACCTATTGCAGATTGAAAACCAGTACCTTACATAAAAGCAAGCAAATATAACGGATTTTGACAACCGACAGCCCGCCGCCCGCCTATCGAAACAGAAAGACGGAACAAAAAAAGGCGGCTGCCCCACGATAAGGAACAGCCGCCTTTTCTTTCCTTTCCCTTTCACGGGGAACTTACTCCTTCACCTCCCAAATATCGTTCGTATAGAGCAGTTCCGTGAAATTGTGATAGGCTTTCTTTTCTTTCACTTCTTCTATCTGCCGGTTGACCGCCTCGTCGTATGTCGGAGCTTCCACATCACGAATCACGCCCAATGCCACCGGAAAATCAGGCCCTTCCATCAGAGCCAACTTCAAGTGCAAGGTGTTGTCCTGGCAATGCGCATCATGCACGAGGATGTCTTTTTCCGTCACGCCGTTCTCTCCTATCTTCACGACCTTCAACCCGAAACCTTCCTGCATCAAGCCGAATTCCTTATTTTCACCGAACAACATCGGCTGGCCGTGTTCCAGATAAATGGCATGCTTGGCACGTCCTTCTTTGGTGTAAACGGTATCGTGCGTCCCGTCGTTGAATATCACGCAGTTTGCAATATCTCGCACACGGCGGCTCCCTTGTGGGCGTATGCCGCTTTCAGGATTTCCACCGTCCCGGCGGCATCCGTAGCCACGGCACGGGCAAAGAAATGACCACGCGCTCCGAAACATAACTCTGCCGGATTGAACGGGTCTTCCACCGTCCCGTAAGGAGAGGATTTACTGACGAATCCTCTCGGAGACGTCGGAGAATACTGCCCTTTCGTGAGACCATAAATCCGGTTGTTCAGCAGAATCATATTGATGTCCACGTTGCGGCGAACGGCATGGATGAAATGGTTACCACCGATTGCCAAACCGTCACCGTCACCGGAAATCTGCCACACGGTGATATCGGATTGGCCACCTTGAAGCCGGTGGCAATGGCGGCGGCACGTCCGTGAATCGTCTGCATGGCATACGTATTCATATAATAAGGCAGACGGCTGGAGCAACCGATACCTGAAATCACGGCTGTCTCGTAGGGAGGCACTCCGATTTCGGCCATAGCCTTGTGCAAAGAAGCCAGAAAAAATGGTCTCCACACCCGGGACACCAACGCGGCAATCCCTTTTTATAATCTTTTGCTGTATATTCGCTCATTTTCTTTTATTCTTCTAAGTTTGACTATTTGTTGTAAATCTCGGTAAAGGCTGCCACCAACTCGCTCACGACAAAAGGCTGGCCTTTCACCTGATTGAACTGATAGGGCACGAAACCGTCTACTTTCATACGCAGATATGCGGCAAATTGCCCTAAGTTCTGCTCGGCTACCACGACTTTCTTATACCGCTTCAGCACTTCCGCCGTATTGGCAGGCAAGGGGTTCAGGTAAGAGAAATGAGCCAAAGCCACTTTCTTGCCTGTAGCCACCATTTCATCCATGGCCGAATGCAAATGGCCGTAAGTACCGCCAAAGCCTACTATCAGCAGTTCGGCATCGTCCACGCATCCCTGCACCTCCACATCAGGCACCGGGATTCGGGCCACTTTCTCTGCACGCAAACGACACATCTTGTCGTGGTTCTCGGGATCGGTGCTGATGGCTCCTGTCCGGCCGTCCTTCTCCAACCCGCCGAGAATATGCATATACCCTTCTTGTCCGGGTATGGCCCAGTAACGCACTTGCGTGTCGGGATTACGCATGTATGGCGTGTAGCTCCCGGCCATTTCCGGAGTGACGTAAGGGGGACAAATATCGGGATAATCGTTCAAATCGGGCAGTTTGAAAGCACCGGAACCGTTGGCCCAAAAGCATCGGTGAGCAACACCACCGGCGTCATGTGCTCCAAAGCCATCTTCGAGGCATAATAGGCCGCATCGAAACAATTCGTAGGCGAAGTGGCTGCAATGACCGGCATCGGCGATTCGCCGTTGCGTCCGAAAAGGGCTTGCAACAAATCCGTCTGCTCGCTCTCTTCGTGGGCAAGCCCGTGGACGGGCCTCCGCGCTGCACGTTCAGTATCACCAACGGCAATTCCGTAATCACGGCCAGATTCATGGCTTCCGATTTCAAACATACGCCGGGCCCCGAAGTAGAAGTCACTGCCAATGCACCGGCAAAGGAAGCGCCGATGGAGGAGGCACAACCGGCAATCTCATCCTCGCACTGTACTGTGGTCACGCCCAAACTTTTATGTTTGGACAATTCATGCAGCACGTCCGTAGCCGGCGTAATGGGATACGACCCCAAGAAAAGCCGCTTGCCGGCTTTCTCAGCCGCAGCGATAAATCCGTATGCAGTAGCCTTATTGCCCATGATGTCCATATACTTACCGGGCTTTTTCGTCTTGGATTCCACTTTATAAGTATGTGCCCAGAAGCATGCGTATTTGCCCCGTAATCATATCCGGCCTGGATAACCTTTATATTGGCTTCTGCCACGGCGGGCTTTTTTGGCAAACTTCTCACGCAACATATTGAACGCTATCTCCAGGTCACGGTTGAACAACCAGCACACCAGTCCGAGCGCAAACATGTTACGGCATTTCAAAATAGCTTTGTTGTCCATACCCGAGTCAGCCAGACAGACTTTGACCATCTGGGTGATAGGGGCAGCAATCACATCGTTTTTGATGCCCAACTCCTCTATCGGATTATCCGTCGTGAAAGCGGCCTTCTGCAAATCTTTGGCCTGGAAACAATCGGTGTCGATAATAATACATGCTGTAGATTTGGCATATCTGTACTGGGTCTTTAATGCTGCCGCATTCATCGCCACCAACACATCGCACTTATCGCCCGGTGTGTACACGCGTTGGGCACCAATGTGAACCTGAAAACCGGAAACTCCTGTCAACGACCCCTGCGGAGCACGGATATCAGCCGGATAATCGGGGAATGTACAAATGTCATTTCCTACCGTAGCCGAGACCGTAGAGAAAATATTCCCGGCCAACTGCATACCGTCGCCGGAATCACCAGAGAAACGGACCACTACCTGGTCCAGCTCTTTTACTTCTAATCTATCAGCCATACTTTTTGTAGCATTTATATGATTACTGTATATTCTTTCTACCTTAGGAATGCAAATATCGCAAAGATATGTTTAAAAACAAAATATTTTGCTGTTAAAAGCATTCCGGAATACAGATTATACTATAAAATCGTAATCTAAAAGCTTATTTATATAGCATTTCATCGTGCTTCTCTCACTTTTCAAAAGCATAAAGTTCGCAAAAGCACAGGAAAATGCATAAAATTATAAAGAGAGAAAGGCCGAGCCTTTCCCTCTATCTTATGAAAGTTTTGTCCCAAGTATTCGACTTTTTAAGCAGAAACTGTTAACTTTGCAAAACAGAAAGAGCCCCTGTAGTTCAATGGATAGAACTACGGTTTCCTAAACCGCCAATCCGGGTTCGATTCCCGGCGGGGGTACACGGTCTATTTCAAGGTAAAAGCTTGTGTTCCGGCTTTCACTTTGTATTTCTTCCCATTCACTTTCAATACATATTCCTTATCAGACACCCGCGTACGGTATCCCCGTCCGCCACGATGTCAGTATGCACATCGCCGAACCTCAAATTCCGGATACCTTGCTCGCCCCAACCTGTCTTACGCCATTCCACGAGCCGAGCCGTGGCATCTATATTATAAAAAACCCCAACACGTTCTCAATAAACAAAGAAATAGGCCCCAGGGCAGACCATCCGCAAAAGTCTTGAGCCACCAACGTCAAATTCTCACCGTCCACCCGCTGTCCGGGACGAGCTGCCGACGGAGAATAACATTCCCAAATGGAGTGGGGCTCGAAAGTCTTATAGGTTTCGGACATTTGCGCCAACAAACGGCGCGCATTCTCATGTGCCACATCATGATAACCGTAAGTCTCAAGTGCCTTGGTTGACATGTAAGCCAAAGGCAACCATACACCGCCCCTCTCAATAATCTCCTACCGTCCCATTGTAGTCTGCGTCACTCCGCGACACGGACGGCCAAAGGGTATTGACCACCGAACTCATCCTCGTCCTGTGCATATTCCACCAAACGCGCCGCTTGTTTCCGCCCCGGAACTTCTGCCAACATAGCCCAATACACAGCCGGTGTCCGCACTTTCACAAAGTCGCCCGTGGCCTCCTCTATGTCATAATAAAAACCATCCTCCGCATCCCAATAATACTTATTGAGCAAGTCCTTCTTCACTGCATACTCCCCGGCAAACTCCTTGGCCGTAGACGAGTCGTCCAAGACCTCGGCAATCCTTTCGATATAAAGTGCAGCCAAAGCCTGTTGGGCCAAGGCATCCATCCACAGCATCTCCCCGTTGCATCCCCGGCCACGCGGAGTATTGTCCATACCGCTCTGCACGTCGCCCCACAAATACCCTTTCTCCCTCCGTTCCAACATGACCGGCATCTTGGAAAAACGGCTACCGCCCCTCTTCAGTTTCTCAAACCAATAAAAAAATGGCGTTGTAGGTAACGATTGTCCTCTAACACATATTCCAAACGCCTTTTGTCGCCCGTCATCTTATAGTACTCATACTCCACCCACGCGAAAAAAGGAGGGTTGTCCGGATGCCAAATCTTTAAAGAGACCGGCTCTCCGTCCAATATCGTCTTATAGAAGTTATCCAAACTCTGTATGCCAGGGAATAGCGAAGGCGCATAGCGACAAAAAAGCACCATGAACTCGGTATCCCAAATCCAAATCGTGTCATCCCACAGGTTCTCATCCATATAGGGCGACTGGGGAATCCCGTTCTGATGTTTCACCCGCCCCCAGGCCAAATCCCAAGCTGCCCAATATAAATCCACCAAACCCGGTTCGGGGGAATAAACCGGTTGGGGCAACAAAGACTTGTCCAACCCTCTTCCGGTTTCAGGCTTGGCCTGCACACCCACTGCCATAACGGACAAAGGATACCGGAAAACAAAACACTCTTTAATCCCATCATATCACATCTTTTATTTTGAAGACAAAGAAACCGCCCTTCGGAACATTACCAAAAAGCTTTGCACCAAAACAGACGGATATACTCCAGTATCATATACTGAAGAGAGTCCGGGCACAAAAACAATACAGGGCAAGCCTAAGCCTGCCCTGCATCCAAACAACTTATAAACGAATTCTTTATTTCATTTCCGAATCGTTCTCCTTGATGCGTTGCCCCATAGTCAGGAAAGCTACCGGAGCCGCCATGAAGATGGAAGAACAGGTTCCGATTACCACACCGAGAATCATTGCAAAAGCGAAGCTGCGGATACTGTCACCACCCAGCACAAAGATACACAACAATACGATTAATGTACTTAATGAAGTATTGATGGTACGCGTCAATGTCGTATTCAAAGAATCATTGAACAAACGCTGACGGTCGCGGTTCGGATACAGACCGAAGAACTCACGGACACGGTCGAAGATTACCACCTTATCATTAATAGAGTAACCGATAGCTGTCAGGATAGCACCGATAAATGTCTGGTCGATTTCCAATGAGAATGGCACCCATCCCCAACAAATCGAATACGCTCCGATAATCAACAAGGTATCTACCGTCAAGGCCACAACAGCACCGACCGAGAAAGCCACATTGCGGAAACGCAACAATATGTAAAGGAAGATAGCTATCAAGGCCAATACCACAGAAACAATAGCCCCGTAGGTTATGTCTTCTGCCACGGAAGGACCTACCTTTTCCGAACTGATAATAGAACCTCCGGCACGCTCGTCGCGGTTGATGAAAGTTTGCAAATCCAAATCCGAAGCCAACAAACCGCCGCCTTTGAGCGTTTCGAACAGCGTTGCTTCTATTTCGGAATCCACCTCCGTACCTTCTTCGTCAATCCGATAGTTTGTGGATATACGTACCGTCTGATGGTCTGTCCCCAAGGCTATAACCTGGATATTGGCATCCCCGAACTTGTTTTGCAACAAGGTGCGGACAGTTTCCGGCTCCACCTGCTTTTCGAACACAACTACGAAGTTACGTCCGCCGGTGAAATCAATACCTTTGCTCAAACCGCGTACAAACAAAGATGCGATACCTACCACCAACAAGACCCCGAATATCGTGAAGGATTTCTTATAAGAGCTCATGAACTTGTAATGTGTATCATGCAAGAACTTACGTGAAAGAGACGTCGTAAACGTCAAGTTCATCCATTTCTCCTTGTTCAGGAAGTGCTCGTACACGATACGGGTCAGATATACAGCCGTAAAGAAGGATACCAAAATACCGATAATCAACGTCGTGGCAAATCCACGGATAGGACCTGTTCCGAAATTATACAGGATGATACCCGTAATGATAGAAGTCAAGTTGGAGTCGAAGATGGCCGAGAATGCATTGGAATAACCGTCCGAGAGAGCCGCACGCACAGTCTTACCCGCACGCAACTCTTCTTTGGTACGTTCATATATCAACACGTTCGCATCTACCGCCATACCCAAAGAAAGCACCATACCGGCAATACCGGACATGGTCAATGCAGCCTGGAATGAAGTCAAAACCCCCAACGTAAAGAAGAAGTTCAATATCAAAGCACCATTGGCTACCATACCAGGAATAAGACCATACATGCCACACATATGATCATCAACAGGATGAAAGCTATCACAAATGAAGTAATACCTTGGTTGATGGACTCTTGTCCCAACGTAGGACCTACAAACTGTTCGGAAACGATATGTGCAGGAGCCGGCATCTTACCCGTGTTCAGCACGTTGGCAAGGTCACGCGTATCTTCGAGCGTGAAATGTCCCGTAATAGAGGAAACACCACCGGTAATCTCATTCTGCACCGTAGGAGCACTATATACATATCCGTCGAGCACAATGGCGATGGCGCGCTTCACATTTTTCTTGGTCAAAGCTGCCCAACGACGGGCACCATCGGAATTCATCGTCATGCTTACGCACGGACGGCCATTCTGTTCGTAATCATCCTTAGCTTCTGTCGACATCACCTTCCAAAGGCGCACGACCATTGCGTTCCGTAATCTTAATCGCATATAACTCGAAAATGTCTCCCATATTACCACTGCCTACAGGCTTCACTCCCCAATAAAGTTTCAGGTCACTGGGCAAGACTTCTTTTGCCACGGCAGAAGTGATATAGCGATTGACGGTAGCCGTATCACGCCAACTGGCATAACCCACTACACATCCCATAGGGCCTTGAGCAAATTGCAGCACAGAAGCCAAAGGATGGTTCTTCATAGCCTGTTCGTCCACAGCAGCCCCAGCCTTCTCTGCCGGAGTTCCGCTATTTCCCTTCAGAGCCGCAGCCAAATCCTTCACAGGAGCTTTCTTTCGTAGAATCCGTAGCGTCCACTTTTTTCAGCCGGTGTCAATTCAGCCATTGCCGTAGTGTCTGCCTTAACCGTATCGTTTTCTGCAATCGCAGCATGCTCTGCCGCCAAACGTGTATCCAATGTAGCCAGGAATGGGATAATCTCTTCCGTATTATAGGTTTCCCAAAACTCCAGATTTGCACTACCTTGCAACAATTTACGAACACGTTCCGGTTCTTTCACACCCGGCATCTCCACCATAATACGCCCCATCTGTCCTTCCAATGTCTGGATATTGGGCTGTACCACACCGAAACGGTCGATACGTGTACGGAGCACATTATAAGAATTGTCGATGGCAGACTGCACTTCGGCACGCAACACTTTCTCTACTTCAGAGTCGGAACTCTTGGTCGTTACTTTTACCTTTCAACTGCTGCGTAGCAAACAATTCCGCCAAATTTCCATCCGGCGCCAATGCTTTGTACTCTTTCACAAATAAGGTAATAAAATCACTCTGGCTATTCTTAGCCCCTTCCGCAGCCTTCGCTACCGCCTTGTTGAATGCCGGGTCTTCTTTATGGTCGGCCAAAGCCTTTACCACTTCAGGAACAGACACCTCCAGAATGACATTCATACCACCTTTCAGGTCCAAACCCAGACTAATCTCCATTTCGCGACAGTCCTTCAGCGAATAAGCGCCCAACCACACCGGATTGTTCATCACGGAATCCAGATAGTGTGCGCCGGCTTCCTCTCCTTGCGTTTTCGTAATCTCATCCACCTTATTCATTTGATAAGTAGTTACAAATGAAAAAGATAAATAGAACACGCACACAAGGGTCAACAGTAAAGCGAAAACTTTAACAAATCCTTTGTTTTGCATTTTAATTTATTATTATGATGTTATTATTTAATAGCTAATCAGACTACAAAGGCGCAAATATAACGTTTTTTTCACATTAACGCCGCAAGTTAACAGATTTATTTATGCCCTAATCCTCTTTTTTGTGTTTTTCAAGTAAGTAATCATCGGATAATGGTCAGACCACGGAGCTGTCTTGTCCACATGCGTCTCGTATGTCTGCCAATAGTCGGAAACGAAGATATGATCGATGCGAAAATAGAATCCTTTCTGATTATAAGACAAGCCCAGTCCGTTACCCGATTGACGGAATGCACTTTTCAACCGGGAAGACAGGCGATGGCAAGAATAGGATATGGGAGAGTCATTCAAATCACCGCAGACAATCACAGCCCTTCTCCCTGATTTTTTCGACATAGTTCAAAACCGAATCAACTTGCGGTCCACGCAAACGACTCGCCCCGGCCATCTTCGAACCAGTTCTCTGGAATTACTTTCCGCATGCCCATTCTCCGGATCTTTAATGATTTCCTTATATTTCATCTTATCCTCTGGTGTCAGCTTATAAGACTCAAATGGTTATTCACCAACAATACAGTATCCTGACCGTATAGTAATTCTACGGCAAGACTGCCATTGGTCGTACTTTCATAGGCTATCCGATGTACGGACAATATAGGCAAACTACTATAGACGAATTGAGGCTCAGCCTTTCCATCATGCAGACGACGAATATGATAACCTGCCTTCGCCATGATGCTATCCACATACTCAGATTTAAGATTCTTAGGTGCTACTCCTTCCTGAAGACAGATAATGTCGGCCTCAGAAGCCACAAGATAATCCAAGATCGGGTACCGTCCTTCTGCATTCTTCTCTCCCCGGGCAAGGAACTCTGTATTATAAGTAAGCAATTTAAGCGCGTCTTCCGGGCGCTTCTCAGGCCAGTTCACCGGACAATAGTCATATATATAGGAAACAGACAGCAACATTCCGACAAAAGGCAACCAAACGTAACGAATGGAAAAAACCAGCCAAAAAAAGATAAAAGCTATATTAAGCAATAATAGCAGCGGAAATCCCAACCCGAATAGAGCCGCATGAGAATGAACCGCCGGATTCAATCCGGAACTCAGTCCGCAGGCCCACAACATGAAAGCCGCCATTATGTTTGCACCGATTGACAACTGTATCAATATACGTTTCAATGTATTCATCTTCAACGCTGACTGGCATCAAACAACTTACGTTTTTCTTCCTCTGTCAAACTTGTGTATCCGGATTTACGTACCTTCTCTAAAATATGGTCTATCTCTTCCGCCTCTGCCTTTTTACGAGCGTTATACTCATAATCATCCTTTCGCTCCCCCATAGAGACATTCATTTTAGGCTTCCGATAAGAAGAAAACCGGTCTCGTCCTCCGGCAAACCATTTCTTCAAGCGTTCCGCAGCGGATGTCCGATTGCCATAATATCCTCCACCGCTGTTTCTCCTCCAATACAAGATGAGCAACAAACCGAATATCATTCCTCCGAGATGGGCGAAATGAGCGACTCCGTCACCGGAGTTCCCCAAAGCGGAAAGCAACTCTATGACGGCATAACCTATCACAAAAACTTAGCTTTAATAGGTACGGGAAGCGGAAAAATAAACAGGCGTTCATTAGGAAACGACATGCCGAAAGCCAACAAAATTCCATAGACTGCACCAGAGGCTCCGATAGTGGTCCAACGATTCAAATAGTCGCCCATGGAAATCACGGTATAGCCGATATTAACCGTATCGTACGCTCCCAAGCCTTGCCACAGATACTGTATATATTGCACTCCTTCCTGAACCAAACCGGCACCCAAGCCGCACACGACATAATAAAGCAAGAAGCGACGACCGCCCCAATAAGACTCCATCACCCGACCGAACATCCACACGGCGAACATATTAAAAAGGATATGCGTGACGCCACCGTGCATGAACATATACGTAAAGAACTGGTAGAAGTTGAAATCGGGAGCTAAAAGAAGTGTAGTCCCAGCAAATTATCCAAATCCACACCATAGCGCACTGCTACCAATTTAGCCAAGAAGAACAAAAGATTGATTATAATCAGATTCTTCGTTACGGGAGGCATATTCATCATATTCACACTCTATTTTTCATTATTCATTGAGACCGCAAAAATACTAATTTTATTCCATTTCATTTTAAATAATCCCTTCAAGCTTGTGCTTTTTCATAAAAAAAATATTTTTTCAATGAAAAAGTTTGTTTTAACGGCTAATTTACATACATTTGCATGATAGGATACAAAATAAGCGAATTATTATCTACTAAATTATTTCATCAAATGAACAAAACAGAACTTATCAACGCCATTGCAGAGAACGCAGGCTTGAACAAGGCAGATGCCAAGAAAGCTTTAGACGCAACAATCAGTGCTATCTCTGAAGCATTAAAGAAGGGTGACAAAATCGCACTTGTAGGTTTCGGAACATTCTCCGTGAATGAAAGACCGGCCCGCACGGGTATTAACCCCAGAACGAAAGAGCAAATCACCATTGCAGCCAAGAAAATAGCTAAATTCAAAGCTGGTGCGGAATTAGCTGACGCACTCCAGTAATCAGAATAAATCTATTATGCGGAAAAAAGGGAGAAGCAAACTTTTGCTTCTCCCTTTTATTATGTATCTTTGCAGCCTGAATGATAAGGTAAAAACAAGGTTATGGAGATAGAAAATAAAATCGTATCAGCCGTAGTTCTCGGCATCAAAACTTTATACGGACAGGACATAGCTCCCGAAACGGTGCAACTCCAAAAGACGAAAAAAGAATTTGCAGGGCACCTGACATTAGTCGTTTTCCCTTTTTTAAAAATATCTCGTAAGAAACCGGAAGACACAGCCCAGGAGATTGGTCATTTCCTGAAAACGGAAATCCCTTCCGTCGTAGCCGATTTCAATGCCGTCAAAGGCTTTCTGAACCTTGTAATCGCTCCGGCCAGTTGGATCGGTCTGCTCACCGATATCCATCAAGATGCACAGTTCGGCCTGGCCGAAGCGACCGACCATTCGCCGTTAGTCATGATAGAATACTCTTCCCCAACACCAACAAGCCTTTGCATTTGGGACATGTCCGCAACAATCTGTTAGGATGCGCTTTGGCCAACATCATGGCAGCCAATGGCAATCGCGTGGTGAAAACAAATATCGTGAACGACCGCGGCATCCATATCTGCAAAAGCATGTTGGCGTGGTTGAAATACGGGAACGGTGCCACTCCGGAAAGTACCGGCATTAAAGGCGACCACCTCATCGGAGACTACTATGTGGCTTTTGACAAACACTATAAAGAACAAATCAAGGAGCTTATGGAAGAAGGTATGAGCGAGGAGGAAGCCAAAAATGAAGCCCCGCTCATCAAGGAAGCCCGCGAAATGTTGGTAAAATGGGAAAACAATGATCCGGAAGTCCGCGCCCTTTGGCGTAAAATGAACGAATGGGTCTATGCCGGCTTCGATGTCACCTATAAAGCCCTTGGCGTAAGTTTCGACAAGATATATTATGAATCGGAGACTTATCTCGAAGGTAAAGAGAAAGTTTTGGAAGGGCTTGACAAAGGACTGTTTTTCCGCAAAGAAGACGGTTCCGTATGGGCCGACCTGACTCCGGAAGGATTGGACGAGAAACTGCTGCTCCGTGCCGACGGAACTTCCGTCTACATGACACAAGATATCGGAACTGCCAAATTGCGTTTCGACGACTATCCTATCAACAAAATGATCTATGTGGTAGGAAACGAGCAGAACTACCATTTCCAAGTGCTTTCCATCCTGTTGGATAAATTGGGTTTTGAATTCGGCAAAGGCCTTGTACATTTCTCTTATGGTATGGTGGAATTGCCCGAAGGTAAGATGAAAAGCCGCGAAGGTACGGTCGTGGATGCCGATGACTTGGTGGCAGAGATGATAGGTAGCGCACGCAAGATGTCGGAAGACAAAATCAACAAGCTTACGGATTTGAGCGAGGACGAAGCCAATGAGATTGCACGGATTGTCGGTTTAGGAGCCTTGAAATATTTTATATTAAAGGTAGACGCACGAAAGAACATGTTGTTCAATCCGGCTGAAAGCATCGATTTCAACGGAAATACCGGACCGTTCATCAATATACGTACGCACGTATCCGTTCCATCCTGCGCAAAGCCTCCGAAGCGGGCATCTCCATCCCGAAACGCTGTCAGCCCAAACGGATTTGAGCGAGAAAGAAATCAGCTTGATTCAAATGCTGGCCGACTTCCCGAACGTAGTAAAACAAGCAGGTTCCGACTATAATCCAAGCTGCATTGCCAACTATTGCTACGACTTGGTGAAAGAATACAACCAATTCTATCACGATTTCAGCATCTTGCATGAAGAGAACGAAAACAAGAAAACGTTCCGTCTGGTACTGTCTGCCGAAATCAGCAAAATCATACGTACGGGCATGGGCTTGTTGGGCATAGAAGTGCCTGAACGCATGTAAAAACCTCCTCTTGCGATGGGGAAAAAGAAATTCTATGTAGTTTGGCATGGAGTCAGTCCGGGCATGTACACATCCTGGACTGACTGCAAACTGCAAATCAATGGCTTCGAAGGGCCATTTATAAATCTTTCGACACCCAAGAGGAAGCCGAAAAGAGCTTACAACACCTCTCCTTATCTTTATATCCAGAAAAAAAAGACTACCGCTCCGGCAGTTTCCGGAAACGCACCGACAGACGTGCCGTCTTATCGGCACGACACCGTGTTACCCCTTCCGCCCGAAGTCCCGGCCGAAGCCTTGGCTGTCGACGCAGCATGCAGTGGTAACCCGGGTCCGATGGAATACCGAGGCGTTTATCTCCGTACGGGCGAAACCGTCTTCCATTTCGGACCGGTGTATGGCACCAATAATATCGGTGAATTTCTGGCCATTGTACATGCCTTGGCTCTGATGGAACAGAAAAATATCCGGATGCCGGTTTTCTCAGACAGCCGAAACGCCATCGGTTGGGTCAAGCAAAAGCGTTGCAAGACCAAGTTGGAACGCAGCCCCCGTACAGAAGCTCTCTATCAAATGATAGAACGGGCTGAAACCTGGCTCAAGACCCACAAAACAGACATCCCCATACTGAAATGGGAGACGGAACGATGGGGTGAAGTCCCAGCCGATTTCGGCAGAAAATAATCATCTCCACTTGTGTATCCTAAAAAAGAAAAACGATGAAACAACGTATATCTTACCTTATTAAATTGTTTTTAGCCTTCCTGCTGTTCTTTGTGTTGCAGAAAATCGTATTCGTCTATTTGAACGAGCCTTTGCCGGCAGGCGATCTGTTCCAGGTCATCGTCCACGGGTTGGGGCTGGATGCTTCTACAACGGGATACTTGCTCATCTTTCCATTCCTCGTCGTATGGCTCAGCATTTGGATGCGTCGCATGAAGACCAAAGCCGTATTACGCCCTTATTTCATCCTTATTGCCATTCTGCTCTCGCTGATTTGTGTGGCAGACACATCACTCTACACATTCTGGAAATTCAAGCTCGACGCCACGATCTTCAATTACATGGACGCTCCCAAACAGGCTATGGCCAGTGTCTCCACCGGCTATGTCGTCATGCGCCTGCTTTGGATTACGGTATTCTCCGTTCTCTTGTCATGGACTTGCATCCGCCTTACGCCCAAAACATTCCCTGTTTTGCCCATCAATCTGAAAATGCTGCTTCACAATTTCACATACGTACTATTAGGCGGCCTTATCTTTTTGGCCATACGGGGAGGGGTAGGACGTTCCACCATGAATATCGGCAACGCTTATTTCAGTGAAAACACCTACATGAACCATGCTGCCGTAAACCCGGCTTTCAGCCTGATGTATTCTTGGAACAAATCCGAAAACTTCGCCGAGAAATACAATTACTTAGACGAACATAAACGGGCCGCCTGCTATGCACCGCTTTATCCGGCCTCGACAGAAGACTGCACCCGGCAATTGCTACGCGCCACACGCCCCAATATACTCATCATCATCCTTGAAGGATTCGGAGGAGAATATATAGAAGAACTGGGCGGAGCTAAAAACGTATCTCCGAATATAAGCCGTCTCATTCGCGAGGGCATCTTTTTCGACAACGTATATGCCAACAGTTTCCGCACCGACCGCGGACTGGTCAGCACGTTAAGCGGGCATATCAGTTACCCCACCACCTCCATTATGAAACTCCCGGCCAAGTCACGCCTTTTGCCCGGCATAGCCCGCACGTTGCAACAAGCAGGATACCAGACGGACTTCCTCTACGGCGGCGACATTAATTTTACCAACATGAGAAGTTATTTCACGACTACGGGCTACCAACACCTGACCAGTGACACGGACTTCAGCCTACAGGAACGCACTTCAAGCTCCTGGGGCGCGCACGACGAATACACATTCGACCGGCTGTATGAAATGCTCGAATCCCGACCGGCCGACCGACTGTGGCATACCGGATTCTTAACTCTCAGCAGCCACGAACCGTTCGAAGTCCCCTACAACCGGTTAAAAGACAAACGGCAAAACTCTTTTGCTTATACCGATCATTGCTTGGGTGAATTTATCGACCGTCTGAAACAACTTCCGGTGTGGAACAACCTGTTGGTCATCTGCCTACCCGACCACGGCAGCTCACCCACTTTCAATGTCACGTCGCCCACCTTCTACCACATTCCCATGCTATGGTTAGGCGGAGCCATAAAAGCACCGGCCGTCATCCATACCTTAATGAACCAAAGCGACATGCCCGCCACATTGCTCGGACAACTTGGTTTGCCACATCAAGACTTCAAATACAGCCGCAATATCTTTTCGACATCCTACACCTATCCCTTCGCTTACTCCACGTTCAGCGACGGATTCATGTTCAAGGACAGTACCGGTGTGACCATTTTTGACAATGCAGCCCGAAAACCGGTCTACAACGAACCTGCTCCCCCGATGGTGCACGTGAAGAAAAAGGTATGGCTATCCTGCAAACCTCATACGACCAATTGGGGAAAACTGACACGTTTCCCCCAATTGGCAATCCCGCATTTACAGCCATAAAGTCACGCCCAATAGACAGCAGCAGCCAACAAAGCACTCACGGGAATCGTCAACACCCAAGCTGTCATCAAACTCTTCGTAACTCCCCAACGCACAGCCGAAAGCCGCTTCGTGGCCCCTACTCCGATAATAGCTCCCGTAATGGTGTGTGTCGTACTTACCGGAATCTTCAGATACTCCGTCAGATAAAGCGTAAACGCACCGGCAGTTTCCGCAATCACCCCTTCAAAAGGTGTCACCTTGGTGATACGCGTTCCCATAGTCCGCACTATTTTCCATCCCCGGACATAGTACCCAACGAGATGGCCGTGAAACAAGAAAAAGCTACCCAGTCGGGCAAATCTTCTATACTGCGTATTCCCATTCCCAACCCTTCGGAATGACCGGCAATCATGGCTGCCGCAATAATACCCATCACCTTTTGGGAATCGTTCAACCCATGTCCGATGCTGAACAAAGCCGAAGACACCAGCTGCAGTTTCTTGAACCACACCTCGGCCGTATGGGGATGCGCTTTCCGACATGCGTGCAATACGAGAATCGTGAATCCCAATGCCACTATCATACCAATCAAAGGAGCCAGAAAAATAAAAGCCGCAATCTTCAATATGATATCCAACTGTATAGAGCCGAAACCACTGGCCATGATAGCCGCACCGGCAAAACCACCAATCAACGTATGGGAAGAGGAAGAAGGAATACCCTTCCACCATGTAAACAAATTCCATATAATAGCGGCAATCACACCAGACAGGATAATCGGCAAAGTGATATATTCCTCCATGACCGTCTTTGATACGGTATTGGCTATCCCGAAACCACCGATAACATATTTGGCAATGAAGAAAGCCACAAAATTGAAAGCGGCAGCCCACAACACAGCTTGAAAAGGAGTCAACACCTTAGTAGACACAATGGTAGCAATCGAATTGGCTGCATCATGAAACCCATTGATATAGTCGAACAAGAGAGACAGTACAATGATAATCAATAATAACTCCATGGTTCTTGCCTTTCATTTATACATACTTCACGATCAGATTCTTCAGAATCTTTCCCACATGCTCGGCCGCATCGGTTGTCCGCTCCAGTTCCTGCATGATTTCTTTGATCTTTATCAACTCTATGCTGTCCTTCTTCTTCAAAAAGCCTTCGATAAAAAACTCATAGACATCGTCTGCCTGATTCTCCAAATCATGAAGTTCGACACAAAGCCCCCTGCAAACGAGCCGGATTCTTCCGGAACACATTCAATTCTTCCACCGCCTTGCAAATACAGGCTGCCTCTTTGCTGTATGAAATGACATAATTCTCTTGCACTATCGCCCAAAACACGGGGATTATAAATATTGATACGCTTGGCACAACTGTTCACGCAGTCTATCACATCGTCTATGCCAGAGGCCAGGGCATTGATGTCCTCGCGGTCAAGAGGAGTAATGAACGTCGTTTCCAGTTCGTCAAGCACCTGATGGGTCACCATATCCCCCTTACGTTCGACTTCTTTCACCCGTCTGTAATAAGTCTCCCGTTCTTCCGGTTTGCCCTGTTCCACACTCTCCGTCAGCACATCGGCTGCCTCAGACAGAATATCCGCAAGCTGTTTCAGCAAACAGAAAATTAGGTTGCTTCGGTACGAAGCTGTTAAAAAGGAATTTTCATAAAATCAAGTGTTTAAATTCTATTTCGTCTTCTTCATTTTCTCTCGCAATACCTCCACTACGGCCGGCAAAATCGAAATTACAATAATAGCCACAATGAGAATTTTCAGATTGTCTTGTACGAAAGGCAAGTCTCCGAAAAAGTAACCCGCATAGCAAAACGATGCCACCCAAAGCCCTCCTCCGACGACATTATACATCATGAAATAGTAATAATGCATACGCCCCATTCCGGCCACAAAAGGAGCAAACGTACGGACGATAGGCACAAAACGGGCTATGATAATTGTTTGCCCTCCATACTTCTTATAGAACTCATGGGTCTTGTCGAGATGGCTTTGCTTGAATATTCTGGAATCGGGATTATGAAACAGTCGTTTTCCCAAAAGCGCCCTATCATATAATTGCAGGAATCTCCTAAGACCGCAGCTACAAACAATATCAGGAATAATAAATTGACATCGAGCGGAACGGAGGGAACAGCGGCAATGGCGCCCCCCACAAAAAGCAAGGAATCGCCCGGCAAAAAGGGCGTGACCACCAGTCCCGTCTCACAAAAAATAACAGCAAACAATATGGCATAAGTCCACGTATGATACTGCTGCACCATCTCCACCATATAATGGTCGATGTGCAGGATAAAATCTATTATAAAATCCATTACTTTATATCCTTATTACTAATAAAATGAAAACCAGCAGCCGAAAAGCTGCCATAAAAAAGACTTTCTCTGCAATCTCTTACAGGAAAGTCTTAAATAAGGATACGCCTTAACGTATATACAAAATATAATTTGGCATTGCTGGAAAACGATGTATCCGGGAGTTTTCTCCTCTCTCCGGCAGCCACAAGGCTGCAACCTGCCACACACCATTTTTCCATCCAGCACAAGCTGTATGCCCTTTGAAAGAACGCATAGCCTGAATCGAGTGCCCGATTGGACACGAAAGAAGTGCATAACCGATATCACCCCATCCAAACCCTGCACGTATCTCCTTATCCTGTCCGCAGTATTTCGTATCTGTCTCTCCACCGTCTCCCGCCTCCATTATGGTAGTAGAAGGCATGCAAGCCATATCTCCCTCCGCTGTGGAAAAGAAAAGTCCCACAGAAAGAGACACAAAGCAAATACCAAATAGGATAAACATTTTGCCATAACCGCTGCAAAGATAGGGATTATTTTTTTCATCCGGCAAACGATATGAAGAAAAGGCACACTCAAAATCCGCAGACTGAAAAATCATTCTTCTGCCCCCCGACGATACTTCCTTTTCATGCCAAGAACTTTCGAATCAAACCTTCCGAAACCGATTCACCAAAGAACGGATTGCAAAATAAACATCCAGCAGACCAAACAAACGATAGGTAATCAATATGGCCTGAAACTTCTTACTGAATGAAGAGTACTTGACCCGAAGCAGTTCCCTTCCATACAAAGAAGACAAGGCTTTAGCCAACAATCGCCCCCTCACCCTATGCCTTCTGACGATATATTCTTTCTTAATACAAGAAATGAAACGCAAAATAGGACTCAATACGGTCGTTGTAAAAGACCGAACGGTCCACATTTCCTTTCACCTCTACATACAAATGGTACAGTTCATCGTCACTCCCTTGCCTTAAAATCCGTTCCAACGGATAATGCTCAATAAAATCAAAGATAAATGCAGGACGCCAACAATGGAATTTATGAGCCAACCGCTCCAACCTGTCATCGACAAGCGCATAAATCTTCCTAATTTCGTCCGGCAAAAGCGCATATTTCTCCTGAATCATCTTTCCGGGAGGATCGATATAAAGATACAAGCACGAAGTCACCAACTTGATGCTGTTGCACTGTAGAATATAATCCAAATTGAACAACAAGTCCTCATACACGACCAAATCGGTACGGAACATAATGCGGTGCTCCCTTAGAATCGAGGTTTTGTAAAATTTTCCCCAAACATACCCATTCCATAAATGCCGGGCGACGAAATCCCCCATTGTATCGTCCTTAAAATCCCCCTCGAAATTATAATATATCTCCCCCTTCGGAAGAGTCTTGTATCCTCCTATCACCAAATCGTAACCGAGCCCCTCTTTCAAGACGTCGAAAAAGCCCTCGTCCACGGAGTCGTCCGCGTCGACAAAAGCAATCCACTCTCCGCACGCCACTTCAAGCCCCAAATTACGTGCCGTACTCACTCCACCATTTTCTTTATGCCACACCCGGACACGGGCATCCTTTGCGGCATAAGTGTCGCAAATTTCCTGCAACGATCCGGGCTGCCGTCATCTATGAGCAACAACTCAAAATCACGGTTTGTCTGCTTCAAGATACTATCCACACAGTTTCTCAAAGTATCCTCGGCCTTATATACAGGAACAATTACAGATATTAATGGCGCCATTGATACTAATAGTTATTTTACACTGACAAAAGAATGAAATCTAAGTGCATAATCCAACACCACAGCCTTTTCTGTAACCCACCATAACTTTAAATACCATTTTTAAATAATTTATGGCGTACACGATAGGTTTTTATATGTTTTATCAGCTTCTCGAATTCCGAGTAATCCGAGGACGAGATTCTCGACTGCATTTTCAGACTGAGGAGGCAGAAATTTACGGCTCCATCAACAAAATAAGCCTGATTCTTTCTCACATGCTTGCCCACGTTTTCCTTGTCCATCTTTTCAAACATAGCCTCCACCATGTGGACAATCTGCATCAGATTCTTTTTCTGGCTCTCCGTATCCACCGACTGCCCTTCCTTCCCATACGGTAATGGTAAAGATACAAGTCATACACAATAAAGTCTTTCACACGTGAATAGGGCAGAAAGCAATACAACGTATCCGTATAATTTATCCCTTCCAACAAACGGAAATTCATTTCTTTAAGAAGGGAAGTTTTATAAGCCATGCCATTCATGCCAAATTCAGCTTCATAGGAATGCGTACGGATATAAAATTCATCCGTCCGATAGACATGGTCCTTAAACACGGAACAGAAAGAATGCTTGATTTCATCCACCTTCTTGTCTTTGTCAAAATCTCATCCACCCTTAACGTTATCACCAAATCGGTATCACAAGTCTCCAACTTCTGCAAAAACTCCACTAACGCCGAAGTATCGAACCAATCGTCTGCATCCAATATCTTGAAATACTTTCCGGTTGCAATTCCTAATCCGGCATTCACACAAGAACCATAATGTCCGTTGGCCTTGTCTATGACTTTAATCAAATCGGGCCTTTTCTGTTCATATCGACGAATAATGTCCAAAGACCCGTCCGTACTGCCGTCATTCACCACTATGACTTCAAGCCTATCGCTGACAAGCTCATCGGTCACAGAATCCAGACAGGCAGGCAGATATTTTTCCATATTATAGGTTGGTATTACTATGGAAAGTATTTTCCCGCTCCCAGCCTTTTGAACCACCTTATCATTCACCATATTTTTCACAATAAATTAAAATACAACCTCTTTTTATCCCGACAAGCCACCGCTCTCACGAGTTGGGCCGGATGCGTCAGAGGCTTTGCATATCGTTTAGTTTCTTGTAATACCCGTTGAGGGCAATAAGCTCTTCATGCGTCCCACGCTCTACAATCTCTCCTTCGTAAAGCACACATATTTCATCTGCATTCTTGATTGTACTGAGCCGGTGCGCAATTGCAATGGTCGTACGCGATTTCATCAAGCGTTCCAACGCCTCCTGCACCAAACGCTCTGACTCCGTATCCAATGCGGAAGTCGCCTCATCCAGTATCAATATCGGCGGATTCTTCAGGATGGCACGGGCTATGCTGACACGCTGCCGCTGCCCGCCCGACAAACGGCCTCCACGGTCGCCAATCATCGTATCATAACCTTTCTCGGATTCCATGATGAAATCGTGCGCGTTGGCTATTTTGGCAGCTTCGACAACCTGCTCCATCGTCGCGTTCTCCACGCCGAACGTAATATTATTATAGAAGGTATCATTGAACAGGATGGCCTCTTGGTTCACATTACCGATCAGAGAACGCAAGGCCGGAATAGATACGTCCTTCACGTTCTTCCCGTCTATAAGCAAGGCTCCTTCACCCACATCATGATAACGGGGCACCAAATCGACCATCGTGGATTTACCAGACCCGGACTGACCCTACCAAAGCCACCGTCTTCCCTTTCTGCACCTTCAAGTTTACATGCTTCAAGACCTGCCGCCCCTCAATATAACTAAAGGAAACGTCACGGAATTCCAACTCATGCTCAAAAGCAGTCAAAGGCAAGGGTTTTTCCGGCTCCTTGATATGGTTCTCAGCCTTCAAGATCATATCAATACGTTCCATGCTGGCCAAACCCAAAGGAATATTATAGAAAGCCTTGGAGAACTCTTTCAAAGGATTGATGATACTGTAAAGAATCACCAGATAGAAAATAAACATAGCGGCATCTATCGGGGAATACTGATTCAAAATCAATGCGCCGCCAAACCATAATACGATCACTATCACGCAAGTACCCAAGAACTCACTCATAGGATGCGCGGAACTCTGACGGATAACCATCGCATTCATGGCATCCCGGAAACCGTTATTGATTTTGGCAAAGCGTTCAGACATCTTGCGCTCTGCAATGAAGGCCTTGATAATCCGAAGGCCTCCTAAGGTCTCATCCAACTGAGACATGATGTCTCCCCATTGCCCCTGAGCCACCACCGACTGACTTTTCAATTTACGGCTTACCGACCCCATGACCCATCCGGCCAAAGGCAGAATGACTAGCACGAACAACGTCAGTTGCCAACTAACGGTAAATAAAGTAATAAAGCAAACCACCAGAGCTATCGGATTACGAATCAACATATCCAGTGAACTGGTCAGTGAATTCTCGACTACCGACACGTCCGCACTCATCCTTGCAATAATATCCCTTTGCGCTCCTCCGAAAAAAACTCAATGGCAATTTCAGCACTTTATTATATACTTCAATACGTATATCACGGACAATACCCGTACGAAGAGGCACCATCACCGCTGCTGACGCGAAATATCCCGTAGTCTTCAACAAAGTCATCACAATCAGGATAAGCCCCATGAATATCAAAGTGACAAAAGCCCCATTCTGTTCAATAATATAATTGATGAAATAATATCCGTTATTGACCAAGACATCCTTATCCAAATGATGGATATCCATCGGCATGTATTCATACTTTGTCGTATCAATCTTGAACAAGATATTCAGAATCGGCACCAAGGCTGCAAACGAAAAAACGTTAAGCCATTGCGATAAAAATTCAATATGACAGCCCAAGTCAGATATTTACGATAAGGTTTCATATACCGCTTGAGCAAGGAGAAAAATTCTTTAATCATATATATTTCAAATGAATGGATTGGTGCAAAGGTAGGCATTTCTCTCCAAGTGACCAACCACGACGTTGTTTTTTATCATATTTTACTCACATTCATCCGGTCTGCATGGCCCATGCGCCACCACCGCCCCACAGCCGGACAACCTAATCCGTGCATCGAGTTTGCAAAATGTCAAAATGACAATCCCGCTATCATGAGAATCGCTCATTTCCGCCCGCCGGCCGCCCTGACGGCAAATAACGCAGTCTCACGCGTCCGGCTTTTGACTTTTTGATGCCTTCCGGAAGGAAAACACCGCTTTGCGACATCGCCTCCAACCATTTGCCCGCACGCCTCCCGACTACGTGTCAGGAAATATGCAGCACAAGGTTACATCGTGCTTCCCGTTTTTGGAGCACTACCGCCTGTCAACTAGCATAAAAATCAGCTCCAGACTGTACCTGAACTCCCGTTTTACGCCCGAATATTCCACCACCGGCAGACATCTTCGCCCCGATATGAGGAGAAAAAAAGTGTTTTCTGCGCCAAGTGATTTTTTTCTTTCATGAGATTAATCCGCTGTTATGCCCATTCTTGCATGAAAAAGCATAAAGAAAGATTAAAATATGTCATTTTAAGGGGCTCAGAAACATACAGAACACATCTTTTCATTCCGGCCTCGCTACTTTTTTCTTTGTCATTTTGCTACATTTCGGAATCCCATAAATATTATCCGGAGCTTTAGGACTTACATTTCGCGCAATAAATACCATCACCTCGCCGAACAAAACCAATACACGACAAAAAACTATTGTTTCAATGACAAAAACGGTAAAAAAGACACTCTCGCATACTTTTTATCCATTTACTTCTTTGTAATTATCAATTAATTATGTAATTTTGCCGATATTCGGTTTATCTCTTCAAAAGAGATAAAACCGTAATTATACCATATTCAAGCAAATGCCTACTTAATGTATGGGAGACAGCATCATTTATAAACTAAAAAGCGGGAAGCCCAACAAATTCCTTAATTTCCTTTCCGGTTTTGCCGGATTAGCCATTCCGGACGCCTTTTTCCGGCAGCGGTTACAAGGACTTCTTGCCCAAGCGCCCAAACATCCCGATTACGACTATATTCGCAAACGCGTGGACTATTACATCAAAACGAACCAACCATTCCACGTCTCAGACACAAACAGGCTCACTCGTGAACGTAGTTGGATTTATTATACCGGACGAATTGGGGACTATACCCGTAAAATGTTCCATACAGCTTACTCTTTTCGACCAACACGACGTAACCCGATGGTTTCCCAAATGTTTCCGTTGGAATTTCTGTCCGGGAGATGTATATTTCACCCGGACACACCCACGGTTGTCAAAAGTCGGTTGTTGACCGGCGACAATAGTAACTCCGTGATACTAAAGTTGGATAAACTACGCCATTTCATGTTCGTGCATGACACCATACCCTTCCGGCAGAAAAAAGACATGGCAATCTTTCGGGGGAAAATCCGCCAAAGCCGGGTACGTACAAAATTCTTGGAGATGTTCTTCCACCATCCGATGTTCGACTGCGGCGTGGTAGGACGGAATGAAGGCTGTCCGGATGAATGGATGAGGGAAAAAAAACCATCCGTGAACATTTGGATTATAAATTCATTATGGCCCTGGAAGGAAACGACGTGGCTTCAAACCTGAAATGGGTCATGTCGTCCAACTCACTGGCCGTCATGACACGTCCGACTTGCGAGACTTGGTTCATGGAAGGGACGCTCGTTGCCGGATACCATTATGTAGAAGTGAAGGAGGATTTCTCGGACTTACCGGAGAAACTGCAATATTATATCGAACATCCGGAACAAGCGGAAGACATTATCCGCCACGCCCATGAATACGTCAGGCAGTTCCAAGACAAAGAACGGGAAAACCTGATTTCGCTGATGGTACTGGACAAATACTTCCGGCTTTCGGGACAACAATAAAATATGAGGAGAGGATATGATGATTCACATAGCTTGCAATATAGACCACAATTATGTGCGACATTGTGCCGTTACTTTGGTCTCTTTATTTGAAAACAACCCGAAAGAGACTTTCACCGTACATATTATTGCACGGGAATTATCGGAAACAGACCGGAACATTTTAACAGCTTTGGCCGGAAAATATAATAATAAAGCCTGTTATTATACACCGGACGCACAAATGCTGGAGGGATTCACCATCCGGGCTACCCACAATCGTTTGTCGCTGGCTGCCTATTACAGATGTTTCCTGTCCGCCCTATTGCCTGAAGACATAGACCGCGTACTGTATTTGGACTGTGATATTGTAATATTAGGAGACATCACCCCACTATGGCGTACGCCTTTAGACGCTCATACGGGAGTAGCCGTAGTGGAAGACACTGGGTGCAAGGAACTGCAGCGTTATGAAATCCTGCAATATCCGGCCGAGGACTCGTATTTCAATTCCGGTGTTCTTCTTATCAACCTCGTATATTGGCGAGAACACCATATCGCCCAAGCTTGCGTCGATTATTACCGCACATATCCGAACGTATCATATTCAACGACCAAGACCTGTTGAACTGTGTGTTGCATCGGCATAAAACATTAGTGGGCCTGCAATGGAACGTGCAAGACGGATTTTATCGCAACCACCCGGCCATAAGCCCGGAATGGCACAGAACTCATGCCGAAATATTAAGGCATCCGGTCATCCTGCATTACACCAACCGGAAGCCGTGGAACTACGACAGCCAACACCCTTTACGGGATGTTTATTTCCAATATCTGGATCTGACCCCGTGGAAAGGAGAACGCCCGTGGCATAGCGTGAAGAACAGATTCAAACGCTTTTTCCGTTTATTACCTTTTATATTGGAATGAGAAAAGCCAAATATATCCGATTAGCATCCTTGTAAACCTGAAACCGTCATCCAAAAGACCACCATTATGGGGAAAATAAAAAGATTTTTCAAACATATCGAAAAGTTCTTCGTCAGGCGTAAGCAACAACTCATCATGCACCATCTGCTATACCGCGCAGGAGGTAAGGAATTGATTGCCCGATACACCCGGAATTACCAGCCCGTATACGAACCCATCACAGAAACTTCACCGATATGGACATGCTGGTGGCAGGGCGAAAACGCAATGCCGGATATCGTAAAAGCCTGCTACAACGCCATGCACCGGTTTTCCGACGGGCACCCGGTCATTCTCATTACGGAAAAGAATTATAAGGACTACGTGAACATGCCCGACTATATTATCCGAAAACAACAATCGGGCGAAATTGACCTTACCCACTTCTCGGATATCCTACGCATGATGCTGTTGGCTCAACACGGAGGAATCTGGATGGACAGTACGCTATTGATACCGTCCAAACACCTCGGCACATTTATCCGTCCAGAAGATAAATTCTGGAGTTGCCACCATCATACCCGTTACTACAACATCTCGCAAGGCGGATGGGTCAGCTTTTTCTTGGCTTGCGGAAAAGGTAATATTTTACCCTCATTTATTGCAGATATGCATCTCTGTTATTGGAAGAAACATAAAAAGTTGATTGATTATCTACTTTTAGATTATACATTCGCCATGGCTCGTAAATACATTCCGTCCGTACACGACATGATCGAAAAAAAGTGCCTATCACTGAAATGGGGCCGTTAGGCAAGTGCCTGAACGAAGAATTCTCGGAAGAAAAATGGAACGAATTCTGTACCCGATATGATTTCCATAAGGTAACTTATAAAATACCTCTTCGCAAAACCACGGCCGAAGGTAAGAAGACCTATTACGGACATATTCTCGAAACTTATCTCTCCCAACCTTAAAAAACAATAAACATGAAAGTCAACTGCGTAATAGTCACATATAACCGCCTGGCCTTACTTAAAGAATGCCTGGCTGCCATAGAGAAGCAAACCTATCCGATACACAAGGTAATTGTGATAGACAATTGTTCTACAGACGGTACGAAAGAATACCTGAAAGCATACGCTGTACGCCCTCAATTCCAAGTCATCCGTACGGAACAGAATATCGGAGGAGCCGGTGGTTTCTCTTTAGGCGTAAAAACATCTGTTTTAGGTGGAGGAGATTACACATGGATGATGGATGATGACACTATCCCCTCTCCGAAGGCTTTGGAAGCTCTTATGCAAACAGCCACACAGTCCAATGACATCGGATTCGTTTGCAGCAAAGTACTTTGGACCGACAATACCCTTCATCCCCGCAATATACCCGGAGGACTAAAAAAGGACACCATCGAAAACAACGGTATCACGGCCTACCGCTGCGAAGTCTGTACTTTCGTATCTGTTTTGGTCAGCAGTCGTGCGGTCTACAAGGTTGGCTTGCCCATCAAAGAGTTCTTTATCTGGTTCGATGATATCGAATACACCCTCAGAATCACAAGAGCCGGATTCAAAAATTACTATACAGAACAAAGCATTGTCGTACACAAGACTCCGGACGTGTACGACCCGAATATCGAACAGGCACCGGTCAATATGGCCAAACGTTTTTACTATCAAACACGCAACACCTGCTACTTTAAGCACCGAGAACAACCGAACAAACTCCTGTTCAGACTGTCGATATGGAATAAGCTCCGTATCCTGAAACGAAGAATCAACCGCCGTAAAGACGGACACAAACAAGAATTCTTAGATGCCGTAAAGAAAGGATGCCATGACGGACTGACTTTCTACCCCAAAATAGAATATTTACCTCTATAAGTATACAAAATACAACATAAATGTCACAAGAGCCATATAAACTCCTCACATTGGTGATTCCGACCTACAACATGGAAAAGTATCTCACCAAATGTTTAGAATCCGTAACCGCCCCTTTGTATACCTCCGACATTGGAGGTCATTGTTGTAAATGACGGTAGCAAAGACCGTTCCCTGGACATTATGAAAGCCTTTCAGCAAAAAGGCCGGATATAATCCGCATCATCGACAAAGAAAACGGTCACTACGGTTCGTGCATTAATGCAGGGTTACAAATGGCAAAAGGGAAATATTTCAGACCCTTGGACGCAGACGACTGGATGGATACGGAGGTTTTATCCAAACTTTTAAATGTATTAAAGAATTGCGATACGGACTTGTTTATTACACTCCGTACGGAATATAAGATCGATAAAAATAATCGTCATATCGTGACACATTTCCCCTTCCGCAATGTAGAATACAATAAGATTTATGATATTTCGTCTTTCAACATAAGCGAACATACCTATGGCGATGAATTCAACATGCATAGTATGACCTACAAAACAGAAATCCTAAGACAGGTAAATCTACGCCATATAGAAGGTATATGTTATACCGACTTCCAGTACTGTTTTCTGCCGATAGACCACATCAAGGACTTCATTATATTCGATTTATATCTCTATTATTATTTCATAGGAAGAGAAGAACAATCTACCAGTGTGCAGTCTATAAAGGGGAACTTATCGCACATTTGTAAAGTAATCAATTCCATGATTCATCACTTGGACAGTCAAATTCATCAAAACCCGACCATATTGGACAACCAAATACATTTTATCGACAAGGCTCTGAATATCTATGTCATCAGTCTCAGATGGCAAAGAAAAATCACAGAACAGAATTATCCGGAAATTTTCAACGTTATCGATGCCGTAGACCGATACCATATCCAAAACCGAATCTTGAACAAACCATATTTCCGCCTTTGGCGGAAGCTGAAAACCCGCAAGGTACTCAACCTAACCCTTACTTTGTACCGCTGGGCGCATATCAGGAAATTCAGAAAGATGGGAATGTAAAACAAACATCCCTACAAACGCCCCAACCTTTCCCTTATGCCGTCAGTATACGCTTTCCAAAACATCGGAATATCAGTCCACCGATAAGCACCCGAGAAAGGTGCCGAGAAAAAAGCTATTAAAATATAACCGATGACTCCGTTAAAACCTCGAAGATATTTCACTGCCCAATTCTTCCCATAATGATGATTCAAATAAGAAGAATTACGTATCTGATAAAACCGTTTCCATTTTTCTTCTTATTACGTTCTCCCCACGAGTCGTCCGAGAAAAAACTTTTCTTTATCCATCAGAGCCGTAGGAACATACAATATCTTATAACCGGCTGCCACCGTACGCAGACAATAATCCGTATCATCACAGAAAATAAACAAATCTTTGTTGGGAAGCCCGACTAGCCTCACAACCTCACCGCGGACAAACAAACCTTCGAAAGCCGTACCACTGATTTCAACCGGACTATTCACTTCCATCTTGGACAATCGTCCTGAATACATGGATGAAAAACGGACGAGTCAAGTTGAAAGATAGAAAATCATTCGTATAAATTCGGCCCTCCAACAGGCGGCGTGGTGCCAAAATCCCTACACCTTCATATCCGGCGTACGCCAATAGCTGCTCAGACAATCCAGACGCGGAAAAACATCGTCATCCATGCACCAGATCAATCGGCATCGGCAAGGCGAGCATACTCCATTCCGGTATAAAAACCTCCGGCTCCCCCGACATTGGTCTGATGAATCGTTTTCACATCTTCCTGTTCGTCCAACCACGCTCCCGTCCCGTCCGTACTACCGTTGTCCACCACCACAAGGGTTGTAAGCGGTACGGTCTGCCGACGCAAACAAGAGAGATTCCGTTTGAGAAGCTCCAGACGATTATAAGTTACGACAACAGCAATCACATTCATGATACATACTAATATAAGTCGTTTATTTTTCCAGGCTGGGTACTCCGGAAAGCTTGCATCAACTTAAAGCATTCCTCCGCATCGAATCCACGTACAGCAGCATATTCTTCAGCCAACAAACGATGCATGTGCGGCGTAGCGGGAAGACGCTCGAAATTCTTGCATCCTTTTCTCATATCAATCGGACCGATATACATCCGGTTCAAGTCCACTATCTCAATCCGAACCCTTTGTCTGTCTTTTGGAACAGAATGTTCCCACGTCCGTAATCCTTATGCGCATACCCATGTTCATGCAAAACGGCCGTCACTCTCCCCACAGTACGAACAACCTCGTCTGCATAATCAAAATGCTGATAGAATAAATCATTATAGACGTATGGACAAGTCGATGCCAACGTTACATAATAACTACGGTCGAAAAGCAGTCCTTTGCGTACATTAAGATAACCGACCGGGTGGGGGTCCCTACCCCGATTTCTTGATACATCCTCGCATGATCGTAAGAACGTTTGGCTTTTGAGGGCCGGAAAACGCCATAAACGAAACGATTGATCAGATTGGGACGGTGAAAAGACTTCACCACCAAGTCAAGTCCTCCATATGTCATTTTCCTCAATTCATTGCGCCCCTTATAAACCACCGTACCTTCACCGGCTGCAAAACGTTCGGGAATGGAGTACATAAAATCCTCCATATTCTGATAATCCGGACAGAGCTCCAACGTCCGATGAGCCAATAAATGACAAAGACCATGCTTAACCCATTTCATCCTATTCAAATTTTATCCAGCCCTTTAGTAAATTTCAACCAATAATATTTCAACGGATTCTTATACTTTAACTGTTTCCACGGACGACTGCCGTGAGGACGATGCCACACTGGAAGGGTCGTAAAAAGGTAATTGCGAAAACCGGCTCTCAATGCCTCATGCGAGATGATCACGTCATACCAATTCTTTGTCGGGTCAAGCTGCCCAAAATCAAATTGTCCCAAAAACTTCGGTGTCAGCAAAGAACAACAAAAACTACAATGTTTCTTCTCCGGATAAATCTGGTTTTCCCGTCCCCGTGCATGAAGATAGGGATAATTAATCAAACCGTCTTCATCCGTAGTCACCGCTGCGGCAATGGCACAATCCGGGCGTTGCACAGCCCCGTCAAACAACCCCTGCAAAGTATTACCCTTCACAACGACATCCGACTCTACAATCAACAGACCGGCATCTGCAGCTAAAGCCTCGCGTCGGGCTGTCTGCAACACCAATAAATAATTAGGAGACGGATGATTTGTCAAATCAGACAAGTTAACCAAATTAAAGCCAAGTTCCTTGGACGCCTGTTCCAAACGTAGCGTATTCTCAACTGTACTGAAATCATTATAGACGGTATACGTAAAAGGAACGCTGGTCTCCGAAGACAATACGGCCCTTATCGTTTCAAGCGTGAAATCGATGGAATCCTTTACCGGCGTAATAACCTGCAAACTTTTCATATCATGGTCTCCCGTAATTAACAAAACTGCTGCTTAGCTAATGCCAAAGCTGCAGCTACTGTATCATCCATATCCGCATAGGTGTACTGAGCCAAACGTCCGCCAAATAAAACATTCTCACGCGATACCGCCAGTTCACGATAGGATTTGAATATTTCAGAGTTACGGACATCATTCACCGGATAATAAGGCTCTTTACCCGGAGCAAAAGTATCAGGGTATTCGTATGTAATCACCGTAGTAGGCTGAGTTCCGTATTCAAAATGTTTATGCTCAATCACACGTGTATAAGGTACATCCCCGGCCGTATAGTTCACCACAGCATTACCTTGATAGTCCTCTACTTCCAAATGACGATGGTCAAAACGTAGACTACGGTATTCCAAACGTCCGCATTCATAATTGAAGAATTCATCAATGCAACCGGTGAAAAGAATTTTATCGGCCATAGCGTCCCAAGCCTCACGGTTCTCAAAATAGTTCGTGTCCAACCGAACTTTATACCTTCCAACAAGGCATCTATCAATACGTTATATCCACCTTTGGGGATCCCCTGATAAGCATCGTTAAAATAGTTATTATCGAAAATAAAACGAAAAGGTACGCGCTTGATGATAAAGGCCGGAAGTTCTGTAGCCGGACGTCCCCACTGCTTCTCGGTATACCCTTTGATTAGACGGGTATATATATCTTTTCCACACAATTTCAGAGCTTGTTCTTCCAGATTCGCCGGTTCAGAGATAAATTCATACGCCTTACGCTGTTCAGCTATCTTAGCCTTAGCTTCAGCCGGTGTTTTCACTCCCCACAACTGATAAAAAGTATTCATATTGAAAGGCAAGTTATACAATTTGCCTTCATAATATGCCAATGGAGAATTGGTATAACGATTAAATTCCACCAAACGGTTCACATAATCCCAAACATCTTTATTGTCCGTATGAAAGATATGAGCCCCATACTTATGTACACGAATACCTTCTACATCCTCGCAATATATATTCCCGCCACGATGGGCACGCTTGTCTATCACCAAACAACGTTTCCCTGCCAATTTGGCTTCATGGGCAAATACAGCACCGAATAATCCGCGCCTACTATCAAATAATCATATCTTTCCATGTATGGTCATATTTAATCATTTTATTGTCGAATCTTGCTGGCGTCTCAGCCATTCTTCCTTGGTACGCTTCCATCTTTTATGCGTCCACAGCCAATATTGCGGAGCTTTCCTGATCATTTGCTCCAATTGTTCCATGAACATAGCTGTCATATCATATTCCGTACGATTTACCTCCGGTATCTCCATCCGTCTGAACGTACACTCATAATAACCTCTGCGGGGACGAATGATATCGGCAAAAAAAATAGACCGCTTTTACCTGCCGCCCTATCTGCTCCGCTCCGGTAAAAACAGCGGTTTCACGGTGCAGGAACGGAACAAAGAAATGCATGCTATTCCACTTGGGAAGTTGATCGGATATAAAGCCGATCATGGTAGGACGCTTTTCCCGTTTCAGTTCAATCACACGCCTCAATGTATTTTTCATCGGAATACATTCCCCACCAAACTGGTTTCTCAACTTCAAAAAGAATCTATCCACGGCCTTATTATACAAAGGATGGTAAATTTGCGCACAATGAATAGAAGGAGATATGGTATAGGGTAACGATGCTATCCACTCCCAATTACAATAATGCCCAAGATAAAGGAATATGAAATTATGTCCCTCTTCGTGCACGGCCTGTTCCACCTGCTCCACTCCACGAAATACCATCCGCTTCCTCATTTCCTTTTTCGAGATGGAAGTCAGCTTCAAAGTTTCTACAAAATAATCGCAAAAAAAGTGATAAAATTTCTTTTCTATCCGGATGAGCTCATCCAATGACTTTTCCGGAAAAGATTTCAATAAGTTATCTCTTACTACATCACGCCGATATTTGATACAATAATACATTAACAAATACAGACCATCTGACAGAAAATATAAAATGCAAAAAGGAAGCAAGGATAGCAAATGGCTCAAGCCAAACACTACGTAATACATCAAGTTGGTCCATTTGTCTTGTTTCTCCATACAAATTCCGTATCGACTTTAATGACACAATAAAAAAGTGCCTCTATTTAAAGAATATTGCAAAGCTAAACAAACTTTTTTGAATCGGCAATAATTCTATAATAAAAACTCATTAACTTTGCATCATGAAAATAGTTGTTGACGACAAAATCCCATTTATCCGAGAGGCTATCGCCCAAATCTCCACCGATGTGATTTACAAACCCGGAATAGCCATCAGCCCCGACGATATACATGATGCCGATGCCCTGATTATCAGAACCCGCACTCGTTGCGACGAAACCCTTCTGAAAGGGAGTAAAGTTTCTTTTATCGCTACCGCTACTATCGGATATGATCACCTTGACATTGAATACCTGAAACGCGCTCATATCACATGGACCAACTGTCCCGGTTGCAATGCCAACTCCGTAGGGCAATATATCCATTCATGCCTTTTGCTCTTGGAAAAAGAAAAAAGGATACAACCTATCGAAGACTACGGTCGGATTAGTAGGAGTAGGACATGTGGGCCATGCCGTTATCGAAGCTATACGCCCTTTGGGAGTACAAATCCTTCTCAATGACCCACCACAAAAGAAGCCTTGCGTAAAGCAGGGAAGCCTCATGAGTTTTTTCTGAAAATGGAAGAGCTACAGGAGAAGTGCGACATCATCTCGTTTCATACTCCATTAATCACAAAAGGTCCCTATCCGACTTTCCATTTAGCGAACAAAACATTCTTCAACGCATTGAAAAAGCAACCCATCATTATCAATACAAGCCGGGGGCTGTCGTGGATAATACGGATGTACTTCAAGCCTTAAAAGATGGTATTATCCGAGATGCTATTATCGATACTTGGGAAAATGAACCGAATATCAATCAAGAACTTCTCAACCTTATATATATAGGAACCCCGCATATCGCAGGTTACTCCGCCGACGGAAAAGCCAATGCCACCCGTATGGCACTCACAGCATTGTGTAACCATTTCCACCTTCCGGTCACTTTCCAAATTCGTGTTCCTCAACTTCCTGAGGAAGAGCTACCGGAACCCAATCTCACGGAAACAGAACGGGCATTAGTTTTATATAATCCACACACGGATAGTTTGAAACTCAAGTCCCATCCCACCATGTTTGAAGAATTGAGAGGTAACTACCCATTAAGAAGAGAATTCATAGAATAGGTCTCGTAAAAGAGTATAAATACTGCACATTACATATACTTTTTGTGCAAAAAAGAGCAATTTATTTACTTAATTGCTTGCATAATGGGAAAAAAAAAGTTCCTTTGCACTTGGATTTACAGAATTACATTAATAATAATCAAAAAATTACAATTATGTCTGAAATTGAATCAAAAGTAAAAGCTATCATCGTTGATAAGTTGGGTGTTGACGAAGCAGAAGTAGTAGCCACAGCAAGTTTCACAAACGATTTAGGTGCTGATTCCGTGGATACAGTAGAATTGATCATGGAATTCGAGAAAGAATTCGGTATCAATATTCCCGATGATCAAGCTGAGAAGATCACGACTGTAGGTGACGCTATTAGCTATATCGAAGCTAACGCAAAAATAATATTTTCTCTAAACGAAGATAATGGAATTAAAAAGAGTTGTGGTAACAGGTATGGGTGCCGTTACTCCATTGGGAAATACGACCGAGGAAACTTGGAAGAATTTGATTGAGGGGGTAAGTGGTGCCGGACCTATTACACATTTCGATGCTTCCTTGTTCAAGACTCAATTTGCTTGCGAGGTGAAAGATTTCAATGTGGGCAACTACATTGACCGCAAAGAAGCACGCAGAATGGACTTGTACACCCAATATGCCTTGGCTGCAGCCAAAATGGCCGTAGACGATTCCGGCATGGATTTGGAAGCTGTGAACAAAGACCGTATAGGTGTAGTCTTCGGAGTGGGAATCGGTGGAATCCACACTTTTGAAGAAGAAGCCGGGGCGTATGCACTCACAGGAAAAGAATTGGGACCAAAATACAATCCTTTCTTCATCCCGAAAATGATTGCAGACATTGCAAGCGGTCATATTTCTATTATGTATGGTTTCCATGGGCCGAACTACACGACCACTTCGGCATGCGCATCTTCTACCAACGCTTTGGCTGACGCATTCAACCTTATCCGTTTGGGCAAGGCTGACATGATCCTCAGCGGCGGCGCGGAAGCGGCTATATGGCCGGCTGGTGTAGGTGGTTTTAATGCCATGAAAGCCCTTTCTACCCGGAATGACGACCCTGAACATGCTTCTCGCCCATTCAGCGCAAGTCGCGACGGTTTCGTTATGGGCGAGGGTGCCGGATGTCTGATTTTGGAAGAATTGGAACACGCCAAAGCACGTGGAGCTAAAATTTACGCTGAAATGGCCGGTGCAGGCATGTCTGCCGATGCCCACCACATTACGGCTTCCCATCCGGAAGGTTTAGGGGCCAAACTGGTTATGGAAAGAGCTCTCGAAGACGCAGAAATGAAACCGGAAGATATTGATTATATCAATGTACACGGTACTTCAACTCATGTCGGAGACATTTCGGAAGCCAAAGCCATCAAAGATGTTTTCGGCTCACACGCTTACGAATTGAATATCAGTTCCACTAAGTCTATGACGGGACATCTGCTCGGTGCTGCCGGTGCTGTAGAAGCAATGGCCAGTGTGATGGCAGTAAAAGAAGATATCATACCTCCCACTATCAACCATGAGGAAGATGACAAAGATGAAGAAATCGACTATAATCTGAACTTCACCTTTAACACTGCTCAGAAACGTACCGTACGTGCCGCTCTAAGCAACACCTTCGGTTTTGGTGGACATAATGCATGTGTAATCTTTAAGAAATACGCTGAATAAGTTGTGTATCCCAAAGATATCATAGAAAGAATAAAGCTCCCTTTCAGAAAAGATAAGGAGCTTTATTCTTCTTTTATAAGATATTAGGATTCTACCCGCACCATATCCAATATTACGAACAGGCTTTGCATCATAAGTCCTCATCCATAAAAAGCAAGGAAGTTGGATTAATAACGAACGGCTGGAATTTTGGGCGACGCCATTTTGGACGCCGTCGTGGGGACATTGTCTTCCGCCAGTTCAAAGGCAAACGTGAAGGTTTTCTCACTAACACCCGCAGCAAAATCGTACAACGTGAAACATTGAACAGATTGGCTGTGGAGATCGGTTTGGATAAACTTATCATTTCATCACACATTCTTCCACTCACAACAGCTATATGTGCGGCAATGCTTTTGAGGCCATGGTCGGTGCGATTTACTTGGACCGGGGATATTCCTATTGCATGCGTTTTATTGGCAAACGCATCATGACCCAGTTAATCAATATCGACAAACTGGCCTATAAAGAAGTCAATTTCAAAAAGCAAATTGATCGAATGGGGACAAAAGAGGCGAGTTGAAATCATCTTCGACTTGATTGATGAGGCACGGGAAGGAAGCAGCACGCCCGTCTTTACCACCCAAATCACAATCGAAGGAGTAACATGCTGCAAAGGAAGAGGCTATTCTAAAAAGAGAGCCAGCAATTGGCTGCAAAAGACACGCTGGCACTATTGAGGAAATCCCCAAACTGGTCGAAAGAATCCTGTCCAACAAAAAAGACAAAAAGAGGCTTTATCCGAAATGAGCATACAAGACAACGAACAGCAGACCATAACGGTAGTTGCTTCCCCGAAGCTTCAGGTCTCTGTCACGGAATCCCCGAGTTCAGTATGGTTGGCCGAAGATAATGCAGGCTTAACATAAGGACATAGATAGCGACACACAGTCCATTAAAATCTGTATAAAGTTCGTTATTCTGATAACTTTAAATTATTTTTGCAGAAGAATAAAATGATTCCTGCGGAAATACGACATGAATAAGACGAAGTTAGTCAACTGCTTTCTTTCAGGCAGACGAAAAGCATATCCAAATATGAAAACCAAACGGAAGAACTGCAATCAAAAGTTCTTCAAAAACTTATCCGTCAAGCTATTCATACGGAATGGGGACAGACACATGGATTTGCACAAGTCAATGACTACAACTCATTTACGAAAACCTCTCCGATAAACACTTACGAAGAACTCAAAGGCTATATCGACCGTATGCGACGGGGAGAAAAAGATGTGTTATGGAGCGGAAAGGTTCGGTGGTATGCCAAATCATCCGGAACGACCAATGACAAAAGTAAATTTATTCCGGTCAGTAAAGAATGCCTGCAAGACACACATTACCGTGGCGGAACGGATGCCGTAGCCTTATATCTGGGCCAGAATCCCCGGAGCAGGATGTTCGACGGCAAGGCATTAATACTTGGAGGCAGCCATTCGCCCAATTACAATCTCCCCATAGCTTGGTGGGAGACCTAAGTGCCATATTAATCGAAAACGTCAGTCCGTTTGTCAACCATTTCCGTATTCCCTCCAAAGAAATCGCATTATTAGGAGACTTCGAAGAGAAACGTGAAAAGATAGCCCGGGCTGCCATCAGAGAAAACGTAACGAACCTGAGTGGTGTTCCGTCGTGGATGTTGTCCGTATTGACTCGCGTCATGGACATTTCCGGCAAGACCCATCTGGAGGACGTATGGCCGGGCATTGAAGTATTCTTTCATGGTGGTGTATCTTTCACGCCTTACCGTGAACAATACCGGCAACTCATCACGCAGCCCGGCATGCACTACATGGAAACCTACAATGCCAGCGAGGGATTTTTCGGACTGCAAACGGATTTACAGGACCGTGCCATGCTCTTGATGATTGATTACGGTATCTTCTATGAGTTCATCCCGATGGACGAAATCGACCGCGAAACTCCGAACGTTGTACCGTTATGGGGAGTTGAAACCGGCAAGAACTATGCCGTGGTCATCAGCACTTCGGCCGGTCTATGGAGGTACATGATTGGCGATACCGTGAAATTCACGCAGAAGAACCCTTATAAGTTCATCATCACCGGACGTACAAAATTCTTTATCAACGCTTTCGGTGAAAGAGCTGATCGTAGACAATGCCGAAAATGGATTGAAAGCTGCTTGCGAAGCCACCAGTGCGCAAATACGGGAATATACGGCAGCCCCCGTTTATATGGATGCCCACGGTAAATGCCGACACCAATGGCTGATAGAATTTGCGAAAGAACCGGAATCACTCACTGACTTTTGCACATTCTGGATTTGAAATTACAAGAAATCAACTCCGACTATGAGGCCAAACGTTACAAGGACATCACGCTACAGCACCTGGAAATTATCCCGGCGCGTAAGCATCTCTTCGATGACTGGCTGAAATCCAAAGGCAAATTGGGAGGACAGCATAAGATTCCGCGCCTGAGCAATACACGCACATACATCGACGAAATGTTATCCATGAATGATTCCGCAAAACCGGAAGATTTTTAAAAACTCAAAAGAAGCGTAATATGCAAAAAAGACTCACACCATACCCCCTCATCGCTCTCCCTCTGCATCCTCATTCTGGCCGCTTGCGCCAGCATCGGAAGCCCGGACGGAGGTGCCTATGATGAAACCCCTCCCAAAGTTGTCAAGTGCCAACCGGCCAATATGTCGGTAAACAACCGGGATAAAAAGCTGACGCTCACATTCGACGAGTTTATCGTGCTTGAGAATGCTTCGGAGAAGGTTGTGGTCTCTCCTCCCCAAAAAGAAATGCCGGAAATCAGGACCTCGGGAAAGAGGATACACATCACCCTGAACGACAGCCTTAAAGAAAACACGACTTATACGGTAGACTTCTCCGATGCCATCGTAGACAATAATGAGGGAAATCCCATGGGTAACTTTACATACGCTTTCTCCACCGGTACGGAAATCGATACGATGGAAGTCTCCGGTACATTGTTGGAAGCCGAAAACCTTGAGCCTATCAAAGGTATGTTGGTGGGATTGTATGTCGATTTATCCGACAGTGCTTTTACGACACAATCCTTCACTCGCGTGTCCCGTACCAACAGCCGCGGGCAATTCACCATCAAAGGCGTCGCACCGGGAAAATATCGTATCTACGGCCTGCAGGATATGGACGGAGATTTCCGTTTCAGCCAAAAGGCCGAAAAGATTGCTTTCGATTCCGTCATCATCGAACCGACATGTGCTCCCGATACGCGTCAAGACACGGTCTGGATAGATAGCACGCACATCGACACCATCAAGACCATACCTTACACCCACTTCTATCCGGACAATGTCATTCTCCGGGGATTCACGGAAGACTATCAGGATTTACATCTTTTAAAGACAGAACGTCCCATTCCGGATATGTTCACCATCTATTTTACCGGCCCTTCAGACACCCTGCCGACTTTGAAAGGATTGAATTTCGAAGGCACGGAAGATATGATACTGGAACGTTCCTCAAACAATGACACATTGACCTATTGGATTACGGATACTTTGGTTTCCAATAAAGATACACTCACTTTTAGCCTGACTTATCTGGATACCGATACTTTGGGACAATTAACTTACCGCACGGATACGCTTGATTTGATACCCAAGGTTACCCGTACGCAACAGGTCAAAGAACGACAAAAGAAAATCGAGGAGTGGGAAGACCAGCAAAAGAAGGCCAAACGTCGTCAAAAGGAAAAGTATGTTGCCAAACCCAATCCGTTCTTACGTGAAGACCTCACTTACAAAATGCAGCCGACGGGCGGTATTGCCCCCTACACAAAACATCAAGTTCACATTTGCCGAGCCGATAGCCGGGATAGACACCACCGCACTGCATTTCTATAAACAAAAGACAGTTTATGGCTTGAAGAGCCTTACCTCTTTCTTCCAGTGGAAGGAGACATGCGCAGCTATATGCTGTACGCAGAGTGGCACCCTGGAGACAAATACAAGTTCGAGGCAGACAGCAACGCAGTAACGAGTGTTTTGGGAAAAGTCAGCACAGCTATAAAAAAAGAAATCCCCGTTACTCCGGAAGAAGAATTCAGCTCGCTGTTCATCCGTCTTATCCTGCCAGACACTGCCGCTATCGTACAACTCATGGACAACAGCGACAAGGTAGTACGAAGCGCCAAAGCCGTAAACAACCGGGCAGACTTTTTCTATCTGAAACCGGGCGAATATTACCTGCGCCTTTTCATAGACCGAAACAACGACGGAAAATGGACCACCGGAGACTATACCGCAAACCGTCAGCCGGAAGAAGTTTTCTACTTCCCCAAGCCTTTGACGCTAAGAGCCCGTTGGGAAGTAGAACAAGACTGGGATGTGAGAGGCATTCCATTGAACAAACAGAAGCCGGAAGCCATCACCAAACAAAAACCGGATGCAGACAAGAAAATCAAACAACGTAACGCTGAAAGAGAACGAAACAGATAAAAATAGGAAACAATGAAAAAAACAACCATACTATGGCTACTATTCTCTTTGATGGGAATCATAGCACTTCCGGCCAGCGCACAATGCACCGCAGAGAATAACGCATTCTCTGCGGGAGAGGATCTTTCATACAAATTATATTTCAACTGGAAATTCATTTGGGTGACTGTCGGAACAGCCAATATGAGCATTAAAAACACAAGCTACCAAGGCCAAGAAAGCTTATCGCTGCCATCTCATCACAAAAGGTAATAAGATGGCAGACAAACTCTTTGTACTACGCGACACCTTGGTCAGTATTGTCAATGACGAGTTGGTTCCTTTTTACTACCGTAAAGGAGCATTGGAAGGCGACCGCTACACAGTAGACGAAGCATGGTACAGTTACCCCCGACGGCAAGAATCACATCAAGCAACGTTTCAAAACCCACAAAGACGAAATCCGTCTGAACGACCAGAAAAGCAACGTATGCGTCTACGACATGCTCAGCATGATGCTCCGGGCACGCTCATTCGATGCCTCCGACTACAAAGTAGGACAGAAAATCAAATTCCCTATGGCCGACGGTGGTAAGGTGGAAGAACAAACACTCATCTACCGTGGGAAAAAGAATTTCAAAATGGAAGAAAGTAAAACCAAATACCGCTGCCTCGTATTCTCATTCGTGGAGTACGAAGACGGCAAGGAAAAGGAAGTGGTCACGTTCTACATCACCGACGACAAAAACCACTTGCCCGTACGCCTGGACATGTACTTACGTTTCGGAAGCGCCAAAGCTTTCCTCACGGAAGCCAAAGGAGTACGTAATCCGCAAACGGCTATTATTAAATAAATTTCCTAAAGAGGATGCACCACAAATGAAGTGCATCCTCTTTTTCTTTCCTCCTTCACTTCATTCCGCCATCCACCTTCTACATAAGCCTAATTACAGTTAAATGTAACGAATGCTTTTCACTATGTCGCAAGCTTGTTACCGCCTGTTGTACAACTCACCAAAAGAAATAGCTTTGCCTTTGTAAACCAATAAAAAAAGAATGTTATGAATAAGCAGAGAGGTCAAAAAACATTCACTAAACACGTCCATTATGATTCATAAACTCTTGTTACTTATACCGATTTTGTTTTTACATATATCCACAGCCATGCACAAGACAAAGCAAAGGGCTTAACCACAAGCGACAGCCTCCTCACTTACATGGGACGCCTCATGTTGTCCGGAAAGAATTTAATGCAAGAAAAAGTTTACTTGCATTTCGACAATACCGGATATTTCTTAGGGGAAAAGATATGGTTCAAGGCATACGTGACAAGAGCTTATGACTGTAAACCAACGGATATCAGCAGGGTGCTTTACGTGGAATTGGTCAATCCGAGTGGAGAAGTAATAAAAAAAGAAACTTAAAATCGACGACCACGGACAGACCTACGGAGACATCACACTTGACAGTATATACGGCTCGGACTTCTATGAAGTACGAGCCTATACACGCTATATGACCAACTGGGGAAACACCGACATCTTTTCGCACGTTTTTCCCATTTTCCGTAAACCTGACAGTCCGGGAAATTACAACCGGAAAATCATAGACTCAAGAAACTATCGGCATAGGCTGCCGGATTACAGAGAAACAAGCATACAGCCCACCGAAAAACTGAACGTAAGTTTCTACCCGGAGGGAGGCAAACTGGTCAAAGGATTGAAAAGCAAAGTGGCTTTCCTCGTAACAGACGAAAACGGGAAATATATCCGGACGGAAGGAAAAGTCACAGATAAAGATGGGAACACCTTGTGCCACATCCAAACGGACAATGAAGGACGGGTGTCTTTGATATCTTGCCCGACGAATCTACTTTTCAACTCCATTTAACGGAACCCAATGGCCATGAACAAACATTCTCATTGCCCCAAGCGGAAAAAGGAGGGGTGCGTCATGTCCCTCAATGGTATGGCAGGAGATGAAGTGACCGTGGACCTCCACGGCACGGAAAGCATAAAGAACCGGTTGTTGGGATATTCCCTCATACATTACGGAAAACTTTCCACATGCGACACACTGACCATAAGGGAAGGCTTCCAAATGAAGTTCCACCGCGACAGCCTGCCCGAAGGGTAAACCAACTGACCGTCTTCGACAGCCAAGGGCAGATTCTCAGCGAACGGCTGTTTTTCATTTACCCCCATCCGCATGAAACAGACAGCATACGGATAACAACGGAAACTCCGTCATTATCCCCATACGGGTTAATCAAACTTAGGGTGCAAACACAACCACACGCCTCGTTCTCCTTTTCTGCCATGGACGCGGCCACCATGGGAAACGGAAACCAAGGCCACATAAAAAGTTACTTGTTATTGTCTTCAGAAGTCAAAGGATATATCCGCCATCCGGAATATTACTTCGAAAGCGACGACTCCACACACCGCAAGGCAGCCGACCTGTTGATGATGACGCAAGGTTGGAGGCGGTATGACTGGAAACTCATGACGTATCAGAAAGACTTTGGAAAAGAGATACAACCCATTGAAGACAAACTATACCTGTTCGGGAGAATCAAAGCCCTCGGCAAATCTCTGCCGATAAACCACATCCCCTGAAAGCCGTATTATACGGAAACAACGGTATCCAATATGGAGAGACACAAACCGACAGCACAGGATTCTACGGCTTCGACCTCCCCGACCTTTACGGGGAATGGAACATGCACATTACGGCGGAAGTGGAAAAAAAGAAAAGAAAATATTTCATCGGCATCGACAGGCGGTTCAGCCCGGACAAGCGGAAGCTTTCCCCGTACGAATGCGAAGCACTTCCCTTGCCCGCTCTAACTTGCGTTTCCAAGCCACTTATGACTCCGCCGTCCATGTCCACGTTCCTATCACGGAAAAACTACATGCTTTGCCCACAGTCAAAGTAAAAGCCAGACGGCATTATTCCGAAGGAGCCAAGGCGGCATGGCAATCAGAAAAAAAGAGGAATGTATTGGGCAGACATCTACTACGATTGCGACGAAGAAACAGACGACATATTGGACAAAGGAAAAGACATTCCGGGATTTGACGAGTGGCTACTTGAAAGGAACCCCTTCATAGAAGGGACTCCCGGATGGCTGGCTTCTCCGGGAGACCAGTCCGATTTAAGATATAAAACAGAAACATCGTATGGATTCTGAACAATATGTTCTATAAGACCACCCATGACGATACCACAAATACGGATACCCTCAATCGTTCCACCATAGAACCGTTCCCGTATTGCCTGAATGAAGCCAAATCTGTGTACATCACCGAAAATGAAGAAGCCAGCCGTTCCTTTTATTTCCATCCGGACCTACGGAACCACGTTACCATCTTCGTCTACACACACAATACCCCCAAACGGAAGATGGAAAAGGGAACCAGATATACTTATTTCCAAGGATACAACAAACCATCGATTTTCGAAATGAACAACTATAGGCGAACTCCCCCCATGGAGGATTTCCGGCGCACACTTTACTGGGCACCCAATGTAAAACAGACGATAATGGTACTGCAACTATAGAATTCTACAACAATTCCAACTGCAAAGATATTTATATATCGGCAGAAGGTCTGACTCCCGATGGAAAATGTATCTTTGCAAAATAAAAAACAATATATCCCCACTATGCTCGGACTAGAAATTCAAATCAATAACGATACTCCCGTCACGGTCGCGGCAGAGAATTTTTCTTTTGTTCTGCTTGATACGGCGATGAGGCAAGACGACACGGGTTATATCTATGCACATGGACTTGATTACTCCAACAGTTACCATTGGATCAGTGTCGTTCCGCGCCAAGGAGACAAAGATGAAAATCCAAATCGTGGAAAGCCCAAACCCATCTCCCCTGTAAAACCGAAAACAGGACCGTAAAGAGATGTTGGCACGCTACGAACAACTTAAAAAAGGAACTGGAAGAAAAAGGTTTAATCGCAAAAGAAGACTGAAACAATGAAAGGATTGATTGTAAAAAGCACCACTTGGAACGGTGAGACTTGCAAAATAGGTATGCCCGATGGCGGAGTCGGCATCGCGGTCAATGCTATGGAACGAGACAAATATTGCTTTTGGAGCATCGGAGGTTACAACCTTAAAGAAGAACGGCATTGGATTTGGAAAGGCGGTGAATTGCATGTGGGAGACAAAATAGAAATAGAGTTTGCGGAATTCGATGAAGCGACACCGCCCGTACTTAAATACCCGCACACCTGCCCCAACTCAAGAAACGGATGATTCTCCTGAGAATTGGCAATTCAAGTTAAAGACTTACCAAAAGCTTAAGAAAGTTTTGAAGACGAAGGTTGATATAAAGACAAGTTTTTATGATAGGAGCAGAACCAAATCAACGAAAAAGAAGCCGTCACCATCGGTACTTACAATTTCGCCTATATCTTCATATCATGCGGAAGAAAAACCGGTAACAGGATGGTGGCAGCCGGTAGTAACTTCAAAGAGAGGTACACATGGATAGACCACCCTTTGCAAATAGGAGATAAAATCAAAATACGCATCGTGGAAACGGAGCAAACGTCACAACCACTTACCACTCAACAAAGTGACAAAAAAGATGAAAGCACGCTACGAGCAGCTTAAAGCCGAACTAAAAGAAAAGGGCTTATCAAATAGACCAATAATATGAAAGGATTTATCGTCAAAAGTACGACATGGGGCAATCAAACCCACAAAGTCGGTTTACCTGAAGGATGTACCATTTCCTTTGAGTTTTTCCCGTTGGTGGGGAGCGATATGGTGTCCGTCCGGATATACCAACGAAAGCGAGAACTGGAGTTGGCATGGAGGAGACATCCATGTAGGAGATGAAGTGGAAATCGAAGTCATAGAAATCACACCTGAAAAGTTGATGCCCCATCGCACGTCATACGGGAAAAGGAGTGTACTGTACCCTCTCCGGATGAGAAACGAAGATGACCCGAAGATTTGGGGAACAGAAACTATACGATTATTTGCAATACAAGAAGATTCTGGAAGACGAAGGGCTGATAGAAAGAGAATAACACAGCGCCTGTACACACAATACAGCATACCTTCCGACAAAGAAAACTTACCGCTACATCCGATACTACGGACCGGAAAAGTGTTATTGCCACATAGCCGAGTTGGCTTTGTACGAAGCAACATACGACAGCCTATCCTTGCAGGGCAGACTCATAAGTCCCAAGGGTATCATATCCTGCGATTTTGTCAACCAATTCCCAAACCTATTCGATGGCAATCCATATACCTCCATGAATTATAATGCTCCCGAAGGAGCATTACTCTATCTTCGTAACCATTCACGTGGAAATGATGAACGAATCTTTGAAATGGTAGATGGAAAACAACGATTATGGTAAATTACAGACCGCTGTAGAAGGCCTCCTCAGCGGAAAACCTTCATGCGCTTGTCCACGTCTCCAAAATCCTTGTCTCCCGGTTCACCGGTCGGGACCCCGAAAGGCATTTCCGCTATCAGCATCCAATCTTCAGGCAACTCCCATGTACGGCGGACTTCCTCGTCTATCAAAGGATTATAATGTTGAAGGGAAGCTCCCAATCCCCGTTCTTCCAACATCGCCCAAATGGCAAACTGGTGCATTGCAGAAGTATGTTGGGCCCACGTCGGAAAATTATCCTTGTAAGAAGGAAAAGCATCCTGCAACCCTCTTACCACAGACATGTCTTCAAAATATAACACCGTACCGTGGCCACTGGCAAAACAACCGTCAATCTTAGCCTCCGTCTTGACAAAAGCCTCGGCCAGAATACGCGCTTTCAAGGTATCTTTCACGATATCCCAAAGTTTTTTGTGCTCGTCGCCCAACAACAACACGATTCTCGTCGATTGTGAGTTGAATGCCGACGGAACGTGTTTCACTGCCTGACGGACCACACGTATGAGCTCTTCGTCCGACACGGGCGAACTGCTTCCTATGGAGTAATAACTACGGCGATGCTCCAACGCCTCTTCAAATGTTCTTTTCATTCTTCTTCTATTTTTTGAATATAACCCGATTTTTTTCCCTGCCACATTCGACACCGCCGAACGTACTCGGCTCAACGACTCGGGAGTCATCAGCAGGTAAGACGCCATGTCGTTGACCGAGGCCCTGCCTGCCACCGTAGGGAATTCTCTCAAAAAGCGTTCGTAGCGTTCGCGGGCCGATTCGAAACGCCATGAATCGGCTTTCACCTGATGCAGAATCAGATTGTTTTCCAGAAAATGACGCAACCATTCGGCTATACCTTTATATAATAAGGAAAGCTCCACCAGACCGGCGTACGGTATGAGGCACAACTCGCTGTTTTCCAATGCTTCCATCATCAAGTGCGACGGTTTGTTCTTGAAAATGCTTTCTATACAATAGGCAATGTTGCCCTCGCAAGTGAAATGCTCCGTGATTTCACGCCCGTTTTTGAAATAGAACTGGCGCAACAATCCTTTGCACACATAAAACATGTAATGACATACCTGCCCGTCTTTCACTACCATCTGTTTCTTCCGGACTTTCTGCACGACCAGAATATCCGACAACGCCCGGCGTTCCTCGTCGGACAATGTGGCAAAAGACGGTATCTTGTCTGCGGTCAAACCCTTTTCCATATCCAGCTCTGCATCTTTACAACCGTATGACGAAGATACGGTTTTTTCATTCAAGTACAAAAACGCCCGAAGCCTATAAATCTGATATAAATCAGAAAAACCGCTTTTTCCCGTCCCGACACAAGATTTTTTAACCTCCGGACGAACCGCCGACGGGAAAACTCACTTATATTTGCACCTATCAACAATACCGTTAAACAAAAACACATCTGTTGTTATGTATTTGATAGGATATGACATAGGCAGCTCTTCTTCGGTCAAGGCTTGTGTGGTGGACGCGCAAACCGGAAAGACGTTGAGCACAGCCTTTTACCCCAAGCAGGAAGCTCCCATCCTGAGCCTGAAGGCCGGGTGGGCGGAACAAGAACCCGAATCGTGGTGGAACTACCTGAAAAGTGCCACGGCCGAAGCCATGGCCGCTACCGCCGAAAAGGCCGGCCGGCCGGTATCCGCCCTGAAAGAAGGGCTGGCCGCCATCGGTATCAGTTACCAGATGCACGGCTTGGTATGTGTAGACCGCACACAAAAAGCCCTGCGCCCGGCCATCATCTGGTGCGACTCCCGGGGGCTGTCCCCTACGGGCAAAAAAAGCCATGGAAACGTTGGGCGCAGACTTTTGCCTGAGCCACCTGCTGAACTCACCGGGCAACTTCACCGCCAGCAAACTGGCATGGGTGAAGGAACACGAACCGGAGGTATATGAGAAAATAGACAAGGTCATGCTGCCCGGCGACTACATTGCCATGAGGCTGACGGGTACGGCGTGCACCACCGTCTCGGGCTCTCGGAAGGCATGTTCTGGGACTTCAAGCACAACTGCGTCTGCAAGGAGCTGATGGAATACTACGGCTTCAGCATGGACCTGATTCGAAATACGCCCCACCTTCAGCGAACAGGGACGGGTGACGGAGACCGTAGCCGAAGAGTTAGGCATCAAGGCCGGCATACCCGTGACTTACCGTGCGGGCGACCAACCAAACAATGCCCTTTCGCTCAACGTGTTTCAATCCCGGCGAGATCGCTTCTACCGGCGGGACTTCGGGCGTAGTGTATGGTGTGAACGGCAACGGTGAATTACGACCCGCTTCCCGTGTCAATACTTTCGCCCACGTCAACCACGCCGCAGGGACTTACAACCGCGCGGCATTCCCCGCCACGGAACAGACGCGCCTCGGCGTATTGCTTTGCATCAACGGCACCGGTATCCTTAATTCTTGGATCAAACGGAATATAGCGCCGGAAGGTATCAACTATAATGAGTTGAATGATTTGGCCGGAACGGTGCCCGTGGGCAGCGAAGGCCTCAGCATCATTCCTTTCGGCAACGGAGCCGAACGTGTCATGCAAAACAAGGAAACGGGCTGCGCCGTGCATGGTATCAATTTCAATATCCATGGCCGCAACCACATCGTGGCTAGGCCGCCCAGGAAGGCATTGTCTCTCTTTCCGCTACGGCATCGACGTGATGAAGGCATGGGCATGGATGTGAACAAAATCCACGCCGGACAAGCCAATATGTTCCTCAGCCCCTCTTCCGCAACACATCGACCAGTTCGGTGGCGGAACGAAGACATTTCCTTGGAATGCGGGCGCAGACCGTATTTCCCGTGCCAAGTATAAGATGGATGCTGCTTTCGAATTTATGACGAAATGTAACATACCTTACTATTGTTTCCACGATGTGGATGTCGTAGATGAAGCACCGACGTTGGCCGAATTTGAAAAGGACCTGCATACGATGGTCGAATATGCCAAACAACATCAGGAAGCGACGGGGAAGAAGCTGTTGTGGTCTACCGCCAATGTGTTCGGGCATAAACGTTATATGAACGGGGCTGCCACAAATCCTTATTTCCCTGCTGTGGCTTGTGCCGGCACGCAGATCAAGAACGCGATCGACGCTTGTATTGCCTTAGGGGGCGAGAACTACGTGTTCTGGGGGGGACGTGAAGGCTATATGAGCTTGCTGAACACCAATATGAAACGCGAAAAGGAACATCTTGCCATGATGTTGACGATGGCCCGTGATTATGGCCGCAAGAACGGTTTCAAGGGTACGTTCCTGATCGAGCCTAAACCGATGGAACCGACGAAACACCAGTATGACGTGGATACGGAAACGGTTATCGGCTTCTTGCGCCATTATGGTCTCGACAAGGATTTTGCCATTAATATCGAAGTGAACCATGCCACATTGGCCGGGCAACCATAGGGCAGTCATCCGCACCTTTTGCCATTCCACCTCATTATTATCTTTCGTTATTTTTTTCCAACCTAATCACGTAGAAAACACAAAAACACCTATCTTTGTCACGATACCCAACCATATTCAAACAAGAAAAGCTATGGAGATGAAACCACGCACTCCGGAATTCGACAAGCTGGGCTTTCACGGTACTGGCCATCGAAGTCTCCGCAGAAAAATTAGGTGTCACCGCTACGGAAATGCGACGGAGACTGGAGCGTACCGGATTGATGAAAGACCTCATCGGGATTGCTACGACACTTTTGCATACCGAAAGCCGGAAAGCCGTGGCCGAAGATGTCGTAGAGGCATTGTTAAACCGTGAAAAGGACCGGAGGGAATAATGATGGATAGGACACTTTATCACGGTTCTTCCGTTATCGTAGAACAACCTTTGGCAAGCATAGGCCGTCGGGATTTGGATTTTGGTCCGGGATTTTACCTGACCCTTTACGTGAACAGGCCGAACGATGGGCATTGCGCATCCGAACCATCAAAACACGTCCCATGCGTATCTCAATACTTATCTCTTCCACGAACCAGACAAATGTATAAAAAAAGTCTTTTCCGCTTATGACAAAGAATGGTTAGACTTCATAGTGGCAAGCCGAAAAGGAGAAATGCCATGGAAAGGATTCGACATCGTAGAAGGGGGTATAGCCAATGACCGTGTGATTGATGCCGTTGAAGCATATATCAATGGTTATGCCGACGTGGCACATACGTTATCCAAACTGGCTTACAAAAAGCCGAACTTCCAAGTTTGTATTCTTTCACAAGACATTTTAAATGCCAACTTGCAGTATATCACTAACGAGAAACTAATTTGAACCGGACATGCTGGACTTCTTACTTTTGGAACAAAATAGCAAGGGTCATCGACCAACTTGCTGAAACATTGGACGTAGATTATGACCGTGCTTTAGAATTGTTTTTACGAATCTGACGTATGTCGTATGTTGCACGATGAGCATTACGGTTTGCATCTGATGAGCGATACTTATATTGTCAACGACTTAATAACCGAGCTACGTGAAAAACAAACCTAAACATTCATTTTGATTATACATTCCCGTAACACCGTGCAAAATGATAGTTTTCAGATGTTTTATCCTTACGGCAAAGACAGATGGAATGGACTATTTAGAACGGTATTCCTTAAAAAGGAATTGACGGAACTGCCATATGGAATCATTTCTACCCCATTTTCCCGATTTTTCTCAGCCGAATAATTTTTCGTTGGGCTGAAAAGAGAAATTCTAATCTACGGCGAACGATTTTTCAGCCCCTGTTTTTGCCCTGAAAACACCCCTGAAAGTGTCTGTCCTGCCCGCCGAGAACGGCTTTTTCTTTCCCGTTGCTCCATTCCCGAAACGTTAAAACCGAAATCAAAAAGTAAGCGTTTTCCTCACTGCACTAACTTGAGAGTCAGTTTTGTAAACCGTGTACCGCATACTGCCCCGTACCTTGTAAGCCATTATGACCGAAACTGTTCGAATGTCAATACCCCGCCCCCGAAATACTCGTGTTTTCCGCGCTCCCCTCCACCTTGTCCACAAATACGCGAATCTCGCACCTGCCTCTTTAACATTCTGTCAATTTGTAAATCCGGACTTATCGCCTACTCTCTAAAACGGTATTCAATAGCCGAAAGAAGACATTTCATTTCGTGAACATGCCCTACATGGCTAAATATTTTCAAGCGGAGATGAAAACGGTTTATCTCTTAGGGGGAGAGATAAAACCGTCTGTGTTAGTATATGTTTATATATAATGAATTATAAAGAAGAGAGTATTGTATCATCAAACATTGTGTACGCAAACGAAAACAAAATTATGAGGAGAAATACGAAAAATGTCCCGATTTATTGCTTATATCATTGTAAATCCATACATTTGCAGCGGTGACACTTAAATTTTGCCAATATCGGTTTATCTCTCCCTAAGAGAGCGACTGAAAACACGCCGGAAAAACAGCCTCATCACAACCTAAAACGAATACCTATAGAGAGTTTCATATAAAACATTAACTAATTTCTAAATCAAATGAAAAAACAAGTACTAAGTGCATTGGCTTTTTGCTCTGCATTGGGCATCGCACAAGCCCAAACTGATGTCACTAAGGAGTATCTCGTCAATCCGTTTTTGAGACTTTAAAAGCTGCGGACGGAACAACCGACGTGACGGTAAAGACCACGCTTGAAAACGGCCTGCAAGGATGGGAAGTCGTGGCAATGAGTCATTATCAAGTGGAAAGCGAGGCAAGCGGTTCTTCACGGGTTTCCCCGCCGACGGCTCAGGGCAAAATCAAACCGACAGAAGGCACCTATTATTACTTCAACCGCCAAGGTTGGGGCAATAAGGACTCTGAATTGAAAACCACCACTTCGAAAGAATTGCCTGCCGGAACTTATTATGCCGTCATCGACTATAAAGCGGCAGACTATTCCAACAACAACAATGCGAACACTAACGGTACGACCATAGGTATCAAAGTCAATGATGCCGCCTCGAACCTTTGGGTGAAAATCCTGCCGTCAGACGGGCTTATTCCATGGCAAATGGGGGTTCTAATCCGGAGAGCGATGCCTATATGG
>VOFE01000174.1_pt1 | contig 58363 bp, 65 predicted proteins | sample 5384071 | NCBI WGS metagenome assembly VOFE01 (sample SAMN12384724, study PRJNA508395) | human gut metagenome | isolation source: healthy gut D | host: Homo sapiens
AAAAGGAAAGGGAAAAAGGAGAACAAAGACATGAAAAAGAGATTATTATCATTGACACTTGCTGGAATTTTAGCAATCGGAGCTTTCACAGGATGCGGCTCTTCAGGTAGTGATACAAAAGATACCAAAGAGGCAAAGAGCACACAGGAGGACAGCAAGAAAGAGGATACAAAAGCAGGAGATAAAGGAACGATTACCGTAGCAGCTTCCGCAACTCCTCATGCAGAAATCTTAGAGCAGGCAAAGAAAATCCTTGCAGATGAAGGATGGGATTTAGAGATTAAAGTATTCAGCGATTATGTTCAGCCGAACTTAGTAGTTGAAAGTGGTGAGTTCGATGCAAACTACTTCCAGCACATTCCGTACTTAGAGAGCTTTAACAAAGAGCAGGGTACACACCTTGTCAACGCAGGCGGCATCCACTATGAGCCATTCGGAATTTATCCGGGTACAAAAAATGACCTGTCCAAGGTTGAAAAAGGTGATGTGATCGCAGTTCCAAACGATACTACAAACGAAGCCCGTGCATTACTGTTATTACAGGACAACGGTCTGATCAAATTAAAAGACGGTGTAGGACTTGAAGCAACCGTAAATGATATTGCAGAGAATCCAAAGGGAATTGAAATTACAGAGTTAGAGGCAGCACAGGTTCCTCACGCAGTAGCTGATGCAGCATTTGTAGTATTAAACGGTAACTATGCATTAGAGGCAGGATATACAGTTGCAAAAGACGCACTTGCTTATGAAAAATCCGATTCCGAAGCAGCAAAGACATATGTAAACGTAATTGCAGTAAAAGAAGGAAACGAGGATAACGAAGGCATCAAAGAGTTAGTAAAAGTATTAAAATCTGATGTGAAGATGAACATGAAAAATTTATAGGGTTCTTGGATTGTGCTGTAGATGATGAAAATCTACCTGCTTTCTATGGACAGCAAACGATTATTGTTTCTGAAAAATCAATCTATTATTGGAATATTAGTGCGAATAAAGTGGATATGAGAGGGTCTGCGCGGTATTTGTTTCCAGAGAACACCAAAGGGATGCGCTTGTGTTCGATTTATAAATGATGGACAGCGTGTATCTGCTGCGGGATTAGAGGAAGTAGATAGTGCGATCGCGGAATTACTTCAGAAAAATCCGAAAGAACAATATGTGTTTCTGAATGGAATCTCAAGGGAAGAATATCCAAGTACAGAACCGTTATTGTTGAATGCCAAAAATCAGATATTATCCTGTGACAAAGGCAACCATTACGCCGTGGATCGTTTTTATGTGGTGGATGGGGACTGCTTTGCAAAGTTATCTGACATGGCAGTATCCTACGAGACGCTTTGTCACAAGAATGACGAGTATGTCCAAATTCTTAAGAATTATTAAGATTGCCCCAAGGTCGTTGACGCAAGCAGAAATGTATGGTGTACTGGAAATGTAACAAAGAAATTTAGTGCTATGATGGTAGAATGGGAGGAGATCTTATGAATAAACTAAAAAAAAATATTGGCATGTATGATAATTACATTGGGAATTTTGTATCTACCGGAAATTCATGCAAATGCATCAACAGTAACTATAGATGAAGCAACATTTCCGGATTCATGTGTACGCAAATTTGCACAAGAACAAGACGTCAATAAAGATGGTGTTTTGTCTGATGAGGAAAGAAATATAGTTGATTATGCATTATGGGATTGGTATACGGCAGCTGCATATGGGGTAGATGGAAGCCATTTAATAGATTTTACAGGAATGCAGAATTTCCCAAAAATCACCAAAGTTCGACTGCAATTGGGCTGTAAGGTCAATGGAAAGGAAATATATTGGAAGTATAAAGCATCTAATTTATTCCAATGTTTTCCTCATGTAAAGCAATTGTCGATTGTTTCTTTTGGAACTAAATCAATTGAACTTAGTGGAGAATCTAATACATTAGAAGCGTTGGATATTTCTTTTGAAAATGAAATATTAAAAACTGAGAAGTAGTATGCAAAATGTATGCGCCAAACATTAAAGAAATAGATATCACTGGAAATATCTCGACAAAAGTTATTCTTTAGGAAAATGTTTTCCGAAGGCGAAGTACATTTATTTGTATGATACAAATGTTGGAAAATCTGGTACGTTAGATGGCTTTCAAGACATTGAAACGTTATTCATTAGTGGTAAAAAGGTAACAGACATGAATTTATCCTTTTGTCGGGAATAACAATACATCGATTGGAAATTGAAAAACTAAAATTAGTAAATTGGATATGGCACCTCTTCGCAAAACAAAATTGAATGTGTTAGATATTGACAATTGTCCGATCAAAAAATTAACGTTATTACCTTTGAAGAATACCGGGATTGTTAGTTTGTCAATATCAAATTGTTATATTACATCTTTGAATTTGAAAGAAGTATCCAACAAAACACTGACCACACTTTCTATCATTAATTGTCCGTTGAAGAAACTGGATGTTAGCCCATTGAAAAATACATTAGAAACGTTATATGTGGGAGACAGACAGCAGTTTTACACGAAATATCGGGAAGTCTATAAAAAGACAAAATTTACTACACTTGATTTATCGATGATGAAAAAGTTAAAAAGAGGTATATGGAAGTGGCGCTGGTTCTATTAAGACAGTGCGGCTTAAAAATCCCAAAAAACATGTAAGAGTTAAAACTTTGCAGGAATTACATTTATATGGGACTAAAATAAAGTCTATAGATGTATCAGGATTGACAAAATATAAAAAAACTTTATGTTGGTAATTGTACGACCAAGTGTAATATCAACAAGTGTACAAAGATTGAAGAACTTGGTATTATAAATCGCGGAACGACAGATTTATCACTCAAGAGTAAAAGCTTGAAACACCTGCAGTACCGAGGCGGTAAAGTGAAAAAATTGTCAGTCAAAAAATGTCCTAAGTTATATGCAGTTACGATAAGGGGGAACCAAGGCGAAATCTTTAGATTTTAAGGGCAATAAAAAATCTGCTCTATTTATCGATTTATAATAGTAATATTGGTAAAGTGGTTTATCCGAAAGTAAAAAAGCGGATTGGAGATATGAGTATAAAATACAAGATAAACGCTTTAGCTCTGACCCAATAACAAATGCTGAAGAAAGTGGGATTTTTACTTATGAGCATTACTTAGGTGGATACAATATAAATCAAGTAAAGACTGTGGATATATCTGCGTGGAAACGGTTGAGCAGCGCAATGAAGAAACGGCAATTGGCCAATGGTTATAAATTTGTCATGAAACAATATACACCGCGCCGGATTATTATTAACAAGAAGTTACGCAGTTCTGACAAAAAGTGGATACGTGCAGTAGCAAAGAAGATTAAAGCAAAAGTAATTATGTGGTAAGTATGAAGAAGCTTAAACTTACCAATTGCAAAAATTACGAAGACTGGATCTTACACCATTTGATATGAAATCATTGGATATCAAGGGATCAACAAGGCGGATATCGTCTTGTTGTTCCCTTTTGGTTATTTGCGCATTATTATATCTAACGTGTTTATCATTATCGCCGGATAGCATTTATTCCGCACTGACAACTTGTGTTATGTCATCAGACTGTTCTGCTAATAGCTGTTTGACGTAATCGCGAATGAAGAAATCGTCCTCCGGCATTTGACAGCCGACGGTATACATTCCTTCGTTATTCGAGCATCGGATGACATGTCCGGTCAATTCATTATGATTTGGCAGATCAAAATCATGGATCGTAATATGGATGTCTGCCCCCCTTGTGATCTGCAAAAAGAATGGATCCTTCGTCAGAAAAGCAAATCCATTGGCGCTGATGTTATCCATCGTGGCATCGATTGGTAATGGCAGACTGTTATCTGCCGTCGTGTCAGCAATGGTGATGCTGCAGGTGTTGGAAAGATCTGCACGAGGATATTTGCGGCGGTTATTGATCTTAGGTCGGGACTCGATAATGATCTGCGAATCTTTCGTGATCAATGCACGCTTCCAATGATACAATACATTGCCGACGGTCACTTGTAATTCGCATTCTGTCGTTTTAGTGATCGGTGGAAATTGCCCAAGGAAACAGTCAGTGTATTTTCGGTGCGTTCTACTATATCGCCATGATAATTTGAAGAATCCTCCAAAGTCACTGTGAATTTCATGCCCGGCTGTAAGTCCTCAACGCCCATAAAACCACCAATACCAAGCTCGCACATCAAAGATTCAACGACCGTTTCGATTGAATTGATTATTGGCGGATTCATCATATTTGCTCAGCATACGATGACTGATCTCGTTGGAATCGGAAATGTGTTTTGACATTTCCGTCATGATCGAGGATACCTGATCCATGTTGTCGACTAATTGGATATTGGATTGTTCCACATCTTTCATTGCCGTATCAATGATCTGAATATTTTCTTCCAATTGTGCGGTATCTTCGGATATTTTGGAAATGCTGGCACCAGCGGTTGTTACCTTGTCGAGAGTCATGCGGATCAATGATAACGTTTCTTCCATCGTGTGCATCATCTTGGTAGAGGTTTCTTCCAGATGCATCAAAGACTGACTGATCTTGCTGGAGGAAGCTTTTGTACCGGTGCTGAGGGTACGGATCTGTTCTGCGACAACGGCAAATCCCTTACCGGCTTCTCCGGCGCGGGCGGCCTCGATCGATGCGTTTAATGCCAATAGGTTAGTTTGGCTGGAAATATCCTCGATCGTTCCGGTTTCCTCTTTACCATCGCAAAATCGTTTTTGAAGTCTTGCAAAGTCATTTCGATTTCCTGTGATAGTGCAGCCATATTGTTCGTTGTGTCAACGAGGCTGTCAAGATCTTTGGAACTTACTTCGGTGTGCTTGCCGGAAGTGGCAGTCAGCAGAACCATTTTCTCGATCAAATAAGCAACATGATTGACCTGAGCCTTGATCTTGGCGGTCATTTCATTGGAAGAAGCCGTTGTGTCTGTCAGGTGAAGATTATTTTCATTGACTTGCTGCATGCTTCGTGCAACGACCCCGGCTCCGTGTGTGTTTTCTGAAGCAAGTTCTCGAACGACCGTGACGCCATCCATAATGGAGTTACTTGCCTGTTTCACCTGTTCTACTGTTGTAATAACACGGTTTAGATCCGCTTTGATGCTGTCTGTCATGGCACCGTCAGACTCAATCAGGTGCTTGATGGACATGACATAGCAGATATAACATAAAATAATACAGGATAATTGTAATTGATAGTCTTTTTACATTTGTAGCCGAATTAAACCCGTTCATGTAACGGTATACAGCACTGCCGATAATAATGATGGAATTCGCAATGCCGCAATTTATCATGAAACGCCTGTTTTTGTAGAGAACCAGCAGGCTCGTCACCGGCAGGATATAAGTAAAGGCGATGGGAGAAGCGGTGGTACTTACAACAAAAAGTATAAAAGATACCATAGCCGATCACCAGATCATACTTATAAATATCCGTTGTAAACCCTTTGACACGTAGTAATATCTCGCCAAGGATGATCGGCAGCCAGCACAGGATCAAAAAAAGATGATATAGTAATCTGCTTTTTGAAGGCCGTTAGCAACGTCACTGCCGTAATTAGCCGATAATAATAGCGCAAAGATCAGCCATATCTTGCGTGCTTTGCGGTTCGCCTTTTTCCTTAAAAATGTTTTCGTCATAATTCATAATCGTTAACCTCATAATTCTTTCATATATTGTCATTTTGCGATTCACTGCTCATGTATTTCGGCAAAATACTCTGCAATTGCCTGAATCGTCTGCGTACTTTCCGGCAGGAAAGGTTCAAATACACTAAAAGCGTGTGTAAGTTGTTTGTTTTTTGGAAAGTCAAGCAGGCGGTGTGGCATATTGTATTTTGTCAATGCCTTCTCAAACTTCGTGGTGTAATGATGTAAATTATCGTTCTTACTTGTTGCCAGCAGACAAGGCGGCAGTGCTTGTACTAATTTCTGATAGGTTGGATTCACATACGGTGCAAAATCACTTTGTTTATAATCCGTGCCATATAAATATTTTGGTAAAGACAAACCAATCTGGTCAAAGCGGTTGGTGTAAAACATACCGCTGATCAGACCCAGTGCCTGAAGTGGTGCAGGGCATACAGACACTTGCGCGGCAGCGGCCTTATTTCGGCGTTGTTCTGCATGGCAGCACAGTAGGTTAATAACATGGCTCCCCCGCTGTCTCCGACACCATAGATCTCGTCAGTTTTACCATAATAAAGATTACCGTAGTCTTGAACATACCGCAGCGCCTGAAAGAAATCCGTGCACTGATGATAGAAGGTATATTCCGGGACGAGACGGTATTCAATGCTAAACACGACATAGCCAAGTTTGCATAATCTGGCACAAAAGTAACGGTTGAACTCTTTGCATCCCATGATCAGGCGCCGCCATGCACATTGAAAATGATCGGAAGCTCTTTGTCCGGCGATTCAGAAGGTCGAAAAACATCCAATCGGTGTGCTTCGTTCTGATCGTTCACATATTCGATATCAAGATACATGTCCACGTCGTCGGGGATGGAAAAGCTCTTACGGCGATCCGGCAATGTTTTCATGAAATCTGTTCGCTGCTGCATGAATGCAGTTTCAATATAATTACTCATATGTATCACGTATCCTTTTCAAAATGTTCTGTCTATCATAATAAACCAGATTGCCGTCACAATCAATAGAACCGTCAAAAGTGCCAAAGAAATTGTAAAAAAAAAAGAATGCAAGAAAAGCGTTGACAAATCTGGTTTATAACTATAAACTTATTATAACAGGTTTATAATTATAAACCAAGTTGCTGAAGACAATGGTTGTAGTGATCATTTTTTAGATACAGCAGAAAGGGGTATGGTATGGAATACTTGAAGTTATGTGGATAGTGACTATCGTTTTATGCAAGTGGTTTGGCAGGAAGCGCCAATCAATTCGGGGAACTGGTCAAGCTGTGCGAGGAGAGACTGGGGTGGAAGAAATCGACGACCTATACGACGATTCGCAAGTTATGTCAAAAGGGATATATACAAAATGAACATGCAATCGTATCGGTGTTGATCCCACAGGAACGTGTGCAGTCAGATGAGAGTGCCTATTTTGTGGATCGAACGTTTTCGGGTTCTTTACCACGTTTTATTGCGGCTTTTCTAGGGGAACGTAATATTTCCGACAACGAAGCAAAAGAGATTCAGGAAATGATCGACCGCTATCGGAAAGAGCAGTAAGCCTACGGGTTTGAGAAAGGAGTTGAGATGCGTATGGAGAATGTATTATTTTGGTTATGGGATGCGAGTTATCGTACGGCGATCGTGATCGTGGCAGTATTGTTGATCAGAAGGCTGCTTTTGCGTAAATTCCCGGCAAAGTATTCTTATTATTTATGGTTTGTAGTGGCGTTATCGCTGGTGCTTCCGGTACAGATCGCATCGCCGATCAGTTTGTACAATGTAGTGCCAAATGGCAGCGAGGTTGCCAAACAGATCTCGACAGCGCAGTCAGAAAGTGTTGCAGCTACATCAGATGATGAGCAGAATACAACGGTGGCAGACCGGCAGCAAGTGTCGGGAAATACACAGACAGCACCGAATGTCAAACGTGCCACAGATACTGTGCAGTGTGAAACGGGAGAGCTTTCGGAGATGATCAAGGCAGAGGGGAATACATCCAAGAATTCTGTCGGAGATCATACAAAGAGTTCCGTAGGGAATCATGCAAAAAGCTCTGCCACAGATAATGTTAAAAGCTCTGCAGGGAAGGAAAGTGATTCGAAAACTTCTGCCGGTACTACGGCAGCTTCTTCCGTGAAGAAAAACAGATGCTAAGCTTTCGGTAGGGAGCAGTATACAGGCAGGATGGAAACAGGTGACCGATGTGCTGTCCGGAAAATGGGACTTTTGCAAAATGGGCTCCGTATATTTTAGAGGTATGGATTATCGGTGTAGTTGCAGGATTATTGTATATGTTATTGGGTGCACTGCGCACCAAAAAATATCTAAGCCGTGCGGTTTCGGTAGAGGATCAGGTATATGAATGTGAAGGGATTGCGAGCCCATTTGTGTTTGGTTACCTGCACCCAGCAGTATATATACCATATCATTTGGAGGAGGATCGCAGACAGTATATTGTAGCACATGAAAATATCACATAACCCGTAAAGATTATTTGATAAAATGTGCAGCGGCACTGCTGACAGCAATCTATTGGTTCCATCCATTGGTGTGGATCGCCTTTGTTATGATGGAACGTGATATGGAGATGAGTTGTGACGAATATGTACTTCGTGACTGCAGCAGAGAGCAGAGGGCGCAGTATTCAGAGAGCCTGCTCTGGTTTGCTAAGAAGAATCGGTTGAATGCACCGGGACAGTTGGCATTTGGGGCACATACGACCAAGCATCGTGTACGAAATGTATTAACCAGCAAAAATACCAAAAATATATAGGTATCCTTGTGGCAGTGTTAGCCGTCTTTGTTGCTGCGGTATTTTTGACCAATGGAAAAGGTATTACACCTTCCAAAGAGAAAGACCAACAGGCGGCAAGAAAGACCTTGTGACGTTATATATTGCGCATAGCGGTGATTTTAGCGGGGAAGATGCAGGATGGTATGGCAAACTGCTGGAGCAGCGCTTTGGCGTGAAAGTGGTCTATGAGGTGCCGGACCCGGAGAAGATCAACTATACGGATGGAACATATGATTTATTCATTGATATGCGGCAGGATGGGAAGTTCAGTCTGTTTGATGGATTGACGAATGATCAATTAGCGAAGCTTTCGGATGGCAGTTATTATTACACGTAACGTCAGCCAAAAATTATCATGAAAACTTTGCCTATACATGGGATCTGCGCTACGACTTGTACAAAGAGTGGTTCCCCGGAGATCAATACTTTTGAGGATCTGCTTGATGTTTTGGTCAAGATGAAGCAGAAATCCGGCAATGATTATGCAATGAGTATGATGTCTTATAATGAGAAGGATGAAACAATCAGTATGCCGGTCAGTCTGTTGCTGAGTGGATATTATGGCTACTCTCGGGAAGGTAAGTTTATGGTTCGCGGTGCGGATGGCAAAGTACAGGATCTTTTGATGGCTGTGCATGGATCGGAGGATACCAATTTATATCAGAAGATATTGAAACAGTGGAATCAATGTTATCGAAAAGGTCTGCTCGATCCGAAATCCCGGACAAAGGATATGGATACTTATGAGGCAGATAAAAAGTCCGGCAAAGTATTATGTCTGATCGATGGAATCAATCGAAACAGTGAATATGATACTAAATGGAAAGAAACGGCACAGGAGCTGGCCGATGTATCCGGTTGTCCCAAAATCTGCTGTTCTGGCAGCATATTCCCCATCGACGACAGACGGTAAGGCGAGTTGGTGTCTGGGGGTTAATCGGTCGTCAAACATTTGAAACTGGCGCAAAAAGGTTGCTGCTTATCTGGCATCCCCACTTGGCTACATGGAAAACTTACATGGACCGGAAGGGTTGTGCTGGTATTATGATAAAGACGGAAAACCACATCTTACCGATCTTGGCAAGAAGACAGCAGAAGATGCCACGGTAGAACTTCAAAGCAAAGATTCCAAGTATGCGATGTACAATGGAATCATGTTTCTGGATGGTTGTCCGGCAAATTATACGCCGTATTATGCGTCTGATATCAATCCGGACAGTGGAGAAACATTTGATATTTCCGGCTGGTCTTCGGAAGCGGAGAGCAGACAACAGGAATTTGCGGCTGCCAATAATAAGACGGTTCTGTCGCAGTGGCAGAAGGATCAAAATGCCAAAGAGATTACAGAGTATTTGGAAAATAGAGGGAACTATACGATTTATCCGGATCTGGATGTAGACTTTGGCGAGACAAAAGAGTATCCGTCGTGCCTGCGTAAAGTTTGCAAAGTGATTCAAGATGGGACTTGGAATGCTATATTTGCCAAAGACGATCAAGAATTTGAGTCATGTATACAGAAGATGTACCGTGAGGTGAAACAGGCAGGATATGATAAATGTGTTGCTTATGAGAAAGAAAAGTTAGATTAGTTTAGAATACGGTTCCAAGTATTTAGTAACTGTGTAAAAGAGCAAGCTGCATTAGCGGGGCTGGTCGATGGTAGTAGTGCGATTGACAGCCCCGTATTATCATACACATATTTTTGATATAAGTCGTATGCTTTGCGTCCATTGGCATAGACAGCGGTTATGGAGGAGCGGGCTATGATCTTAGGAATATCATTGGGGATCACATTCCGAATAGAACTGTCACTAGACCCCTTGATATCGCACTCGGCGATTACGTCCCAGAGTGCGATATGGTGTCTGTGCAATAGAATCTTTTTATCCGCGATACTTTCCGGGGCAGGCTCATTGCATAATTCAGCGATCACTTTCCAAAAGCGGTTGCGCGGATGCCCGTAATAAAATTGCTGTTCTCTTGATTTTACCGATGGAAAGGATCCTAAGATCAATACGGTAGAATCTGCATCGTATACAGGGGCAAATTCATGTACAACGTGAGTATATTCCAAGGTAACCTCTCCTTTCTGTATCCACGGCTTTTAATTTTCTATTCTAACTTCGTATTTCTCAACTACTATCCAGCCATATATTGCTTATTACTGACATAATAAGCAATATGTAGGCTGTCAGTAAGGTTTGGTATGTGAAGTTAGCGTTACTACGATTTTTTCTGCGGTTGCAGCTATCTTCCAAGAAGAGCTGTACGATAGGATCAATCTGTTCCTTTGCAAAGCATGGAATGCTGGTAAAGCTATTCATCGCTCCGGCGAGGATATAGACGATCCCGTGCTGGAGATGCAGCAGGCGTTCTACCGGAGTCTGCTGCAATTCCATATATTGTATTTTGTGATAATCAATAAATTGTGTAGAGGATGCAAACATTCCATTTGTTATTGCAATGTAATTCTCACGAAGCTGCAATTTGTTGGCTTTGTAAGTGCCATAACAGCCGATCAGATATATCAACATTGCTAGCACAAAAGAGCCGATACAGCCCAGGACTGCCGGTAGACCGGTTACGCCAAAGACTGTAATCATAAGAGTCCACCCAATTGCTAAAAATACAAGCAGTTTGGCAGAACCAATGATCTTTTTCCACCAGATCGCTTTCGGTGGACGGATCGGTGCGGTATCACTTTCGGTGAAATAAGCATCGAATTCCGGAAGCAGACGATGCAGTAATTCCGGTAAGTGTTTCTCTGGGATAGAGAGCAGTAAACGCGTGTTTTCTTCTTTTTCATCGCCCATACCGATATTTATAATATCGACAAAGCATCGCTTTGAAATACGGCTAAATACCGGACGCTGTACGATGATCGAACTGATGCGTTTGATTGGGATTTCATAGCTGGTGCGTTTGAACAGACCAAATTCCATATGCAGATGATCCGGCATACGTTTGATCCGGAAACTGTAATAGCGGAAGAAATCACCGATCAGACTACGCAGTGCTGCATAGACAAAGGAGCCAATGACAACGATTCCACCTAATGCAGTTGGGATCATTTGGATCAAGGAACCGATGCTGTGATCGCCGAAAACAACCATTTTTAAGAAAAAAAAGCAATAATGGCGATCAGAGCGGCAAGGCATACGAGCAGACTTATAATAGAAGCACTGTAAACACAGTGGGTAAGCACTTGTTTGGTATTGTAAGCTACTTCGGATAATACTTGTCTGCTGTTTGGAGCAGCATTTGCTGAGGTTACTTGTCCGTTATTTGGGACAGAAGAAACAGTACTCATCTGCCCATTATTTTGGACGGAAGTGGCTCTGCTTATCTGATCGTTATTTGGGACAGAAGTAGGATCACTTATCTGACCGTCGTTTGGGACAGAAGTAGGATCGCTTGTCTGTTCGCTATTTGGGACAGAAGCAGCAGCCCCTGCGGTTCCATCAAGCTGTTCGTTGGCAGCTATAGTTTGCGTATGTTTGGCAGCGGTTGCCCCCGCTAAGAGTCTCTCTCTAAGTGCCTCGGCTTTGTCTTTGCGAAGCAGAATGGTGACGTCTGTAGTATCGGCGGTACTTCGGCTTTCGGTATCGATCTTAACCGTACTGGTGCCGAGAATGCGTTCCAATAGATTACGCTCGATGTTAATATTGGAAATATTGCGCAGACCAATCGTATTTACAGAACGAAAAATGGTATTTTTCGTAATCGTGATACTGGTTTCATCTACCGTGATCCAAGTCTTATACCAAACAATGGTGTTAACTGCCAGTCGAAATAGTATCACGGCAAGGATTACTAATATGATGATAAGCAGTGTGGTGCTATCAGAATTTTTGATATCGCCCAGTATTTCGTCAAGATCATCCAAGGAGGATATTAAAAATGTGATAATAATGACACCGAATACACCAAGCTGCTCTAACATTAGAGACGGGTGATTTCGAAACTTATTGTCCATTAGCACGTTCCTCCTCTACGATTTCGTTAATGCGCTGTTTCAAGCTGTCAGCAATATGTTCTGCTTTATCTTTTTCAAGAAATTTGATCGTTACGTCTCCGCCGGCAGTAGTGATTTCAACTTTGGCAAGGCCAAACAGGCGGTCAAGCGGACCGGAAGAAATTTCGATTTTATGAAGGCGGCTGATTGGCACAATCGTATGTGTTAAGAAGAGGTAGCCTTCCTTAATCTGTACTTCTTCATCGGTCAATCCGTAAGCATAACGCTGGTAGCGAAAAAGTGGGGATACGATCGTTTCAATGATCTCGAGTATCATAATGATGGCGCAGATGATAGTAACCCATCCAATGACTGTTTTATTGGAAGTGAAAGCTTCAGTTCTGGTAAAGAAGACAATGACTCCCAGAACGGCGGCAATGATCACACAAACGATAGAGGTGACCAAATACATGCAGTATAATGCTTTTTTGTTTAACTTTTCTAATTTCATAAAAATTTTCAATCCTTTCTCTTGCTCTCTGTAAATGCTTTTTCGTGATACGCTCTCCCTCAACGCGTATTATCTCAAGTATAGCAGAACAAGAGATGCATGACAATTTTTGAAATGACAAATGCGTTGCAATTTGACAAAAATGTGGCAAAAATATGTCATTGTAATAAAAATGTCATTATTTTAAATTGGGGTTGTGTTACAATGTAAACATAGAAAAAATAGTGCTAACATGTTTTGTCGCCTGATGGGTGACGCTGGTTTACGAAGGGGGAAGAGTCCTATTCAAAATAACCGGCATAGGATATCAGCACTGCATTATGTACTCTCAGAATCTTGAGTGTATATTATTAAGAAATGGAGGAAGCATATGGAGAAATTTAAGAAGCGTCACAAACGATTGACAAGCTTAGTACTTTCTGCAGCTATGATTTTAGCTTGGTTCCGGGTACGGTAGGAGCAAAAGCTGAAACCCGAGTAGAAAAGCAAGTCAATCAGACAGCAGAGAGGGACACAAATAAGAAATCGGTTCCGAAAACAGCATTGAAAACGATATCAGCGGATTTTAAGGCACAGAAGTTTGCAGAACTGTATGAGGAGGGGGGCTTTCTTGTACAACAGAGGGGATTACATTTGACACTGAAACAGCAGCCGACAACTTGTTACTCACCGGCAAGAATAAGGTGGTATCCGGAGCGGCTATTACATTAAAGAACACATTGGATTTTGGCACAGACAAGGTGCAGCGTATCCAGATTGATGCATTGGCTAAGAAAGCGACAAAGACCTATATGGAAGTGTATTTGATGATGCTGTTACACCAACTGTGAGAGTGCGAATTCCAAATCAGCCAAAAGCAGACAATTGGACAAGGACCAAAGTTTACAGCTATGAATTTGCAGAGAAAGAGAAACTGACCGGTAAACATACGGTACGTGTTCAGCTTCAGGATGAGACAACGGCAGCAGACAAAAAGACAAGCGTACTGCTGCGTTCCATCCAGTTCGTGCAGGAAAGTATTCCGACCGTATCTTTTGATATTGATGAGTCTTTGGGAAGCATTAGCGAGATGAACGGTGATAGTTCACATAATACGGAATGCTATGGCAAGATGAATATCGATGTACCGGAAGGCTATGCAGCAGAGTATGGCAAGGATCCGGAGGCAGCAGCAAAAGAAGACGGCTGGCAGCTACGATATGGAATATATACGCGGCCGTGGCAATTCAACTTGGACTGTCTCAAAGAAGCCATATAAGATCAAGCTGGATAAGAAAGCGGATCTGTTTGGCATGGGTAAAAATAAGCATTGGGTATTGTTAGCAAATTATTATGATAATAGTTTGGTACGTAATCGCCTGACCTATTATTTGGGACGTAAGCTTGGCATGGAATATACACCGGAATGTGTACCGGTTGACGTCATTATGAATCATGAGTATTTAGGCAGCTATTTGCTGTGCGAACAGATTCGTTTGGATGAGAATCGTGTGGATGAAAATGATCTTGAAAAGGCAGATAAAGGTGCCGATGTCAGTGGTGGTTATCTGTTATCCATGGAACCAAACGAAGAGACAGACAACGCGATCAAAACAACGTATAATTCGTATTTGATCGAATCTCCGAAAACGGGAGCGTGTCAGTCACAGGCAAAGGCTTATATCGAGAATTACATGAAGAAGACAGAGGATGCAATTTATGGAGATGACTTCAAAAATGAGGATGGAACATCGTATCAAGACTTAATGGATGTGAAGTCAGCAATTGCCTATTATTGGATGCAGGAGGTCTCTATGAATGGAGATGCATTTATTTCCACGAGCACCTATCTGTACAAAAAACAGGACACAGCGGATGCCAAGGGTAAGCTTATATTGGGGACCGTTGTGGGACTTTGATTATGTAGCCTGGTCTTCCAATGACTATAGCGAAGAGGAAGATTCTTATAGCGGATTTGTTACTCAGAGAACATGGTTTAACCGCTTGATGGAAGATCCGGAGTTTGCACAGCAGGTAAAAGAGTATTGGGTAACGCTAGCAGGAGCATTGAGGATGCCATTGCTGACGGTGGAATTTTGGACAGGTATGCACAGGAACTTGCGGTATCCGCAGATAACAATTTCAATAAATGGGGATTTAACGATTTTAGTGACGGCGGGTATGACGATAACTATAACAGCGCAACAGGAAAGTTGAGCTATGCACAGGAAATTCAGCGTTTGAAAACTTGGATCGCAGATCGTGTTGACTGGATTGATAATAATCTGGACGCTATTGCACCAAAGCCGGTTACACTGACTTACATGGTGGATGGTGAAGTTTACAAGAAAGTCACCACAACATCGACAAAGGAAAACGATATTCCGAGCGCACCAACCAAAGAGGGATATATTTTTACCGGTTGGTACTATGATAAAGATGATTTCAGTGTCAGACAGCAAAAGGGAGACATCTTTACAGAGGACACCACTCTAACAGCACAGTGGGAAGATGAGAGTAAGTTAGTAAAGCCAACTAAGATTGCGTTGGAGCGGTCAGAGATTTATGTACCGGAGTGGCATGAATTCCATATTAACTATGGTGTAGCACCGTATAATGCCAACACAGCGAATGTTACGTTGACGAGTTCAGACAATACTGTTGTGCGGTTACAAGAATCAGATCATGAAGATTCTGATTATATAGAGTCAGACTCACGTGATTGGATGGCAGTCAAAGCAGGAACGGCAACGATTACCATTTCTGCAGGAAATGGTGTCTCTGCCAAGTTGGTTGTCCATGTTATTCCAATTTCAGAATATTTTGAGAATGAGGAAGCATACACTGCGACAGATTTCACTTTGGATCAAAATGATATTGTACTGAAAGTGGGACAGGAGAAGAAATTGAACCTGAAACCGGATCGAAACGAAGTCTATGCATCCTTTTACTGGACATCCAGTGACGATGATATCGTTGAGCTTCTCGGCGGTGGTCTGATCCATGCGAAAAAAGCAGGTACAGCTTATATTTTGGTAACTATGAATGGAATGGACAAAGCAAAGGTATGCCGCGTGGTTGTTCAGGATGGCACAGCCGTGAAACCAACGCCAGCGCCGACAAAGACGCCGGGGAAGGTAGTTCCATTGCCGCAGGAGAAGACAGAAATTATCCAAGTGGGAAATGCCCGTTATAAGCAATTATCCGCAAATACTGTCAAGATGACCGGTATCAAAAAGGATGTCAAGAAAGTGACCGTTCCTGCAACAATCAAATACAAGGGTAAAACCTACAAGGTAACAGAAGTTGCATCAGGAGCTTTGCGTGGCAAGAAGAAACTGCAGACCGTTGTTATCGGTAAGAATGTTACAAAGATTGGTGCCAACGCCTTTAGCAAGTGTAAGAAGCTGAAAAAAGTACAGATCACTTCGAAGAAACCTAAGAAAGTTACGAAGAAGTCCTTTGCTGGTATTGCGAAAAAGGTTGTGATCAAGGTGCCAAAGAGCAAGAAAAAAGCGTATAAGAAATGGCTTAAAAGTAAGAAGGTAGCATAGCGAATTTGTGATATGATGAGCCTCAGAGAAAAACAAGCGGCTGCGAAGCAGACATTTGTTTTTCTGGGCTCGTTAACGAGCAAGTAAGTTTGTGAAACAAACGGAAAAGCTTTGAAAGAGCGAATTTGCGAGTTTGATAAAAAGCACCCTCTGGGGACGGATCGTTGGATTTACGTCCGCTCAGAGGGTGCTTTTTCTGCTTATGTTGCTGCGCAGTGAGGTACAGAACCTTTTATGGGTATGCGATTAAGTGGTGTGATGTTATATTTTGTATTTATTGTTTGCTGCTATTCAGAGTGATGCTGCAATTGTTATCGGCGGGACCAAATTCATAAGTAATAAGCTGGTTGTCCTCCTTGTTCTGTACTGTTTTGCGTACAGTAGTTGTGCGTATGAAGCGACTGGTATTACCGCCGGCATATGCATCGCGGCTCGTATCTTCGTAGATATACAGGACGCCATCCTTATTTAGAATATAATCATAAATCGCATCACCTTCTACCGTAAACTGCACGATCACTAATGCCTGCTTATAGGAAAGCTGCTTTTTTTACATTTTTTGAAAACGTGAAACAAATTCGTTTAATATCGCAGTCGCAGTTTGTGCTTGCTTGGCAGAACTGTTTATGGTTGGAATCATAAGAACCTGTTTTTGGCAGCAGCGTTCACAGATGAGTATGATGCCGGGTACGATGCAAGTCGTTTTTGAATGGCAGCTTCGTTGGTTGAATACCATTTGGCATCCATTTTTGGTGTGGCAAAGGCTGTATCCGTGGACAGTAATTTTGCACGGTATTTATAATTTTGTCGCAAGTGATCTGTATAGCCTGTGTTCCGAGCAGCTCGTTGCCTTTGTATAAGCGCACGGTTAAACGGCTTTTGCCAGGTTTGAAAGACTTCGGTGCCCAGTAAATAATGTCACCGGGTTTGCAGGAAAGTTTTTTCGCTTCTTTTGTCATAGTTAGGCTGCCTTCGGATGAATTCTTGCCCCAAAGCTGTATGCTGCCATGTGAATCGGCTGCAACTTCAATGCGGATGTTTTCGGCAGAAGAAGACAATTCAAACGAAAATGGCATAGCCGGAACGGAACTCATGTAAGGAGAATATTCACCAAGAAGGCATGGATTTCCCGCTTTCAAAGTGACTTTCTTGTAATCCTCTAAAGGTTCCGTCTGTGATTGCTGCGCATCTTCTGCATCAGAGTTCCCAGGCTGTATTTCAGCATTGCTTTTCGAACGAGAGTTTTCTGTAGGAGTTTCTGTGTCGCCTTTTGAACGAGATTTCTTAGCTGTACCCTCATCATCAGTTTCGTTCGATGGTGCTTTTGTAGGGCTGCTATAGCAACCGTATGCCTTGCTGCCTTCGTTTTTTCTTTTGCGTAGGCGATCACCTGCAGACCTAGAGAGGAAGCAAGATTTGCTATGGAATTCGAATTGTCCTCCATCTCGTTTGTATCTGCCCCGGAAGCATTATTATTGTCTGGATTTGGAGATGTGTTGGTATATGCATATTCTGATGAATTTGTTGCGTTTGGATCACCATTATTTTGAGACGTATAATGATGTGCCAACAGGCATAGACCGACACCAATACCTACCATTGCAGCACGGGAAACATTTGTGGACGCAACAATTTTGCGCCTCGATGCTTCGTAAGTGGTAAGTTTTGTGGTGCTGCCTGTGCGATCATCTCATCCGGCAGCTCGCCAATTGCCTGCAATAACAGTTCTGATTTGCGGTTATGGTCTTGCTCTCTCATCATACCCAGATCCCTCCTTCTTCTAAAACGCTTTTTAATTCCTTTCGCATGCGTGAAAGGATAGAGCGTATACTGGTTTCTTTCATTTGCATCATATATGCGATTTCGGCAGTATCTAACATATAAAAGTAACGCTGTAAAAAATGATTCGTTTCTTTTTCGGTGAGCGTTCCAAAAACTGTTGGATCACGGTTTTTAGATGCTCTATGTTAATCTTTTCCTCAATTTCGTTAGAACCGGAAATACATTCTTCCAATTCTTCAAGACTAGCCTCCAAGTGTCCCCTCCTCGTTTCGCAGCATTGTGCTGACGGTATTTGTCCAATGCAAGATTGCGGGCGATTTTTGCCAGATATCCTGCTAAATGCTTGGGCTTGCCGGGTGGAATAGAATTCCATACTTTGAGCCAAACATCATTGACACATTCCTTAGCATCTTCTTCATCAATGATGATACGTCGCGTGATCTGCATAAGATATGTACTATATTTATCTTGTAAGTGTGCAAGTGCAGGCTCCTGCCGTTCCCAAAGAAGCGCTACAATATCGTTGTCTTCCATGATTCCCTCCTTTTTGTCAGTGCTGTAAGATTCCATCTATCATACCATGAATAGGGAAGATTCTCTATCGTGGTACGATGCGCAGAAATCTGCGTTTATGGATGGTTTTATGAGTTGGTTACATTTAAATAGACGCAAGGAAATGTTATTTGTTGCAATGGAACGTCATTTTCTGCAGTGGAACGTCATTTTCTGCAATAAATCTATTTGGACTAGAGAGATTTTTTGATATCTTTTTGGAGGGGGATTGAATACTGTCATGGAGAAAGCCGATATAAAATAACTGGAAAATTGAAGATTAAGATGCCAGTCACCGAAGTAGGTGAGAAAGACAAGCTGGAATTATCAAAATCGACAAATCAGTCAACCAAAGCAAGAAAAGACAAGCTGAAATGACGAAAATGGAGAATTCAGTCACCGGAATAGGTGAGGAAGACAAGCTGGAATTATAGAAATCGTCAAATCAGTCAACCAAAGCAAGAGGAAGGCAAGCTGGAATGACGAAAATGGAGAATCCAGTCACCGAAGTAGGAGAGAAAGACAAAAATATAAGAAAAGTGTATCCACTTAGATTGCTTTGTAGTATAATGAAGGAAGTATTTAGGGACGTGATGTGCATGAACAATTTATCGTATTTGTTGTACGGAGGAGAGTGTATGTTCGTGGGAAAAAGAATTTAACAAATAATAGAAAGGTATGGTGAAAACATGCGAAAACAAAAGAGAATATGGGCGTACTTGCTAAGTGCGGCGATGGTTGTAACATCATTTACAATGTCTAGCGCGACAGGAAAGGCAGAAGGTACAACAGAAAAAGGTGAGATCGTTAGCGTGACGGACAGAACCTCGACAAAGAAGGCGGCGAGCGTAACAGAAAATGGTAAAGTCGCCAGCGTGACAAACAAAGTTTCAACAAAGAAGACGGCGGGGACAGATTCCTTCCAAGATCTAAACAGACAACAAATCACGGAGGCAATGGGTGTTGGATATAATTTAGAAACTCCCTGGAAGCAAATAGCGGAGGAACTCCAAACGAGACAGCATGGGGGAATCCGGTTTTAACCAAAGAATTTGTTTTGGCAGCAAAAGCAGCGGATTTCAATCAATTCGAATTCCGGTATCTTATTTGAGCAAAATCGATGATAACAATGGATACAAAATTGATTCTGCATGGCTGGATCATGTACAGGAAGTAGTAGACTATTGTGTACAGAACGATATGTATGCAATCGTTAACATGCATGGAGACGGTTACACAACGGTAAGCGGTGGCTGGCTACTCTGCGCAAGCAGCGATCAGACCAAGATCAAAGCCAAGTACAAGGCATGCTGGGAGCAAATTGCTGTTCGTTTCAAAATTATGATGAACATTTGATTTTTTGAGTCAATGAACGAAGAATTTGATGGAACCTATGGTACTCCAAATAAGACAGCGTATAACAATATCAATGATTATAATCAGATTTTTGTGGATACGGTTCGTCAGACCGGTGGCAACAACGATCGCAGATGGCTGTTGATACCTGGATGGAATACAAACATTAATTATACGGCAGACAATTATGGCTTTGTGCTGCCAACGGATCAGTATTTATCCTCTGATATTGCATCCGGCGAAAAAAGAATTATGATTTCTGTGCACTACTACGATCCATGGGATTTTTGTGGTACAGAATCAGCCGATAAAACACAGTGGGGCAGCGAGGCAACAAACCAATCCAAAGTACCGACTTGGGGCGATGAAAGTTATATGGCTTCGCAGTTTAAGAAAATGAATGATAAATTCGTATCACAGGGATATGGCGTTATCATTGGCGAGTTTGGAGCCATCAACAAAGCAAACTATGATAGTCGGAATAAGGCATGTCGAGCCGATTATTATCAGAAAGTATGTTATTATGCAAAACAGTACGAACTGGTGCCTGTTGCATGGGATAATGGATTCGATGGTGACTATGGCTTTTTGTCTGATAAATCGGTATTCTTGTCAGGTAACGCATCAAGACATTATTGATGCAATGATGGAGATTTATCGAGCATCTTCCACGGCAACCGGGATAGCTTTGGATCAGCAGAAAATCACGATTCATGTTGGGGATGAGGGAACACAGCTTATCGCGACCTTAACACCATCTGACAGCAGAGATGTTATTAAATGGACATCCGATGATGAGAAAGTTGCTACAGTAAATTCCAACGGTTTAGTCACAGCAGTAGGTGCAGGTACTTGCACAATTACGGCAGCGATTTTGCGCCGGATGTCAGGCAACGTGCAAAGTGACCGTGCCAAAACCTTCCTATATACGGACAAAGCTGTATATGTTAGATACATCCGGCTGGACGACGATCGCTAGTGAACAAAGTGCAGATATTTCAACGAAAGACGAAGAATTCACGTTATCTGTTGCCGACAGATACGCAGCTTAAAAAATATCGGTTCATTATATATCAAAGATATACAGGCGGCCGAAGCGGCAGATTCGGCACTTAACTATGCAGTTATTACGCTGAAATCAATAGCAGTAAATGGGAAACAGTACACGATCAAAGATGACACGTATACCTATGATGGCAGTCTGAAATCGGCAGCATCCGATGGACTATCAAATAATGTGTTTGATTTTTTTTTTATTAATATTTGGCAGATGTCATGACACATATTCAGGATGTGTCGGCAGAAAGACAGAAAAAAGCTTCCTTTAATAACGCTTCGTATCAGGGAAACAATACAGTGGAAATTACCTTTGCTGTTAGCGGTGCAAAGGCAAATGGGTCGGTAGAGCCAAGTACAAAACCGAGTGCAACGCCAAGCGTGAGCCCAAGCACAGCACCAAGTGTAAATCCAAGCGAGGCGCCAAGCGTGAGCCCAAGCACAGCACCAAGTGCGAAACGGGTACAACGCCAAGCGTGAGCCCAAGCACAGAGCCAAGTGCAAAACCGAGTGCAACGCCAAGTGTGAGCCCAAGCACAGCACCAAGTGCAAAACCAAGTACAAAACCAAGCGTGAGCCCAAGCACAGCACCAAGTTCGAAACCGAGTACAACGCCAAGCGTGAGTCCAAGCATAGCGCCGAGTCCGAAACCGAGTACAACGCCAAGCGTGAACCCAAGTACAAGTCCAAGTGTGAATCCGGGCACAGACCCAAGCGTGAGCCCGTGCAAGTCCGAGTGCGATGCCATCGCATCAGCTGGGACAACCAAGTGTAACGGCGAAAGGATTTGTTGTGTATGCCAAAGTTAAGGGAGCAGGTAAAATTGCAGTGGGTTCTCGCTATAAACTTGCTGCTAAGAAAAAATGAAACTTACTGTTCAGTGGGTTCCGAGAAATGCTGCAAGTCAAAAACTAACGTTTAAGAGCAGCCGACCATCCATCGTGAAAGTAACGGCAAATGGTACTGTAAAAGCAGGCAAAAAAGCAGGCAAGGCAGTCATTACGATTACAACTGCCAATGGATTAAGCAAAAAAGTTCGTATCCAAGTCATGAAAAAGCCCGTAAAGAAACTTACCGTTAAGGCAGGAAAGCGTAACCTTAAGAAAGGCAAAAAGCTGAAATTAAAGGTAAAAGCAAAACCGGGCAAAAAGCTGGCATCCACGCAGTATTGCTGGAAATCTTCTAATAAGAAGATAGCTGCAGTATCTGCAAAGGGTGTAGTTAAGGCCAAGAAAAAAGGTACTGTGAAGATTACAGTTTATGCAACCGATGGCAGTGGCAAAAAGAAGAGCGTAAAGATCAAGGTAAAATAGGAATATCAAGGAATTAAAGAAAGATAAGTGTTGTGGATATAGAGGAGACCGCCGATTGGCGGTCTCTTTTATAGTACGGATGTTTATAGAAAGCGAGCTGAAGAATTGTAAGGTTAAGACGGCGGGGCAAAAATATATTTTTTACGAAAAAGTTTCACAAAGTTCACATGTGAAAATTGTGCAAATTATACAATTCACCCGGTGTAATGTAGAATGAACATGATCAGCATAAAAATAAGATGCAGAAATAGAGCGGATTTAATTAAATCGAGGTCAATGAAAGATATTGAAAAAATTGGAAATTTCAATGGTAAACGATAGGGTATGATAGGAACGTTAAAAATATAAAATTTAAGCTGGGGAGTGATTCTTACAGATGAAATTTAATAAAAAAAATTGTATGGACAAGTGTTATAGCTGTGGCATTGGCATTAGAGGCATCTATATAGCGAGCCGACAAAATGCTATTACGCATGTAATTGGAGATAATAATTTTGAGGGGTCAGAGAAAGAATGGTGCGATTCGCTACTGGATAAGTTGGTGGTTATGGATAAGAAGAATTGTCAGATTGGTGAACAAAAAATATCACAGTATTCCTTGACAAAGAAAAAACATTATGCAGAAAAAGATCGCGTTAGAGTGGTTGGTTACGCTACGGATGACAATCGTGAGCTAATGTTTCATCTTTCGGATGGAAATCGCATTGCGGTTGGAAAATCTGATAAAAAGCAAAAAAGCAGTCAACGTACACATAAGGTTACATTTGTGGATTACGACAATAATGTGTTAAAAACTGAAATTGTATTACAAAATAAAAATGCAACACCCCAATGGTAAAGGAAAGAAAGAACTATCGTTTTGATAAATGGAATAAATCTTATGAACATATAAAATCTGATTTACAGATAAAAGCACTTTATAAAGAAGACAATACGGTAACTAGGATAACAGTTGCAAATGTTAAAGTGCAGCCAGGACAAACTAATGTGAAGGTACCGGTAAAAATAGCAAACAACACTGGGATTTTGGGAATGACTTGGTCTGTATATTATGATGACAGCCGGCTGAAATTGAAAGATATTAAAAATGGAAAGGCTTTCAAAGATATTTTGACATTAACAAAAGCAGGAAAATTAAAGAATGGCTGTAAATGTATGTGGGATGGACAGCAGATTGAGGACTATCAAATTCAGGATGGAGAGATAGCAGAGTTGTTATTTGACATTCCTAAGTCAACGACTTCGGGAGTGTATCAAATAAAAAAATAAAATATGAGGAAGGAGATGTGATAGATAAAAATTTATTGCCCGTGTCACCATTAATCGCAAATGGAAAAATAACAATTACACATTAATGGTCAAAAAATACAGAAGGAGGGATAGTGATGAAACTTGATTATGTTTCAAAGATGAAAAAGCATCTGGCAATTGGTCTGATCATGTGTTTGACTGTGTTAAGTATTGCACCAAACGCAGCTGCAAAACAGACAAAGAAACCAAAAAATATATTTGTCTGTGAAAACCAAAAAGATGCTTGTTGGGCAAAAGTATAAGTTAAAAGTAAAGAAAGTAAAGCCCAATAAAGCAACCAAAAAGTGAAATGGAAATCTAGCAATAAACGTATTGCGACAGTTAGCAATTCAGGTGTTGTTAAGGCAAAAAGAGCTGGTACAGTAAAAATCACTGCTATTTCCAAGAAAAACAAAAAGCAAAGGCTTCTTTGCCGCATCGTTGTGCAGCCAATAAAGAAGCGACCGACAGCAACGAAGAAGCCGATTGTGACAAAACAACCAAGTGTTACAGAAGCTCCCAAAGCTTCTACACAACCGGTTCCGACAAATGCGCCAACAATAACACCGTCTCCAGAGCCAACCGGACCGGCAGTTAAGGCAGCAATAGGATATGCTGGAAAGAATTGGAAAGATTATAGATTTGGTTATCAAGATGGTGCAGTTTATATTACAGAGGATGGAACATATACTGCAACATATACTGTGCAAAATGCAGACACAGATATTGCGGTATTGACGGTTGATACCAACATGAAATATAACGATGTTAAAGATAAAATGTTTGGTTTCGTTACAGAAGTTAAGATTAATGATCGTTCTCTCGAATTGGGTGAAGGGTGGTTTGATAGTGATGAAAATGGGTATTATCGTTTTGAGTTAAGGAATCCATATGACTATGTTGATGATGCATCTGAAACACTTGGTACACAGAAAATACCTGTGAATAAAGGTGATGTAATATCAGTTTCCTTTTTGTTTTGAGGGACTAAAATACATACAGTTACCTTCGTCTTCTGGACAACCTGAACCAACAAAGAACCCAGGGGCAATAACAATACCAACAGTGCCACCAAGTAGTAAACCGACAGTGCAACCTACGGTAGCACCAAGTGCTAAGCCAAGTAGTGAGCCTACGGCAAGTCCTACAGGAACGTTCAAGGTGAAGTTTGTGGATTATGACAATACAGTCCTGAAAGAAGAAACTGTGGAGGCTGGGAAAGCTGCAGTTGCACCAAATGTTCCAAAGAGAATAGGTTATAATTTCCAATCATGGGATAAGGCGTATGATAACGTGACAGAGGATTTGCTTGTCACAGCAACGTATGAGAAGGATATGACTTCGGCAATTATTGTCGGAGATGTAAGGACATCTCCAGGTGCGAAAACAGTACAAGTACCAGTGTATATTAATAGCAATCCTGGAATTTTGGGCATGACTTTGGGGATAGATTATAACGACAAAATTCTGACGTTAACAGATGCCTCAAATGGAGATGCACTTAAAGATGCATTAGTTATGACAAAGGCAAATATCTTAAAAAATAATTGCAAATTTACGTGGGATGGTGAATCAATCACCCAAGATAATGTAAAAGACGGTGTAATGCTGTTATTGACCTTTGATGTTTCGGAAGAAGCTGCAGAAGGAGAGTATGACATTGGATTTTATTATAATTCCGGTGATATTGTAAATGGCGATTTAATGCCAATTGATCTGGAATTACGCAATGGAACAATAACTATAGTAAAAGACGCATCTTAACATTAGATGTGAGAAAGGAGCATTTATGAAAATAGCAAAAAAATTATTGTCAGTGTGCTTGCTGCTGCTATGATTGTGACCGGTTGTCCGTCGCATTATGTAAAGGCAGACATAGCTAAAAAACAGGTTACACTTTCTGTGCAAAGTCAGACAGCGAAGCCTGGTGCAACAGTAGATGTTACTGTTGATGTAAAAGATAATCCGGGAATATTAGGAGCAGCTGTTAGTTTGAAATATGATGAGGGTCTGACGCTTACTGATGCAACTGCAGGAGATGCGTTCTCTTCTCTAGTATTGACAAAACCGGGAAAAATACAGTCTCCATGTAAATTCGTATGGGATGGACAGGAAATAACAGCGGATGACATCAAAGATGGCACCATCTTAAAACTTTCTTTTTAAGGTGAGCGACACTGCAAAATCAGGAGAAAGCTATAAGATTAGTGTATCTTGTGACGCTGGAGATATGGTTGATGCAGATTTGAATGCTGTAGATGTAAAAACAGAAGATGGCGAAATTGGAATTTCTGCATTTACACCGGGTGACCTTAATGAGGACAACAAAATTAATTCTACAGATGTCATTATGATGAGAAGACAGATAGCAGGTGGATATGAGCAGACTATTAACGAGAAAGCTTGTGATGTCAATGAGGATGGAAGAATTAACTCAGCAGATGTTATTCTTGTGCGTCGATATATTGCAGGAGGATATGGCGTGAATCTTGGTACGACAACGGAGAAACACACCCATACCATGAAGGCAGTTGAGGCAAAGGAAGCTACTTGTACTGAAAAGGGTAATCAGGCTTATTATTACTGCACCTCTTGTGGTAAATATTATAGCGACGAAAAGGTCTTAATAATATCAAATTGGAAGATACTATAATTCCAGCTAAGGGACATGTTTCCGTGGTAGATGCTGCAGTAGCTGCTACTACAGAAAGTACAGGGCTAACAGAAGGATCACATTGTGGTGAGTGTGGCGCAGTGTTAGTAAAACAGGAAGTTGTCCCAATATTGGAGAATTCAGAGAATTCTATTACCTATCATCTGTATGAGGATGATGCATATTTGCAGAAGCAGGAAATTGAAAATACAAACCCGAATACATATAGCTCTGAAACTGGTTTAACATTGAAGAATATTAGTTGTGAAGGCTATATTTTCGAAGGCTGGTATGATGGAGAAGGCTCTAATGCCAAGCAGGTAAAACAGATTGCTACAGGCGAAACGGGTAATATTGATCTGTATGCGCATTGGACAGCAAGAGAGTATACGATTACTTTTGATTCACCATTGGCAAAAGTGGATAGCATTAAATACAAGGTAAATGAGGGTGCGACATTGACAAATCCTGAGTGGTTTGGCTATACATTTATGGGATGGACCGATGAGAAAGATAATCTTGTTGATAAGATTCCATTGGGTAAAACCGGAAACATTACCTTACATGCAAACTGGACCAGTAAGAGAAATCAGACAAGACCGGTAAAACAATTAGGCGAGCCAATGATTGTCGAGGATGAAAAAGAGGGCAGTATTTGTTCGCTTATGAAATTGGTCAGATGGAGAATGTTCCATTGTATACAATTAAAGATTTTGGTAATACAAGTGGTCTCACTGTATCTGAAACGATCACATCAAGTGGAACGGTTACAGAGGCGACATCTAAATCAATTGTTAATGCGATTGCAAATTCAACAACGCGTACAACTGCGTGGTCTTTATCGAAAAATTGGAATAATAGTTTAACTTTGATGCAGAGTCATACTGATGAAAGTGGAAAAGAAGTGGTCGATGCCAGCAGTGCCGCAACTAGTGAAAGCTCTGTATTGTTAAATAGTGCACAAAGGGGTGGTAGTTATGATGCTTCAAGAACAGATAAAAACGGTGTGTCGGCTAAAATAGGTGCAGAAGTTGGAAGTGAAGTATCATCTAAAATTTCTGCATCCTTAGGAGTTAAGAAGGGACCTTTTAGTGCTGGTGCTAGCAGCGAAGTAGGCGCTAAATTAACTGCAAAAGTAAATACAGAGGTATCATCATCACATGAAGATACAACAACGGTGGGGGGTATCTAAAACATGGGGATCGTCTCGTAGTGCACAGCTTAGCAAGTCTGCAAGTCAAAGTGCATCACATTCTCAGACGCTTAGCAGTAAGGTGAGCGATACCTACGGTTACAACAAGACGCATTCAGAAGGAGGCTCAGAAGCGCTATCTACATCAGACAGCAGCACGTCATCTGAGTCAAATCAATATTCGTCGGCGTTGTCTTATTCGACACAAAAGACGGAAACGACTTCTAAGACATATTCGAATGCAGATGCTCCGGAGGGATATTATAGAATGGTATGCGCTGGAACAATTCATGTCTTTGCAGTTGTAGGATATGATATTGCGTCTAGTTCTTATTATGTATATACATATAGCGTGCAGGACGATGATACGTATGATTTCATTGACTATTCGAAACAGACACATAGCTTTGATGATTATGAAAATGGAATTTTACCATTTGAAGTTCCGTTTGAAGTAAACCAGTATATTGATAATGCTTTGCTAAGATCCAAGGGACTTGTTTATGATAGTGAAACAGGTGCGGTTGTAGACTATACTGGCGAAGGAACCGATGTGTATATTCCGGACTATATCTCTACTGAAAACGGAGACGGTACAACGTCTGTTGTTAAGATTGTTGGTATCGAAAAAGATGCTTTTGCCGGAAATGATAAGCTTAAGTCGATCAAACTTAGCAAGCATATTACGGAAATACCGGATCAAGCTTTCGAAGGATGTTCATCACTTACTTCTGTCAAGGCAGAGGGACTACAAACTATTGGCGATAAGGCGTTTAGTGGATGTAGTAGTTTGGATGATTTTACGGTAACTACAAACATTAAGAAGCTTGGCAAAAATGCATTTACCGGAGCAGGAAAAGTTACAGTAAATGCCAAGAATAGTGATATTGCCAATGCGGCAATTACCTCAGGAGCTACCAAGTTAATTGTTAATCTGGCTGATATGGAAGATACGTTAGCAAATAAGACATATGATATAACCAAATCAACAGATTATTTTGAATTAAATGGTGGTAATAAAGCATATAAAGGACTTAAGATTTCTTCCGATGCTAAAGAAACTACACTGAACGGTTTTGTGTTTGAAGACAATAAATCAGCTCCGATTGTATGTTCTTCTGAAAAACTGAATTTGGCAAGAATATCCGCTAAGACAAATGGATTTGCCATGATATTGTCTGCTGATAAGACAGATATTTCGTTATATGGTACGATTAAGTTGGAGTCGACAAGTTCTAACGTTGTATTGTCCAAAGATGTGTCCTTGACGAGATTGAATGCTAATATTGTTGGTAAATTAGTATTGACAGGTGACTATATGATCTACGGTAAAGTGGAAGGCGATTCTTTGCTGAACTTTACAAGTGGAAAAACTTGTGACAATTAATGAGGACAGTTACAATAAGTTAAAGTATGGTTCTATGGATTGGGTATTGGAATCAGAAGTTCCAGATAATGCTACAATTGTTGGCGAAAAGTGGACGTATGATTACACAACAAAAATTACGTCTAGCAATAGCTCGGTAGCAGGTTATACCTTATATGATTCTTCTTGGGTATGGGGACCATATGGAGGCTGGAGCGGCTGGTCAGATGGTAATATTAGTGGCAGTGATTCTAGAAAGGTTGAGACGCGGTCTGTTCCTAATGGATATGCCACGCAGTATAATTACATTAGATATTTATCTGCAGATGGAAGAACATCCGGACCTTGTTCTGGTGTGTGGGGTGGAAAGTCTTGCACCAATTATCAGGAACGAGGTTGGGGAGCTCAGCTTGCCTGTGTAGGTAATCAGTATTCAAAACAAATTGGAGGTTATTTCAATTTATACGGAAGTGCTCCATGTTGGTATGGAGAATCTACAAGACAAGTGGTATCCTCCTATAAAAACACAGTATCGTTATGCAGACCGTTCTAAAGTATACACATATTATCTGAAGAAGGTCGAAAGCAAAGAGTCTACTACAAAGGTAGAGGCATCTGACAGTATTAGTAATGTTAAGAGATGGGTTCAGTATGTAGTAGCAAAATAATATGCGGAAATGCCTAACTGTACATAAGTTATGATAGCATTTGGCAAGTAGTAGAAAGAGAGGATCGTTATTTTAGCGATCCTCTTTTTTTGAAAAAAACTTTCACAAAAATTATGAGTGAAAATTATGCATAATTTATAAATTGTCGAGTGGCGGTCGAAGAAAAATTATTTTTTATACTGATAGAAACCTAGAATAAATCAGATAAAATCGATCGTTGGAGTGATTATAAAAGGAATGAAAAAAACGGAGAAATATTTGAACATAGATGGTGTATGCTTAGCGTGAGGTAAGTAAAAAAGTTGCATGAAGAGGGAAGGAGTAAGATACCATGGGAAAAAGTAATCTTATTAAAATTGCAGCATTGTTGTTAGTAATGGCATTGGCGATCATCGCTTTAATTCCAGAACAAAGTACGGATAATAATTTATCAGGGAAAGAGAAAACACAACAGATATTGGTGGATGATGCTGGAAAATAGATGCTAGGGAGAAAAGGAGGATGCAAAAGAAAGTTAGTAGACACTATTTCAATGGTGTGCTCAGAGATATTCGTAAAAGTATATTGCGACGTGGCTACATAGAATGAAAAATAATTCACAAAGTTTTCTTTGAAAAAATTGTTTATTATATACAATTTGAGTGGTGTTAATACGCGAAAATATGATGAAAAGTTCTGAAAATATGGTATGCATAAGCAACATATAAAATCTATAATGAATAAAAAACGGAAAAAAATCATGAATATAATATGTTATAGTTTTTTAAGATTACAAAAATAAAATGCATATGATGGAGTATGTACGGCTAGTATCATTAAAAGGATACGAGAAGGTAGTATGATGAAAATGAACAAGAGAAAGATACAAAAAGTTTCTGAAGAAAAAAGGAAACAGAAAGGTGGTGATAAGAAAATGATAAGTTGACGCTGCATTACAGTATATTTCAAATGAAAGAACATGTTAATTGGTTCAATGGAATTTGATCACCGCTGAGATGATAGGAGGAAAGTTATGACAAAGGGAGACGAAGAAAAATAGCATTACTATTGGTTTTTTGCATTAGCATGTACATTATGTGATTTCAATAATATTGGAATAAAAAGTGCTTTTGCATCAGAAGAGACGGTATCGGATACAACTAGTTCTGTGCAGACGATAAAATTGAAAAGTTCAGAATGGTCTTATGGTGCTGACGGAGACTGTCGTTTGGAATTAGGTAATAAATGGTGTAATCCATCACATGAATTTTCGGATAGATTAAAACAATGGAGTTTCACGGGAATTGACATTTCGTTTTATGCTAGGCGTGTCAATCTGTCGCTAGAGACGATAGAGGATAGCGAGGCAGAGGCACAATTAAATTTTGATAGTAATAATGAGGATATTTACAATTTTACGGATGGTGGAGTTGCTACGACTACGGCCAAATTAACAAAAGATGCATACTACACTGTCAGTTATAGAGGGGATACCTTAATTCAATTTGCAAATTATATGGCAGTTCGAATTCCTGCACTAGATAAAGAATCTTATCTTCAATTTGAGGATGTGCAAGTTACTTTATACGGCGCAGTTCAAACGTCATACACGCCGACTCCGACAGAAACACCGGACCCAATTTTTCATGGAACACCTAATTACAGTGCGACTCAGCAGACTCGAGGTACAGATGATGATTTTCGTGTTGGATTAACTTATGTTTCAGCCGATTGAAAGAGAACAATTTTACTGATTTTGACACAGATCAGGTAATGCAGGTAAAGGGCGAAGGGGAGTACTCGGCTAGTTACACTATAGCAACAAATTCTGACATAGGATTATTGTGGCTGGATACCAATTTATATAAAGGTAGTAGAATGGAAGTGGATGTCACAGGTGTGACGATCACGACTCCTGATGGAGCATATCAAAAGCTGTATACGCTTGACAATGAAAACTGAGACAGCCGGGAAGCTTGTGGGGATATCGAAATACATATGCCAAGGAAAATTATGCAGCAACAATTAAGAATGAGAATTTAAGGTATGAATATTATATCAGTGAAGAGTATGATAATTATCGTAAAAATATGTTGCCTATAATTTCAATGCATTGGATGGGGTGAATTTGCTTTCGGAAAGCAAGATTACAGTTCAAGAGGGGGCAATAATAACAGTTAACTATACTGTGAAACAACGTGACGATTATGAGGAATCGACAGGAGCGCCCACCTCAGAGCCGACGAGTACACCAATGGTTTCGCCAGGTGTAAATCCGACGAGTAATCCGTCTGCAAGTACAGATCCTACGGAAAAACCTGTTGTTCATGGCACACCTAATTATAGTTCAACGCCTCAGATTAGGGGAACGGATGATGATTTTAGAGTTGGAATCTCATATGCGTCAGATAATTGGCATGAGGACTATTTTGCAAATATTACTACCTCGCATGCGATGCAGGTTACAGGTGAAGGAAATTATGAAATTTCATACACAACAGCGGACGATGATGGAATGCAGATGCTTTGGCTGGATACTAATTTGTATAAGGGTAGCAATATGAAAGTGGATGTTACCGGTGTATCGGTTACTTCTGCTGATGGAACTAAGACGGATACATATAACATTAGCAATGGGAAAATGATCAAGCCAGGCAGCATGTGGGGATATCGGGATTCTGATGACATAAAGAATTATGCAGCAACAATATTAAATCCATATTTGAAGTATTATTTCTACATAAATAGTTCGGCTGATAATTATAGAGATGAATATAAAAAATATGGATTTGATTCAGATGATTCCATCAATATGTTTGCTAATGACGTAAAAACATTAGGAACAGGCTCGACGATTACTGTGTCATTTCAGGTAAAGAATGTGAAGGAAGCAACAACGGAGCCAAGTGCGGAACCACTGCCAACACCGGTCATAAAGCCGAGTGCAGAACCAACGGCAGAGCCGACAACAGAGCCATGCGACCCAACGCTGCCACCGACATTTGTTCCATCATCAGAGCCTGCGAATACTCCGGAAGTGTCAGCAACACCGATTGCAACGCAACAGCCAAAAGATTACATTGATAATGAGCTTTGGGCACGGAAAGGTATTCATGCATATATTGCGTATCAGATGAATGGAACATGGGACTATCGAAATACATATAGAACCAGTAAGACGGATTCTAATTATAACTATATAAAGGCAGGTGGAGAAGAGGTCAATGCGGCGGATGTACAGGTTCGTGATGTATTTCTTAATCGAGACGGACAATATACGATTGCATTAAAAGGCGTTGACCTCTCTGCTTAGAAAGCATTTAATATTCTCGGTATAGCGACAGACATTTCGGCGAAAACCGAAAATAACCGTAATGGAATATATTCGGATGTGAAAGTGACGGATGCATCAATAAAGATTGACGGAAAAGAAATTGCATCAGGAATGAATCTGCCTCAAAAAAGGAAAATGAAAACTTTTACTGTTTCATTTTAAAAAATTGTTTTGGCATTGAAAATAGTGGTCCGTTGTATGTTGAATCCAAAGATGAGATACTTCCGACTCCGGAAGACAGCATTGAGATTACTTTTACCATCTCAGGTCTAAAAGTAGCATTAACTGATTTGCGAAATGGTACATATAAAGACCCGATGACGGGTGAATATATACAGAATGCCGATATTACGCAGGCTGATATTGATGCTTCGGTGGATAATTCTGTGGCTGTGCCGTCTATGATGCCGACAGCAACGCCGACCGTGGCACCGACGGTTGTGCCAACAATAATTCCGACAGCAGTACCGGCACCAACAGTAGCACCAAGTACAGAGCCAACAACTGTACCAAGTACGGCACCGACACCGACAGCAATGCCGGCACCGACAACAGCACCAAGTGTCGAACCAACTTTGGTGCCAAGTACAGAACCAACAGTAGCACCAAGTACAGAGCCAACAACTGTACCAAGTACGACACCAACGACAGGTGCCAACATTAGTGCCAAGTGCAGAGCCAACAGCAGTACCGGCACCAACAGTAGCGCCAAGTGCAACACCGACGATAGTCCCGTCAATAACGCCACCAACGATGGTGCCGCTCCCAAGTGCTGAACCAACGGTAACGCCGGGAGATGAGCCAACAATAGCTCCGACCGAAGAGCCAATAATAGATCCAACGGAAGAGCCGACAGTAACGCCTAGTGATAAGCCGGATGTTACACCGACTCCGGTACCTGCTAAGACACCGGCTCCAGTGAAAAAACCGGCGGCTAAAGGAACAACTTTGAAAAATAAGCAGGGAGCTTACAAAGTGATTTCTTCTAATGCTAAGAAACCAAAGGTGGCGTATAGTAATGTAACAAAAAGTAAAAAGGTAAATGTACCGAAGAAAGTAAAATTGCCGGAATTACTTATACAGTTACTTCTATCGCGCCAAAAGCATTTGCAAACAATAAGAAATTACAAAAGGTAGCAATTGATAGCAATATTACAAGCATAGGTAAAAATGCATTCCGAGGATGCAAGAATCTTAAGACCATTGTTATCAAGTCGACCAAGTTAACAAGCAGTTCCATTGGAAGCAATGCCTTTAAGGTAACACATAAGAAATTAGTCATTAAAGTGCCGAAGAAGATGCTGAAAAAATACAAGAAATTCTTAAAGAAAAAGGGAAATAAGAATGTAAAAGTAGTTAAGGCATGATGACGAAAATATTAGAAAATAGTATATAAACATAGGGCTGCCACTTTAACAATATAAGTTGAGGTGCAGCCCTGTTTTCTATTCTGTCTGTTTCTGTGTCCTTCATCCCCTATACTTTTCACACCCTATTTTGACCATTCACGCCACGTGGGCACCCCCTCCCTCCAAAGATGATATAATTTCTACATGGGGAAATCAACTTTCCAGCCGGTAAATATTATAGGATATTATAGGAATGCGGTGAGGCAGGTTGAAGAAAGTATAGTAATGTATGTGGTTTTGTTTTGCAACAGACAATGGAGACAATAGAAGAAGGAGGAACCTATGAATTTACACAAGGTTATGAAGCGTGTGATCTGCTGTGTGTTGACGTTGGGAATGGTCTTTTCGTCAACATCCTTTGAGGGAATCACGATCAAGGCGGCATCAGTAGACTCACAGTCTGTGGTAAGGGAAGGAGAATACACGACAGGTGTTTTTTCAGGATGCTACGGTATTGATCAGTTGTTTGACTATATCATGAGTACCGGTAGACTGAATGCACTGCCATATGATGCATCGTGGGGCAGTGCTAATGATTCCGAGGGTCAGCAGCTGACAACGGAAATTATGAAGGAACGTTATTTTGTTCTCAAGTATTCCGGTGACGAGGATTATCCGATCGCACTGTGTTTGTACGATGAGAATGGTACACCGGTCGTTGTAGATCAATCGGATCGCCTGCTCGAGGGATCTCGTATCGGACTTGAGAAAAATGTCACACTGACTACCACTGCTAAGAAGTATATGAAGGAAACGTATGCCGATGGTGTGGAAGGTGTTATGGCACTTTGCAAGGTCGGAAAAGCAGATTCTAACGGAATGTATTTTATAAGTAAAAATAAATTTGGTTATTACCTGAGCGGCAATCAGGGGCGTGGTATTGGAGAAAAGATTGCATGGGAATCGACTGCGAAGAAGGCAACCGTGAAAGAGCTTGCTGCAATGACGAATTATTCGTCACACCAGTTGACTGCCGGTGAGTTTGCAGTCATGTATCAGGCAAATGGTGAAGCGGTTACGGATATGCCGGAAGATCAGGTCAAACAGGGAGGACAGCCGTTGACGTTGTCTTCAAAAGTGCCGAAGAGAAGTGGATATACTTTTACCGGATGGAATACACGGGCAGACGGAAGCGGCACCACGTATGCAGCCGGCGGTACGTATACTTCCAATCGAACTGCGACCATGTATGCAACGTGGGATCGCCATTATGAGTCCGGTCTGTTTAAGGTAAAGTTAAGCAGCAATCAGTTTTTTGATAATGTAACGTCAGCAAATAAGATCAATGGTTATCCATATGATGCTTCTTGGGGAACGGCCAACGCCTCAACGGGACATCAGTATTCGGAGAAGCAGGTAAAGGATCGTTATTTTATATTCCGTTATAGCGGAGATGACAGATATCCGTTTGCACTGTTTATGTATGAGAAAAATGATAAGCCGGTTGTTGCTGGCACGTCTAAGAATCTGCCGGACAAATCTTTAGTCGGTACAGCGGATAATGTATGCTCGACCGTTAAGGGCAAAAAATATATGAATAGAGTATATGAAGATGGTATTAAGGGCTTGCTGTGCATGGGTAAAGTTACGAAATATGATGAGAATGGAATCCAGTTTGTAAGCTCGAATGGATTTGGCTATTATATGTCTTGCAACAGAGGATATAAAAAGGGCGACCACATTGCTTGGGAGAAGCCGGTAACAAACGGTATTACGCCGGAGGTTATGGATGCGGTCGATACGTTTTCGGATAAAGCAATGGCAGATGGCGAGTATGCATTGAATTACAATGTGAACACTACGGATAAGGTGATCGAATCGCCGAATACGCAGTGTAAAGAGGATACTTATAATTCGGTGCTTACGGTGGAAGAGCCGAAGAGAACAGGATATGAGTTCATAGGTTGGAATACCAAGAAGGACGGTACCGGTGATATGTATGAGGCCGGTTCCCGTTATGAGGGTGAAAAGACCTTAACGATGTATGCTACTTGGGAAAAGAAAAAGAAGACCCCGCTTTCTGTGGAGGAAAATGGAGAACCTATATCAAAAATTTATAGACTTTCCAATCGGACGGCGATTGCCAAAGCAGTAAAAAAAATGCAGATGATGCGGATACCTTTTTACAATGAGCTGAATCAGGCTACGATGGTACGTCATTTGGATATTAAGGGCGGTGCATCGGAAGATGATGTATTTACGGCGGTATCTTCAAAGGAAGATATCTTAGATTGTTCGGTAGAGGGGACGAAGCTTACGCTGATCGGCAAAAATGAAGGTTTTGCCTATGTGACGATCACGGATGAGACCACAGAACAGATTTACCGTCTGAGTGTTTATGTGACAACCTTAAAGGATGCGCTTTATATTATCAGACCTGTCACGGCTGACAGCTACAAGTCCTATTTGGCGGACAATGACAAAGCAAGCTATGCAGCAAAGGCAGAGGTTAAGAAGAATGTTAAATGGACACAGATGAATACTTCCAATCAAACGGTGAAACAGTTATCCAACGGAGATGCTGTGGTATGGAAGCTGGGAACAAGTTATCGTGATGTCGGAGTAACTTGTGGCGTGTGCAAGTCCGAAGTACCGTTAGAGGATTTGAAGAGTGGTGAGAGTGATGGCTCTTATCCGATCAATATATATCCGGTATCGTCCACTTACAAACAAAATGTGACGTTAAAAGGATATGGACATGATGATGAGGATATTGATATTACAGTTCGATCCTTTATCGTGGATCTGGATGGAAACGTGATCGCTTCCGCCAACAAAACAGAAGCGAAGAAATTGTCCAGGAGTTCAGAGACGATCACATTAGAGTATGAGGATGTGCAGGAACTGAAGGACGCCGATGTGTTAGTGGAGGTCACGGCAAAGGATGATGCCTATGCGGCACAACTTGTGCGTTATCCATTGTATCGAGACGGATATCAGGAAAATACCGGAACGTCCATATGGCTGCAGCCTTGCTATGGAACGAATGACTGCGTATTAACATCCAGAGATCAAAATTATGAGTTTGTTCGCGATCTTACGCTTTATAAAGGATATGATAAGAAAGTGATCGTATACTCTCAGGTTTCACAGAAACATACGGTTTCCATGTTTATTAATGACAAGGAGATCCCTAGCGTTTCTGAGAGCGTGGCATCCGTCGATGGTATGAAATATGAGTGGAAGCAAACAGAATTTGCGATCAACACCAAAAACGCAGCAGTAGGTAAGTTTACGCCGCAGTATCAGATCAAAGCAGCGAGTGGAGAGGTGCTTGCAGATCAGCCGGCAGACTATACCGTATGTAATATTTCAGAGATTGGTAAGCCGGCGAAGCCGACAGAGGTAAACTTCTGTGGAACGATCGAGACGCCGCAGATATCAGCCGGAGAGGTCATTAACCGTAAGTTATCCTTTAATATTCCGAAGGTATTGCCAATGAAGATCGCATACCAGGATACCGACAATCCGCTGAAGAAAACCTTTATGGTTGCCATTGGTACAGCGGGACTCGATGAGAATAATGTTGTATCGGTAGTGACAGAGACGATCAATGATCTGCGTGACAATAAAGTGTCCAAGACGCTGTCCGGATATGCATTTGGTACGGCAGACTATATTGATGGCAAATGGATCTTGACCTATACCGGTGGTGGTATTGCCGGAACATTGGGTTATGAATTTGGTTTTAATAACAATACGATGGTTGGCATCATCCCGATCTATTATGGAATCAAAGTGGGATGTACTGTTAGTGTCGATGCGCTGCTCAGTGGCCAGAATCCATATCATGATAAGTTCGTTGGCATGAATTTCCAGACGAATAATCTGACGGTTACCAGTGAATATAATTTTGTATCAGACATTCTCGTAGGCGTAGAGGGTTATGTATGTGCCAGTGGAGGAATTGGTTTTGATGGTAAGATTGTAAAGATCAAGTTTGGCCCGGTTGGACGGTTATCTATCGGATATGACAATCGTATCGTTACATTCAGTGATCTTAAGAAGACCAAAGCCTATTATGGTGGCTGTTTGAATTTTACCGGAAGCATCTCCTTAGATTTTGAGTACAAAGGATTATTTATTCGGTATCACAAGCAAATATGCGGAACCGGCTTTAGTAAGAAGCGAACGTATCAGGATTGGGACAAATTCCCGGCAGGGCGACCGAATCCGTTGGACTTTGCAAATATGAGTAATGAGACTACCGGTAAGGTGGTACAGTATTCTTCGAAGAAGAAGGGCGCAGATTGGACACAGTATATCAATCCGGATGTGCCGCCGGTGCTTGCAGCCAATGGCAACAGTATGGGACTCACCTATTCGGATACGCTTGAGGATCTTGTAAGTATTAATCCTGCGGTTAGCACAAAAGAAAGCGGAGAATGGACGAAACCGGAAGTACTTACTTCATGGAGAACAGAAGGCAAATCGGAAACGGTTAATTCAGTAGATTATGCTTCTGATGGCAGCTTAAAGGTATTAGCCTTTGATTCTGCCGTGTATGATTCTGACATTGATTCGGATGGAAATGTTGACAACAAAGAATTAAACGCTGTGTTTAACTCCTCCGAGATCCATGTATATGTTAATGGAAAGCATACGACGCTTACTGCAAATAATGTGGCGATATGGCACCGGAAGTAGCAGTAAACAACGGAAAAGCAATTGTAATATGGCAGAGTGACACCTATAATCTTGCGGATACGGATGCGGAAACACTTCAAAAAGATATGATGGGAGAAAAGAAGATCTGTTATAGTTACTATGATGGAACAGATTGGAGTACACCGGCTTATTTGGAACGTGGCGAGATTAAGGGAGCCCAGGCGTATGATGTAGCACTGTCTGATGATGGTACGGCGATGGTATTGGCAACCATGGGCAGCAGTGAAGAGGTGCAGGAGAGAGAGCTTTATTCATATATTGTGAAGGATGGAGCCCAGAAGAGTGTAAAACCGAATCACCTGTAATGATGCGGGAGAGACGCAGCCACGTGTGAAATATGTAACGAACGACGGTGGAATGTTCTTAGCAGCATGGAAGCAGTCGGAATACAAAAAAGGTGAACTTACAGATTCGTATTTGGCATTACAGGGTTATCAAAAAGACGGCAGTGCTAATGCAGTTTCTATGAAAGACTCCGGAGAAGTTACGGAGAATTTTGATTTTGCCAAAGGTGGAGATACGATCAGTGACACTGCTGTGTATTGGCAGTCGGCAGGTGATGACTCTAAGATGCATACGTATGTGAAATACTTGAATGCAAAGACGGGTACGCTGTCGATGCAGTATGAGATTACCGGTACGGCGTCTGCTAATGAGATGTTGGTAGGAGGCAGTGTGGTAGTAGACGGTGACCGTTTTACAACAGTTTCATGTGCGCAGACATCAACACAGTCTGAGACGACGAAAGATACCGATCTGACGCAGACAAAGGACGAGGAGCAGCCGGCAAGACTGATCACCGGTACGAAGACCATTCAGAATGAGTTATCAGAGGTATCGGCAGATACTTTTGGACAGAACGTGGAGCAGAATAGTACGATCAATGTGACACTGTCCTTTGCGAATGCCGGACGGAAGGCTATGGATTCTGTCACAGTGAAACAGTCAGGTACAACGGTTGCGGATGCGCTTCCAATTCATTTGGAGAGTGGAGAGCGTGGTCAGGTGAGCTTTAGTTACACACTTGGCAATACCTTGCAAAATGAGACTTTTGAGGTTGCAGCAGACAATGGAGCAACTGCGAAGGCACAGTTAACACTGCTTGGTACGGATATGGTACTTGGTAATCCGGAAGTGGTAGAGAATCTGCAAGGTGGAGAGCGTATTGTACAGGTCGTTATCAGCAATGCCGGTACAAAGGCGTTGACAGAGGATGATACGATCCGTGTTGCCTTGACATCTGTCGATAAGAAAGCAGTGACTGTGAAGCCGACAACTGCCGGTGCATCATTTGATGAGGATAAGAAGTTGATCGTTATTAGTGGCAAAGATGCTATGGAAGCGATCAACCGTGGTGAATATGTGTTACAGTTTAACTACACACCGAAATTTACCAGTGAAGCCAAGAATGTATCAATATCGTTGCAGGCAACAGCATACAATGGCAGTGCTGCAGCAGAGGAACTGAATCTGATCGATAATACGGCAGCCTTTAGTATTGTAAAACCTTCGAAGCAGTATGACAGACCATTGACGTTTACTTCAGTCATTGAAGATGGAAAGCTTAAAGCATTGGATGTATATAATCGTTACGAGAAGAAGGTTGCAAGAACCATTATCGTATCCAATGGTATCGAGACGAAAAAGATCAATGTCACGTTGGGAGCAGAGGAGGGCAAGACGTATGATGTTGGAATGGATGCAACGCCTGATGTTTCCTATGAGATGGAAGGTGATGATCCGGTTGTCATTCCGACACCGGAGCCGGAAGATGATCCAAATGTGACCCCATCTCCTAGTGGCGAGCCGACACAGAATCCGGTTGCAACTGTTAAGCCGACGAAGAGACCGGTGCCAACACAGACTGTCAAACCAACACATACGCCGCTGGTGAGACCGACTATAAAACCAAGTGATAAGCCAAAAAGGCGGCACCAAAGATTGTCGTTGGCAAAGCGAGATTCTTATCGGTTAAGAACAAGGCTTCCAAGAAGTTAGTCATTTCCATGAAAGTAGTTGCCAGAGCGAATGGATACTGCGTGCAGTATAGCACGAACAAAAAGTTCAAAAAGGCTAAAACGAAACTGACGAAGAAGAGAAAACTGACGATCAAGAAGCTGAAGAAAAAGAAGACCTATTATATTCGTGTACGCGCTTACCGATTAGATGGAAAGGGAAAGAAGATATTTGGTCCATACAGTAAAACGAAGAAGATAAAGATCAAGAAATAAGAGAGTTATCTTGTTTGTCCTGTGTTCCGCACAGGAACAATGATCCTGTGCGGACAATACTTATAAACCCTCTTTCTAAAAAGCATAGTCAATTCGAGAGATCGAAAAGACTATGCTTTTTTGTTTTAATAGGAAATTGCTGTTGTGTAGTGTGATAAAAGCGCTGGCTTTGCTTTTTTGCTTCTTGTATCGGCTGGCGATTATCGGTATAATAAAAGGAGTTTAATCTGAACGGATGGAAATATCCTGTAGATTTTTATGGTGAATGAGTAGAATTATGGTAAGGGGAGCATTATGAAAATAAGACAAAGGCGAATTGCGTGTATTGTGGTACTGGCATTATTGTTTTCGATGCCAGGTTTTTCAAATAGCATGATCCAAAAAGCGGCGGCTGAGGAAAATGAGACAGTGTGTGGTACGCCAAATTATGAAGCGCCACAGCAGTTCCAGGGGAAAGACGATGACTTTCGTGTAGGGATCAGTTATGTGTCAGAGAATTGGGATGAGGTGATCTTTGCAGATTTTACAACTACAGATGTGATGCAGATCACAAAAGAGGGAGATTATACCATTTCTTACACGACAGCATTGGATGATGGAATGAAGATGATCTGGCTGGATACCAATCTGTATTCGGGAAGCAAGATGAAAGTAGACGTTACCGGTATGACGATCACATCTGCGGACGGTACACAGAAGAACGAGTATTCTTTTTCTAATGGAAAACTGTTGCACCGGGAAGTTTATGGGGATATCGTGATTCGGATGAAGAAAAAAAATTACGCAGCAACGATTCTAAATCCGTATTTGGCATATCATTATTATGTTGCTGATTATTGCAACAATTATCGAGAAGAGTATACGTCATATGGTTTTAATGAATGGGATATGATCGATCTGTTCAGCGAAAAGATACTGACGTTAGGCGCCGGCTCTGTCATCGAGGTGGCGTTTACGGTATCCGACGTTTCAAAGAATACCAATACGAATGGAAATGGAAATGCGGATGGGAACGCGAACGAGAAGCCAACGGCAACGCCGGCACCGTATATCGATCACGAGCTTTGGGCGCAGAAAGGCATACACGCCTATGTATCCTACCAGATGGATTCGACTTGGGATTATCGCAGTAGTTTTACCAAAGACACTTACCTATACAGTTATTCATATATTCGAGCAAATGGTAAGGAAGTGGATGCGGCAACGACAACCGTGAAAGATGTGTTTATTAACCGGGATGGTGAGTATACGGTTGGCATTAGTGGAATTAATTTAAGAGCGTCTCAAAAGTATAATATACTGCAGATCGCAACGGATCTGTCTGTGAAGACAGAGAAAAATGGGACAGGAATCTATTCCGGAGTTAACATTTCTAATGTCTCTCTGAAAGTAGATGGTGTGACGGTAGAACAAGGACTTACTCCGGTTTTATTGGAAAACGAGGACGCTGCCTGTTATGCATTGACATGTTGCTGGGAATCTTGCGGACCGTTATATGCGGCTGCCAGATATGGCGATATTGCGGTACCGATGGACAGCATAGAGATCACGTTTACGATCACCGGTCTCAAGGCGGCGCTCAATGATCTGAAAAACGGAACATATCGGGATCCGATGACGGGTAAAAAGGTAGCAAATGATACGATCACGCAAGAGGACATTGATGCTTCAACGGGGATCATTCCGATTGCAACGGTCAAACCAACGGTCAGACCAACCGTGAAACCACGTGCGACAGCGAAATCAAAACCAAAGAAAAATGCAGTATCCAAAAAGATGACGACATCCAGACAAAAGGCTGCCAATAATATGATACGTCCAAAGATCAAAGCAGGTGCAGGACGGGTCGGCGTGATCCGTTATATTTCGCTGCGATTGTGTAAATACAAGGGCACAAATGTTATAATTTATTACCGCATGAAAAAAAGAGGTTGGAAGAGACTGCCGTTAACATCCAGTTCGATCCGAAAAAATCGCCGTCGTTTTCGTATACGCTGCAGCAGCCGCAGACAAACATATTATTTTCGGGTGAAGACCTATCGAAAAGTGCGAGGAAAAAAAGTAAAAAGTGTGTATTCTAATGTTGCGAAAGTGTCGATACGATGAAGAATGAAAAAAACGGAAAAAAATTAATGTATATTAAGTTTGTGATATACTATTCTTAAATGTGTAAGCATAAGTAATGAACAACAAGGATGGACTGCGTATGACGACAGAACGAATGACATACTGCATGGGGTGCATGGAAGCCTTTCCCAAGGGAAAAGACAAAGATCAACTTGTCCACTGTGTGGGTTTTCTCTGGAAAGTTATGATAGAGCACCACGTTGCCTTCGTCTGGGGAGTATATTAAAAGAACGATATTTGATAGGCAGAGTTCTCGGTGAGGGAGCTTTGGCATTACATATATTGGCAGGGATATGCTTCTCGACCAGATTGTAGCGATTAAAGAATATTTTCCGATCAATCATGTAAGCAGAGATATGTTGGAAGAGGAAAGTGATACGGGAAACACGGTATATGTGTATGCCGGGGACGAGGACGAAAGTTACAAGAATGGTCTGGAAAAATTTTATAATGAGGCAAAAATTTTAGCAAAGTTTCACGGCATCGCCGGCGTGGTTTCTGTTATTAATTTCTTTTTATGCGAATGGAACAGCTTATTTGGTTATGGAATATGTAGACGGGATCACGCTAAAAGAATATATCAAAGAGCATGGTCCGATTGCCGGAGAGCGTGTACTCCAAATGATACATCCGGTGATCAAAGCATTATCTGCGATCCATAAGACAGGGATCATTCATAGAGATATCAGCCCGGATAATATATTAGTCAATCAAAAGGAAGAGTTAGTTTTAATTGATTTTGGGTCAGCCAGAGCAGAACGTCAGACTATGACACAGAGCATGACGGTGTTATTTAAGCGCGGATATACGCCGGAGGAGCAGTATCGCGGCAGAGGTAATTGGGGAGCTTGGTCTGACGTGTATTCTTTGTGTGCAACAATGTATTTTATGTTGACAGGGATCGTGCCAAACGAGTCGATTGAGCGAATGATCCATGATGATATCAAGCTGTTGCGGGATATGCCGCATATTCGGTTGTCTGCGACAGAAGAGGATGCGATCATGCGTGGCATGGCGGTCAAAGCAAATCGCAGATTTCAAAGCATGGAATCGTTAGAAGCGGCACTGTATGAATCAAGAGGCTGGGTTCAGCGTGTGGTATTGTATTTTCAGCATAAGAGCAAACGCGTACTGTTGGCAGGGGGCGCAGTGGTGTTGGCAGGAGTGTTAGCTGTCTGTGCGCTTTTTGACAACGGGCGGCAAATTGTCAGCCATTGGATCACCTGTGGCGTCAGGCAGACCAGGCATGACAGAATCAAAGACTGCTTCCGGACAGGCAATCAGTACCGATCATGCGGATGAGACGAATGCGAAAGCTTCCGCAGGGGCACAGAAGAACGATCCCGCAACATCGACAGTGGGGGAAACCGAGGCAGACAGCGGATGCAAAGCAGACAGTGACGCCAAAGAAAACGGCAAAGCCAAAGCGCACCACGAAACCAAAAAGTCAGCGAAACCGAAGCGGACTGTTAAGCCAAAAAGCACTGCAAGATCCAAGGAAACAGTATCTCCACAGAGAACTGTAACAGCGACGAAGAAACCTTCCAAGTCTAAGAAAAAGTTTGTTGGTGTCATTCCTTAATGAATAAAGACAGTAAGAAGAAATGGAGAACGTACGGCATGAATACAACAAGACGCGATGAATCAAAAAGGCAATTTTATGCGGAAGCATAAAAGATATTCTGGAGAAAAGCACCGGGAGAGTAGTTGGTATATGATGGAACTCATGGGTGTGGATGGGAAGGAAGAAGCAGATCGTAAAAAGGCATTCCGCATTATGATGAATAAGCTGACCGAACCATATCCGGCTTCCAGACCAACAATGCGCCGGTGGTTTGGGATCAATGGTATGGCACTACCCAAATCGAGCTCAGGCATACATGATCAGCTTTTGTTTGGGATTTAGTGTGCAGCGGTTGAATCATTTTCTGCAGGAAGGAATTGGTCAGCCGACGGCACAGTATAATGATTACAGAGAAGTTATCTTTTTATATTGTTTGGATCATCATTATTCTTATGAACAGGCACTTAAGATGATCGATGGCTATGAGAAATCGTTCCAAACGCAGACGCAATTAATACATACGCATAGTACGAATCAGCTCATGCAGGAGTTTGCCTATCATAAAAACAGCAGCAAAGAGGCATTCATGAAGTGGATGCGGGAAAACAGCCAATTTTTCAAGGGATATAGTCTGACAACTCTAGACTATCTGAATACTTACAAATATATGATAATAGACGTGATCAGAGAGGATGCAAAACGCAGCCTGGATAATCTGATCCGCGAGACAGATTTTGCAACATGGATCAGGATGAAATGTTCTGCGGAATCTGAAAAGGAGTATCAGTTGATCGAGAAATATATCGCCGGAGCCAGACGCAAGAAAAAAGATGTAAATAATGATGTATTGGAAATGCTTCACGAATTGAATCATATGGTCAATTCTAAGAAGGCATATAATTCTACGATCATTGAACTGTTTTCAAATGAGGTAAAGCAATCACCCCTGCCGGAATTAACGTCCAAACATTTGTCGGATATGCTAAATACTCCTTTACAGAAAGAGCGGGAAATACGCACCAATATTGCGCTGAATGTACTTTCCGGTATGGAGTCAAAGGAGGCTTGCCCGGAATGGATCGGTCGATTTATTGCAGATTACACGAAGGATAGTTATTATGCGGAGACGGTCTTGGAGGCTAAGGTCTGGGTCGAGAAATTCAGCAAAGAACATCATCGAAGATGCCAGCTCATTCAGCGCGAGGATTTTCTGCCGATGATACTGTATGTTGCACAAAAGCAATATCAAAGTTCGATCGAGCAAAAAAGAGAGCAGATATGAGCAGGGAGAAGCTCTAGATGTTTTTCGTGACATGGTCAACAGTACATTTGCAGCATGTGGTATGCGTAAATGGAACCCAATGTATGAGTTGGATGCATTGCTGGCGGCCTGTTATCAGGAAGATGAGATGTTTTATTTTGGCGAATTATGTGATGCGGTAAATAAGGCGCAGGAACAGGTTTTGACGGCAGGTCATGTGATGTAGTAAATCCGTAGAAATAGATTTTGACGGCAGGTCATGCGATGTAGTAAATCCGTAGAAATAGATTTTGCCTGCAGATCGTCAAAAAATGTGGTAAAATGATAGACAAGTGAGCATGTCAGACAACGGATACCTTTTTGCTGCGGCTTGATGCGGTTGCCGGCAAAGACGTCTGAGATGGGAGGATTGTTTATGCGTTTATTTACTACATTACATAATTATAAAAGAATTATTTGGCAAAGGATTTGATCGCGGGCGTTGTAATGGCGGCAGTGTCTATTCCAATCGCCATGGGATATGCGGAAGTATCGGCCTTCCGCCGTTTATGGGCTGTATGGTTCGGTACTTCCGATTCTTTTATTTGCCTGCTTTTCGACATCGCCACAGTTTATCTTTGGCGTGGATGCCGCACCGGCAGCAATTGTTGGCGCCAGTGTGAGCTCCCTTGGAATTGTATTTGGATCTGCGGAAGCGATCGATTATATTTCCATGATCGCCTTATGCACCGGATTGTGGTTGTTACTGTTTATGTATTGAAAACCGGAAAGATGGTAGATTTTATATCGACACCGGTTATGGGTGGTTTTGTCAGCGGCATTGCTGTGACGATCATTTTGATGCAAATACCAAAAGGTACTTGGTGCTTCCTCCGGAACAGGGAGCTTCCGGAACTATTGCACCATTTATGGAAAACTATGCATCACGTGAATGGGATGTCAGTAGTATTGGGGTGTGTTTCTTTGCTGATCATTGTAATAAGCCGTAAAATAGCGCCGAAGTTTCCGATGGTCGTTGTTGTCATGGTGGCGGGTGTGCTTTTGACGAAATATGCTTCCATAGAGCAATATGGCGTGCGTATGCTTGCAGATGTAAAAACGGTCTCCCGTCATTTCGTCTGCCGGATCGGGCGGAGTAAACATGACGCAGGGCCGTCGGAAGAGGACTTATCGTGGCAGTGGTGGTGATGGCAGAAACACTGCTTTCTGAAAATAACTTTGCTTTTCAAAATGGATATAAGATCAAAGACAATCGTGAAATCTTGGCATGTGCTGTCGGAAATTTTGGTGCAGCCGTTGTTGGATGCTGTCCGGTCAACGGGAGTATTTCACGTACTTCCATGAACGACCAGTATGGCGGCAAAACGCAGTTAGTTTCGATCACAGCGAGTTTGACAATGGTGTGTGTGTTGCTGTTTGGTACCGGATTTATAGGGTATTTGCCGGTACCGGTGCTTACCGCTATCGTGATATCAGCCTTGATGAAAGTGGTGGAATTTGATCTGGCGGTGAGATTATTCCGCGTGAGTCGGATTGAATTTTATATTTATATGGCAGCTTTCTTTGGTGTACTGATGCTTGGAACAATTTACGGCGTTATCATTGGTATTATCTTATCTTTTGTAGAAGTCATTCTGCGTGAAACAGATCCTCCACGTTGCTTTTGGGGATTATTCCGGGGCGGGATGGATTTTATGACCGCGCCAAAAATCGTTTTGCGTATCCGATCGATCATGTTGTTATGTATCAGTTCAGTGAGAGTTTATTTTTTGCAAATGTCAAAATTTTTGTGGATGATATTGAGCAAAGTATTACGGATGACACAAAGGTGGTCATTGTCGATGCCGGAGCTGTCACAAATATTGATATTACAGCGGCGGATCGGTTGGAACAGCTTGCAGACAGTCTGCAGGGCAGAGGCATTGCATTTTATATGACAGAGCATCACGAGGGGATCAACGCTAAGTTGCGAAAGCTTGGTAAAGGGCAGATGATCCAAAAAGGATATGTGCGCAGAACAATTACGGCTGCTTTACATGATGCAGGTATTAGGGAGCCTTATCCGGTAACTTCAATGCCGGAGCAGAAACGACAGTTTATTATGAATATTCCGGCAGAAGCAGAAAATACTTTGGAAGAATTTGCGTGGGCATTTGGAGAAGATACGGTTAATGAGATTGAGCGGCGTGTGCATATTGTGTTGGAACATATCCATCAGATGCCGGATCTCGAGCAGTTGGCTGAGCAGGGAATTGAGGAGTTGATGGAAACATGGCATACGCTTGGTGCGATCGATGAGGATGAATTCCTGCGTCGTATGGAACTTCATATGGACGAATTACCGGAGCATATGACAGAAGAACATAATCGCAGAGTTGTGCTGGAATTGATCGAAAAACGTCGTCGTCATATTGCCAGACAGCTGCAACAGGACAATCCTGAGATTTTAGAGAAATTGAAGGCTAGCCGTGTGAAGTTGGAAAAGCGTCTGGAAAAACAACAGCCGGAGGCCGCAAAACGGCTGCGCCGGCTGGAAGAAAAACTGCATCATAAATAAAACAATGGTTTAGAGAGGCAACTGCGATCCAATCCCCGAAATGCAATTAGAGATGCAAATAATATCTAATATACGAAAGGGATCAGAGGCGGAAACGATATCCGACGCCCCAGATCGTTTCAATATATTTTGGCTTTGAGGTGTTTTCTTCGATCTTTTCGCGTATTTTTTTGATGTGTACGGTAACAGTTGCAATGTCACCGACAGATTCCATTTCCCAAATCTTCTTAAAGAGTTCTTCTTTGGAGTAAACATGGTTTGGATGTTCTGCCAAAAAGGTGAGGAGATCAAACTCTTTGGTGGTAAATGTTTTCTCTTCACCGGCAAGAATGACGCGGCGGGCTGTTTTATCAATAACCAGATCGCGGATCTCAATGACTTCATTTGTCTCCTGCCCGGCAGAGGTGAGCCGTTTGTAGCGGGACAGGTGCGCTTTGACGCGAGCTACCAGTTCGCTTGGACTGAACGGTTTGGTCATGTAATCATCAGCCCCCAGACCTAAACCGCGAATCTTATCAATGTCTTCCTTTTGGCGGAAACCATAATGATCGGTGTGTTTTTTCTTTTCACGGATCAGCTTACAGATCTCGAAACCATCCATGCCGGGTAACATCAGATCCAGTAAGATCAGGTCGAAATCTTCATCGATAGCTCTGGCAGCACCCTCACTGCCCTCATGTTCGATCTCTACATGAAATTCGCTTAATTCTAAATAATCTTTTTCTAATTCTGCAATGGCAGTGTCATCTTCAATGATCAAAATATTGCTCATGAATGTACCTCCTTAGGATAAATCAGTGTTTTTGCTTTTTCAGGGTAAATATAATGCTCGTTCCAACTCCTTCTACACTTTCAGCCCACACTTTACCGCCGTGTGCAGAAATGATCTGCTCGACGATGGAGAGTCCCAGCGCTTCCACCTGTTGATGAAGTTCTAGAGGCATCGGCGCGGTAAAATTGTTGGAATATATATGGTAAACTGGCTGCGGCAATGCCGGCCTTCATCCTCAATGTGGATCCGTATAAATTCGTCTGGTGGCAATGCAGGCTCAATCTCGGAACCGTCCTTATTGAGCTGTCGATACAATGGCGGCTGCTCCGGTTTAGAGGGTTCTTCGGTGATAATAACGTGCAGGGTAGACGTTGAATGATCCATATATTTTTCAGCATTATTCACGATGTTAAAGATCACTCGTTTTAATTTCTCGGGATCTGCCATCACCTTGGTGTCTGGCGGCGTAGAGTTAAACATGGACAATGTCATGCCGTAACTCTGCAGATCAAGGGAAAGATCTTCCATACAATCCGTAAAGTAATCGGACAGATTGATTGGAATGAGATCATAGTGAAGTCTGCTCTGTTCCATTTTGGCAAATAGAGAAAGTTCTTCGACCAAATAGGTCATATCGTTTGCTTTGGCATAAATGGTATGCAGATATTTGTGCTGCATTTCCTCGGTGCCCGCTATGCCGTCCAACAGTCCTTCGGAATACCCTTTGATCGCTGTTAATGGCGTCTTTAGATCATGAGATACGTTGTTTAGCATTTCACGGGTGGCGTCTTCGTAATGAATACGTTCATCCATCATAGATTTTAAGCGGATACGCATTTCCTCGAATTCCTGACATAATTCACCAATTTCATCCGACGATATCGGATGGATCGGGTAATCCAGATTACCGGCACCAATTTGAATCGTGGCAATGCGCAGTATGCTGATCGGATATGCGATACTTCGATAGAGCCAGATCACGAGGAGCAGCGCGGTGATCAAAATGATCGCTAAGAAAGAGTAGATTAGATCAAATATCGCTTTTTTCCAATGAGGTGCCAGAGATGCTAAATTGGTCACCAAAAGAGCTGTCCCTGTGTTCCGTTGGAGAAGTAAAAGTCTTTTTTCTTAGTTACCATTGAAGCACCTTGATCCATATATACAATGTTGTCGGTACCTTTTTCATATTTAATAAAGCCTGGGAGTGTTTCCATTCTTTTGTGCTGCTTAGAATTGCCGGTGAATGTTACTTTACCGTTTATTTTCAAAATAAGGAACGAGTCGCGGCTTGCCAAATGGTCATTTGCTTTCTGGAGATAATCAGTATCGTAAAAAGCGATCCGATTCTGGTCTGCCGTCTGCACTAGGGCAACATAGTCGTTCATCGTTACATTAAAGATGATCGTGATCGGATTGAGAGATAATTCGTAGTCCGAAGATTCAATATCGTAGTTGCTTTTGAGAAATGTTGTCTGTCGTTCCATCACGAAGTGTACGCAAAGTACGCTCATGCCAAATGGAAATAAGATCATGATCAAAAGGCAATAATAAGTTTGGTACGAATCTTCATAGTCAATCCCCCAAAGTAGTTATGGAACCATCATCGTCAAGCTGATTACAAGTTCCTTTGGTGTTGTACACCGACTACTGTTAAGCTAATTGCTGGTTTCTTTGCTGATCGTGTGCACAAGTTTACTTGGCTCATAATTGTCGGTTCCAAATAGTTCTTTGTGCAGTTTCTTTACATTGGATACGAGTGTCGTTGGGAAGTCATAATATATACCGTCCCGTCCGCGGTGACAGCTTAATTTGTACGGAAATCCCTGTTGATCGCCAATCTCATAAAAAGGCAGGTACTTCATGAGTGACAGGATGTCCGATGTCGATAGGCTGGTGTATATCTGCGGAAAGATTTTATTCATAGCAGAGATCAGCGCAGTAGGACTCGATTTTTTTGCCTTGGCAAAAATAGCCTGAAGGACGGTTCGCTGTCGTTCTGCACGGGTGAAATCGCCACCCTTTGTATAGCGTACGCGGCAGTAGCCGGTAGCCTGTACGCCGGTCACTGTCTGTTTGCCGGGATGCTTGATCTTGGTATATTTTTGACCATTGATCTTCGCAACGTCGTGACCATAGGCGTTTACCCATTTTAACTCTTTTTTTTGATCGTGAGTTCAACACCGCCCAATTCGTCAATAACATTCGTTAAAGCACTAAAGTTTACCGTGACAAAATCTTTAATATTCAGATCAAAGTTTTTTGTTGAGTGTATTGACGGCAAGATCAGGACCGCCATACGCATAAGCGTGGTTGATCTTAGTGCAGCCATGATCATGGATCTTTACATAAGTGTCCCTATAAATGGACACTAACTTGACGTCGTGTGTTTTATTATTAATGCTTGCTACGATAATGGAATCACTTCGTGTATTCTTTCTTAGGTCGTTGGCACGGGAATCCACGCCGAACAGGGCAATATTGGTGTAATTCTTGATATTTGCATCCTGTTCCCCGCAAAGTGTCACATCTGATAGCGGATGATTTTCAATCGTATTCAGTGATTTTACCAAATAAACAAATATGCCGCCGACACATAAAGCAACGATCAGTAAAAGGCATAGTAAAAAACGGCGGATCGGATGGCGGCGTTTCTTATTACGTCTACCTGCTGCACCAACAGAGCGCATATCTCGTCTGCGGCTGTCTGTTACATTGCCGGAGCGTGCGTTATGACTGCGGCTGCCGATGAAACTGCCGGACCGTCCGCTATGACTTCGGCTGCCGGTTGAGTTGCCCGATCTCGTAGTTTGTCTGCGCTTTGCGTTGGTACCTGATCTTTTGTCGAACCAGTCTGACGAGCTCGTCTGACCGGCTCGCTGTAATCTTCATCCTCATAATATCCCGCGCTGCGGCGTGTTGCATAGTCAGCGTTGCGTCTGCGGGCACTGCCTCCTGCGTACGCTCATTGCGGCGACGGTAATCTTCATAATCCTTTGCCATACCTCTATCAAACCCTTCCTCTTGTTATTAATAGGCATTTTTGTTGGTGTTGCGTCCAAAGAATGTTAAAAACAGTATTTTAAAATCCAACAAAAGTGTCCAGTTTTCTACATAATATAAATCGCATTCAATACGTTTGGTAATGGATGTGTCCCCGCGGTATCCGTTTACCTGCGCCCAGCCGGTCATACCCGGGCGAATCTGATGCTTGATCATATAACGCGGATCTCTTCCTTAAATTTATTGACAAAATATGGTCTTTCCGGTCGAGGACCAACGAGACTCATATCACCCTTCAGCACGTTAAAGATCTGTGGAAGCTCATCCAAATTGGTCTTACGCATAAATTTACCAATGCTGGTAACACGAGGATCATTGGCCGATTTGTCCAAGCCTTTTCTCAGCAGACTCTTCCTGCACACGCATAGAACGGAACTTGTACATGGCAAATTCACGGTTGTGCAGTCCGACACGTACCTGCTTAAAAATAAGCGGTCCCGGTGAGGTGATCTTGATGATAAGAGACAACAGTAACATTGGAATGGCAAATATGATCAGAGCCACAATGCCGCCAAAACAGATCAACGATACGCTTGATCGCATTGTTAAAGGAGGAACTAAGCGGCACATGGCGCACATGAATGACAGGGATGCCATCCAGATCCTCTGTATATGGTTTTGTCGGGATGATATGATTATAATCCGGGATAAATTTTGTATGGATTCCCGATTTTTCACAGGTTGCCACAATCTTTTCCAATTTGAAAAACTCCTGGATGCGAAGTGTGATAGCAATCTCATCGTACTTGTTGGTAGCAAGCAGATCGGCAAGTTGTCTGGTGTTGCCGATCACGTCCACATTTCGGTAAGATTCCCCGACCGGTTTGTTATCGTCCAAAATACCGTGTACATAATAGCCCCATTCGGGTGAGCACGAAGACGGTCGATATAGCCCTCTGCCATACGGCTGTATCCAACTAATAGGATGTGTTTCAGGTTTTTGCCGCGTTTGCGCAACAGCTTCAATATGCTCATTACGATCAGACGGAAAATGTAATCTGCGGTCAGGTTGATCATAATAAACATGGTCAAAAACAGACGGGCGTAATCAGTCTGTTTGATAAAGTACAAAATCGCTGTACCATATACGATACCAAACAGGTTTGCCTTGATCAGGCAGTAAAGCTCATGACGTTTGCTGTTGGTTCGCTTTGGATCATATAAGCCGCAGAAACGGTATATAATGATAAAACATGGGATCAAAAATACCAATGTGTTGAGATATTGATCCAGCCGCAAATAATATCCGATGGGCGGACTGATAATGTGGTGACGGATCAACGGACTCCAAAGCTCGTTAAAACGCAGTTCGTAAGACAGCAGGAATGCTGCTGCAATAATAAGGGCATCTATTATAATATGAAATAAATTCAATAATCGTTGATTTTCTCGTATCAATGTAATATAAACCTCCCGCTTTTATTAATCTATCAGCTACCACAGTATTATAGTATTTTCTTCCATTATTCGCAATATCCAACTGGGATTTAACTTTTTCTTAAAGAAGTTTTCACAATAAGAACACAAATCACTGGTAGACTTACAGTCAGAAACTAAGAACAGCACATGAGATTCTTAGTTGTAAATGGTTAGAGCGTATGAGATACATTCGACAATCTGACCGACGAAAAATGTACGCTCGGAGTGACTCGTTTTGAGAAGATACCGAGAGGACATAAAATAGAAATGGAGGGTTAGATATGGAAGAGAACAAAGAACAGATTCAGGATACACAGGTGAGTACGGTAATCCGGTGGAGCACAACGATGCACCACAGGTAGAAACAGAAAATGCGGCGGCTTACAGTGAGACAGCGCAGTCTGCTTCTGAGCAGGGCGAAAGCGCACAGGCAGAGCAGAGCAGTACTTACAGCTACTCTTACAAGAATGGAGAGGGCACAAGTACACACTCGGAGATTATTATGGCGGTGGAGCTGCACAGCCAAATAATGAATCTGCGCAGCAAAGCGAGCCGGTCCACAGCAAATGAATGGTTACGGTTCACAGATGAACGGTGGCCCACAGCAGATGAACGGCGGTCCACAGATGAATTTCAGACAGCCGAACCAAAAAAACCACCGAAAGCAAAGAAACCAAAACAGCCGGGCAGCGTAAGTACCGGAAAGAAAATTGCATTTTGCATTGCATGTGCCGTTATCTTTGGTGTTGTTTCCGGAATATGTTTCCAAGGCGTTCGCTATGTAACGAATCGCTTCCTGCCTACGACAACATCATCTACCACGAAACTGCAGTCAACAACAGACGGTAGAGTGCGAGCACAGCACAGAGCACCTCTTCTCCTTCGACTACGCAGACAGGAACCACAGACGTTTCCGGTATCGCGGAGCAGACTATGCCGGCAATCGTTGCTATTACAAGCACTTCACAGGGTGCGAACTATTATGACTTGTTTGGACAGCAGTATCAGGGACAGGATACGACCAGTGCCGGTTCCGGATTTATTGTAGGACAGAATGATAAAGAATTGCTGATCGCAACCAACAATCATGTTATAGACGAGTGCAAAGACAATTTCTGTACAGTTTATTGATGAGCAGATTTACGAGGCAACGGTAAAAGGAACAGACAGCAGCAATGATCTGGCTGTTATCGCAGTACAGACATCTAAGATCAAAGAGGCACGATGAACAAGATCCGCGTAGCTGATCTTGGCGATTCGAAGCAAGATTAAAGTTGGTGAGATGGCAGTTGCTATCGGTAACGCACTTGGTTATGGTCAGTCGGTAACGGTTGGTTATATTAGTGCAAAAGATCGTGAAATTTCAGAATCTGAGGTGGCAGCTCCAGTTCTTCCTCCTCTAATACGATCAAGGCAATTCAGACCGATGCAGCTATCAATCCTGGTAACAGTGGTGGTGCTTTTGATCAATATGCAGGGGCAGGTTATCGGTATTAACTCTGCTAAGATCGCAGCTTCTGAAGTAGAAGGTGTTGGATATGCGATCCCGATTTCCGTCGCAAAACCGATCATTGAGGATCTGATGAATAAAGAAAACCTCAAAGATAGTGAAAAAAGGCTATTTAGGAATCAGCGGAAGAACGGTTTCTGACGAGATGGCAGCCTACAATATGCCAAATGGTGTTTATGTTGCAGAAGTATCTAAGAATGGTGCGGCAGACAAAGCAGGCATCCAGAAAGGCGACATCATTACATCCATTAATAATATGGAAGTCCGTTCTATCGAAAGTCTGCAGAAAAAGCCAATAGCTACAAAAAAGGGAACTCAGGTAGAGATCATCTTGCAGAGAAGTGATTCTGGAACGTATAAAGAAAAAGAAAGTGAAAGTTACACTGCAAGGTTCCAGTTCATTAAACGGTTTAAGTTCCGGCAAATCGTCCAACAATGACAGTCAGAGCGGCAATTCCGGCAACAACAGCCAGAATGGTAACAACGGTCAGAACGGCAGCAATGGCAACAGCGGTCAGAATGGTAGCAATGGTAACATCGGCAACAACGGCAACAACAGCCAGAATGGCAACAATGGTAACAACGGAAATTCCGGCAGCGACAGCGGATCCGGCAACGATTTGTTCGGATTTGGAGATTTGTTTGGTAACTAATAGATACATGATAGAAAGACTCTAATAAGAAACTCAAACTTTGCACATCCAAAGCTGCTGTCCGATCACATATTGCTTGTTATGTCAGCAATAAATATGATATTTTGCAGCCGACAAGCTAACTTGTTCTGCCGTCAGCGAACTAAGATAATTGCCGCAGAACGCAGAGTTTTTGTGTGATTTCTTGTTTTGTTAAGTCTCTGATGAATACATGCCTGACGGAATGTCTGAGATGTCCCGGTTTAGCAAGGTATCATCGATTTTTGGACGGGACGCTTTCGCTACGATGCGCTACGTCACGTTACTTAATGTCTCTGAAACACGAGACATAAGTAACGACGAGCGCAAAGTCCCTTTCAAAAATGATGATTACCTTGCTTCCGGGACGTCGAGTTCTCCGTAAGGCATGTAAATCAAGCATCAGAGACAACAAAATTTAGAAATCACCTAAAACGAAAATGCGGCAAGGCAATTGCTATAGTTCTCTGACGGCAGAAATCGCTATGTTGTGGCTGCAAAATACTTAGTATTCTTTGACAGCTAATTATGAGAGAAGTTGGTATCTTTTTCGATACTAACTTCTCTTTTCATTTTCTTGTCACAGATTAAATTCCATACATTAATCAAAAAATGTACGACAAATAGACAAGAGCAATACCCTTGTCAAAAATTGATACATTTTTCGATATTTTATGCTATTCTATACATGAAGCTTATTGCTTGTTTGACTTTCATTTCTCGTGGTCTTGAGCGCCCGGGGCGAATGGGTAGTACATATCTGGCAATGAGCAGTTCAACATCAGGTGGGTTATTTATACTTAACAGGAAATCACGGCATATATGTACAGCAACAGAAAAGTTGATTTTATATTCATATTTTCTGGAACCCTTTTCAATGACTATGTGCGAGGTAATCAATTCAGAAAAGTTATACATTATTAGCCCTGCGAAAATTTCTTGGAGTATATAGTCCACCTTTTCGAATGAAAAATGAAGTAATCCTATAGTATATTTTAAATCTCTAAAAGATGTTTCAATTCCCCACCTCATGCCGTATAGTTTCTTTAGTTCATCTGAAGGAAATTCTACTGCGTCCAGATTGGTTACTACAACTTCATATGAATTATCTGATATTGGAAAACGTACAATTCTAAATGGTAGATGATACAATACTGCAGGATCTGATTTTTACTTTTTTGACGGCAGATAATCGAACGTACATTTATGTGATATCCATCGATATGTATTCTTCTGCTGCAATAAATTCTTCATTTCATTTGTCTGTTTCCGAGTTAAATTTAAATCTATATACTCATCAAATTCCTCTGTGTCAGGTAAGTCTAAGCCGTGCAAAATGCCTGTTTTGTACTTGCCAAAATCCTTTACTCGTATAAGGTAGAACCAACCTTTTTCTTGTATATGTGCCATGTTGTTATACGACTCATACCCTCTGTCCGCAGTAACAATGGTCTTTGTGGTAAAATCAGATCTATCAACCATTTCAATTAATGCTTTGTTTTCTCCGGCTTCTTTAGCTTTATAAACTATAGCATCTTCATATGTGTGAGAGAGAAGGTTGTATAAAGCATTAAGGTGAAGGAGATTGTAGGGTTTTACGCCTTCTTTGTTTGAAAAAGACGCTTTGTCCCTCGGATTAGTTGCAATTTGAATATCTGAACCATCAATAGCTAAAAGTTTATATCCCCTATAATTATCGCTTCGGGCTGTTTGGGAAGCGAACTCTTGAAAAGATTTTCCAGTGCGGCTGGTAGGATTTTCTTTCTCTGCTGAACAAATGCTGATGATGTTGCGGTAGTGGTACTGCAACCAAACTGTCGTAATAGTTCGTTCGTTAAAGTAGCCCCCCTCCATCGTTAGCAATGACAAAATCATATTTTCATATGGAATTTTCCTATTTCTTGTAAAATTCACATCGGGGTCAGAAACAAGTCCTGTTAAATCCTGCTTCTGCTTATTAATGAGATTCAATAATAAGTTTCTTAATTTCTGTGAGTTTCTATTCATGCGATTTCCTCCTTGTAAATAGATGTTTTTAATTCATAAGAGCCGCTTTAGCTACTCAAAATTCTCAGTAGCTAAAGTACTGCATTTTATGACTGATTTGTCAATAGTTTAT
>VOFE01000199.1_pt1 | contig 58001 bp, 54 predicted proteins | sample 5384071 | NCBI WGS metagenome assembly VOFE01 (sample SAMN12384724, study PRJNA508395) | human gut metagenome | isolation source: healthy gut D | host: Homo sapiens
TGAAGATATCGACTCTTCCGTATACATTATATTGTTCAGCTACACCGTGTCCTGTCGGGCCTACAACGCCGGCAGAGTGCGACTCGTCTACCATTACCAGTGCGTCGTATTTTTCGGCAAGTTCGCATATCTTGTCCATCGGGGCAACGTTTCCGTCCATAGAGAACACGCCGTCCGTTGCTATTATGCGGTGACGTTGTGCCTGGGCTTCTTGCAGGCAACGTTCCAGGTCGGCCATGTCTGCATTGGCATAACGGTAGCGTTTTGCCTTGCAAAGACGTACGCCGTCAATAATGGAGGCATGGTTTAAAGCATCGGAGATGATCGCATCCTCTTCAGTGAACAACGGTTCGAACAGACCGCCGTTGGCATCGAAGCATGCAGCGTACAGGATCGTGTCTTCGGTCTTGAAATAGTCGGAGATGGCTGCTTCCAATTGCTTGTGCAAATCCTGCGTTCCACAGATGAAACGAACGGACGACATGCCATAACCGTGTGTATCCATGGCTTCTTTCGCGGCCTTGATCAGTCGTTGGTTATCGGACAGGCCAAGATAGTTGTTGGCGCAGAAGTTCAAAACATCACTTCCGGCATTTACTTTGATGTCGGCTCTCTGAGGCGTAGTAATGATACGCTCGTTCTTATACAATCCGGCAGCTTTGATGTTTGCCAATTCCTGAGTAAGGAAATCTTTCAGTTTACCGTACATAACTTTGTTTTTTGTTAGTATTTTTAATTAAGTTGACAATTATATCTCTATTATCGCAGACAAGTGGCAAAATATTATTCTTGAAACCATTTTTTTCTTTGTCTCTGATTTGTCTGCCGATGCGGCAAAGGTCATATTTTTTTTGAATATATAGGCTAAAAAATACAAGAAATTCATACCGGAATGTTTTTATTCTCTATACCTTTGCCATCGAAAAAACTTAAAAGAACATCAAACGCAATGAAGAATGTATTAGTAATTGGTTCTACCGGTCAGATTGGATCAGAGTTAACCATGAAGTTGAGAGGTATCTACGGTGGAAACATTGTAGCAGGTTACATCCCCGGACAGGAGCCTAAAGGCGAACTGCTGGAATCAGGACCTTCTGCAATTGTCGACATTACAAACGAACAGCAGATTGCTGAGACTGTGTCCAAATATAAGGTAGATACGATTTATAACTTGGCTGCACTGCTGTCAGCCGTTGCAGAAGCAAAACCGCAGCTTGCCTGGAAAATCGGTATGGGCGGTTTGTTTAACGTATTGGAAGTTGCACGTGAAATGCATTGTGCTGTATTCACTCCGAGTTCAATCGGTGTGTTTGGCAATAACACGCCGAAAGACAAGACTCCGCAGGATACGATCCGTAACCCGCGTACTATGTACGGTGTTACGAAAGTTTCAGGCGAGTTGTTGAGTGACTACTACAACATCCGTTTCGGCGTCGACACCCGTTCCGTACGTTTTCCGGGACTTATCTCCTATGTGACACCTCCGGGTGGTGGTACGACCGACTACGCAGTTGATATCTATTATTCGGCTGCCAAAGGTGAGAAGTTTGTATGTCCGATCAAGCAGGGTACATTCATGGATATGATGTATATGCCGGACGGTCTGCGTGCAGCTATTGAAATTATGGAAGCCGATTCGACGAAGTTCGTTCATCGTAACTCTTTCAACATTGCATCCATGAGCTTTGATCCTGAAATTATCTACAACAACATCAAAAAGTATGTTCCTGACTTCCAGATGGAATATGATGTGGATCCGTTACGTCAGGCTATCGCAGAATCATGGCCTAACTCTTTGGATGACACATGTGCCCGTGAGGAATGGGGATGGAAAAAATGCTCACGGATACGATAGTCGATCCCTTTATAGTGCCCGCAGAGGATAATCATATTATTTAGTAAAGACATACTGTTGGCCATGGGCTGGTTGAGTGTCTCGCCATCCGGGGAGGTATAGATTACCTCGTCATATTCCCGTTCGCTTTTCAACGCTGAGATCGCCCGGTCTATCGGTTCGATCTGCATCACCATTCCGGCCTCTCCTCCGAACGGATAATCATCCACCCGCCTCCATTTATTAGTGGTGTAATCCCGTAGGTTATGTAAATGAATCTCCGCTAATCCTTTATCTTGCGCCCTCTTGACGATAGAGCAATTAATCATCCCCTCGATCATCTCGGGAAGTACGGTAAGTATATCTATACGCATAAAAAATAGTTGTAACGTTAAAACCTCCCGCAAAGGTACATCTTTATTCTGACTCATCGTAAAGTGAGTCTCTATTATCTATGATTCGCGATAGAAAATTTTTGTCCGTCAATTGCCGGACGTACTTTTGTCCCCGGCTATCTCTTTACTGAATAAATTTTATAGCGATGAATATATCTTACAATTGGCTGAAAGAGTATCTTGATTTTGATTTACAGCCTGATGAAGTAGCAGCAGCACTTACCTCTATTGGTTTGGAAACCGGAGGGGTAGAAGAAGTTCAAACCATCAAAGGTGGATTGGAAGGACTTGTCATCGGTGAAGTTCTTACTTGCGAAGAACATCCGAATTCCGATCACTTGCACATTACAACCGTGAATGTTGGCGGCGCGGAACCCTTGCAGATTGTTTGTGGTGCGCCGAATGTAGCTGCCGGACAGAAAGTGGTTGTTGCTGTAAACGGTACTAAATTGTATGATGGTGATGAGTGCTTTACGATCAAGCGCTCTAAAATCCGTGGCGTTGAATCGAACGGTATGATTTGTGCTGAAGATGAAATCGGTATTGGAACAGATCATGCAGGTATAATCGTACTGCCGGCCGATGCGGTAGTCGGTACTCCGGCCAAAGAATATTATAATGTGAAGAGCGATTATGTGCTGGAAGTTGATATCACGCCGAACCGTGTGGATGCCACTTCTCATTTCGGTGTAGCTCGCGATCTGGCCGCTTACCTGAAACAGAACGGTAAGCCTGCCAACTTGAAACGTCCGAGTGTGGATGCTTTCAAGATTGATGATGAAGTTCCGGCTATCGAAGTTGTCGTTGAAAATAAAGAGGCCTGTCTGCGCTATTCAGGTATTACGATTAAAAATGTAACTGTAAAGGAAAGTCCGGAATGGTTGCAGAACCGTTTGAAGGTGATCGGCCTGCGTCCCATTAATAACGTGGTGGATATTACGAACTATATCTTGCACGGCGTAGGACAGCCTTTGCACTCTTTCGATGCCGATAAGATCAAAGGTAATAAAGTCGTGGTACGCTCGGCGACGGAAGGTGCCAAGTTTGTGACGCTCGATGGTGTGGAACGTACGTTGACCGACCGTGATCTGATGATTTGCAATGTGGAAGAGCCGATGTGTATCGCCGGTGTATTTGGCGGACTCGATTCCGGTGTGACGGAACAGACTAAGAATGTATTCCTGGAATCTGCCACTTTCCATCCGACTTGGATCCGTAAGACAGCCCGTCGCTTCGGTCTGAATACGGATGCTTCTTTCCGCTATGAACGCGGCTTGGATCCGAATCAGACGGTCGAAGTGATGAAGCGTGCCGCTCTGTTGATTCAGGAAGTGGCAGGCGGAACGATTACGGGTGCTATCCAGGATATTTATCCGGTTCCGGTTGCCCCCTATCGTGTGGAACTGACTTACGATAAGGTCAATACATTGATCGGCAAGGTGATTCCGGTTGAAACGGTCAAGAGCATTCTGGAAAGCTTGGAAATGAAGATCGTTTCCGAAACTGCCGAAGGTTTGGTGATTGATGTGCCTGTATATCGTATTGATGTACAGCGCGATGTCGACGTGATCGAGGATATTCTCCGTATTTACGGATATAATAATGTGGAATTCAGTGACAATGTAAAGTCTAATCTGAGCTATCAGACTCCGACTGACCGCAGTTATAAATTGCAGAACCTGATTTCTGAACAACTTTGCGGTTGCGGTTTCAACGAGATCCTGAATAACTCGCTGACACGCTCGGCCTACTATGACAATCTTTCCACTTACCCGGTTTCTCACTGTGTGATGTTGATGAATCCGTTGAGCGCAGATCTGAATTGCATGCGCCAGACGTTGTTGTTCGGAGGCTTGGAAAGTGTCGAACATAATGCGAAACGCAAAAATGGCAATATCCGCTTCTTCGAATTCGGAAATTGCTATGATTACAATATCGACCATAAGAAGGAAGATGAAACATTGGCCGAATTCTCGGAAGATTATCGTTTGGGCTTGTGGGTAAGCGGCAGCCGTGTGGATAACAACTGGGCGCATCCGAATGAAAAGTCTTCTGTTTATGAATTGAAGGCATATGTGGAAAACATCTTGGTTCGTCTCGGTGTGAATTTGCAGAAGGTCATTTTTGGTAATCTGGCTAACGATATCTATTCGGCAGGTTTGAGTATTACGACTTCGTCCGGGCGCCAGTTAGGTACGATGGGTATCGTCAGCCCGAAGATCTGTAAGGAATTGGATATTGAAACGGATGTCTATTATGCGGAACTTTCCTGGACATTGTTGATGAAGGAAATCAAGAAGAGCAAGGTTACCTTCTCTGAAATTTCCAAGTTCCCGGCAGTGAAACGAGATCTAGCCCTGTTGTTAGAGAAGAATGTTCAATTTGCCGAAATAGAAAAGATCGCAACGGAAAGTGAACGTAAACTGTTGAAAGACGTTGCTTTGTTTGATGTATACGAAGGAAAGAATCTGCCGGCTGGCAAGAAATCATATGCAGTCAGCTTCTATTTGCAGGATGAAGGAAAGACTTTGAATGATAAGCAGATCGATGCTATCATGAAAAAGATCCAGACAAATTTGGAACAGAAGTTAGGTGCACAATTGAGAGGATAAAAAACATAAATCATAAATCATAAGATCATAAATTATGGGAAGAGCGTTTGAGTTTCGTAAAGCGAGAAAGTTTAAGCGTTGGGGCAATATGGCCCGTGTATTCACGAAGTTAGGTAAGGAAATCACGATTGCGGCAAAACAAGGTGGGCCGGAACCTGAAAACAATCCGCGTTTGCGTGTATTGATGCAGACTGCTAAAAAAGAGAACATGCCGAAAGATAATGTCGAACGTGAAGCGACATCGAGGCAAATTCGATGTCGCTTTTTCTTTTTACAACGAATGTTTCATGTTTTTTATTTATTTTTGTGAGTCTAGGGTGAATAACAATTTAACTTATATGGTGAAAATGAAAAGACTATTTCTTCTTTGTGCGTTCGTGAGCATGTTTGCGACGTGTAATTTTATCTCAGCTCAAAAGGAGTTAGGGATTTTCAATTCTGTTTCGGCAGGAGTGGGTGTTGGTTTGACGGGTGTAGATGTGGAAGTCGCTACTCCTATTACGCCTTATCTGGCGTTGAGAGGTGGTCTTACCTTTATGCCGGGTTTCAGCATTAATACGGACGTGGATGTAGATGTTAACGATCCGCGAGCGGGTGTGTATAATGATACATACTCCATGGATGTCAAAGGTAGCTTGAAACGTACTTCTGGACAGTTGTTGGTGAATGTTTACCCGTTTCCTCACGCTTCTTCGTTCTTCGTTGCGGCCGGCGCCTATTTCGGTGGTTCTTCCTTGGTGAAGATAGAAGGACATAGTGATAAGCTGAAAGACCTGATCGCCCAAGGAGAAAGTGCGGGCATAGTTATCGGTGATTATACGATTCCGGTGGATAATAACGGTAATGTATCCGGTGGATTGAAAGTGTCCGGTTTTCGTCCTTATCTAGGTCTTGGATTCGGTCGTGCGGTTCCTAAGAAACGGGTTGGCGTGATGTTTGAGCTGGGTGTGCAATTCCATGGCAAACCGGAGGTGTATACGGATTCAGGGGATGTAAAGGACTTGTTGAATGAGATAGACGAGGATGATACCTTTACGAAGATCATGGATAAGCTAACGGTTTATCCGGTCATGAAGATTCGTATTTGCGGAAGAATATTTTGATTGTCAAAGATAGTATAAGCTAAGAGTGGCGTTAATAATACGATGCCACTCTTTTTTATGGCTAAACTTTCATTTATTTTGTTTATTTTTGTGCGCTGTTAGGGTCATAATTTTGATAAAAATAACTTTATATGAAAAACAAACATTTGGTGATGCTATTGCTATCATCTTGCTGTTTAGCGGCATGTGTGGATAGTAAGTATGATTTAAGCGATGTCAATACGGACGATGCGGTAATGGGTGAGTCTTGGGTAGCTCCCCTCGGTACGGGTTATGTAACGTCGGATGACGTTGTGAATGTAGAGAAAGTCCCTTCCATTCGGGAAGTCGACGGGGCTTACGTCATGATCTATGATGGAGAGATGAAGATTAAGGGGAAAAGCTTACGGGCCGCCTCTGATAAAGTGGAGATCGCCTCGGAAGATATAACGACTGGGGATATCGATGGCTTGTTCGATGGCGATTTCGTTTTGGCGTTAACGAACCCCCACATTACGTTAAAGTCGAATGTAAAGAATGCCTCTTTGGATTGTAGCTTGTCTATCGAGGCTGAGAACACAAGTAAAAAGGAGGCTACTTCCTCTGATTTTACCTTGTCAACGGTGTCTCCTAATATTTGGATCGGCCCTCTTGATCCGAAGACGGATGCTTTTAAGTTTGTCAAGAACGAGAAGTTACCGGGAATCGTACAGATTGTTCCTCAAAAAATACATTTGTCTTTGTCCGCTGATAGCAAACAATGGGCGAACGCTCCTGCGGATGCCTTGAGTGAGTTACGTTATGCGGTAGAGCTTCCGTTGACTCCGGCACCGGAATTTAGCGCCGTATCCGTCGAGCGGATCGAGGACGCTTTTGATGAGGATTTCGTAGACTATATTTTCTCGGACGGAAGCGCGAGGATCTATGGAGAGGTTACGAACGAGATGCCGTTCGATATGTCTATCGAGATGGTGATCATGGATGAGAACAATGTACCGGTAGATATCCAATTCCCGGCACAAGAGGTAAAAGGACAATCTGGAGAGGTTATCTTCGAGATCACGAAGGAGGATATGCCGAAAATGAAGGATGCACGTCATATAGACCTAAATTTACATTTAACGGGTAGAGATCAAGGCGAGGCTTTGAAGAAAGGCCAGAAAACGACCTTCAACTTGAAACTTAAGAAAGAAGGTGGTATCTCCATTTGATCCCAGTACTAACCATTTAAATTACGAAAAAGAAAGATGAATACTATATATAATATGTATAAGAGAGGTCTGTGCGCTTTATGTTTATTGACCACTGTGGGGATGTCGGTATCCGCCCAGCAAATACGAACTTCTTACTTCATGCAATCCTCTACGGCACGCACGACAATGAATCCGGCGTATCGTCCCGAGAGAGGCTATGTCTCCATTCCGGTATTAGGCGCGGTTGGCGCTTCGTATGGTACGAACGGAATAGCTGTGGATAATTTTATTTATCCGAAGAATGGTGAGACCGTTACGTTCATGGATAACTCCGTGAATACCGAGTCTTTCCTGAATGGCTTGAAGGATGAGAATCAGGTAAACATGGATTTTGGCACGCAGGTTCTATCCGGTGGCTGGTACGCCGGCAAGGGATTCTGGACGGTTGATGTTTCTATCAAGGGCTTGGCGAATATTCGTGCTCCGAAGACATTGTTCGAGTTCATGAAAAAGGGTAATGGATCTCAGAGTACCTATGATATTCGTAATATCAGGGCGTACGCCGAGGCTTATTTGGAGACAGGTGTAGGATATTCTCGTCCTATCACGGATAAGTTGACAGTCGGAGGTAAGGTTAAATTGTTATGGGGCGTAGGTTCTATGGACGCTACGATCGATCAGATGCATGCTGAGATGGGAGAGACTAGCTGGAAAGTTACCTCTACCGGTACATTGCAGACGAATATGAAAGGCTTGGTTCCCGGAAATGGAAGTAGACGAGCAAGGCCGTGATTATTATAATAGCTTTGATTTCGATTCTCCGGGTCTTAGCGGTTTCGGTATGGGAGTGGACTTGGGTGCTACGTACCAATTGACCGAGAATATCATGTTATCCGCCGCTGTCCTTGATTTAGGTTTTATCAGCTGGAGCAAGGGAGGTAGCACGCTAGGTAAGTTGGATGGAACTTTCGACTTTAACGGCTTTGATCTGGCTATTGGCGAGAATAACGGTGATATACCGAGCATGGGCGATCAGTTTGACGCTATCAAGGAAGATTTCGAGAACTTGCTTCATTTCAAGAAAGAGGGTGAGTCCGGAAGCACTACCCGTCTTCGTTCGACAATCAATATCGGTGGCGAGTACCGTTTACTGGAAAACAAGTTAGGTATCGGTTTATTGTCGAGCACTCGTCTTTATTCCCCGAAAGCCTATACGGAACTGACATTGTCCGGTAATTACCGTCCGGTGAAATGGTTTGAGGCTACGCTGAGCTACTCATTTATCCATAGTAAGTTCAAGACGTATGGTATCGCCTTGAATTTCTCACCGTCTTGGATCAATTTCTTTATCGGATCGGATTATATGTTGACAAAGGTAACTCCACAATGCTTACCGGTAAGCGGTAACGCCATGAATCTTTACATGGGAGTAAGTGTTCCTTTGAAATCATTCGCTAATTAATAGGGAATACTCAGAATAGAGTCTGTATCATAAAGGAAAAGGCTGTCCGGGTTATATACCCAGACAGTCTTTTCTTTTTTATTAGGCTCGTTTTATTAGGTTTTTTATCTTTGTGGACTGATTGAAAGGAAGAAATTGGATATGAGATTAAAGACTTTAGCCACCCATCCGGTATGGAGAGAGCCCCGGACTGTATTCGGGGTATGGATGCTAACAGGTGTTATTTTTGCTATTGTCAAGTTGTTGATCGGGAAATATAATAATTATAAGATATTTGAAGGAGTCTACTGGCATGCTATCGAAGGCTTAACCTTATATGGGGATCATTATCCGGAATATTATGATTCAAACCATTATGGAGTCTTATTCAGTCTTATCATAGCTCCTTTCGCCCTGTTACCGGAATGGCTGGGTATGATCTTATGGATAGCGGGGAATACCGCCCTATTATTTTATGCGATTAGCCGATTGCCATTGTCGAGTACCCCCAAAATCATTATTTATTGGTATTCGTATTGTGAGTTGATGACGGCTCAAGGAGTACAGCAATTCAATATATCAGTAGCGGCCTTTATCTTATTATCATTTGTCTTGATACTGGAGAAAAAGGATTTCTGGGCGGCAGGCATTATTATGCTCGGAACATTTATCAAGATCTATCCGATCGTGGGATTGGCGTTCTTTTTCTTCTCAAGGCAGAAAGTGAGGTTATTAGCCTCTTGTCTTTTCTGGGGATTGGTTTGCTTTGTGATCCCGGTGCTTTATACACCGGGGTTTGAGTATGTGATCTCTCAGTATATAGATTGGTTTGAGCGATTGAAGGTGAAAAATATGTTGAATATGTTCGCTGATCCACAAAATATATCATTATTAGGAGTGGTTCGAAAGATATCCGGGAATGCGGAGTATAGCGATATGTGGCTTATCATACCGGGCTTGATTTTATTCTGCATTCCATATTTGAGGATCTCTCAATATAAATATCTGGCTTTTCGCTTTATGCTGTTGGCTAATGTTTTATTGTTTGTCGTATTATTCAGTACGGGAAGCGAGGCGAGTGGGTATATCATAGCGATGATAGGAGCCGCTATCTGGTATATATGCAGTGTATCGCCCCATAAGAAATATACTTATTGGCTTTGGATAGCTACCTTGGTGATTGTTGGCTTATCCACTACAGAGCTGGTTCCATCTATTGTCCGGAATGGACTGATCCGTCCGTATGTGATAAAAGCTTGGCCTTGCATTGTGGTGTGGCTGACCATTTGCTATGAGATGTGTTTCTTGGATTTTAGTCATTCTCCCTATAAGCATATCACGACTTAGGCAGAGTGAATATCGCCTGTTTTTTAATAGAAGGTTACATAATAAAACGAGACTACTCCCGACAAGCGATGAGAGTAGTCTCGTTTTAAACTACTTTTTATCGATCTCTTTCAGTAATTCTTGTACCGCTGTTCTCAATTGCGTATCTTCCCCTTTGACAACAGTTTCCGGAGAATTAGCGACTTTAACATCCGGTTCCAGCTGTGTGTTCTCTAAGTAACTACCGTCCGACAGGCGATAACCGGTAATAGGTGTGCCGAATACCAGCGTCGGATCTTGCAGGGTTTCCCAAGAGACGGTAGTCATTGTCCCCGGTACGGGCATACCAACTAAACGTCCGATCTGTTGGTGCTTATAAACCCACGGGGTTCCATGTGCGTTACTATAATTAGCCTCGCATTGCAACATGATGGAAGGTTTATTCCAGCGGCGGCTAGGCATATCGCAAGCCTCTCGGCCACGTGTCACTTGGGTGAGGTATTTCTCTCCGCTGAACAAGATCTCGATATCCTCGTGCAAGCGCCCACCACCATTAAAGCGGGTATCAATGACGATTCCCTCCCGGTCGTTATACTTACCTAGGATATCGGAGTAGACAGAGCGGAAACTAGGATCTCCCATGGATTGGATATGGACGTATCCCAATCGTCCGTTCGACCATTTATCCACGTCGGCGGCACGTTGCTTCACCCAGCGGGTATAAAGCAAGTTATTTAACTCACCGTTACTGATAGGCAAGACTACCTCTTCCCAACGTTCTTTGGTTTGTGGATCGTAGAGGGAAACCAAGGTCTTCTTTTTGGCCTTATTGTTTAATAGCTTGGAGTAATCCATATCCGGGGTTATTTCTTGTCCGTCTATTTTCTCCATGACGGTACCGGCTTTTACCTTGGAACGTGCGTGATCGAACGGGCCTTTTTCCACTACCTCAGCGATTAATAAACCTTTGCCGCTATGGTTCCAATCGAAAAGTAGGCCTAGGTTGGCGGTAATATTGCCGCTTGTTTGCGGACGGAAGCGTCCTCCGGTATGAGATACGTTGAGTTCTCCCAGATATTCGCTTAGCAACTCCGCGAAGTCATAGTTGTTATTGATATGTGGCAAGAACTTACGGTAGGCGGCGGTCATAGCTTCCCAATTTACGCCGTGCATGTTCACGTTGTAGAACCGTTTTTGTTCTTGTTTATAGACATGGTCGAACATATACTCACGTTCGGCGGCCAAGTCCATTTTCAAGTTTGCTTGATAATTGATCGGCGTTAGTTTCTCCGATCCCATATCCATCTTTTGCATGGAGTTGCTCCCCAGCAAGAACAGGTTCTTACCTTCCTTATCCATTTCCATGTTCGCCCATCCGGTATTCATCTTGTGGAGTAGCTTGGTCTCTTTCTTGCGCAAGTCCATTTTCCACAGGTCGTATTTGTCTTCGAAAGCCGAGAAATAATATAAGGTCTCGCCATTCTTCGAGATGACGGCACTACCCATTTCGGAGGAATTAGGAGTAAGACGTAGGATACGATCTTGGATGCCTTTCAGTTCCACTACGATATCCTTGGGCTTTTCGTCTTTCTTTTCATCGGCTTTATCTTCTTTTTTCTTGTCGTCGGTTTTGTCCCCGGTTACCTCTTTCTGCTCCTTTTCCAGTTCCTTTTGCAGCTCATAATCCTCTTTGCTCAAGCGGAATTTATCATAAGCGTCTTGATTCATGAATACCAGCATGGCATCATTCAAGGAGCCCCATGAGGCATGCGCACGCATTCCATAACGCTCGGTGGTGAATAAGATGGCGTTTCCATCCAGTACCCATTGTGGGGAGGTGCTGGTGTAACCGCTATTGGTCAGGTTGGTGATCTCCCCGCCTTGCGCACTAACCAAGCCGATATCCGAATAAGGATCGTGCTTGTTTCCGATAAACCGGAGCGTGAACCATTTACCGTCCGGCGACCATGAGTAATCGAAACCGCCGGCTGTACTATACCATGTGGAGCCATCCGTGACTTGGCGTACTTTCTTCGTCTCAAGGTTGACTACCATCAGCCGCATACGATCTTCTATGAAAGCGAGTTCCTTACCATCCGGTGAGAATTGAGGATAATTACGCTCTACGGTCTTAGAAGGCAGGAGAACTTCCTCTTCGATAATCGTTGCGTTCGGGAAATTAGCTTCTTCCTTACGGGCGATCTTAGCCAAGTAAAGTTGCCAATTACCACCACGCTCGCTGGCATAAGCCAAGGTACGGTTATCCGGCGAGAAGCATATGCCTGTTTCGGCGGCCGGGGTATGGGTGATTTGCTTGGTCGTGTTGTAATCGGCCGAGGTGACGAATACCTCACCTCTTAGGGTGAAGGCGATCTGCTTGCCATCGGGGGATACGGTGGCAGAGGTAGCTCCTTTGCTGGAATTCAGATCGCTGATTTGCTCTTGATCGTCACGGATCAAATCAATCCGCACTTTCTGCGGATTGCCTCCCGGACGTTGTGTATAGATCTCGCCATCGTATGTGTAGCACAATGTCTGGTCGCTACCTGTAGAGAGGAAACGTACGGGATGTGTCTTGAACTTAGTAACCGCCGTTATAGATTGTGGGGTGTTGAGAGGGAATGAATATACATTGAAAGACCCTCCGTTGCGTTCGCTCAGAAAGTAAACCGTCTGTCCATCCGGGGTAAATACGGCGTTCCGGTCTTCTCCCGCATGGTCAGTCAAATTGGTATGTTTTCCAGTTTGCGTATCGTACATCCATATATCCCGGGTGACGGACGAGGTATGATGTTTACGCCATTCATCCTCGAAGCCCTTACGGTCTTGGTATAAGAATGTCTTTCCGGATTTATCGAAGCAAACCATCTCGGCGGGTGTTCCCAATACTTGCTCCGTGCGTCCGCCACCAACCGGCACTTTATAGAGTTCCGTCATGGCCGAGGTCGGGAATAAGGCGCTCTGTGCCGGATCTTGTATGGATGCGGAGAAGAGTACGTATTTGCCGTCGGGAGTAAAGGCCGATGGAATCTCGGAGGCGGAATGAGTGGTGAGGCACTGTGCCGTTCCACCGTTGGAGGGCATTACGAATAAATCGAAATTGCCGTTACGATCGCTGGCGAAAGCGATTTGTTTTCCGTCCGGAGACCAGATTGGCGTGCATTCATACGATGCTTGGGTGGTAAGTTGTGTCGCTGTTCCTCCTTTGGCCGGTACTTTATAGATATCTCCTTTGTAACAAAACGCTATCTCTGTTCCATCAGGAGAAATTTGTACATCACGCATCCACAAAGGGGTTACAGCGTAGCTGGTAGTCGCAAAGCCCATGGCAATGCAGGTTAAAAGTTTTTTCATGTACTTAATGCTTTTTTAGAATGGTACGAAGATACATATTATTTTGTACCCATCAGTCTGCTCTCTATTGAAATATTAACTGGATTTACCCTTTCAATTTCACGATAAATAACACGAGGCTTTCCCCTTGGGCCTGTGCGGGGAAAGTATTTCGCAGATCCTCTCCGGATTTGCTGAAACAATAGGAATGGCAATAGGGATCGATAGGGTCCATTCGTCGCACATTACCGGTTTGATAAAATTATCTTTTAATCCTTCTTTTACCTGCCAGCATTCTTCCTTCTCCGTATCATAACAGAAGGTGTAATTTCTGGACTCATCCTCTGCGTTATAGTAAGTAGATACCCAGAAACGGCTGCCCATGCGGATCGGTAGCAAAGGGAGTGTATTCTTTCCGGCAAGGTTCTCCAAGGCTTGGCTTTGCCGCTTTTGCTTAATATATAAAGTGTCCCGTAATAAGTTCCCGGGTTGATAGGAGGGGGCGTAGGCATAAACCGTTCCGCTTCCGGGCTCCACGGCTACTTCCGGGGCGAGACAACCGATCGGGCATGCGGAACGTTCCAGATCGACCGGACGGATCGTATGAGATTGTAATTTATGGAAAGAGGAATCGTATTCAACGATCTGTTTCTCAATCGTAGCGGTTTGCCCTGCCGTATCCCCATGAACACATTCCTCGGTGGTAAATATCCGGTTATTGTGCATGGATATGGATAGCATATGCCTATTCTCCGGAAGGTCGCATTTCAGTTTCTTGCGGGTAAGGAGATCACCATTGAATGAGTAATAGAAAATATCGTCCGTGTTTCCAAGTACGATCAGCTGCTGGTTGGCCGGGTTCACTACATACCCCGCTACCCGTATGTCATCCGGATGGGTGATGCGACAGATAAATTCTCCCTTGCGATTGAAACGGTAAAGCGTCTCATTGCTGATAAGGAATAGGTTGTCTCCCTCTTGACGGATATACTTGGCCTCCTTGATCGAATGCGTCCCTGAGTCCTGTAATGGAATGGCGATTACCTCATCCGCGATGTCAGACAAGGCTCCGGTAGGGTTGCTCCGGATCGATTCATTCGAGATTAACAGGTTATAGGCTTGCTTTCCGCAAACCAATAGAACAAGTAGTAATAAATATGTAAAGGTTCTTTTCATATCACCGCTAAATTAAAGAAGGATAAACCTTTTTATGATTTTTACGAATTGTTCTTATAAAACGTAGATCATCTGATTTTATTGGATAAGCCTAGAATTATTCTTGTAGAAATACCCAATTATCCCCCTCGGACATGGATTCTTTATAGGAAAAGCCTTCCCATGTGAATGCTTTTAATGCCTCCGGGTCAGAAATCCGGTTCTTTATGAGATAGCGGCTCATTTGTCCCCGGCACATCTTGGCATAGATCACGATCGTCTCCGCTTTGCCGTTCTTCCAGATCTTGAACTCGGGCGTGATGATCCGGACGGATCGCTCCACCTCCTTCCACTGGAAAGAGGGTTGGATATCCAAGCTGGCTAGATTCAGTAGGATTCTGTCTCCCTGTCGGACGTCATGGATTAATGTATTTGTTTGCCTGTCCTTCCAGAAGGCGTACATATTCCCGTCGCCTAGTTCCGGGATTTTTACGTCGAACTCCATCCGGTAAGGCTTGATAAGGTCTAATGGGCGAAGTAACCCGTAGCATCCCGATACGAAACGCATATGTTCTTGCGAGAAAAGAAAATCCTCCTCCGTGAAGTCTTTCGGGCTGATATTCTTGAATACGACACCGGTATAGGCGAGTATCGCTTGCAAGGGCTGGTTGTCTTCCGCATGAAAATCTTGGTATCTGCGGTAACATTCCGCCGCCAGTTTCGGGCTGAGCTTGAGGATACGACTTAATTCGTCAATGGGAAATTGGGTCATATTCAGGGCGATCTCGTTCGCCTCTTGCTGGAAACGTGGAGTCGTGCCTTGCGGCGCTTTTATCTTGGATGTCCCGGTCATTGTCTTAGCCGGAGATAATAATATCAACATATCTATATTGGATTTGGATTGATCGCATAAAGGTAATCCATATTAAGATTCAAATAGGGTATAAGCATCCCAATAAATCTTAAAGTATCTCGACTCGAATGGGGGATTTAATGGAGGAATGAGTCTTGGTGATAGAAATGTAATGAGGATTATGAAGATGAGAGACGTGAAGATGCGACCTATATTCCTTTTGATAGTATTCATCCTACCTACGATGGCCCATGCGCAGTGGACGGAACAGGATTCTTTGCGCTTGCAAGAATTTTTATCCGGCAAGGAGGAGATACGTTTGAATCCTGAGTTTCAGAAGGCGATAGAAAGCGGGACTTTTCTACGACCCGATCAATCGGGAACCCATATGTTATCCTCACCAAGTGAGTTGCCGATTACGAAAGACTTCTCGGAATATGTACAGTTAGATACTTTACGTAGGTTGACCAATTATGATTCGATTACCCCAGTCCTATTCATGCTGCTGAATTTTAAGTCACCTTCCCGTTCATTGGCCATACAGAAGCAAGCGCACACGATTAGGCTCCCTAAGAATCAGGATTGGAAAGAGTTTAAGGTAGGTAAGGTTCCTATGGCTGCCAACGTAAAACTGACTAATATATACTCGGATGTCGTGAAGGATGGCCAGCGAAGGGGAGGGGTACTTGCTACCATAAGAGTCTATTTCGACGCAGAGGATTTACTAGAGACTATTTTCTGGAAAAGTGCCCGTGACAAGAAGAGAAACAGGAAACGGGAGAATACGTGGAAGTATTATAATGACTATCCGTAAATTGTTGGATTTATAGGATATAACCACTCGAAAAAAACACGTACGTGAATTTCAAAAAACATGTACGTGTTTCCGGAAAAACTCGTACGTGTTTTTTTGAGAACATTGACTGTTTTTACCTAGATACTGTGCGTTTACTATCAAAACCTTTTTCTCTCTCTTTTGTTCTTTCTGAAAAGATACGTCCTAATGACATCCGAAATGGACGGTTTGACGGGGAGTTCTCTATTCTGTTTTATAATATTAAGACAAAATGTCATATTTTCGTTTTGGTATTTCTTTTGTAAGGATATAAGTGTAAAATAAATTAGAAAAGAATATAAGAAAGGAGCTTAAATATATGAATTTAAACAATTTTACAATCAAGGCGCAGGAGGCTGTTCAACAAGCTGTACAGTTGGTTACCAAAAATAATCAACAGGTTATCGAACCGGTTCACTTGTTGAAAGCTGTCATTATGACGGGTGAGAGTGTTACTAATTTTATCTTTCAGAAATTAGGGGTAAACGCTCAAAACCTGAATATGGTACTGGATCGCCAAATCGAATCTTATCCTAAGGTTTCGGGAGGCGAACCCTATCTCTCTAGCGAGTCGAACGCTGTCTTACAGAAGGCGATCGATTATTCCTCTAAGATGGGGGATCAATATGTATCGTTGGAGCCGATTATTTTGGCCTTGTTCACGGAAAAGAGCACTGCTTCTCAAATTCTGAAAGATGCCGGTATGACGGAGAAGAGTTACGCCAAGCGATTGAGGAATTGCGGAAAGGGAATAAAGTAACCAGCCAGTCCGCCGAAGAGACGTACGATGCAACTAGGGAAATATGCGATCAATCTGAACGAACGTGCCCGTAGCGGCAAGTTGGATCCGGTGATCGGTCGTGACGACGAGATTCGCCGTGTACTTCAGATACTGAGTCGTCGTACGAAAAACAATCCGATCTTGATTGGTGAGCCGGGTGTAGGTAAGACGGCGATTGCCGAGGGGTTGCCCATCGTATCGTCCGGGGTGACGTTCCGGAAAATTTGAAGTCGAAACAGATTCTTCTCTTTGGATATGGGAGCTTTGGTTGCCGGGGCCAAATATAAGGGCGAATTTGAAGAACGTTTGAAAGCTGTAGTGGGTGAAGTGACTAAATCGGATGGGGAAATCATTCTTTTTATCGATGAGATCCATACATTGGTCGGAGCCGGTAAAGGCGAAGGCGCCATGGATGCAGCTAACATCTTGAAACCGGCCTTGGCTCGTGGTGAGCTACGTTCGATCGGTGCCACGACGTTGGATGAGTATCAGAAGTATTTTGAGAAGGATAAGGCGCTTGAGCGTCGGTTCCAGACCGTTATCGTAGACGAGCCGAGCGAGTTGGATACGATCTCCATCCTTCGTGGTCTGAAGGAGAAATACGAGAATCACCATAAGGTACGTATCAAGGATGATGCGATTATCTCCGCCGTGCAGTTGTCTACCCGTTATATCACGGATCGTTTCTTGCCCGATAAGGCGATCGATTTGATGGATGAGGCCGCCGCCCGTCTGCGTTTGCAGATCGACTCTGTGCCGGAATCTCTCGACGAGGTTTCCCGCCGTATCAAGCAACTGGAAATCGAGCGTGAAGCGATCAAGCGTGAAAATGATAAAGGAAAGCTGGAACAGCTCAATAAGGAAATTGCCGACCTGAAGGACGAAGAAACGAAACAGAAGGCTCAGTGGCAAAGCGAAAAAGAGCAGATCAATAAGATTCAGCAGAATAAGATTGATATCGAAAACCTGAAGTTTGAAGCCGATAAGGCCGAACGTGAAGGCGACTACGGTAAAGTAGCCGAAATCCGTTACGGAAAGATCAAACAAAAGGAGGAAGAGATCAGGGAAGTCCAGGAGAAACTGAAGACGATGCAAGGTGCCGCAGCTATGATCAAGGAGGAAGTGGATAGCGACGATATCGCCGATGTGGTATCCCGTTGGACTGGAATTCCAGTCAGCAAGATGATGCAGAGTGAAAAGGAAAAATTACTCCATCTGGAATCTGAATTGCACACGCGTGTGATCGGGCAGGAGGAGGCCATCAGTGCTATTGCTGATGCAGTGCGTCGTAGTCGTGCCGGCTTACAGGATCCGAAACGACCGATCGGTTCTTTCATCTTCCTCGGTACTACCGGTGTGGGTAAGACGGAGTTGGCCAAGGCGTTGGCCGAGTATCTGTTCGATGACGAGAATATGATGACCCGTATCGATATGAGTGAGTATCAGGAAAAATTTAGTGCGACTCGTCTGATTGGTGCGCCTCCGGGATATGTCGGCTATGATGAAGGTGGCCAGTTGACGGAAGCAATCCGCCGTAAACCTTATTCGGTCGTTCTATTTGATGAGATCGAAAAGGCGCATCCGGATGTATTCAATATCTTTTGCAGGTATTGGATGATGGACGGCTGACCGACAATAAGGGACGTGTCGTCAACTTCAAGAACACGATCATTATCATGACAAGTAACATGGGATCGTCCTTGATTCGTGAAAACTTCGAGAAGATGACACCCGAAACGCACGATCAGGTAGTGGATGAAACGAAGGTCCAGGTGTTGGAATTACTGAAGAAGACAATTCGCCCAGAGTTCCTGAACCGTATCGATGATATCATCATGTTTACTCCGCTGAACGAGGAGGAGATTCGCAAGATCGTTACCCTTCAGTTGAATAGCGTGAAGAAGATGCTGGCTCAGAATGGCATAGCCCTGGAATTTACAGACGCGGCTCTGGCGTTTATCTCGGACAAAGGGTTCGACCCGCAGTTCGGTGCCCGTCCTGTAAAACGTGTCATCCAGAAGTATGTCTTGAACGATGGTGCGATTATTTCCGGGTGGGAACCGTGCACCAAAATGTAGATCCTTTTCCAACGCTTGACTCCACGCCGATCTCTCCACCTAAATGTTTAATGATTAATTCACAGATAGACAGCCCGAGCCCCGTACCTTGGGTGAAGGAATCTAATTTAGCGAATCGCTCGAAAACACGGGAGATATTTTCTTCCGCTATCCCTTTTCCCGTATCGCTAACAAAGAAATAAATATTGTTTTTCCTTATTTCATATCCGATCGTTATCATTCCCTCGAAAGTGTATTTGCAAGCATTATTGATGAAATTAGCCAATACTTGGGATAAACGGTTTCTCTCAGTATGGATAATGTAGCTTTCCGCAGGCAGTTCCGTGCGGAATTCTACTCCTTCCTTTATCTTGAATCGGTAACTCCGCCATAGGGTTTGTATAAGCTCGTTAATCTCCACTTCCGTATAAAGGAAATCCAATATACCGGCTTCTATTTTTGACATATCGAGTATGTCATTGATTAAATTAAGGAGTAGCTCATTGTTTGCGTGAATGATTTTAGCGAATTCTTTGATCTCCTCTTTATCCTCACTTTCGCTGATAAGGGTCGAGAAACCTACGATCGCATTCAATGGGGTCCGTATCTCATGGCTCATATTGGCGAGGAAAGCACTTGTCAACCGGTTTGATTCCTCTGCCTTCTCACGTAAGCGGATCACTTCTTCGGCCATATTTCGTTCGGTGTCAAGAATGTCTTTCTTATGCCGATGTTCCCTCATCGAAAGGAGGATAAGTAGAAAGGCGATAAGGGCTATCGCCACTATCTCGAATGGGGATTCTATCATGAAACTCGGGACTACTACGAGGCTCATTTGCTTAAAGGTAGAAATAGGGTAAAGTTTGGGGTTGATTGTTGACGTGGAATGGCCGTATGCTTGATCGGTTTTAGACAGGAATGATTTGTAGGCACCTTTCATGGAATGTTTAAGATCGCTTGGCGTGATTGGACTGATTACATATGAGGTCTTGAATAAGTAAGCCTTGATAGGCCCGATTTTGCTCCGGAGAGCTCGGGTACTTGTGGTACTTTGTATTTTAGGTTCCATTGTAATCATAATTTAATACATTTACTGAGTTCTAAAAGAGCTTAGGTTTTATAGGAAGACCAAAGGTAATAAAAATACTTGATTATCACATATAGACCTATTGATTTTTTATAGCTTCCGGGTAATTTACTGTTCCGCATGATATTTTCTTTGAAAGAATATATTTCCAAACCGAACCCCAAAGAGACTTAATATTTTATGGATCACAAAAAACACTAAAGCCAGTCTTATTTGTGTTAAAATCAAAATACACCCCATCATTTATTTACATATAGTCATTTGATACTCAAGTTCTTTTAGAACTATGTTCAAGTAAGGGCATTTGCTTTTGTTAAGTCACGTCCGTAAATAAGCTTAATTGTTTTTGGGATATAAAATCAAAATATTTCCGTACATTTGCCGCTATTCAAACCAATTAAACAAGATTAATTATGAGCACGAACAATGACGAGCTACTTTACGACGAGGATGATTCCGTAAAATTTATCCAGAATTATCTTCCCCAAGAACTGAAAGGAAAGTTCAGTAATGACGATATCAACTATATCGTAGACTTGATCTACGACTTCTATGAATCTAATGGCATGCTAGATGATGATGGTGACGATGAGATCGAGATCGATGAGGAAGAGGTTGTAAATTATGTAATTAAGAACGCCCAGAAAGACGGCGTAGGCAAATTCGAACCGGAGGAAATCACTTTTATAGTACAAGGAGAACTTGAATATTGCGATTCCATCAACATGTTTGATTGATATTTGTTATATATATAAAGTTGTTTAAGTGAAATTGTAGAAGATGATGAGGAACATTAAATTATTATCTGTTTTACTGCTATGTATGGCAGTGGTGTTTACGAGTTGCGGAACGTGGAATAACACGGCGAAGGGTACGGCGATCGGTGTAGGCGGTGGTGCCGCTGTCGGAGCTGGTGTTGGTGCCTTGGCCGGAAATACCGCATTGGGTGCCGTGATCGGTGCGGCCGTAGGTGGTACAGCCGGTGCGTTAATCGGTAAGAAAATGGATAAGCAGAAGAAGGAGCTGGAAGCTACCCTGCCTGAGGACACGAAGATCGAGAGCGTGAACAATGGTGAGGCCTTGAAGGTTACTTTTGACTCCGGTATCTTGTTTGCCACGAACTCAAGTACGTTGAGCGACGCTTCCAAGAGTGCCTTGCGTAACTTCGCTACCAGTTTGAAGGCCAATCCGGATACGGATATCCGAATCATCGGCTTTACGGATAACACCGGTAAGGTGGATTATAACCAGACCTTGTCCGAGAAACGTGCGAAGAGCGTTTACGATTACCTGATGATGCAGGGGGTAAGTACGGATCGTATGGTTTATGAAGGCAAAGGTATACATGATCCTGTGGCTAGCAATGACACTCCCGAGGGTCGTTCGTTGAACCGTCGTGTTGAGATCGTGATCTTGGCTAATCAGAAGATGATCCAAGAGGCTCAACAAGGAACGCTTCGATAAGTTTTTTTAAGCTATCCCTGCCGGAAGCGGACAGGTTATAGTGTATGAATTGGGGGACTGTCTTTTCGGGATAGTCCCTTTTTTGTTTAAATCGCAGGATAGGAAGGATGAAGAAGTTGATATATATTTTATTTGTGTTGATTACGATCGCTTTTGCCGTGGCGGCCATAGCCGGATTCGCTACCGGACGTATTAATCCGGAAGGGAAGGAGTGGATCTCGTTTCCCGGATTGGTGTTATTACCGGTATTGGCGGCCAATCTATGTCTTTTCTTGATGTGGTGTGTCTTTAGGAGCCATTGGTGCTGGGTACCTTTGGCGGCGTTATTGTTGAACTGGGAGTTTTTGATATCGATGTTCCAGATACGGGTCTTCCCAAAAGAGATTCCGATAGGGAAAGAAGCGGTTAAGGTGATTACCTATAACGTGAATAATTTCAATACGGACGGAAAGAAACAGCTTCCTAATATAGCGGATTGGCTGAGAAAGGAGGACCCGGATATCGTTTGCCTCCAAGAATGCCCTGTTGAATCGGCCCTGCGGATGGATTCTGTCGCCAAGACCTTATCGTTCCTACCGTATTATTGCTCTACCCGTTCGGCTACGAAAGCGGCGGGCAACGCTATTTTCAGTAAATATCCGATCCTTCGTTTTGAGTCTATCCTATACCCGGAGTCTAGCAATAAATCCTTGTTTGCCGTCATGGATATCCAAGGGGATAGTGTTCGTGTATTTAATAACCATTTCCAAACGACTAGCGTGAATGCCGTAAAGCCTCGTCTTTACCAAGCCCATGCAGAGGGTAAACAATTGGAGGAAACCGAGGCCGCCTTCCATATGGCTTTTCAGATGAAGAAGAATTTCGTGAAACGGGCGACTCAGGCGGATTATATCCGTCAGATGTTGGATGCCGGGATAATAAATAATAGTATAAACTGTTTTAAACGTTGAATGAGATGAAAAAGATTCTTCCTTTTTTCTTATTGGTTCTTTTACTGGCGTCTTGCCAGAAGGATCCAGACATGTCAAAACTAAGCGATGATTTCGTAGTATTCACTGATCACAACAAGGATGCTAATTTCGAATCCTTTACAACTTTCTACATCCCTGATAGTGTAATGGTTATCGGTAGCAGTGAAAAACCGGAATTCTGGAGTGCAACAGAAGCTGACGATATCGTCTCTACTTTGGTTAGTGGCATGGAAGGCCGTGGTTACACACGTGCATCAGATAAAGAATCTGCGGATTTGGGTTTGCAGGTTTCTTTTGTGAAAAATGTAAATTACTTTACAAACTATCATGACAATCCTTACTGGTGGTGGGGGTATCCGGGATATAACTGGTGGTATGGCTACTGGGGTAACTGGACTGGCGCATGGAATGGATGGTATTATCTGTATCCTGTTGTATACAGCTATAGCGTAGGTTCTTTATTGGTTGAACTGGTCAATTTGAAAGCTCCGCTGCCAAAATCTGCAGATGCTAAACTTCCGGTTCTATGGACTGCTTACATGACTGGCTTGCTGTCCGGTTCCGACAAGGTAAATATCGAACTTTCTACTCGTGCTATTGAGCAGGCTTTTGTACAGTCACCGTACCTGAAAAAATAATTAAACGCGAATTAAAAGATAAATTTGAGTCTTATGAAAAAGATATATAAATCAATAAAATTAATCGCTTTACTTGTTGCCTGTTTAGCGATACCTTCCCTGGCTGGTGCCCAGGTTGTAAAGAACATGTATTTTAATGTTGACTGGCAGATTAATTCTCCGTTCAGCCAGGATTTCTCAGACAAGACAAGTGGTTGGGGTGCACATGCGGAAGCCGGTTATTATGTAATTCCTAATTTCTCGGTAGGTGCATTTATCTCTTATCATACCAACAATAAGTATATCGACCGTCAGACGTTGCCGGTAAGTTCTACATCGGCCATCACTTCTGATCAGCAGCATTCTATCTTTCAGTTGCCTTTTGGTGCAGCTTTTCGTTACAACGTAGCTCCCGAAAGCCAGTTCCAGCCTTATGCTGGTGTGCAGTTAGGTGCAAGCTATAGTGAAATGTCGACTTATATGAATGTAATGAAAGTATACGACCGTAATTGGGGTTTCTATGTATCTCCCGAAATCGGTATGACTATGTATTTTACACCTCAGAAACAGATCGGTCTGCATGTCGCTGCCTACTATAATTATGCAACCAATAAAGGAGAAGTCCTGAGTTATTCGATCGATGGATTGAATAACTGGGGCATCCGATTAGGTCTTGCCTTCTAATGGACAAAGTTTGTTCTTTTAAGTGTTTTATGTAGTTTATGGGGAACGGGAGGCTGTCGTAATGACACCTCCCGTTTTTTGCTTTATAGGATTTGTAGTTTGAGGCCGAACGAGAGGCTTAGATAGTCTTTGGGTTTCAGATAACCGTTCCCGATCTTGTTTATCAGATATAGGTCACAGGTACTGAGCTCGTAGAAGAAAGAAATGGATTTATGCCAGATAGGAAATTTACGTAGATACCGCAACAAAGAGGCTCGAAAGATACTTTTTCTCCCAGATCGATATTCCAAGGAAAATAGTTTTGTTTCAAGGTGAAAGTCACGTTCGCGTGATCATTCGCGTTGCGGGGGACGATACCCAGCAACATATCCGTTTCCCAATGATTCCGGTAATAATTCCAACCGGTACCCACGGATAGCATCGCCATGGAACCTGCGAATTGTACTTTTGTATAGCGGGGGATGACCCGTTGCCATGCGTTCTCGTACCGTTGCACTCGTTTCGTGTATTTATCCTCTTGCGCATGGAGTGTAAGGGAAAAGACACAAGTTAAGAGGAGAAGCTTAAAAATTGACCACTTCATATATATAATCGTCAGGGGTTAAGGTAAAAAGAAGATAACTTCGTTTGGCGATATTGGCGCAACCGTAGTAGATAATGCCATCCTCAAACAAATCAGCTGCCGATACGCAATGATTATGCGCATGCAAGCAGAACATTAAAGATGGTAATGTCTTGATATAAAGTTGGAACACGTCTTTCACGTTATTGTCGAACTGTTCGTTCCCGGGAGGGGCGTGCATGACTACGATCGTGCGTTTATTACGGGTACTATCCGCTATCTCATTCTTTAGGAAATTAAAATCGGGTACCGGATGGGAATAATCATACTCGATAGCGTTCGTATTGAGGCATACGAATTTCACGTCGCTCACGACAAACGAGAAGTTCTCATTCCCAAAGATTTTACGAAATACTTGGTCGCCATTACCGATCACGTCGTGATTACCGATCAACCCTACGTAAGGCACTTTTAGTTTGGACAAGATATCATCGTTCCACTCGAATTCCTTCTTTAAGCCGAACTCCGTATAATCTCCTCCATGGATAATGAAATCGATGCTATCTAATTGATTAACGTACTTGACGAAATCTTCCGTCTCATTATAACTCCGCTGGGTATCGCCCATAAAAATAAAACGGATCGTGTCCTTCCCTTCGCAGACTTTCTCGATACGCTCGATATTGGTCGGGTTGATCTCCCGGGAAGTATCGGAATCCAGACGGCCGTCATACGGATGATAGTCGATTAAGTCGCAAGCTGTGAGGAGCGTAGCGGCAGAAAGCCATATGTATTTCTTTAAAAACATAGCATCCTAACTTTTTTATATGCAAAGTTAGGATGCTATCAGTACCAAAAAAGGTCATTTCTGAGCTTATACTGGTCTAAAATGTATATTCTATAAAGCGAATACTTGCTTTATTTCTGTGAAGTCGGATAATACGATATCGGCAGTCTCATTTCCTTTATAAGCGCTCCAACCAATACTTTTTAGCCAGATTGTCTGGCATCCGATCCGGGTGGCGGGGACGATATCCTTATCATAGGAATCACCTACGACAACAATCTCGTCGGCGGGAAATCCCAGTTTATCCACTCCTAATCGGAAGATCGCCGGGTCCGGCTTACGGATACCTACGACCGCCGATTCCACGATAGCGCCGAATAAATGATCCAAACCGAAATCTTTCAACACGGATTCTATGTTCCCATAGAAGTTCGATACCAATACCAATGGGTAACGTTCCGCTAATTGCTCCAGAATGGGGCGGGCGCTATCGATTGCCTTCCGGGCGTATTCGTAACACCAATCCGCTAATTGTTCCGGTAACTCCGGGGTAACCGCCTCGGCGGATAAATGCCCATTCTCTTTCAGCCATTGGATTTGTAAATCGCTTTTCAAGCGCAACATATCCAGAAACGTATGATGAGGCTTCACGATCGGATTCTTTCCAAGCGTTCTTTCTCCATGTACATAGGCATCACGGAAAACCGCTTTGGATACGGGAACCTTCAAGGCCTCATACGCCATCCAGATCACCTCTGCCCAGTGCATGCCGTTACTGTCTATCGTTCCGCCGTAATCAAAGAGGATTCCTTTTACTTTGTCTAAATTGAACATAATCGAATGGGATAAAAACGTTATAACTGTTTGCTGAAATCTTCACAAATATGCTCATGCTTTTTGATCATATAGAGCAACATCGAGTTTAATACGGTCAGCTCGAATACGAAATACAGCCAAGGCATGTCGATGAAAAGGCTGACAAACAAAGCGATCACCCGGGTATTGAATGATAGCATATTTGTATATTTCATCAACGGCAGACTCTTTGTTCGAAAAGCCTTACGGAACCATTCCGGCGCTTGTCCGTTGTATTTCTCACGGATGATGTTCATCATGTGTTGGAATTTAGGTGTCCATGCTTCTTGACCTACCGTATAATTAATGTAGAAGGTCTCGAACAATTTATAGATAAAGTCATGTTTCCAACTCATCTTCTTATAATTCTCCTTCAATAGGGGAGAGTGGGAGAGCTCGCTACCCGATTTACCTTTCAAGAACAACAAGTGAATATTGCGATAATAATCCGCCATGGCCGCTTGCTTGCTATGGAAGAATCCCGTCGTAGCCGCCAATAGCCAGATCCATATTCCCCATTCCGGCGTGAGGCGTAAGCAGATAGCTGCGTAGATAGCGATAAACCAGAAATCGCCGGCGGCACCGTCCAAGATACGTCCCAAGGCACTTTTCTGTCCGGTCATACGGGCCAATTGTCCGTCTGCGCTATCATACGAGTTTGCCCAGATTAACAGTAACATGCCGATCACGTTGATAGCAAGGCTCTGGAAATAGAAACAGATACCTGCCGCTATGCCGATAAAGATGCTGGCGATCGTGATACTATTGGGCGATACCCCCAATTTATTAAAGAACAAAGCCCATTGGTAACCAATGGGACGATAGAAATGAATATCGATAAACTCCTCGGTGTCCAGAGATTTTAAGGTTGACTCCAGACTGGGAGTAGACTTAGTCTTACTCATGATTGATTTTGTTAAAACGATTTAGATGTGTTCTCGCATAAGATCCCAGATGCGACGTGCGATGTTTGGCGCCGCTTCTTCCCGGCAAGGGGCGAAACTGGGCCAATCGTTGAAATCGATAATTCGCATGACACCATCCTCGGAGACGATACAATCTCCCCCGTATATATGCACGTTCAATACCTCCGCAGCCTTGTGACAAAGCAGACGAAGCTGCGCTTCGTCGAAGGGGATCCCCTTCGCTGTACCATTGATAACTTCTAAACCAAATTTACTATGATGCATGTTCGATGGATAGAACCAATAAAAGAAATCGGTTCCAGCTACCCCGTAAAATTTCACCAAATCGCCTACCAGATGCTCATTGATTACCGCCGACGGGATACCACGGATGGCGTATTCCTTCAGTATGCTTCTCGCCTCTTCCGGATTTCTTACGTAGGTGACGTCTTCCCTATGAATGGCGTGGAAATCTCCCCGTTTGATCCAGCAATTAAAGAAACCGGCTTTTTCTAGGGCTTCTGTCGGATCCTCATCTGTCCGTAAGATTAAGCTTTCCGGATGGGAGATATGGTTGGATAATAGGAGGCGGGTCATTTTCTCACGGGTACAATTCTCGATCCCGTAACCTGAGTTCACCACGAAATAATTTTTATCCTCTAGTTCTTGCAGCTTATGGATGGACTTCCAGTCTCTTACCATATTAAAGATACCCTTTTCTTTCGGGTCTTGCAGCAGCAGATCCGATTCGATATATTCGTTTACATCGCATCCCAATTTTCGTAAATGCTGGGCTGTCAAGGCGAAGATCGCCGCGTCGTTGCCGATATGATTGGGGGAGAATTGATTTCCTCTGCGGATACCTGCTAAAGTTAATTTACTCATTGTTAGACAGTATTCTTTATGACTTTAAAAATGATTCGGCTTTCAAAATGTCATCGGCGTGATCCACGTCGATGATCTTGCTGAAAGGATAGGCTTTTAGCCTCAACCCCTCGACGATGAGCTGCCGTTGATAATTGCGCATTCTCGACATTCCCTGCGAGATGGCGTTGTTCAATACACCCAGAGCCGGACGCCTCAAGCAATAGATACCTCCCGATATGTAACGGCAATCACCGTCTGCCTGATCTAGGAAATTCCGGACGTAAAGTTCGTTGTCTGTTTCTACATATAAGGGTTTCTCGTCATCAATAAAATCAGTGACGGCCATCAATCCGTCCAGTTTATCCTCTTGGATGAACTGTTGGATATAGCCGCTGAACTCTTCTTCCTTGAAGATCGTGTCTACAGTAGTTAAACAAATCTTATCACCATCCAGATAATGACTCAGCTCGTAGAAGCTGTGCATAGAGCTGGGGGTGGATTTTACCAACAGGTAAAAGGGTATAGGTAGTCGCAGGGCCTTCAGGTAATCCTGTACCTCGGTCATCTCCTCGTTTACGATGATACTGATAGAGGTTGCGTTATTTTTCAAAAAAACGTCTATCAACCGGTCTATCAGAGCGACACCGTTGAGTCTAACCAGAGGCTTTGGCCACTTAACACCTTCTTGCGCCAAGCGGGAGCCTTCGCCGGCGGCAATGATCGCGTAATCCATAACTTTTATTAGTTCAAATAATAATTTCGCAAAGTTACGAGATTTCTGAGATAGTTTTAGGCTATATCGTTGATATAATTGGTCAAAATTTCTATAAATTAGGACTATTTGACTAGAACAACAAAGACGTTATAAAGAGCTTGAATGTTTTTTTGAAAATAATTATCGTTTTATAGTTGGTAATCCAAATAGAATGCTTTCCTTTGTGCCAACAAACAAAAGATAGTTTGTATAGCTCTTTTATCTTTTAGCATTTATTCATCAGCGATGATAATACTTTCTTTTAGAGATTGACTTCACCAACCATCCTTGTTTTATTATTAATTTATTTTTTAATATTTTTCGTATGAATATTTACATTGGAAACTTGAGTTATCGAGTAAGAGAATCAGACTTACAACAGATTCTGGAAGAGTATGGTGTTGTAGACTCAGTTAAAATCATTGTTGACCGTGACACAAAACGTTCTAAGGGCTTCGCTTTCGCTGAAATGCCTAACGCTGCAGAGGCTCAAAAAGCTATCGAGGAATTGAACCAAGCTGAGTACGAAGGTCGTCAGATGGTTGTTAAAGAAGCTATCCCTAGACGTTAAATTTTAGAAGAAAGAAATTTTTAAAATAAGACGAAAAAGCGGGGAAACGAGGTGAAAACTTCCGTTTCCCCGCTTTCTTTTTTCAGTGTATTTTGTTTATGTTCGCGAGAAATTTTAAGAGTGATGAAGAATATAGGTGTTAGGAGTCTCATTGTGGGTCTTTGCTTGATGGGATTGGGGAGTTGGTCTCCCTCGCTGAAGGCGCAGATCGCGGATCGTGTCTATAAGACGGATTATCATATCGACCCGGAGAAGGCCCGGGAGTTGTCCGTGGAGTTGGATAATATTAGCTTCTTCAAGGATAACGAGTATACGGGTAAATTTACCAAAGGGTATTCGTTGCCGGGGCTTTGGGTACAAGGCAAAGCGGTTTATTATCCCTTGCGGAATATCAAGTTGGAGGCGGGTGTCCATATGTTGATCTATCATGGGGCGAATAAATATCCGAGCATGGCTTATCAGGATATCGCTTATTGGAAGGGAGACCAATACCAAAAAGGGGTACATGTGTTGCCCTATTTCCGGGCGCAGATGGCCCTCTCGGATCATGTGAACATCGTGCTGGGAAATATTTACGGCGCTTCCAACCATAATTTGATAGAGCCTCTTTATAATCCGGAGTTGAATTTGACCTGCGATCCCGAGGCGGGCTTGCAGTTGTTGTATGACTCGAAGGCTTTCGACTTGGATGTGTGGGTGAACTGGCAGAGCTTTATTTTCCGGGAGGATGTGCATCAAGAGGCGTTTACCGTCGGGATCTCTTCGCGGGTAAAGTACAACGACCCGGCTTCCCGTTTCCATTTCTATACGCCGGTGCAAGGATTGGTGCAGCATAGGGGAGGCGAGATCGACACGATCTTCAACAATTCCGTGCAAACCTTGATGAATGGCGCGATCGGTGTCGGAGGTGTATGGAATACCGGACATCGTATTTTCAAGAACTTGAACGTGGAACTGGATGCTACCGGTTATTATCAGCAAGCGGGAGAGATATGGCCTTTTGACAGCGGATATGGCTTGTATGCCCGTGCTTCCGCCGATATCTATGATTTTCGGGTGAAAACGTCGTATTGGACCTGCAAGGATTTCATCTCTATGTTTGGTAGCCCGTTTTTCGGGGCGGCCTCGATGATTGATGAGGGGGTTACGTTCGACCGTCCGCAAATGATCTATCTGGGGGTGGAATATTCCCGGCAACTAGCGAAGGGTTTCTCGATAGGAGTAGATGTGGACGTTTTTCATCATCTCTCCGGAGATATGAATGATGCGGATGGAGTAAAACAACCGATGGGAAACGCCACGAGTTTTACGGCAGGGGTTTACATGCGTATCAATCCGTCTTTCTTGATTAAAAAATTCTGATCATTACCTTCATAGAAAAACACAGTAGTATTCGATTGTGAATACTACTGTGTTTCATCTTTCATGCTGTAATCTTCAAAGTCCGGCAACTGGTCGATCGATTTATAGAATGTGACTGGCAAGCGACCTGACGGATTGTAGTCGCCAAACAGGATGTCGGCAACCGCTGTCCCGGCTTCTTGTCCGCCATACCAGGCATTCAGAATGGCGTCGATGTTGGCATCTTCCCAGTTTAAAGCCAGGGCACTACCCGTACAAAGCACGTAGACAACCGGTTTACCCGTTGCTTTCAGTGCTTTTACCATTTCTTGTTGTACTTTCGGTATCTCGATATTGGTGCGGTCTCCTTTCTTGAAACCTTCCACGTTGACCGGCATTTCTTCACCTTCCAAGCGAGGCGAAATACCTCCGACATAGACAATCACATCTGCATCTTTGACTTTAGCGGCAGTGGCGGCATAATCGACAGGTCGACGCGTACCGATCTGGAAGTTAAGGTCAGCGCTACCCGTGCGTTGCATATATTCGATCTTGACAGGATATTTCTTTCCTTTTTCCGCATTCAGCATATACGTCTTTTCTGCCCCGTATTCGTTTTCCCAAACTTCGGCTACTTTTTCATCTCCGATAAAGAGGCGGAAGGCGTCGTTTCCTGACAACTTGATCTCAACCTGTTCCGTCTCTGGTGCTTCAAACTCGCCGGTAAAACGTGCTGTGAAGTTTGTCAGGTTTACATTCGGTGCGAACTGCGTGTTTCCGCCTGTCGTATAATGTAATTGGCTTGCTAAACCTTTATAAACGGCTTCTCCCTTGAATTCCGTATTGTTGTAGAATTCGGAGGCGAATCCCTGTCCGGCAGGGGAGGTGATGTGGTTGCCCAAGTCTTGGATTACGAAGTCAGCCGCATGATTACATCCTAATTCGTAGATTACTTCTGTATCGGGCACTTTGTTGCGGATACCTTCCAATATTGTTACGGTATGCGTCGGGAAGCCGTTGTAGTTCGCCCAAAGCATGGTCGAGTCGGCGGCATTCGGACCGACAACTGCAATTTTCCGGATCGTTTTACTCAGTGGAAGTGTGTTATTCTTGTTCTTCAGCAGCACCATACTCTTATGCGCCATTTCGAGTGCTTGTGCCACATGTTCGGGGCTTTCCACCACGTTGTATGGGATTTGAGCATAAGGAACCCGCTCGTCCGGATCGAACATGCCTAATTCAAAACGACCTTTCAGCAGGCGGCGTAGGGAGACATCCAGATCATTTTCGGATATCTTTCCCTCCTTTAAAGCTTTGATCAAAGCTTTATAGCTGTTGCCGCATTCCAGGTCAGTCCCGTTCAGGACAGCATCTGCAGAAGCGCTTTCCGCATCGGGATGTGTTTCGTGGCGAGGCGTGCGTTCGTCCCGTTGCCAGAAGTCGTTGATCGCACCACAGTCGGAAAGGATGATGTTTTCATATCCCCAACTATTCCGAAGGATGTCGATGAGCAGTTTGTCGCTACTACAGCAGGGTTTGCCTTGATAGCGATTGTAGGCGCACATGACTTCCTGTACATTTCCTTTTTTTACCAAAGCCTCGAAAGCTGGCAGGTAGGTTTGCCATAAATCACGGGGCGTCACTGTGACGTCAAATTCGTGACGGTTCCATTCCGGTCCGCTATGGACTGCATAATGCTTGGCGCAAGCATGTGTCTTAAAGTATTTCGGATCGTCTCCCTGCAAGCCTTTCACTACGGCAACCCCCATCCGTTCTGTCAAGTACGGATCTTCTCCATAGGTTTCCATGCCACGGCCCCAGCGGGGATCACGGAAGATATTGATATTCGGCGTCCAAAAGGTCAAGCCTTTGTAGCGGTCATATTCTTTATTTTTTTGATACTGATGGTATTTGGCGCGAGCTTCATCGCTCACCATTGTAAATGTTTCGTACAGTGCGTCGTCGTCGAAAGTCGCCGCCATCGCGATAGCCTGTGGGAAAACAGTCGCTTTTCCGGCACGTGCGACACCGTGCAAGGCTTCGTTCCACCAATCGTATTCGGGTATACCGAGGCGTTCGATTGCCGGAGTCGTATTCATCATTTGGCCGATCTTCTCTTCAGCAGTCAGACGTTTCAAGAGGTCGTCTATGCGTTCGTCGATAGGGAGATCAGGATTGCGAAACGGATAATCTTCTTGTCTTTGGCTACAAGAAACAGACAGCAATAATGTTAGTGCTGCTACCGTCAGATGTTTCATTCTCATGTTATTAAATTTTTAGTGGTTATTTTAAAAGCCCTATTTTTGCCGTAACAGATTAAAACACGAAAGAATGATGAAGAAGTATCTATTCTTGTTACTAATAGGGGCCGCTAGCCTGACGGCCTGCGGAGACGATGACGATCCCGTTGTTCCGGAATTGAATAAGCTAACGAAAGTTTCTTGTTATAAAGACGGAGCTTCAAGCCCGCTTTTTACCGCTGATATCAATTATACGAGCGATGGCAAGATCTCAAATATAAATTTGGGAGTGGATAAGTTATTGTTCATTTATTCGGATGGTAAATTCTCTGTCACAGGCATTCATTCCGGTGAGGTTATAGAGGAATATACGTTAAGCGGAAATGTAATTACAAGTAAGAAGATCTCTCAAGAGAATCCATACGCCAGCAACGAGATCTATGTAAGCGATGAATATTCCTATCGTTATTCAGGCTCGAATTGGGTGTTGACTTCTTGGAATGCCCGTTGGCCGAAAGAGTTTGGGACGGGATACGAGGAGAGAAGTTATCCGGAGTACGAGAAATATACATGGGAGAACGGCAACGTGGTTCTATATGCCCAGTCATTGGATAGCCGGGAGATGAGGTACGAGTATAGCGTGGCGGAGGCTCCTAAGAACTTCCCTCTGCGAGTGATCGGTTCTTTCTCGCCGGTTGGCTTTGAGTCTGTAACACCTCTGAATTTGTTATATGGTATCCAAAACCGGAATCTTCCGATCCGTGCCTACACCTATACGATCCCTAACCAGAGCGAGGTGAAAGCTGAGTACAAATACACCTATACCACCGTGGGAGATTATATAATGTGTATGACTATCGATGAGAATGACGGAGGAACCGCAAGCTCTTATAAGTATACTTTCGAGTATAATTTCGCCGTGAAGTAAGGAGACATGCCTTGTTTGGTTTAATTAACATACGCATATGCAGCATTTCCGCCCTAAAACGCATTTCTAATTTTATAGAATTAAAAGGTTGATTAGTTTAATTGATAAACACCAACGACCCCGAGATTACAAATCACGTGCTCTGGCCAACTGAGCTTCTTACCACATGGCTCTTTATGACGCCGGTATCTCTGATTTTAATATCATGACGTATTCGTCGGTGATACCCGCTACGGCACATCTGGCAACCATGGATGAACTAGACCTTCCTCCATTTGGTTCGGAAATGAAAACGATCATGGCTGTATCCCATGGATATCAGGATGAGTTCGTGTCTGCTGGTGTGGTTTACGCATGGATGTATAAGGATGAGAACTTTGATGAGAAGGTTGGTGGCCTTGTGTGTGAGGTCAGCGGACGTTACCGCATCGAGGAGCTTGAGTCTCGTCTGATCCGTGTTATTAACGATCTTCATCAGAAGACGTATGGGAAGTATTATCTTGGAGAGCTTAACTTTATCACCGAGGGAATTACGATCGAGAAACGCTATGGAACGGCGTTGGCCGCCCTTTGCTTCGTGGATTTCCTTCAACCGGAGATCGAGGAATAAGTCGTGTTGAGTATTTTTTGTGATATTTATAGAGCCGGTTCCTTTCAAGAGCCGGCTTTTTTGTTAACTTTGAGCAACAAAAAACATATAAATATTGTTTTCGTGATATGAAAAAGATAATTAATCCGTGGGAAGGGCTGGACGGTTATATGTGTTTCGGTTGCGCTCCGAACAATCCGCTGGGGCTGCATATGGAGTTTTTTGAGGATGGTGACGATATCGTGGCGTTCTGGAAGCCGCAAGGTACTTACCAAGGATGGCTACGTACGTTGCACGGAGGTATACAGACTACGCTGATGGATGAGTTGGCCGGCTGGGTGGTCTTGCGGAAGTTGCAGACCTCCGGGGTGACTTCACGCCTCGACGCCAAGTTTATGAAGAGTATCTCTACGGACGAGCCCCAGCTGACGATACGGGGACGGATGACAGACCGGAAACGGAACGCCATCTTCATAGAGACCGAGATCTATAACTCGGCGAATGAGTTGTGTACCCGTGCCGAGATGGTTTATTTCATCACCCCGCAAGAACGTGCGATGGAGGAGTTTGGTTTTTGTGGGTGTAAGACTGAGGATGAAATTAGTATAAATAAAAAGAAAAGTTAGGTTATTATGAAGTATGTTGGGGCTCACGTGAGTGCGGTCGGTGGGGTTGAGAATGCCCCCGTTAATGCCCATGAGATCGGTGCGAAGGCTTTTGCCCTTTTCACCCGGAATCAGAGGCAATGGAAGTCGCAGCCGTTGAAGGCGGACAGTATCCATTTATTTAAGGAGCGGTGTGAAGCGTACGGTTACGATCCGGGATGTATCTTGCCGCACGATAGCTATTTGATCAATCTGGGGAACCCGGACGCCGAGGGATTGCAGAAATCCCGTGACGCTTTTCTGGACGAGATGACACGCTGCGAGCAACTGGGACTGAAAATGCTGAATTTCCATCCCGGAAGCCATTTGGGGAAGATGGAGGTGGATACCTGCCTGTCTCGCATCGCCGAGTCGATCAATATCACGTTGGCTCAGACGAGTGGCGTATGTGCCGTGATAGAGAAACCGTGCGATTGTTTATCATTTAGGAAACGTCTCCGAGACGCTTTTCTTCGTTATGTGCTCCATGCTGATTGTCGATATCGTGGATAAGCATGGTGGTTTTAGGGCCGTGACCGGATATATCCGTACTGCCAATAAAAGGAAATTATTGTGGTATATAAGTTTCGCACTTTTTTCTTCTCTGCCTTGTTGGATAACTTGGCTGCTGCTATCGTGATTATGGCGGTGTTGCGGAAGCTGGTACCGGACCGGACAGATCGTTTAAAATATGCTTGTATGGTGATTATTGCTGCGAATGCAGGTGGTTCATGGTCTCCGATTGGTGACGTGACGACCATTTTGCTTTGGGTGGGCAAGAACGTCACGGCTATGCACCAGATTTCGCATGTATTCTTTCCGGCATTGATAAACTTGCTTGTGCCTCTGACGATTGCTAATTTTTGGTTGTTTAAGAAAGATGCGACTTTACGTGTGATGAGCGAGGAAGAAATGGCAGACGAATATGCACCGGAAATACCGAATCATTCGCGTCGGGTGATCTTTGTGATTGGTGTACTTTCGTTGGCTTTGGTTCCGGTCTTTCAGATGGTGACAGACCTTCCACCTTTCTTAGGTGTTTTGTTGGGCTTGGTGGTCCTGTGGTTTTATACGGATATCATGTATAGCAAACTGCATATGCACGAATCTAATAAGTTACGTATTTCTCAGTTACTTCCGAACATCGACCTAGCGACGATCTTTTTCTTTTTGGGTATCCTGATGGCGGTAGGGGCTTTGGAAACCTCCGGCCAGTTAGGGTTGATGTCTGCTTTTCTGGATAAGCATGTACATGAACCTTATCTGATCAGCTTTGTGATCGGTGTTTTGTCTTCCTGTGTGGACAACGTAGCTTTGGTTGCGGCAACAATGGGTATGTATCCGATTGTACCGGATGCGGCCAATCTGACTCCTTATGCTCAGTTCTTTGTATCGGACGGAGGTTTCTGGACATTCCTTGCCTACTGTGCCGTGACTGGCGGTAGTATCTTGATTATCGGTTCTGCAACAGGTGTAACGGTAATGGGATTGGAGAAGATCGATTTTATGTATTATACGAAACGGTTCTCTATTTTGGCGTTGATCGGCTATTGCTGCGGTGCCGGCGTATATATGTTATTATTTGCATAAACTTTATTTATATGGGAAAAACATGGATTTTGATGGTAACCTGTGCTATTATGCTTTCCGGAATGGAAGCCTTTGCATGTACAGGTCTACTGGTGGGAAAGAAAGCTTCGGTTGACGGCTCTGTTATGATCAGTTATGCGGCAGATTCGCATACGTTATATGGTGAACTGTATCGCTGGCCGGCTGCGACTTGGCCGAAAGGGGCGATGTTGGATATCATCGAGTGGGACACCCATAAACCGTTAGGACAGATTCCACAGGTTGAACAGACCTATTCTGTAGTTGGTAATATGAATGAACATCAAGTTGCGATTACGGAAAGCACTTTCGGGGGGCGTCCCGAACTAGTTGACACGACCGGTATCATGGATTACGGCAGTCTGATTTATGTCACTTTGCAACGTTCCAAAACGGCGCGGGAGGCTATTCGGATTATGACTGACCTGGTGAAGGATTATGGCTACTATAGCAGTGGAGAAACGTTCTCTATTGCTGATAAGAACGAAGCTTGGGTGATGGAAATGATCGGTAAAGGTCCGGGTAATAAAGGAGCTGTCTGGGTTGCTATTCGCATTCCGGACGATTGTATTTCGGCTCATGCCAATCAATCTCGTATTCAGCAGATCCCGTTTGATGATAAGGAGAACTGCATTTATTCACCGGATGTTGTCTCTTTTGCTCGTGAAAAGGGATATTTCAGTGGCAGGGATAAGGATTTTAGTTTCCAGAAAGCCTATTGCCCGTATGATTTCAGTGCTCTGCGTGGTTGTGAAGCCCGTGTGTGGTCTTTCTTTCGCAAATATGATAAATCGATGGATCAATATATGGATCTGATTAAGGGCGATGTAATGAAGAAGCCTATGCCTTTGTATGTCAAGCCTGATCGTTTGTTATCCGTTCGGGATGTGCAGAACGGTATGCGCGACCATTTCGAAGGAACTGATTTAGATATGACGAAGGATGCCGGTGCAGGTCCTTACAAAGTTCCGTATCGTTGGCGTCCGATGACTTTCGAAGTGGACGGTCAGGAATATACGAACGAGCGTGCGATTGCTACGCAGCAGACCGGTTTTGTGATTGTTCCTCAGATGCGTAATTGGCTACCGGATGCCGTCGGTGGTATTCTTTGGTTCGGTGTGGATGATGCAGACATGGCTGTCTTTACGCCGATCTATTGTTCGGTGACAGCTTCTCCCGAATGTTATCGTGTCGGAAACGGTGATATGATGAATTTTTCTTGGACATCCGCTTTCTGGATTCATAACTGGGTGGCTAATATGGCGTATGGCAAATATAGTTATATGATTCAGGATATCAACGAGACTCGTCTGGGAGCCAATATCGGTTTAGGCGGTGAGGTTTATGCTACCGACAATCTTTCGATAGGATTGGAGGTGAAGTATAATATCATCAAGGATTTCGATCAGGCCATGCTGGGCGTTCGCGTAGGATATAGTTTCTGATCCCAATATAGTCACAGCCCCACGACAGTACTGCCGTGGGGTTACACCAGTACTGCTTCCGGCTCTCGCCGATACTGGTGTAGCCCATTGACGGTACAGGCGTTTCCTTTATTCCTTCATTCCTTCACCGGCTCCTACACACACGCACGCATACGCGTATTATTAATGTACGCATACATGTGTGTGGGTGTGTGTAAAGGGGTAGGTGAAGGAATGAAGGAAATAATCATTTCCTTTTTCTCGATTGCTTACCATCTCAAATAATCCTCGAACGTGACTTTCTCGAAATTGGGGATTACCTCATATACTTTATCTCTTAAAGATTCCGCCGGATTCGTCGTACTTAACCCGATGACACGCATCCCTGCGTCCTTCCCGGACTGTATGCCGTTGAAAGAATCCTCGAATACGATACAATCCTCGGGAGATACGTTCAAGTCTTTCGCCGCCAATAGATAACACATCGGATCGGGCTTACCTTGCGTGATGCGGTCGGCGGTCACTAGGGTATCGAATAGATTGTCCAGATGTAGAAGCCTGAAAGCCCGTTTCACCTTCGCGTTATCCGAGCTGGTAACCAAGCCTATCTGTACGCCGTGCTCCTTCAGCATACGGATGAACTCGATGGAGCCGGGCATGGGAGGCAAGGGCATCGTCTTCTCATACTCTGTAGATTCTTTGGTCACCATTTGGCGGAACTCCTCCGTATATCCGGAAAAATACTTCTCCAGAATATACGGTAGGGTCGTACCCTTTATAATATCAGCGAAATTATCGATACCTAAGCCATAACGTTTAGCGGCATCGTTCCAGAATAAATCGTAAATAGGTTCCGTATCTACTACTACGCCGTCAAAATCGAACAAGGCGGTCTTTAGTTGTTTCATATAAATAATCATTTAATATTTATATCGCGAAGATACGTCTATTTTTTATGAAATCGATTATCTTTGTGGACGCACACATAGCTTGATTATATATATTAAAATAAATAAGACATGAAGACACTAGTAATTTGTACCGCCATGAGCGCTATGATCCTTTGCGCCTGCGGTGGAAAAAACACGCAAAGCACGGAAGAGACAGCTAAGGTAGTACCGATGGCCGTAATTACACCGGCGATCAATCAATTGACCGACCAAGAGAAAGCCGAGGGTTGGGCGCTCCTTTTTGATGGTAAGACAACGAAAGGCTGGCGTGGAGCGCACAAAGACGCTTTCCCGGATCACGGATGGATGGTGAAAGATGGCGAATTGATCGTGCAGAAATCCGACGGTAGCGAGTCTACGAACGGAGGCGATATCGTTACGGAGGGTGAATATTCCGCTTTTGAGTTCAGCGTGGATTTTAAGATCACCGAAGGGGCCAACAGCGGTATTAAATACTTCGTGACCGAGCAAGAGAAGCAAAAAGGCTCCGCTTACGGCTTGGAGTTCCAGCTATTGGATGACGCTAAGCACCCGGATGCCAAGCTTTACACGACTTTCCCCGGTAGTCGTACCCTTGGAAGCTTGTATGATCTGAAGAAAAGCGAGAACATCCATTTCAACGGCGTAGGAGAGTGGAATACGGCCGTGGTGAAGGTATTCCCGAACAACCACGTAGAGCACTGGCTGAATGGTGTGAAGGTATTGGAGTACGAGCGTGGCAGCAAGGAGTTCCGTGATTTGGTGAAGGGCAGTAAATACGCTGATCCATCTTATAATGCGGGTGGTGCTTTCGGCGAGGCTCCGAAAGGACACATCCTTTTGCAGGATCATGGGGATGAGGTAGCGTTCCGCAATATCAAGGTGAAGGAGTTGAAATGATCGCCTCGTGACTAATTTTTCGTAACAAAAGGGTGCCGATTTAAAAAAAGTTGTTACTTTGCGGCGGATTTAGACTACTAACTTTAAAAGATAACAGACAAATACCATGATTTGGAACGAAACTATCGAATGTATGGACCGTGAGGAAATGCGGAAACTACAGAGCCTACGGTTGAAAAGAGTTGTTGAACATGCTTACCATAACTCCCCGTTTTATCGCAAGAAAATGCAGGAGATGGGCATTGCTCCCGACGATATACAGACAATAGATGATATAACGAAATTACCGTTCACGGTAAAACAAGACTTGCGTGATAACTATCCTTTCGGCTTGATGGCCGTGCCGATGTCCGAGATCGTCCGTCTGCATGCCTCTTCCGGTACGACAGGTAAGCCTATCGTCGTGGGATATACCCGTAAGGACTTGGGTATTTGGGCCGAGGTGGTGGCTCGTTGCCTGACCGCCTATGGTTTGACAAAGAACGATTCCGTGCAAGTATCCTATGGTTACGGAATGTTTACCGGAGGCTTGGGTGCCCATGCCGGAGTGGAGAATATCGGTGGTACGGTGATCCCGATGAGTAGCGGTAATACCCAGAAACAAATCCAGTTGATGCACGACTTCGGTGCGAAGGGTTTGGCTTGTACGCCCTCGTACGCTTTGTATCTGGCGGAGACTATCCACCAGTCCGGTATTCCCTTGGAGGAATTCCAGCTACGTGTCGGAGCGTTCGGTGCCGAGCCTTGGACGGAGAATATGCGTAAGGAATTAGAGACGAAACTAAATATCAAAGCTTACGATATCTATGGCTTGACGGAAATCTGCGGGCCGGGCGTCGGTGGCGAGTGTGAGTGCCAGAACGGTACCCACCTGTGGGAAGACCATTTCTTCCCGGAGATCGTGGACCCGAATACCTTACAACCGGTGGAACCGGGACAAGTAGGAGAGTTGGTCTTCACCACGCTTACGAAGGAGGGTATGCCGATGCTTCGTTACCGTACACGTGATTTGACCTCGCTGACTTACGAGAAGTGCGCCTGATGTTGATTATTCGTGGCGTGAATGTGTTTCCGTCTCAGGTAGAATCCGTAATTCTTGAGCTGCCGGAATTCGAACCGCATTATCTGATTGTGGTCGACCGTGTAAACAATACGGACACATTCCAAATTCAAGTAGAAGTGCGTCAGGAGTTTTATTCGGACGAAATGAACAAGATGATTGCCTTGAAGAAGAAAATCGCGAACCGTATGCAGAGTGTAATCGGTTTGCAACCCGATATAAGGATTGTCGAGCCGCGCAGCATCGAGCGGAGTATGGGTAAAGCCAAACATGTGATCGATAATCGTAAACTGGAATAGGAAAGAATTCTGATTTATGATTTATGAATTATCGACAGTTCATAAATCATAAATCACAAATAATTAGTTATAAATCAAATTTTATCCCCCCATGTTAATTAAACAGTTATCTATCTTTCTGGAAAATAAGAAAGGCCGTTTTACGGAAGTGGCAAAAATATTAGGTGAAGCAGGCGTAAACATGTCTGCTTTCACAGTTGCTGAAAATTCAGACTTCGGTATCTTGCGTTTGATCGTGTCGGATACGGATACTGCCATCAAGGTCTTACGCGATCGCTTGTATGCCGTGAGCGTGGCCGATGTCGTTTGCCTACATTGCCCCAATCAGCCGGGAGCCTTGGCAAAGGCGATGGATATCATTACCTCGGCCGGGATCTTCATTGAGTATATGTACGCTTTTTCTCAGGGTGAGGCAGCCAATGTGATCATTCGTCCCGACAATGTGGAGAAGTGTGCGGAGGTTCTGAAAGCCAATAAACTGGAGCTGATTGCGGCCAGTGACTTATATAAGTTGTAAATATTAACGTTAAGCGCTTCGTTTATTTGTTGGAAAACTTTAACTTTGCGCGCTAAAAGTATGTGAATGAAAAAGGTTGTATTTTTATTGATGATGATTACGGTTCTGTTATCTTCCTGTGGAGAGTATAATAAGATACTGAAGAGCACGGATTACGAATTGAAATATTCGTACGCGAAGAAATACTTCAACGCGAAGCAATACTCGAAGTCCGCTACTTTGCTGGATGAACTGGTGCCTATTTTTAAAGGTACAGCTAATGCTGAAGAATCTTTGTATCTGCTGGCGCAAAGTTATTATGGACAAAAAGACTACCAGACTGCTTCGCAATACTTTAATACCTATTATACGACTTATCCGAAAGGCGAGTTTACCGAGTTGGCCCGTTATTATTCGGGTTATGGATTGTATCTGGATTCACCGGACCCCCGCTTGGATCAGGCGCAAACGTATGAAGCCATTAACCAGTTGCAATTATATTTGGAGTATTATCCGCAAAGCGAACGTGCTAAAGAAGCTCAGAACATTATGTTCGAATTGCAGGAAAAGCTCGCCTATAAGGAACTGTTAGCAGTCCGGTTGTATTTCAACTTGGGTACCTATATGGGAAACAACTATCTTTCATGTGTGATTACCGCGCAAAATGCACTTAAGAACTATCCGTATTCAAAATATAGGGAAGAGTTTATGTTCTATACCATTCGTGCCAAATACGAATTGGCTGTGGTTAGTGTGGAAGAAAAGTTGCAGGGACGTTACCGTGAGGTTGTAGATGAATATTACAATTACATGAACGAGTATCCCGAAGGCAAGTATGACCTTATTCTTGCCGTTGGCCGTGTTGCAACAAGGAGACGCTCTCTTTTCGTTCGATGCTAGCGGGTTGAGCACGATGATCGGTGAGCCGGAATTACTATACCCGGCATGGGGCTTATTTGCCTTGACTGCTATCATCGCTATCATTGCCTTAGTGACGATCTTCTTATATAGGAAAAGAATCCTGCAAATCCGTCTTTGCGTATTCAACGCATTGCTGATATTGGGCTTTTATGGTTTCTTTGCCTTCTTGATCTATTCCTTGAAGGGGGATATGGAAGGTGCCAGCGTAAGTGTTAAGATCGCTCTTTCCTTCCCGTTGGTCAATCTGATCTTGGATTATCTGGCGATCCGTAATATCGGGGCCGATGAGGCGCTGGTACGTTCCTTGGATCGTTTGCGTTAAGGCTTTCCGGATAAATCATTGGGTAAAAGATATTAGGTAAGGGACTCTTTTTGTCAAGGGCCCCTTATTTTATGTCCGGAAAAGTATAATACATAAGACAATATTATTTTGTATATGAAACAATATTGTTTTTCGGTGAAATATATCTACTTTCGTAGAATACAAATATCCGTTGCCTATCATGAAGAAGACTCAGTTTATTCCCATCGCTTTATTGTCGGTATCGGCGGTAGCGAACGCCCAGAGTGCCAGTCGTCCCCCGAATATCATCCTGTTCTTGGTTGATGATATGGGATGGGAGGATACGTCCTTACCTTTTTGGATCCAAAAGACGCATTATAATGAGGTATATGAGACCCCGAACATGGAGCGATTGGCGAAAGGGGGCATGATGTTTACCCAAGCCTACGCTAGCAGTATCAGCTCGCCTACCCGTTGCAGCTTGATCACGGGGACGAATGCCGCCCGTCACCGGGTTACGAACTGGACACTTTTTAAGGATAAGACGACTGACCGGGAGAGTGATGTGCTTACCCTGCCGGATTGGAATTATAACGGCGTGGCTCAAGTGGGCGGGACGAATAATACGTTTGTGGGTACTTCATTCGTGCAGATATTGAAGAATAACGGATATCACACGATCCATTGCGGCAAGGCGCATTTCGGGGCAATCGATACCCCGGGGGAGGACCCGCATCATTGGGGATTCGAGGTCAATATAGCCGGGCATGCCGCCGGAGGTCTCGCCAGTTACCTCGGCGAGAATAATTACGGGCATACCAAGGATGGTAAACCTTACGCTCCGAACGCTATCCCCGGATTGGAAAAGTATTGGGGAAGCGACACCTTCGCTACGGAGGCCTTGACGCAGGAGGCGATCAAGGCGTTGGACAAGGCTAAGAAATATAACCAGCCGTTTTACCTATATATGTCACATTATGCGATCCATATCCCGATTGATAAGGACAAGCGTTTCTACCAGAAATATATCGATAAGGGGTTAACGGCTAAAGAGGCGGCTTACGCTGCCTTGATAGAGGGTATGGATAAGAGTCTGGGCGATTTGATGGACTGGTTGGAGAAGAATGGCGAGGCGGATAACACGATCGTGATCTTCATGAGCGATAACGGCGGTCTTTCCAGCGAGCCCAGATGGCGTGACGGCGAGATCCATACGCAAAACTATCCCTTGAACAGTGGTAAAGGCTCCGCCTATGAGGGAGGAGTCCGTGAGCCTATGATCGTGCGTTGGCCGGGGGTGGTGAAACCGGGAAGCAAATGTGATAAATACTTGATTATCGAGGATTTCTATCCAACTATCTTGGAGATGGCAGGCATAAGGGGGCATAAGACCGTACAGCCGATAGATGGCGTCAGTTTCATGCCTTTATTAAAAGGTACGGGAGATCCTTCCGTGGGACGTAGCTTATTCTGGAACTGCCCGAATATATGGGGTAATGACGGGCCGGGAATCGGTCCGACTTGCTCGGTCCGTAATGGAGACTGGAAACTGATCTATTATTACGAGACGGGGAAGAAGGAATTGTTTAATATCCCGGAGGATATAGGGGAACATAATGACGTGGCAAGGCAGCATCCCGATATCGTAAAGCGTCTGTCCGGGGAATTGGGTACGTATTTACGGAAAGTGGACGGGCAACGTCCGTCGTTTAAGGCGACAGGCAAACCGGTTCCTTGGCCGGATGAGATATAATAATTAAAAAAAGAAAGAGCATATGGAGTTTTACAAAGCGGAAGAGAATCGCTATGCGGATATGATATATCGGCGGTGCGGACGGAGCGGTATCTTATTGCCGGCCGTTTCCTTGGGATTGTGGCACAACTTTGGTAGTGTGGACGTGTTCGGTAATTTTATCCAGATCGCTCACGCCGCATTCGATCATGGCGTGACTCATTTCGACTTGGCGAATAATTATGGCCCGGCCTACGGATCGGCGGAGGAGAATTTTGGCCGGATATTGAAGAAGGGCTTGGGCGTTTATCGGGATGAGCTGATCATCTCTACGAAGGCGGGCTACGATATGTGGCCGGGACCGTATGGGAACTGGGGAAGCCGTAAATATTTAATGGCTAGCTTGGATCAGAGCTTGAAACGGATGGGACTGGAATATGTGGATATCTTTTACTCCCATCGTCCGGACCCGGAGACTCCGATCGAGGAGACGATGGGGGCCTTGGCTGATATCGTCCGGCAAGGAAAGGCTTTGTATGTAGGTATCTCCAACTATGACGCGGACCAGACCCGTAAGGCCTTGGCTGTACTGAAAGAACATAAGGTGCCTTGCTTGATTCACCAAGCCCGCTATTCGATGTTCGATCGTTGGACGGAACCGGATTTATTGCTTGTATTGAAGGAAGAGGGTGTGGGTATGATAGCGTTCTCGCCGTTGGCGCAAGGCTTGCTTACGGATAAGTATTTGCGTGGAATCCCGGAGAATTCTCGTGCGGCGAAATCGACCGGCCATTTGCAGACCTCTCAAGTTACCCCGGAGGCCGTGGAAAAGGCCCGTAAGCTAAACGAGGTAGCTGCCCGCCGTGGACAGACCTTGGCGGAGATGGCGCTCGCTTGGTTATTAAAGGACGAACGGGTAACTAGCGTATTAATTGGCGCCAGCTCTGTCGCCCAATTAATGGATAACCTGAAGGCGTTAGATAATATCTCTTTCTCCGGGGAAGAATTGCAGGAGATAGAAAACATCTTAATATAACGTGAATCGTATCCGGTTGTAGAGACGGGGCGTGCCCCGTCTCATCCCCTCAAAAGAGTATTTAAAGTTACTATTAGATGGTGGGAGACGGGGCACGCCCCGTCTCTACAGCCTGTACAAATTTTTGAATAAATGAAACCGTTCTTATATCAAGTAGCGTCTCTTTTTTACGAGAAATGGGGAGCGGAGGTCAGTCGTCTGGCCTTTGTTTTCCCAAACCGGCGTACGGGCTTTTCTTCCAGAAATATCTCTCGGAGGTAGCCGATATTCCCCTTTTCTCTCCGACAATCCTTACGATCAACGATCTCTTTATCCAGTTGAGCGGAAAACAATCCGCCGACCGGATCAGTATGCTTTTTATCCTGTACGACATCTACATCCGCCAAAGTGGTTCCACCGAGACTTTCGATGAATTCCTGTATTGGGGCGAGATGTTGCTCAACGACTTCGACGATATCGATAAGTACATGGCAAATGCCCGCATGCTATTCAGTAACGTGACAGACCTACGGGAGATAGAGAATGATTTCGATTTCTTAAGTGATGAGCAGATCGCCGCTATCCGTAGTTTTTGGTCCAGTTTTTATCCCCGGGGCGATACGCCGAACCAGCAACAGTTCTTGGCGGTTTGGCAAGTGCTATACGATCTCTATGAGGAATTCCGTGCGACCTTGGCCGCCGAGGGAAAAGGCTACGAGGGCATGATCTTCCGGGAGGTCGTGGAAAGTATGGAACGGGGTGAGTCTCCGGATTTACCTTACGAGCAAATTGTCTTCGTCGGTTTGAACGCCTTGTCCGTATCGGAAGAACGTTTCTTAGCCCAGTTGCAGAAGCGGAAGATAGCGGATTTCTATTGGGATTATGTATCCGATAAGGTAACCGATCCGGATAATAAGGCCTCTTATTTCGTCTCCCGTAACCTGAAGAGCTTCCCTTCCTCGATGAAATTACCCCCCGAGGAGAAGGTAAAGACCGAGATCGAGGTGATCGGCATCCCTTCCGGTATCGGGCAGGCTAAGCACGTCTACACCCTGTTGAGCGATTGGTGCAAGGAAGCGGAGATGAGTTCGGAAGAAGCCCTGCGTACGGCGGTGATCTTGCCCGATGAACATCTGCTGATCCCGGTGCTGAACGCCATACCGGAGCAAATCCGGCGTATCAACGTCACGATGGGTTATCCCTTGGCGGGAACCCCGGTCGCCTCGTTGATCGAGTATATCTTGGCGTTGCAGAAGAACGTACGCTACATAGACCGGAATCCGTTGTTCTATTTCCGTGACGTGCTGCCGGTATTGAACCATCGCTACATCCTCTCCACCTCACCGGAGATTATTTCCTCCTTGGTGAAAGAGATCACGGAGAACAACAAGATCTATATCTCGCATACGGAGTTAGGGAAAACGCCTTTGCTAGAAATCCTGTTCACGCCGGTGACCGGGGTGGAGGCCTTCTCGGACTATCTGATCAAGGTGTTGGAAGAGCTGAACAAGGTTATGTCCGCCCTTTCCGATGAGGAAGAGGAGGACGCACCCCAGCGGACGAACGATTTGGAGCAAGAGTTCATCTTCCATTATTTCACCACGGTAAACCGCATGAAAGAGGTAATGAAAGACGCTCGTATAGAGATGAAAATAGATACCTTCTTCCGCCTATTGAAGCGGGTAACCGATACGATTACGATCCCTTTCCACGGCGAGCCGCTTTCCGGCCTCCAGATTATGGGTGTGCTCGAGACCCGTGCCTTGGATTTCGACCGTCTGATTATCTTATCCATGAACGAGGGTATTTTCCCGCAACGGAAAGCGGCGAACTCCTTTATCCCTTATAACCTACGCAGGGGTTTCGGGTTGCCTACCTACGAGCATCAAGATAGCGTATGGGCCTACCATTTCTATCGTTTGATAGAGCGTGCCAGCCACGTGAGCCTTTTATACGATACCCGCAGCAACGGATTGCAGACGGGAGAGGTAAGTCGCTTTGTCCACCAGCTGCATTATCATTACGAGGTGCCGATGCGAGATAAATTGGTGGTCTATAACGTATCTTCCTCCAAGACCCCGCCATTGGCCGTGCCGAAAAGGGAGGATATCATGCGCCGTTTAGACGCTTACCGGAAAGGGGGGAGCAAGGCGATCTCGGCGAGCGCTATCAATACGTATCTGGATTGCCCGTTGAAATTCTATTTTTCCGTCGTGGAAGGCATTCGAGAGGAAGAGGAGGTGAGCGAGACGATCGAGAGCGATGTATTCGGAAGCATCTTACATAAAGTGATGGAGGAGCTTTACAAGCCGTTCCAAGGGAAGATGGTGACCGTGGATTTGCTGAAAGCGATCCGTAAGGATACGGCCTTGCTTACCGGAGCTATCGCCCGGGCTTTCGCCAGCGAGTTTTTCAAGACAGAGGTGGTTCGCTCCCTTACCGGACAAAACTACCTGATCGGCGAGATGATCCGCAAATACGTGGAGAAAATCTTGGAGCGTGACGGCAAGCTGACCCCTTTCGTTTACATCGAGTCCGAGCGTAAGATAAACGGCTTGATCAGCCTTTCCGACCATTCCGAGATCCGGTTGAAAGGCTTTATCGACCGTGTGGACGAGGTTCGCGACGCTATCCGTATCATCGATTACAAGAGCGGTAGCGGAACTACGACTTTCAGTAGTATCGAGAGCCTATTCAACAAGGAGGAGAAAGATCGTGCGAAAGCCGTGATGCAGGTATTCATGTATTGCTGGATGTACGCCCATTTCACCGAGAACAAGGGAAAGACGATACAACCGGGCATTTATTACGTCCGTTCCCTCTTCTCCGATCCGTTCGACCCATCTGTCTACCACCGTATCGAACGGGGGAAGTCGGAGAAGGTAGAGGATTTCTCCGGTTATGCCCAAGCGTTCGAGGAGGGGCTGCGGGGCTGCTTGGATGAGATCTTCAATCCAGAAATTCCCTTTACGCAAACCCCTACGGGGAAGGCTTGCTCTTATTGTCCGTTCAAGGGTATTTGCGGTAAGTAGCATTTGTCCCGGTACTTCTGGGAGAGTACCGGAGTACTCCTTGTAAAGTACTGTGGTATTTCTCCGGATAGTACTGGAGTACTCCTTACAAAGTACTGCGGTACCTCTTAGGCAGTACTACAGTACTTCTTGCGAAGTACTGAGGCGAGGCTTACTGATGAGGAAGCAATTCCACTATCTTTTCCAAAAAGATCTGATCAGTCTCATCGAAACTATCCGGTTGATCACTGTCTATATCAAGGACAGCGATTACCTTATCCTCCCATATCACGGGAACTACGATCTCAGAGCGTGACGCCGAGCTACAAGCGATATGTCCCGGGAAAGCGTCTACATCCGGTACGATGATCGTACGGGTCTCCTTCCAGGCCGTGCCGCATACCCCTTTTCCGTATTTGATTCGTGTACAGGCGATAGGGCCTTGAAAAGGCGCTAATACCAACTGATTGTCTATGACCCGGTAGAAACCCACCCAAAAGAAACCGAAAGTTTGCTTGAGTGCTGCGGCGACGTTCGCCATGTTAGCGATTAGGTCGGTCTCGTTACCTACCAATGAGGCGATTTGCGGGAGCAACGTCTCATACATTTCCTGTTTATCACCATTTTTAATCCGTAGTTCCTCTGCCATATTTAAACTATTATAAGGTCGCGAATATACGAAACTTGTTTACATATGAATGATTTTTGCAGAAATAACTAAGCGAAATTATATGTCAGTGTCAGTGACTTTAAAAGTTATTTTTACGAAGTACTAATCCCTTCGTCGCAGAAGAACACTTCAAGTCCCATAGAAGATATACTTCATCACGTAAGTATATCTTTTATGAAAAAGCTTGCGCTTTACAAATGTTTCAATCCACGCACCCGTGAGGGTGCGACCTTTCGGCTGCGGCAAAGGCCTGCTGCTCTTCTGGTTTCAATCCACGCACCCGTGAGGGTGCGACTTAGAGCACACAAACAAGCAGGCACATTATTGCCGTTTCAATCCACGCACCCGTGAGGGTGCGACAATCCGGGTCAAATACGAGGACTGTCCGCACATCGTTTCAATCCACGCACCCGTGAGGGTGCGACCCGCGTCAAAATCGAGAGTAAGGAGGACCTGGCGTTTCAATCCACGCACCCGTGAGGGTGCGACAATCCGGGTCAAATACGAGGACTGTCCGCACATCGTTTCAATCCACGCACCCGTGAGGGTGCGACCCGCGTCAAAATCGAGAGTAAGGAGGACCTGGCGTTTCAATCCACGCACCCGTGAGGGTGCGACAAGCTGGTTTGACGATACCGCGCTCCGGCTTCCAGTTTCAATCCACGCACCCGTGAGGGTGCGACCTGTTATATCGGCGTCGATACCGGGGAAAGCGTAGTTTCAATCCACGCACCCGTGAGGGTGCGACCTGCGGAGCGGGACATATTGTTAATGTACTGCGAGTTTCAATCCACGCACCCGTGAGGGGATGAGAAAGGTTTCAATCCACGCACCCACACGGGGTGCGACTATGACAGAAGAGGAGATAGCGGGCTGGATCTCCGGTTTCAATCCACGCACCCACACGGGGTGCGACCCTCTTGCTGTTCTATCGAACACCCTCCCCAGCGCGTTTCAATCCACGCACCCACACGGGGTGCGACAAAAACAGACAGCTTTAAGCTGGTCTTTGGCTCCTGTTTCAATCCACGCACCCACACGGGGTGCGACAGTGTGCAAAGTTACATATTATAAGTCAATAAATTAGACCTATTAATATGCGAATTCTCATTTTTATTTCAGCTTAATGGCTGCAATCGCCTTATAGACGGGTTAATCTGCTAATTATTAAGGGGTGCGAAAATACTACTTTTTTCGTAATACTCCACATTCGCATAAATTATATGATAAGAGCATTATTAACTTTGTAAGCAGTTTCAACACCTATCACTTTTACCCTTTTATTTTCGTTTTTATTGAGAATATAAAATCTAACGCTATCAAGAGACATATCAATAATACGCTTGATTCGTTCAATCAAGAGACAATATTGTGCTTCTGTCACCTCACACTCAAAGACAGAATTCTGTACCCTTTGGCCATAATCTATGCAAGCCTTAGCCACATGTCGTAGGCGGCGAGCTCCTTCTTTGCTTGTAGTATCCACATCGTAAGTCACAAGAATGTACATAATTAAAAATCATTTTATAAGAAATACCGGATAATCGTCAATATCCTGCCTGATATATCTTGCCATCAACATAGCCTGTACATAAGGCAGAAGCCCTATCTCAACTTTTTCATTAAGATAAGGATGAATTATCACTTCCCTTTTCCTTGCCTGCCATGCAGTAATAAAAGTCTTTTTCCCTTTATCTGTCATAACAACCCCATTATCACCTTGGAACAAGAAGTCTTTTACTGAAATCTGTCTTTTATTAATCAACGACAAAATAAAACGGTCACCAAGGTAAGCACGTAACTCTTCCATCATATCTAAAGCCAACGACGTGCGCCCTGGACGGAGTGTATGGAGAAACCCGACGTATGGATCAAGGCCAACAGTTTCGAGAGCGGCCGCAACATCATTGGCAATCAAAGTATAAGCAAAAGACAACATGGCATTCACCGCATCCTTGGGAGGACGACGATTGCGACCATGAAATGGGAAATCAGTCTTCTGATTAAGTATCAAGATTGGCAATACCTCAAAATAGGCATTCGAAGCCATCCCCTCATAACCAATTAATTCCGTCTTATCTTGAGCCTTCAAAACATCACGCTTGGCACGTTCCAACACTTGTACCGCCCGATTAATGTCTTCATTCTCACCATAATCACGAATATATCTCCTTAATATATTACGATAGTTTTGAATCTTACCACCAATCATCAACCGAACCACATGCAACGACCAAGATGCATCGTCCGACAATTGGTACTGCTTTTTGCGTAACAGAACATTTCCTTTCGTAGCACCTTGAACCCTGCTGATGAATCTGCCTTGTGGAGAAAGAAATGTGAGTGATATACCATTGTCACTACACAATTTCATCACACCGGGACTTGCGCCCATATATCCGAACGTCACGATGCCTTCTATGTTTATAGCAGGAATACGGAACACTTCCTCCTGCTTGACTGATACTACGACATTCAGCCCATCCTTACTAAGATACGCTTCCGGTGTCGTCACATACAAAGTATTCAATAGTTTTCTCATAGATACAGATTTTTAGTAAGGTAATTATCTACCGAAGTACAATTATTTACCATTTCCGGCATGCAAATATCTTTCAGCGAGCACTTGTCACAATGTCGTTCCCATATTCAGCCTTCGGGATAACCGCTTTACTAAATATATCGTGCATATCCCGGGCACATTGTCTGACTATATCTCGCAGTTCCTCCGTTATATCCACATTAACCCGATGGCGAAGCTCTCCATAAAAGAACAGCACCGTATGGTATATGGATTGCGTACATTTCTTCTATGCACATCATTTGTGCCGCCAACTGCACTTCATCCACCTCGTTTCTTTTCGGTTTGCCATGCTTATACTCCACAGCCACCGGTCGCCAACGTCCTGGATATTTAGGATGCAAGATCGTATCTTCCAAGAGATGGAGAAGGTAGCAACTCTATGGCATCGGAAATGCCATAGAGTCCAACTCACGCGAAGCGATATTCACCGCACGCAATGTTATTTGATCTCCACACTTCTGTCTATAAAACGGATCATCTACATGCTTGTGCAGAATCTGTCCCTCTATGGTGAGACGGTTATCATCCCATTGCTGCTCAATGTGTATCAAAGCCCATTGCCGGGGACAGAACCTGAAGTGCTGAATCCCTGACAACATGAGCATATCGTCTTCGCTATACATTATCGATTGAATTATATCAGTTCCTCTACAGTAACATTTGATGGAGCATTCTCCTTATCTATAGTAACTGAATAATCGATGAATGAGCGTGGTGCTCCATCGCAGACTTTCTCCACTTTTACCAATTCAAACAACTTGTTGGCGGGAGCATTACCCAATATGGAGTCATGCTTGAAGACTATCAGTTTTTGAGCACTCATCAATCCACGTGCCGCCGAACGATCCACATCGAACATATTCTTTAATGCGTTCCAAAATAGTTCAAGGTCTTCTTCAGAAAATCCTGTCTGTTGTGCCAAGTTGGCGGAGATGAAGCCGTGACAGACGTAGAGGCCATAAGGAATGGTGGCTTTACGTCCCATTGTACGATTGCCACCATCTTGTTTTTCTGCTTCTTTCTCTGTTGCTACTGCCATACGAGTAATAGAATGTTCCGCTACAGCAATTGGATCTATAGAACGAGCAAAGGTGAACTGGATAGGGCCACGAACTTGACCCGCATTTTTACCTGTTGACATAACTGCGCCGAATGTTCTGATATCAAAGTAATTATTACACATAAAACGACGTGCTGCTTCTATTTTGTCCTTTGCATTTTTTACTTCTGAATCATCATGTGCATTATCAATCAAAGTATTCAGGACTGCCTTCTCTTTGATAAATATATCAAAGCCATTCAAAGCCCTTTTGCTATTTGTACATAGTTACGAACCTTGCGTTTCAAACAGACATCCGTAACAAGTCCCATACCTGTTTCGGCATCCACACGTGGTAGATTACCCGCATCCGGATCACCATTTGGGTTACCATCTTTTACATCAAATATGTAAACGAAATCAATTCTATTCTTTAGTTCTGACATAACTTTATATTTTTAAAATTATTATTCCATTTCTTTATTTTCCTTGTTCATAAAAAGGTCTTGACGTTGATGATAATATCCCACAAAGAACCGTCCTTGATCTTGCAGGTTAAGATGTGGAGGAAATCCTTTTGCATCAAGTTTGGATATAATTTCCTGTTTCAGCTTCTCATAGAACACTTGTCCACCCGGATTCAACTTCTCTATATGATGAGTAGAAAGGTTGAGCACCGTGGCAAAAACCATGGAAGGAGTTGCTGATGCAGCATTCATATAGCGTTCTCGAATGGAATGAATACCATTGGCATCCTCCTGTATCTTGTCAAGTACGGCAAATAGCCTTCCACAAAGATACCCTTGATTTTGATTTTCTTTGTCTAACATAACATCTAATTTTTTATGGTTGTTATTTTCGTTTAGTCTGTTGAGATATGCCTTGATGATAGCAGCACGCACTATATTGACGGATTGTTCTGCACGTATGCGACGAATACATGCTTGAAAGAGAGAAGCCGGATACGGAAGTCCTTGGAAGATGCTTCTCACTACAGCATCTGGAAGATTGGGCGTAGCATCGCTTGACTTCCCTCCAAGAGTAACATTTCCGAGGATGGAATGTAATCCCAAGTACGGCTTCTTGTCTTTGCGAGTATCAACAATCTCCATATCTGCGAAATGCTTACTTATCAAGCCTGCAAACTCACGCAAAGGCATCTCATTCCAATATACTACCGCAATTCTTGCCGAATTAGGAGCCAAACCCAATATGAAGAATTTGTCATCATCGTTTGCGATAATACTCCGTTATAGATAGACATGAATGTACGTCGCACCAATTTTATGAGCATGTTAGGATCATCGTTTTCTTCTGTACGCCCCAACAAAGCAAACAAACTATCTTCAGATTTCTTTGCAGCCTCACTATCAGAAGAAGCCCAAAACAGGTATGTGCGTGAACCTACCATAAATTTATTATGCGAATCAGAACGCAATAAATGATTCAATGCGGTTGTATATGCAAATTCAGCCTCTTCAGATATAGGAGCATTATGCCCCTTTGACTTACCATACGAATCATATCCGGAATTGACTTGAAAAGCGACAAGTTTAGCTGTAGCCTGACTTCCCGGAATCATTGTAGCGGTTGTAACCTCTACGGTTTTTGAATGTTTGCCTATTACTAAACAAAGACCTCCACCAACATCATTACCACCCGATTCTAAGTTTATTAGTTTGCGCTTAGAAGCCACTATTTCCGTATCTCCTTCTATAAGAAAAGAGAAAGTGGAATATTTCTTATTAAGATTTTTGTTTATATCATCCCAAAGAGAATCATTCTGCATGGCTTCAACTATATCTGAAGGCTCTTGTTGATAAAACGCATAAACAGCCTGCATGGTTTCATTATCTGAAAACATGTCGTATATTTCTTCAACCTTCGCTTTGAATGTATCAAAATACTTGCGCATGCTTTCCATATCCCCCTTGTCGGAATAACCAAATACATATTTACTATTGTCATACAAATAGTTTGCAACAGGGGCACTTGACCGGCTAACACTTTTCTTAACAAGAAACTGCTGTGCCGACTTCTTATCTATGCGCCTGTCTTCAAAACGTAAGAAATTACCACACTTATCAATAACGATGATAAAACCTATTTCCTTTAACTCCATTCCCATAGTGGGTAAATTACCACTCCGATGGTAATAATCATACAATGCTTTTAGTATCATCTCAGCACCTCCTCGCTATCTTTATCTGGTACGACAATCACACCTTGCTCCATTCTTACACGATAAAACATGGCATTAGGTTTCTGTACATTCCCTTCAAAATCCATATCATAAAGCATGATACCCAAATCCCTATCTTCAGCCAAAGGAGGGGCAAGTTGTTCCGTATTATCAATATACTTCCAATTTGCGGCAAACTCACGGCAACCAAGATACGGCTGGGTGAAACATTGTCCTTGCGATGCTCTGCGTTCAAACATCTGATAATATTTCATCGGATTCTCATCATCACTTGGCTGATGTTTGATAAAAGCCTCCTTTGGTCGATCTTTTACCGGAATAAAAACCAGCTTTGCGTGAATACGATAGCGCACACCTTGCAAAAGCAAAGAATTCTTCTGTTGTCGTTTATCTTCAATAAAGATTGAGGACTTACCCGCCAATGCTCCTACCTCATTTCTCCTGATGGTAGTCCACTTGATAGGATTAAGAACTTCTATTTTCGTCACTTGCCAACGCATGGCATAGCGTTTGAACAGTATCGCTTCAAAGATGGCGCGTGCCGCCGATGGCGTTATGACATCGTAACTCACACGCTCTACTTTCAATTCAGGGCGACTGAAACAAGCCCAGTCACCCCATACTTCCAAGCAATATTCTTTATCTGTATAGTCCATATTATTCATTTTTTTTATATCATTAATAGCTCTTCCATCCAGTGGTTATCAAGGCTAAGACCCGTATTTTTGTCATACTGTACCCTGTCTGTCAACACATAGATACCCTCTAATACTTCTTCAATAGCACCATAGCTGACCAACTTGTCAAAATCGGAACTATGAACGCCTACTGTAAATTTAGCCAGTTGCTTCATCAAGGGATAGGTACAGCCAGATTCTTTCAGTTTTTCCACAAGCTCCATGCTGTTCCCCCAATTTACAATGATATTCATACAATCATCATCAATCAATCTGAACTTCTTTGATGCCGTTTCAAAACATAACTCATTAGGGTTATAAAGATAATGTTTCATATCCTTATCGTCAAACGTGTTTTTCCTGCAATACAACTGATAAAAATACTCTGTCATCGTAGAAGGGTCAAACCAATCACTATTTGCAGGCAAATTCAATCGTGCATTGTTTGCAGCCTTCATTGCCCCAAATGGAATACGTTTCTCTGCGGCGAGACTGAACACAAATGTGGTACCAACAGTATTTCTTCCTTCACGGTTACAACGCCCCGCTGCCTGTAAAATAGAGTCAAGACCTGATTCTTGCCGAAATACAACAGGGAAATCTATATCCACCCCTGCCTCTACAAGTTGGGTAGCTATCACTCTGACAATCGGATGTGATTTATCTTTCAGCAATGCCTTGACCTTCCGTATGGTTTCACTGATATGGGCGGGACACATCATTCTCGATAGATGGAGCTTTATTCCTTCATTTGGTAAACGGTCATACAGTTCCTTGGCATCTTTTCGGGTGTTTACGATACACAATACCTTATTGTATATAGCAACTTTGGCGGCAATCTCATCGTATGTCTTTCCTGTGTTGTCTATTACTAACTTCACACGACGGAGCTTGTCATGCAGGGCAAACTCATTCGGTATGATTTCAGTAATATGGTCTATTCCCTGAAAATTGGCCTTAGGATTAGTTCCTTCTATCAGTCCGCTAAGTACCGGCTGACTGGCAGTGGTAAACAGTACCGACACTCCGAATATTTTCTGATATGCTTTAAGTGCATCCACTATCGGCTGTAAGAAATCAGTCGGCAATGTCTGCGCTTCATCCAAAATAAGAACTGAATTCACGATATTGTGCAATTTACGGCAATCTGACGGTTTGTTGCTAAACATTGACTCAAACAGCTGAACATTGGTCGTAACGATAATCGGATAATCCCAGTTTTCCGTGGCCAGCTTTGCCTTCTCACGTACCTCTTCATTCTTTATCTCATCAGGATTAAAGTTACTATGATGCTCCAGTACGTGCTCTTCGCCGAAGATTTCTTTCAAGAGGCCTGCCGTCTGCACAATAATACTAGTGTATGGGATGGCAATGATAATACGATTCATTGAATGGTTTACAGCATGCTTCATGGCCCATAACAAAGAAGAAAGTGTTTTACCGCCTCCCGTCGGAACCGTAAGGCTATAAAATCCTTTCTCTTCAGAAGAAGCTTTACGGCATCGTTCCTGTACTTTCTTACGAATGTGGTTCACTTTTGTATCGGGTGCATACAATTGCAGTTCACGTAAATGCGCCTCCAATTTTGGCAATAAGTCAGTGAGTGTAGACGAGCATCCCCGTTTTTTCCACGATTCTACATCCATAAATCGCTCTGTATTGAGTCTGTCGGCATCCACAAGACAGGAAAAAAGCATGCGGGAAAGGTGATGAAAATGCTTCATGTCCACCTTAAGTTTAGAAAAAGGAGATTCAAGAAGTTCTTCTCTCAACTGGGGTATATTCAGAGCTATGTCCCCTTTGTTTATCTCTTCGGGAAGTTGCCTTTTCTCTATGACGCTCTCCGCATCTATATAATCATGTAGGCCTGTATGATGAGAGATTATCTGGTTGGCAAGAAGATTGAATACACTCTTCCCCATAAGGTTCGTTACCAATATTCCACCTACAAACGCATGATGATGCTCTCCATACGATTTTTCGTCAGTCACAGGTAGACCGCTTGTCGTGCGGATATATTGCTGAAATGCATCACGCTCTTTTCCTTTGTCGTGAAGCATTCCAAGCGTATGCCCCCAAGATGGAAGTCCGAACAGTCCAGAATAGGAGGTTGCCATTTCTGCAACACCCCTTTGATGTTCATCGTTGGTTTGTATTATCCATTTTCCATTTTCTTTGTTTTGGTATAAATGGGATATCAACTGTTTCTCTGTTTCCATTTGATTAGATTCATAAGGTTATACCTTACAAAAGTAGGAAAATAAATCGAAATATCCGTATCTTTGCGGCATGGCAAAACAAAATTCTCCATTGGTATTAGGGACCGAACCTATCGGTAAATTACTTACGCAATATGCGATTCCTGCGATTATCGCTATGACAGCTTC
>VOFE01000518.1_pt1 | contig 58001 bp, 101 predicted proteins | sample 5384071 | NCBI WGS metagenome assembly VOFE01 (sample SAMN12384724, study PRJNA508395) | human gut metagenome | isolation source: healthy gut D | host: Homo sapiens
GGACTGGCTTCTCATCAGGCTGCGCCGGTAGTCGCTTTTCCCAATGATTTCGTCGCTGGCGGACGGGTTGACAATAACCGTGGCGCCGGCCCGGCAGTGATCGGTGCTGGGCGGGCAGGGGACCCACACATCCTCACAGATTTCTGCCGCCAGTGTGAACTCCGGCATTTCCTCCTGCCGGAACAGCAGCCTTGTGCCGAAGGGCACCTCCTGTCCCCACAGCCGGATAACACCGGTCTCCGCCGGGGCGGGGGAAAAGTGCCGCAGCTCATAAAACTCGCCGTAGTTCGGGACGAATGTTTTGGGCACAACGCCGAGCACCCGCCCGCCCGACAGCACGGCGGCGCAGTTACGTCTGTAATCGTTTTCCTTTGCCGCCACGGAGGAGCCGGACGGACCGGCGGCGGAAACAGCAGCCGTGGCCTCCGCCTCCCGCTTCTCCAGATAGGCGTCGTAGTTGCCGGGATACTCCCGGCAGCCGGAAGGCTCCAGCACCAGCACCTTGTCCGCCAGCCGATTGATGAAATACCGGTCATGGGACACGATGAACAGGGTGCCGTCGTAGCTGTCCAGCGCCTCCTCCAGCGCCTCCCGGGATTCGATGTCCAGGTGGTTGGTGGGCTCGTCCAGCAGCAGCAGATTATCCGGGCCAGCATCAGACGCAGCAGCAGCAGCCGGGCCCTCTCACCGCCGCTGAGCAGCTCCACCGGGCGGAACACGTCCTCCCCGGAAGAGAAACGCCGCCAGGGCGCAGCGGATCTGGGTCTGATTCAGATGGGGATACTGGTCCCAGATTTCGTCGATGACGGTTTTGCCCAGGGACAGGTCCGACTGGTTCTGATCGTAATACCCCACCGTCACCTTGGGCCCCAGGCGTAGCTCTCCCTCCACCGGGGACAGCCGGCCCATGATCAGACGGAACAGGGTGGTCTTGCCGCAGCCGTTGGGTCCCAGCAGAAACACCCGCTGGCGGCGGCGGATAAGGAAGGATACCCGCTCGAACAGCGGCCGTCCGGGGAAGTGCATCGCCAGCTCCTCCGCCTGGACGACATCGTTGCCGCTTTCGTACTGCACGGTGAAGCCGAAGCGCATACTCTCCCGCTCCGCCTCCGGGACCACCAGTTGTTCCTTCTTTTTTTCCAACGCCTTTTCCTTGCTCTCGGCGGCGCGAATACTCTTTTCCCGGTTGAACCGGCGGAAGCGGGCGATGCTCTCCTCCATGCGGTGAATCTCCCGCATGGAGGTTTTGTAGTGCTTCTCCTCGATCTCTCTGTCTCGCTCCCGCGCCTCTCGATGAGCGGTATAGCCCCCGTTGGAGGCATACAGCCTTCCGTTGGCCAGCTCCAGCGTCCGGTTGGTCACCCGGTCCAGAAAATACCGGTCGTGGGAGATGACCAGGAACGCCCCCGGCCAGGCGCGGAGATAATCCTCCAGCCATTCCACCGAGGCGATGTCCAAATGGTTGGTGGGCTCGTCCAGCAGCAGCAGATTGCTGTCGGACAGCAGCAGCCGCGCCATGGCGGCCTTGGATCGCTGGCCGCCGCTGAGAGAGGCCACAGGCTGCTCAAAGGCCGCCTCGTCAAAGCCCAGCCCCAGCAGGGCGGACCGCACCCGGCTGCGGTAATACAGCCCGCCCTCGGCGGTGAGGCGCTCCTGGAGCCTGTGCTGGCGCTCGATCAGTTCGGCATCCCCGGTCCGCTCGCTCTACAGCAGGATGTTGACCTCCTCCAGCTCCCGTTCCGCCTCCTTGAGCGGGGCAAAGACGCTTTCCACCTCGTCCCAGAGAGTACGGTCGGAGCGGCGCAGACGTGCTGCTCCATATAGCCGATGCGGGTTTCCCGGGGACTGTGATCTCCCGGAATCAGGGCGCATCTCCCCGTGATCAGGCGGAACAGGGTGGTCTTGCCGCAGCCGTTGGCTCCCACCAATCCGATGCGGTCCCGTTCCCCCACGTCGAAGCTGACCCCGGAAAACAGGGTCCGCTCCCCGAAATGCTTCTCAGCGCGGTGCGCTGCCAATACTACCATAGGTCTTGTCCTCGATACTTCCGAATGTAAGGTCAGCGGCGTCCCCGTCCGCTCTCCGCCCTCCGCGGGCACGATATCCCGGAATACCGCCCGGTGACGGCTGCTGATGGTTTTATCCATGTGCAGGCAGCCGAAAAACCACCGCTTGAACGTCACATGATCCTCCACCCGGTCCAGAAAACACGTTGACCCCGTTCAAGGGCGTATCGGCGGATACATAGCCGCTGGACCGGCCGGAGGGCTCATGGGTCAGGACGTAATCTACCTGAAAATCCGCCTTTTCCAGATTATCCGCGCCGTTGAGGATCTCCTCCGCGGAGGGCATTTCCTCCTCCCACCAGCCGACCCCTCGGTGCGGAAGGCGTGGTCGGGACTTCCCCTCCGCCGAAAACAAAGTACGTGTTCCCCTCGATCTCATAGATTTCTCCCCGCATCAGATGCAGCACGTTTTGGCCGATCTCCTGCACCTTGCCGCCGTTCCACTCCGTTACGGGGTATTGCTTAAGCAGGGCGAAGTTTTTCGTGCCGGCCGTCCAGAAATGCCACGGTGTAGGGCAGCTTTTCCAGCTTGGCCCGCAGACGGCGTTCCTGTTTGCCGTCGTCCCAGAGGAAGCCGAAGTCCCCGCACACCGCCAGGGTGTCCCCCCGCCTTCAGCCGCCGGGCCGCCGGGGTGGTAAAACGGGAATAGTCGCCGTGAATGTCGCCGGTTATATACACCATGCCGCGTTCATGCCTTTCTTGCCGGGGCCTGAACTTTTTCCCGTCAGGCTCTAGGAAATCCCGGAAAAATTTGTTATACTCTAATAAAGGTAAAGGGCGAATCCTCCGGAATCCTCCGGGTTTTGGAATTTGCCGCATCGTTTGTGGAAAAACAAAAAGGGACAAGCCGCTTCCTTTGAAGGGCAGTCTTCCTTATTATAAACGGAATCTGAGGGATTGTCTATGAAAAAAACGCGATTTCTGGCCCTTGCCTGTACCCTGGTTCTGCTGGCCGTCTCCTGCTTTTCCCCTTTTGCCGCCGCCGCGCTGTATGAGCTGCCGGAGGGAAAGAGCCTGTCCTCCGCCTCCGCCATTTTGGTGGCTCTGGGCGCCACGGAGGAGGAGGACGTGGTGCTGTATGAAAAGGACGCGGATCAAAAACGCGCCCCCGCCGCCCTGGTGCGCATCATGGTGGGCGCCCTGGCGCTGAAAACCATCCAGGAGCGGGGCATCGACCCCACCACCGCCACCGGGACCTATACCCTCCAATGCGACAACCTCATCACCGGTACCGGCGTACGGGTCGCCAATATGAAGATCGGGGAAACCTGGACCGTCCAGGATCTGCTGACCATGTCCATGGTCCAAACCGCCGCCGACGCCTGCGTCACGCTGGCCTTCGCCCTGAGCGGCAGCGAGACCCAGTTTGTCGCGGATATGAACGCCCTGGCCCAGGAGATCGGCTGCACGGACACCTTTTTCGCCAATGTCACCGGACTGGACAACCCCAACCAGGTAACCACTGCCCGCGACACGGTGCGCATGCTCCGCTACGCCATGACCTTCCCCCAGTACGAAGAAATGATGAAGCTCACCCAGTACACCGCCCATCCCGTCGGCGGCGCCGAGCTCACCCTGCCCAACAACAACAATCTGATCCGCAGCAGCAGCCCCAACAGCTACTATGCCAAGGCGCTTTACGGCAAAACCGGCTTCACCGACCTGGCGGGGTACTGTCTGGCGGCGGTGGCGCAGGACGGCGGCTACGAATACGCCGCCGTGGTGCTGGGGCGCCGGAGAAGGACGCGGACGGCAATAACGTGGGCCTGCTGCATTACAAGGATGTGCACACCCTGTTCGACTGGGCCTTCGACAGCTTTTCCTATAAGACCCTGCTCAGCAAAAATGAGCCGGTGGGCCGCCTGAACGTCAACCTGTCCTGGAATCAGGACTCGGTGGTGCTGGTGCCGGAGACCGATTTTTGCCACCGTCGTGTCCAAGGATATGGACGCCCAGACCATCATCCGCAAGGTGGTGCTGGAGGCCGACACCGTGGATGCGCCGGTGACCAAGGGGCAGGTCTACGGTAAGGTTGAGCTGTACGTCAACGTGGACCAGAAGCTGGGGGAGATCAATCTGGTGGCCTCCGAATCTCTGGAGCGCAGCGACCTGCTGGTGTTGGGGCAGGAGGTGCAGAATTTCCTGCGCTCCCCTGGTTCTGGGTGGGCGTCATTCTGCTGGCGCTGCTGCTCATCGGCTATATCATTCTCAACATCGTGCACAACCGCCGCCTTATGAAAAAGAACATGAAGCGCGTCAATAAAAAATTCAAATGATCCTCCCAGCGGGTATCCCCGCCTCAATACCCGCCCTCGCCCTGAAGGGAAGCGTCATGGGTCACCCAATCCTCCACCAAAATGGTGGTAAACGTATCGCGGGTATTGCGCACGATGACCCGGGAGATGCCGCGCGTTGATGATCAGGCGCTTGCACATGGAGCAGGAATTGGCGTCGGGCACCAGCTCGCCGGTGCGGGCTTCCTTGCCCACCAGATACAGGGTGGCGCCCGTCATTTCGCTGCGGGAGGCGTGGATGATGGCGTTGGCCTCCGCGTGCACCGATCGGCACAGCTCGTACCTCTGGCCGCGGGGACGTTCATCTTTTCCCGCAGGCAGAAGCCCAGGTCAGAGCAATTTTTCCGGCCCCGGGGCGCGCCGGTATAGCCGGTGGACAGGATCTGATCGTTCTTGACGATGATGGCGCCGAAGTTGCGGCGCAGACAGGTGCCGCGGCTGGCCACGGCCTCGGCAATGTCGAGATAATAGTTTTCCTTGTCGCGGCGGGTCATGGCGGTCATCCTTTCGGTTTTTTTTTTCCTTTATGATAAATCCTTTTTTGCCAAAATACAACACCTTTCACCGGGAGGTTTTTCCATGGAGCTTTCTGTCGATCTCCCCGTGCCCGTATCCCGGCTGATCGAGCAGGCCCGGGAGGCGCGCACGCATGCCTATTGCCCCTATTCCGGCTTTGCCGTGGGAGCGGCCCTGCTGGCGGAATCCGGCCGGGTATATACCGGGGCCAACTGCGAAAACGCCTCGTTCGGCGCGGGTATCTGTGCCGAACGGGCCGCGCTGGCGGCGGCGGTAACGGCGGGGGAACGGCGTTTTGCCGCCCTGGCGGTGGCCGCCGGCGACCGACCGGTCACCCCCTGCGGCATCTGCCGTCAGATGCTGGCGGAGTTCGGCGATCTGACGGTCATCGCTTCCGGGGCGGAGGGGAGGACGCCCTTATCGCCCCTCTTTCCGCTCTGCTCCCCACGCCTTCACCCGCTTTTCCCCGACCCGGCGAAGCGCTGAACGTTATGGATCCACAGAAAGGAAGCTTCTCTCTATGACTCTTACCGATCCGTCAGTGATCCAGGACCTGCTCCAGCGGCACGGCTTCCGCTTTTCCAAGGCCATGGGCCAGAATTTCCTTATCAACCCCTCGGTCTGTCCCCGCATGGCGGAAGCCTGCGGCGCGGGTCCCGGGCGAGGCGTGCTGGAAATCGGGCCGGGTATCGGCGTGCTGACCGAGCAGCTGGCCCTCCGGGCGGACAAGGTGGTGGCGGTGGAGCTGGACCGGCGGCTGCCTCCCCTGCTGGCGGAAACGCTGGCGGCCTACCCTCAGGTGGAAATTGTGGAGGGAGATATCCTGAAAATGGACCTTCCCTTCTTTTGAAGGAAAAATTCGGCTCCATGCCGGTGTCGGTGTGCGCCAACCTGCCCTATTACATCACCTCGCCCATTGTCATGACCCTGCTGGAAAGTCGCCTGCCCATCGACAGCCTCACCGTCATGGTTCAGAAGGAAGCGGCCCAGCGGCTGTGCGCCCGCCCGGGCACCAGAGAGGCGGGGGGCGGTCACCCTGGCGGTGCGGTATTACGCCCAGCCGGAGATCCTCTTTTCTGTTTCCGGGGCAGCTTTCTCCCCGCGCCCAACGTGGACAGTGCGGTGATCCGCCTGACCATCCGCCGGGAGCCTCCCTGCTCCGTGAGGGACGAGGCCGTCCTGTTCCGCGCGGTGCGGGCCGCCTTTGGCCAGCGGCGCAAAACGCTGCTTAATTCCCTCTGCTCCGGCGGCTGGGAGAAGGAGGCCGTGGCCCGGGCGCTGACGGAGGCGGCGCTTGCCCCCACCGCCCGGGCGGAGGAGCTGGCGCTGGAGGATTTCGCCCGCCTGGCCGATTGTCTCTCCCGTCCGGCGTAGATCGCGCCCGGTTACCCGATTTCCTCTATAAAAAACAAAAAGGAATCCGAAGAGTATCGTAAAGAGTACTTCTTCGGATTCCTTTTATATGCCCTTTTTCCGACAGTCCTTATTCCTGAGGAGCCGCGGTGGTGGTAGGCGCGGGAATATCCTCGGCGGTTGTCGTCGCGGCGGCGGCCACCGGCGAGCCCCTGAATGAACTGGGCGCTGACATAGCCGCCGGTTTCCTTGAATTCAATTTTGTACCAATCGCCCTCCTTGCCCAGGATCTTCACCTGGTCGCCCATCTTCAACCCGCCGATGGCGCCGTAATCGGTACCGGGACCGCTGCGGATATGCATGGTGGTGGCGTTGACATAGCCGATATCCGTGACCCGGAGCCGCCGTGGTAACGACGGGCGCCTCGGTGGACGCCGTCGTGGCCTCGGTGGAAGCGTCAGTGGACTGATCGGTGCTGTTGGTGGAAGGGGTAATGATCTGATCCTCTTCCCCTCCATCGGAGCTGCAGCCGGAAAACGCCGTCAGCATCAACGCGGCGCATAACGCAGCACCGGTACGGATAAGCCCTATATGGTTTCGTTTCATAAACATCTCTCCTGTCTGATGATGAAAACGGAGGACGGCGGGGCATACTAAGCTCCGGCGGCCCTATGAGGTCTGCTTTGTTTTCAGTTTATCATATTTTTGTCAAAAAAACACCGGTTTCGGCAGAAAAGTTTCGGCCGGAAAAATTTTTCCCGAAAGGGGGGCCGAATATGCGGCGCAGACAGGCGAACCATCCACTCAAAGGCCGCCGGGCGGCGGCAGCGGCAGCGCTGCTGGCGCTGACCATGGCGCTGCTGTTCGTTCTCCCGGCCGGAACGGGGTCCGCTGTTTCGGCGGCGGAAAGCGGCGAACGGGCTTCGGCGGCCCATCCGAGAAAATACACCGCCACCTTTGTGGGGGCGATGGATACCGTCACCACCCTTACCGCCTGGTGCACGGACGAGGATGCGTTCAACCGGGCGGCGGATACGGCCGAGGCGGAGCTTGACCGCTTGTCCGCCCTGTACGATCGGTACGACCCCGATTCCGCCCTGTCCCGACTCAACAGCGCGGAAGGGCAGGCCGTCCCAATACCCGCGGAGCTGTCCGAGCTGCTGGGATATTGCACGGAGCAGAGCGGCCGGTATCCCGGCTTCAGCATCGCTCTGGGCCGGTGACCACGCTGTGGGAACAGGCCCGGCAAACCGGCCTGCTCCCCCGCGCAGCAGGAGCTGCGGGAGGCGGGGCGGCACACCGACCTGTCTACCCTGCGGCTGGAAGGGAAACAGCAGCCCTGAACGACCCGGAGCTGCGCCTGGACCTGGGCGGCGTGGCCAAGGGGGACGCCGCCGACCGGGTGGCCGCCCTTCTCTATGCACTGGGGGGCTGGACTGCTTCCTCTTGAGCTGCGGCGAGAGCAGCCTGGTGTGCACAGGAACGCCGCCGGGCGGAAGCTGGAAGGTGGGGGGTGCGCCATCCCGACGCGGTGCTCAACCTGTCGGGAAGGGAAAATCCCCCGGAGCTGCTGGGGACGCTGTCGCTATCCGGCCGGTGTATCGCGGTCAGCGGCGATTACCAGCAGTATTTTTGCGCGGACGGGACATACTATTCCCATCTCATCGACCCCGAAACGCTTTACCCCGCCCGCTATTACCGCTGTGTCTGTGTGCTGGCGGACACCGCCCGGGAGGCGGAGGTCGCCTCCAAAGCCCTGTTTGCCGCTCCCGTAAGCACAGGCGCGGGCCATAGCGGAACGGGAGGGACTGTCGGCGCTGTGGGTACAACCGGACGGAACGGTAATAACGACGGAGGATTTCCCCGGCAAAGGAAGCTGGGAACCGGAGGAACCATAAGGGAGGAGCCACATGGGCAACACATTCAGCGGCGGCATCGCCATCCCGCCGGATAAAGAGAAAAAGGCGGTCACCTCTTCGCTTCCCGTGGAGGAGTGGGAGCCGGACCGTTTGCGGATTCCCCTGCGCCAGGGCCGGGCCCCGCCTGCCTCCCCGCCGTGCAGGCAGGGGACACGGTGGCGGCGGGCCAAAGGGTGGGACATCCTCCGGAGACAACGGCGTACCGGTCCACTGCGGCGTTTCCGGCACGGTCACGGCGGTGGAGGAGGGCCCCGGACCGTTTGGAAAGGGACCGGTGGTCTGGATTGAAAACAACCATCAGCAAACGCCGGCCCCTCCTCTCCCGACAGCGGAAGGGCGGCAAGGGCTGCTCATGCTCATGCGGGAGGCAGGGCTTACCGGCATGGGCGGCGCAGGTTTCCCCACCTACCGCAAATACGAGACGGACCGGGGCATCCGCTCCCTGCTTATCAACGGAGGAGAATGCGAACCGTACCTGACCTGCGACGACCGGCTGATGGTATTCGAGGCCGGGAAGATCGTGACCGGGGCGGCAGCCCTGGCCCGATCGGTCACCCGCCGTCGGGGAGCCGCCCCAGCTCCTCTTCTGCGTGGAAAACGACAAGCCCTTGGCCATCGCCCGGCTGAAGGAAGCCCTCCGCGCCCCTCCGGAGAAATCCGCGCTCAGGTGGTTTCCCTGTCCCACCGGTATCCCCAGGGCGGGGAGCGCCAGCTCATCCAGGCGGTGCTGGGCTTCGAGCTGGCGGCGGGAGAGCTGCCCGCTCAAGCCGGCGTACTGGTATCCAATGTGGCCACCGCCGCCGCCATGGCGGACGCGCTGCAGGGTCGGCCCCTAACCCATCGGATTGTCACCGTATCGGGGAAAGTGGCCCGCCCGGCAATTACCGGGTACCGGTAGGGACGCTGCTGTCCGATCTGCTGGCTCATCTTAGGCGGCGCCCAGCCGGAATCGGAGTGGGACGTGCTGATTGCCGGAGGGCCCATGACCGGACGGCTGGTAAAACAGGGGCCCTCCGGCCCGGCCGAGGAAGAGGTGGTGCTGGGGGCACCGGCGGCCTGCTGGCTTTGGCGCGGGAGGACAGGGACGAACACCCCTGCATCCGCTGCGGCGGCTGCGCACGGGTGTGCCCCTCCCGGCTGATGCCCTTTGTCATCGATGCGGCCGCCATCGCGGGGACAGCGAAACCTGCATACGGTACCGGGCCGACCAATGTATCGCCTGCGGCTGCTGCTCCTATATCTGCCCTGCCTACCGGCGGCTGGCCGCGCGGGTGTCCATGGCCCGGGAAGGCATCCGCGCCCGGGCCAGACGTTCCTGATTCTGATACTCTGAGGAGGTGGGCCTCCATGCCCGCATCACTTGTCAACGCGCCCCCTTCCTGCGCCGGGGACGGCGCACCAGCGCCATTATGGGCGACGTATTGTTGGCGCTGGTTCCCGTGATCGCCGCGTCCCTGTGGTATTTCCGCTGGAAAGCCTTGTTCCTGCTGGCGGTCACCACCGTTTTCTGCTGCCTGGCGGAATTCGTCTGCCGGAAGGAACGGGATTTCGACGGCAGCGCTGTGGTCACCGGCGTGCTGCTGGCCTTGTCCCTGCCCGCCGGCACCCCGCTGTGGGCGGCAGCGCTGGCGGGCTTTTTCTCCATCGCCGTGGTCAAGGGCTGTTCGGCGGCATCGGCCGCAATCCTCTCAACCCGGCCATGGCGGGGCGCGCCCTGCTGATGGCGGTATGGCCGCAAACGGTCGTTACTATTCCCTGCCCGATGCCGTGACCTCCGCCACCCCCTGGCCCGGATCGGGGAGGTGGGCTGGTGGCCCCTGCTGTCCGGCCAGACGGCCGGCAGCATGGGGAAACCTCCGCCCTGCTGATCCTGCTGGGCGGGGCCTATTTGTACCTGAAAGGAATGATCCGTCTGCGCGCGCCGCTGACCTGTCTGGGACTATTCGCCGCCGTGATCTGGATTTTCGGCGGGCCGGCGCCCTTCACCGGCGACGCGGCAGCCCACCTGCTCTCCGGCGGGCTGATGCTGGCGGCCTTCTTCATGGTGACGGATTATACCACCAAGCCCGTGACTCCCTGGGGCGAGGTGCTGTTCGCCGGAGGGTGGGAGCGCTCACCGCCGTGCTGCGTCTGTGGGGGCCTTATCCGGAGGGGGTCTGCTTCGCGATTCTGATGATGAACCTTCTGTCTCCGCTGCTGGAGATTCTCACCCGCCGCCGCGTATACGGCGTCCGGGTACCTCGAGCCAATAACGCCGTCCGGGGCTGAGGCCGGAATATTCTACCTATGGGAAAGGGCGATCAACCATGAAACAATGGGTCAAACCGGCTCTCAAGCTGTTGGCGGCGGCGGTGGCCTCCGTAGCGCTGCTGTTCGGCATGAGCCGCATCACGGATGTGGTGCTGGCACGCCAGCACCAGGAGGAGGCACGGCAGGCGCTGGACGGGCGGCTGGCAATGGAAAAACTGGAGGAGCTGGACACAGCGGAGGCCGAGTCGGTCCAGCGGGCCTATCGGGCGCGGGACGCGGCGGGAGGCGTTTCCGGCTATGCCCTGCAGGTACAGGTAAAGGGATACGGCGGTCCTCTGACGGCCTGGGTAGCCCTTTCCGCCGACGGGCACCGGTTTCTGGGGCTGCGAGTGACGGAGCAGCAGGAAACGGAAAATCTGGGCGCCCGCGTGAGCGAGTCCTCCTTTACCGACCAGTTTAACGATTTAGCGGCCCCGGCCTATCTGGACGGCTATACCGGCATCGACACCGCCGCCGCCTCCCCGGAGGACAGCGACCAGGCCGAGCCGTGGCTGGACGGCGCCTATCGGGCGGAAAAACCGGATATGAGCAGGGCTACCGGGCGTTTGTGGAAATCACAGTCACAGACGGGCGCATCACGGCGGTCAACTGGGCTGCGGAAAAGCAGGCTTCCGACCTGACCAAAAAGCAGGAATCGGAAGCGGGAACGTATGTGATGACCGAGGATGGGCTAAAATGGCACGAACAGGCCGCCGTTATGGAAGCGGCTCTGATGGAGACACAAGACCCTGCCAAGCTCATCTATGACCAGGACAACGGAAAAACCGACGCCTACGCGGGAGTATCCATCAATATCAGCGACTTTGTGCGTCTGGCCTCCCAGGCGCTGGAGCAGGCGAAAAACGGGGAAAACGTCGGCGGGCAAGAGCCGGATAAAGGAAAGCGACAACGACATCGACGCGGTATCCGGGGCCACGGTTTCCTCCAGGGCGGTGGTGAAAGCCGCTAATCTGGCTTATGAATTCGTGCAGAAGCTGACGGATGGAGCGGCCTGAGCCGCCTCGTGGAAAAGGACGGTGCTTGCCATGAAAGAGGGAACCCGGCTGGACGCCCTGGCCGTGACCTATTGCCTGGCCGCAGCGGCCTGCGGCACCCTGGCGGGCAGCCTGACCGTGCTGGGAACGGGGTGCGCTTCTCTGCTGCTCATCGGTACGGTGCTCAGGCTGTGGGGACATAAACCCAGTCCTCTGCGCTCCGCCTGCGCTCTGCTGCCCCGCGGCGGCTCTGGCGGCGGCGGCGCCCCGGCTGGTCGCTCTGGCCCGCCCCGATTGGCTCCCCGCTGGGTCCGGCGGGGCGGCGGAGGGGGGCCTTACTCTGCTGGGAGCGTGCCTGCTCATGACCGGACCGGCGGCCGAACGACTGACTGACGGCGAATTTCCTCCCACGCGAAAATTCCTGGCCGCCTGCCTGGCCCTTCCGCCATCGGCGGTGTGCAGGGAGCTGCTGTCGTCCGGTTCCCTGTGGGGGTGCGTCTGCTCCCCGACACTCTTCCCTACTCCCCCTCCTTTTCCGGCGGGGCGGCGGGCCTGATTACAGCGGGCCTTCTGCTGGCCCTATTCCGGGTGCGTTTCCCGGATTTTTCCGGATGCGCCTGTACGACGGACTATGGGCCGGAGCCGCCGCCGTGCTGCTTTTCTGGCTGACCAGCGGCTCCTTTGCCGTTCTGGTGCAGTGGATTCCCCTGCCGTGGGGCTGGAGCGCCGTAGGCGCGGGACTGCTGGCCGGGCTGACGCTGCTGGTGTGGGGTTCCGTGATCCCCGCCGGTCCCCTGCGATCCTGGCTGCGGGGCCCACCCCTGGCCGCCCTGGCCGCAGGGGCGCTGTGGGGATGGAGGGCTTCCTCCGGGACAGCGGTTTTGGGGAGACAACGATCGGCCTGCTGCTGGCGGCAATCGTGCTGTTCGCGGCCCTGGCCTCGGCAGGCGCGCTGCTGGATCGGGCGGATCACTTTTCCCTTCCCCGTTTCGCCCGGCTGGCTCCCGCGGCGCTGGTCACCTCCGGGCTGGTGCTGCTGGCGTTCCAGGCGGTCATTGCCTCTCTATAACCATAGAAAGACATAAAGCGGCGCGTTTTCGCGCCGCTTTATGTCTTTGCCGCCTATCGCACAGTTCCCGCACACAGCTCCGGGGAATAGAACATAAAGCTTTCCCGTATGGCTTGACGCTTCCTCCTTCTGCGGTTTCGCGCTCCGCCGCCGAAACTTCTCTCCTTCGGTTGGGAAGCCCCTTTTTAACTCCTGTCGATATTTCACCGTATAGTCATACATATATTGAATAATTGTGATATGCGTTTACATAACTGTCTATACTTCCCTTTTATATATAAATAATGGCGACGATATTTATATATAAGGAAGGATGGGTGGTGCCGCACGTCTGCCATTCCGGCCTGCAGCGCACCAAATGCTATGAAACAGGAGCCTCTAGGGAAGATCCCCGATCCCCCCTGCCCAAATCCAGAAAAAGCCGTCGACTGGCTGCGTATCTGTGATCCATTGCTGAAAAAATACGCTTATCTGCTGGATTACCCAGATGCGTATTACGACCTGCAGGAAACTCTGCTGGATGTCCTCTCAAGAGAGACCGCCTGAAAAACCATTCCACCGGCACGGCGGTCAATTACATACGCAAGGCAATCTACCACCGCTATATTGCCCTTTCGAAATCCCAGCGCCGGTATACCCAAAGTCACATCCTTTACGGCGAGGTCCCGGAGGCGGCCCCGGCGGGATACTCCCCGGCGCGGGGATCGAGGACGCTTATTCCTTTATCGATCTGGATTTTCTGCACAGCTGTTTGACAGAGAAGGAATGCGAAATCCTGGTGCTGCATTTTTTTTGACGAATACAGCATCGCGGAAATCGCCCGGGCCAAAAACATCTCCCGGCAATCGGTCAACCAGACCAAGCGGTTGGCGTTAAAAAAAACTGAAAACGGCTTTGGAGGAGTATCAAAAAATCTGACCGGCTTTTGTTTTTCGCCGATTTCCGCCTTTACAAAAGCGGCCCGCTTCTCTCTTTTATATACGAGACCGGTCGACAGGCTCAGATCAAATGAAGAAAAGGAGCTAAGAACAATATGGCAAGGATATTTGGAGTGGATTCGGCAGCGCCGTCTCATACGCGACTGACCAACGGGTATACCCTGTACGATTGGGTGATGCGCCAGAACAGCCATCCCGATTTTTGGGGCCGTACGCTGCTGGGCGACGACCCGATCACACAGGAGGAAATCGAGTACCTGCTGGGTAAAAATGCAAGATTGCCCTGGTGATCCGCGATCTGACCGAAGCCGGTGTGTCCGTCTCCGACGGGACGCAGGACGCCCTAAGGGCGGCAGAGGCAGCCAAAGCCCTGGGAGTTCCGGAGCATGCGGGGATCGCCCTGTTTGCCGAAATCCATGGCGACTGGGCGTGTCCCATAACTGGATGATCAGCTTCGCCCAGGCTTTGTCCAATTATGGATATGTCCCGGGCTTCATCGGCAACACCGATTCCTCCCGGAATTTCAATTTTGACCGCCAGTGCAGCCATTATGTGCAGGCCACCGGGGAATACGACGGCTTCCGCGCCGTCTATTGGGCGACGGAGCCCAAGACAGAGGGCGAGCCGGGCGAATGGGCGCCTTATTGCCCGTCGGCGCTGTCCCCGGAGGATATCGGCTTATGGCAGTGCGGCTCCATCGTCTTCAAGAATTACATGGTCGGCGAGGTTTACGGCCGGGACGAGTCACTGCTGTACCGCATGTGGTAAGGCACGGGCAGACGATACAAAAAGAAAGGATGGTATACGCAATGACTGGATCTCAATACAACAATGTGGTTCGCTGGACGCTGGCCAATATGGAGGCGGCGGATTCCCTGACGGCGGCCCGGGCGGTTTTAACAACTGCGGCGTAGCGTTCCCCAGGGCAGCTGCCGGGACATCCTGCTCACACTGATGAGCGGGGGAGTATATGGGCTGGGCGCCCTGCACCTATGCCCAGGCGCAGGAATTCGCCAACGCCGGTATCGCGGCGGTGGGGATCGATACGGAGCATGTGGTGATCCTTCTCCCGGACGAGACCGCGGTCAACCGGGCAAGCTCCGTCATGCCCGCTTCCGCCGCCGCCTATGCGGCGGACAGCGTTGCCGTCACGGAACGGATGTCCATGCAGTTCTATGCCTATTCTGCCGCCAGCACCACGACAACGGTGCAGCCGTCTACTCCTTCTGAGCCGGAATCGCTGATGACACGAGATGAATATTACAACAACATTCACGCTACCGAGTTAATATATCCCGATAAAAAGAACATACTGTAATATTTGGGTGCATAAAGTCCTTGATACATGTGGCATCCCATACCCAACGGGAGGCTGTACGGCGGAATTGCAGCAGTATGCCGATGGCTACGACACGTGGCTGGAGTGTGACTTTCAGGCCGCCCAAAGTCATGCCAACCAAGGAAAGCCACTATCGGTATCACTTATGATCATGTGGTAATGGTAACTCCCAACGACGGCACTATTCCTACAGTAGTGGGGCAGGTGCTGGTATCTCAGTCCGGCGCCTATTGTTTTTATGATCAGCCTTTGTCGTATAGCTGGACTGCCAATGTCAGAGGAACCATCCGGTTTTCTACTACAATAAGTAATTAAGGCGGTGTCAAGCGGAGCCGATCTGTCTGCCGGAACAGTACCGGCCCGCTTGAGCCGCCCCGTCGGGATTACGACCAGGTAATCTGGATAATGCCCATTTTGCCGTCGAGACATCCCACGATCAGGTTATTCTCACCTATATCCAAATCGATCTGATAATTGTCATCCAGAGGCAAGGAGGGTTCGATTACCGTTTTGCCGGTTTCGTCAATAAGCCCCAGCTTGCCGTCCACCGCCACTAGAGCCACGCCATCCACAAAATCACTGATACTCCTGTACCGATCTGTCAGGGGGGTCCCGTCGCTGTTATACAAAGCGCCCTTTGACCCGATATCCCCCTCTTCCACCGGAAATTGGCACCAGATCAGCCCATTTTCACATAAGTTCACATAATTGCAGTTATCAGGCAGCACCACCAGAATGTTGCCCGACCGGTCGATCAGTGCGCTTTTTGTGCTCCCCTTCCTTCAATACCACAAAAGCAGCGCCGTTTGAAAATCCGCCTACATAATCGTATATGGCGCCGGTTAAGGGGTTCCCGTGATCATCCAGTAAGCCCTTGTAGCCATCAGAATCCTCGTAGTACATGCTAAAGTCGGTTCCTGTGGATGACGGAGCCTCTGCTTCCGCCACCACGCTGCCGGTCGTATCGATATAGGCATAGGTCCCGTCCAGCTGGCATACCAAAGCACGGCCATCATTGTCAAAGGATGGGCCACGGCAAACGAAGCGCCGCCGAGGATGCTGCCCTGCGCGTCAACATAAGAAAATTTATTATTATCCATGCGGGAGACAACAGCATATCCGTTAGTAAAGGTTCCGGTATATGCCATATCGATGGCCAAATCCGTGATTACGGTATACTGCATGGTGATGGTCCGGCCGTTGTAAGTACTCGAAACGGGATCGGGGAGCACAAGGGGAGCCGCCGTCGTGGTGGCTGCCGTTGTCGTGGCGGTCGTCGCGGTGGAAGCGGTGGATTCCGTCCCCCCACCGGACAGGGACTCGCTGAAGCAGCCGGTAAGGGTCAGCGCGGCCGCTAAAGGCCACCACTGTGCAGGCTGTTGGAATGCGTTTCATAGGGGCAGGACTCCTTTCACGGACGTTTTCGATCATAAAATAACAGACTTGCCGCAAATGATACAAAGTTCAGGAACGGGTGATTTCGATAATGCTGATGTATCCGCCCGTATTCAACAGAATAGCCCCATCGCTGAGACCAAACTGATCATAGAAGGACACATCCACAGAATAGGAAGGAGGAATACAATGGTTCCGTTCTCATCGATTATCCCCAGCTTTCCTCCAGCAAAAAGGGGCCAGCCCGTCCTCAAACAATCCGATCCGTTCAAATTGGGTTTGATTCAGGCAATTTCCTGTGTGTCATAAAGCTGGAAATAATCTCCGATAGGGAGGCCTACACCCGGAGTGCCAAAGCTACAAATTACCAAATCCTTTGAAACCACAGAAGCGGTTACCAGTCCATCGGAGCCGCTACTACGTTCCCTTCCGTATCCACGATTTGCGTATTTTCCCGTATTCAGCCCTGTTTCTACTGCCTTGAGGCCATCTACATATCCCCGTCGGTATGGCTGGGAGATAAGGAATTGAAAACATTCTGCTCATGATCCGGATCAGAACAATCGCCTATTTCCTCACCGTTTGTATCCACGTAAACCCAGCTTCCGTCGTATTTTTCAGCCAGCGCATAGCCGTCTGTATTAAAATAGTACACATATTGATACGTTTGCTCACAAATCAGGCGGCCTGTTTTGTCCATCCAAGTGTAAACAGTGCCATGCTTGGGACTTTCATAGGTGCCAGGAGCGAGATAAACCATCGCGTAACCGTTCACAGAATAGGTAGGCCAAAATTATCTCCTGACCATTCATACCCTGTGATCGCGGTATACTGCATGATGATGGTGCGGCCGTTGTATGTACCCGAAACGGGATCGGGGAGCGCAAGGGGGCCGCCGTCGTCGTGGCTGCCATTGTCGTGGCGGCCGTCGCGGTGGAAGCGGTGGATTCCGTCCCCCACCGGACAGGGACTCGCTGAAGCAGCCGGTAAGGGTCAGCGCGCGGCCGCTAAGGCCACCACTGTGCAGACTGTCGGAATGCGCCTCATAGGGGCAGGACTCCTTTCCTTTGTTCCCTTACCGATAACGGATTTCACCGGATTTTTCGATCATAACTTATCAAGGAGGGGTCGATTCATTATAAACCATAATCTCTCATTTAGCAATAAATGTAACATTTTTATCGGATATTTACCGCACTGTTTTAGTATAGACAGTAAGTATACAATCCATGCGCCGGCTCTGGGGCAGCCGCACACAAAATGATAGGTTACTTATTGTCATTCTATATAAACAAAGGAGGATTTTTTTATAAAAAGGGAACAAGCACTGGTACTGGAGCTTTGCCATTTTCTGGACCCCCGCAAAGACCGGATCGAGGAGCTGCTGTCGGGTGCTTATGATGCCGCCATGGTTCTAGGTCAGCTGCTGTATCACCGAATGGGGCGGCCGCCTGGTATGTGCTGAAGAAATGCGGCCTAATGGACCGGGTGAACCGGGAATTCCGCCACACGCTGCGTATGGCCTATGACAGCGGCCGTCAAAGCGCCCGCCGATTCCGCGGGATGCTTGCTGAGACGGCGGACATATTAAACGGCGCAGATTTTCCCTATGCCGTCCTGAAAGGGCGCGTCTGGTCTACGACTATCTGACGGTCTGCGCACCTCCCATGACCTGGATATTCTGGTCGGACAGCAGGATATCGAAAATCTATCCAACCGGCTGAAGGCCGCCGGATACCGGCAGGGCTTTATCCGTGGGAGCCTTTGTACCTGCCACCCGGAAGGAAATCCTGACTTCCGTCTCACCCGCGGGGGAAACCGTGCCTTTTATAAAGAGCGTGGAGAGGAATCGGAAAATTTTCAGGAAATCGACGTCAATTTTTCCTGGATTTCCAGGCGAAACAGTCCTCCCCATCGGTAAAACTGCTGTTAGAAGAAATCCGGCCAATGGAGGCAGGGGACGGACGATCTCTGATGACCCTTTCGGGCATCGATTCTTATCCATTTATGCGCCCATCTCTATAAAGAAGCGACTGTCTACCCATGGGTAAAAATGGGTCGTGATCTGTCTCTATACAAATTCAGCGACCTGTATCTGCTTCTGACAAAGGAAGGGACGAACTCTTTATGGAAAAGCTGATCCGGCGGATCCGCGCCTGCTCAGCAGAGAAGGAATGCTATTTCGCATTGCTCCTGACTTCAGAGCTGTTTGATATGGACAATCCCTGCCTTTCCTCCCTGCTGGAGACGATCCGCCCCCGCCGATACCGGCTATATGCGGGAAGTTTGGGATCCGGCGGAAAGACGTACCTATCACTACGACATAGCCTTTATCGACTGGTTGTTTGCGGCGACCGTTGTGCGCGGCTCAATAAGCGGGAAAAAGGGTCCTTCCTTTACTGGCCCGGCGGCCGCCGGCACAAATTTTTCATCCGGGTACAAAAATTTTTACTGCCTTTACAAACGGCCGTGAAACTTCTCTTTATATAGAAAGAGGCCGTTTCTCTTCCTCTCCTTTATCCTGTAAACCAAAAAACAGACGCCGCCTCCTATAGGAGGCGGCGTCTGTTGGTTACTGGACAAGGAAAAATCGCCTAATGATCAGCGAATCACGGAATAGTTGGGGACTCTTGGTGATCTGGATGTCGTGGGGATGGCTTTCCTTCAGACCGGCGCCGGTGATGCGGACAAACCGGCCCTTTTCCTGCAGGGAGCGAATATCCGGCAGCCGCAGTAGCCCATGCCGGAACGCAGGCCGCCGATGAGCTGGAACACGGTATCGGACAGCGCTCCCTTTATACGGCACGCGGCCCTCCACGCCCTCGGGCACCAGCTTCTTGTTGTCCCCCTGGAAATAGCGGTCCTTGCTGCCGCAGGACATGGCGCCCAAGCTGCCCATGCCGCGGTACACCTTGAACTGACGGCCCTGATAAATCTCCGTCGCGCCGGGGGATTCCTCGCAGCCGGCGAAGAAGGAGCCGATCATGATCACATCCCCCGGCGGCGATGGCCTTGACCAAATCGCCGGAATACTTGACGCCGCCGTCCGCAATCACCGGGATGCCGTAGCGGGCCGCCGCGCAGGCCGCGTCGTAAACCGCCGTGATCTGCGGCACGCCGATGCCCGCCACCACGCGGGTGGTACAGATGGAGCCGGGGCCGATGCCCACCTTTGATGGCGTCGGCGCCCGCCGCGATCATGGCCTCCGCGGCCTCCGCGGTGGCGATATTGCCCGCGATGAGGGACAGGCCCGGATACGCCGCTTTCACACGGGATACGGCGTTGAGGATGTTGCGGCTGTGCCCGTGGGCGGAATCCAGCACTAAAGCGTCCACCTGCGCCTCCACCAGGGCGGCGGCGCGGTCCAGCACGTCGGAGGTGGCGCCGATGGCGGCGGCGCACAGCAAACGGCCGTTCTTATCCCGTGCGGAATGCGGGTATTTGACCGCTTTTTCAATATCTTTAATGGTGATCAAGCCTTTGAGACAGCCGTTTTCGTCTACAATGGGCAGCTTTTTCGATCCGGTGGCGGCGCAGGATTTCCTGTGCCTGCTCCAAGGTGGTGCCCACCGGAGCAGTCACCAAATTTTCATGGGTCATGACCTCTTCGATCCGCTGGGAGAAATCGGTGAGGAAGCGCATGTCGCGGTTGGTGATGATACCCACCAGCTTGCCGTCCCGGCAGACAGGAACGCCGGATATTTTGTATTTGGCCATCAGCTGATTGGCGTCGGTCACGTGATGATCGGGGGACAAAAAGAAGGGATTGACGATCACGCCATTTTCCGAGCGCTTCACACGGTCCACATGGTCGGCCTGTTCCGTAATGGACATATTCTTATGAATGACGCCGATACCGCCTTCCCGGGCGATGGCGATAGCCATGCGGGATTCCGTAACGGTATCCATAGCGGAGGTCATCAGCGGAACGTTGAGGGTGATGTACTTGGTCAGCTTGGTGGAGACGTCCACCTCCTTGGGCAGAACATCGGATTCCGCCGGGATCAGCAGTACATCGTCAAACGTCAATCCCTCCTTGAGGAACTTTTTTCGCCCGCGTTGACATTTACCATATTCCTTCCTCCTTTATACTTCTGCGACCGGGATCCCCTGGACGCCTTGCGGCATATCCCGGGGCGGCCCCTTTCTGTGCCGGACCCATATCCGTCGTATATAGTTATTTTTTATTGTAACATACTCTCCCGGAGGTCCGCAAGACCCCTTCCCTTTTTTTTCAGCGCTGTTCGCTGGCGGCGTATTCCTCTGCGATACGGGTGAATTCCGCCAATACCCAGAGGGTGGTCTCATCCACCATCTCCCCAGTCGGTGGCCTCTATGGTGTAGTCCTCCAGTTGGTCGTGGATCTGCTTCGCCCCTTCCAGCAAAGTGACCGCCTCGCCGATGAGCTCCCGGGCCGCCCGGCGGTTGAAGGAAAGCCGCTGCCGCTTCTGCCGCAGGGCGTCCATGTCGGTAAACCGCGCGGCGTGGATACGGCGGTAGACGGGAAAATCCGCCTTATGCCACGAATTGGAGGTGGTAAAGCCCACCCCCAGCGAGGGGATGAGCAGATGCTCCGGGTAATCGGAGGGAGAAAGAGGACAGGCGCAGGTGAAAATCTCCAGCCCCGCATCCAGCGCCCGCTGGCGCAGCTCGGCCAGCAGCAGGCGGGAAGACGCGCCGTATTCGTCCTCCAAGGAGTAGATCCGCGGGCAGAGCGCCTGCAGGGTTTCCTGGAAGATCACCGTTCCCTGGGGGGGTGACGGCGCTGAGGAAGCGCTTCCATTCCTGCCGTCGCCGGAGGAGGCGGCGCCGAATTCCCGGGCGGCGATCCGGGCTGCGTTGCGGGAAATTTTGGCCGCGTCGGTATACTCCAGCGCCGTGCGGGCGTTGTCATTGAGCAGCGAGGAGGCGGCGCCCAGGAAGCGCCTGCAGCGGGCGTGCAGCGCGGAGCAGGCGTCCGAGGCTTCCCGGATCCCTTCCCTGCGCTCGTATAGAAAGGCGCTGTCGGAACAGGCGGAGAGGTTGACGATCTGCTCCACCGCGCCCCAATAATGGGGTTCGATAATATGGGGTGAGGTGGCGTCAAACAGACAGAGCTTGAGCTGACGGAACACCACTCCGTCCAGGGAAGCGGGGTCGGAAGAACAGAGGATGGCTTCCGCGTCGTATCCCAGCCGTACCATGTGCTGCATCACGGTTTTGATCAGCGTGGATTTTCCGCTGCCCGGCCCGCTTTTGATCAGATACGCCCGCCAGCCGTCCCGGCAGTCGTACAGATCATCCAAATATCCCACAAACCCCCTGCCGGCGTGTTGGCGCCTATAAAAAAAACGTACCGGCATATCCATTTCATTCATGACTGATTCCTCCTGTCAATCCGTTTCCGTTATCAGGGTATTCATTAACGGCGGCAGGGGTGCAAAACAGACAGGCCTTTTCCAAAAACCACGGGGAAAGCCCGCCCGATTCGCGTAAAAGGAGGAAAAGCCGGATGAGAGGAGGGGGTCCCTCCCTTTCCGCAGTATACTAAAAGATTATAGCTATCCTATATATACTATAAGGAATATCTAGGGCTGCAAAAACAGCGGGCGTTTCGCCCGCTGTTTCCCAGGAGCATCCCCCTTAAATCTTCTGGCCGCTGCGCTTCTTTTCCAGCAGCTGACGGATCTTCTCATGGGGATCGATGATCTGGCTCACCGACACGTCGTGATTGATGGCGGCGATAAAATAGGCGATGTATTTGGACACATCCACCTCGTGGAACCACTCGCGGCTCAGCAGCTCGGGCGTGCGGTAGGTGAGATTGGTGCCCAGCACGCCCGAGATCACGCCCTCCTCGTAGGCCTTGTCAAAGGTGGCCAGACCATTGGTAAAGATGGCGTAGGTGGCATAGGCGAAAATGCGGCCCGCCTTGCGCTTTTTCAGCTCGTAGGCGATGTCCAGCATGGATTCGCCGGAGGAGATGATGTCGTCGGCGATGAACACGTCCTTGCCCTCCACGGAGCTACCCAGGTACTCGTGGGCCACGATGGGGTTGCGCCCGTTGACAACCGTGGAGTAATCCCGGCGCTTGTAGAACATACCCAGGTCCACGCCCATGATGGAGGCGTAGAACATATTGCGGTGCATAGCACCTTCGTCGGGGCTGACGATCATCAGGTGGTCCCGGTCGGGCTGCAGATCGGGGAAGCTGCGGAACAGCGCCTTCAGCGTCTGATAGGAGGGGATGACGTTGTCAAAGCCCATGATCGGCACCGCGTTCTGCACCCGGGCGTCGTGGGCGTCGAAGGTGATGATGTTGGATACGCCCAGCTGACGCAGCTCCTGCAGGGCAAAGGCACAGTCCAGGGATTCCCGGTAGCTTCTGCGGTGCTGGCTGCCTCCGTAGAGCAGGGGCATAATCACGTTGATTCGGTGGGCCTTACCGCTGGCCGCCTGGATGATGCGCTTGAGATCCTGATAATGGTCGTCAGGAGACATGGCGTTTTCTTTTCCCAAACAGCTTGTACGTGCAGCTGTAGTTGCCCACGTCTACCAGGATGAACAGGTCGTCGCCGCGGATGCTGGACCGGATGACGCCCTTGCCGTCACCGGAGGAGAAACGGGGGCACTCCGACTCCACCAGGAAGCTGTCCTCCGGCCGGCCGCTCTTCTGCGCCCAGGACACCAGGTGGCGGTTGATTTTTTCACCCAGCTCCTGTGTGCCGTTGAGGGTCAGGATACACAGGTTGGCCACCCGATCCTGCTGATTGAATACGGTTTCTCCAGTCATTCTTTCCTCCATGTTCTACGTTCCCTTCTTTTGCGATTCTCTCTATCTCCAAACGGAGCTGCACTGCGGCCCCGTCTAAAACGGGATGGCGCCGTACCGGGCGGCTATTTTTTCCAGCAGGAGCGCGTCCTCCTCGCTCATGGTATCCACCAGCAGCCGCCCCGGATAGCGCCGCAGAGTTTCCTCCAGCAGGGCGGCGGAGTCCGTATGAACGGCGATGGGCAGGCGGCACATGGGCGCCGCGGCTATGAGAATGTCGACATCCTCCCGGCAGGCAACGCGCACCAGGGCCACGTTGGCCTCCTCCTCCGCTCCGATGAGGTCGTCGGCCAGCCCGGTGTCGCAGGTCAGCGGTTCGGTGGGCTCCAGATCGTCGGAGAGGAAAAACGCCTCCCGCTCCCCCGGCGGCGGCCTCGGTATCGATTTCCGGGGCGGCCACGATAGGATGGCGGGTCAGCAAGCCCCGCAGCAGGGTCAGATGCTCCGGGCCCCGCTCCGCAGCAGCCCCCCAGCAGGGAGACGCCGGCTGTCCAGCAGCTTTTCCGCCTCCTCGGCAAACCGGTCCGGGGACAGGGAAACCATATGACCGTCCCCCGACGGATAAGAAGCAGAGGGCTTGGCCAGCAGCGGCACCGCCGCATAGGGAAGGGCGTCCCCGATCCACTCCGCCATCCCTCCGGCCCGGAGGAGCAGTTGAGCCCCACCGCCGCGGCCCCCAGGGATTGCAGAGTGATGACGGCGGGGAGCAGCCGCGCGCCGGTCCGGGTTCCCCCTCCCGGTCCACCGTCAGGGACAGCGCCACCGGCAGCCCTGTCTCCCGGGCGGCCAGCAGGGCGGCCCGGGCCTCCGACAGGCCGGTGAGGGTTTCGCAGACCAGCAGATCCGCGCCACCCTCCTTCAAGGCGGCGGCCTGTGTGGCGTAGGAATCCACCAGCCGGTCAAAGGCGATCCCCTCGCCCTCCCGATTCTCCGCGTCGATGGGCAGGCCCACCCCCGCCAGATCTCCGGCGACCAGCAGTTTCCGGGCCGCCGGCCTCCCTTTCCGCCGCCTCGCGGGTTAGGCATAACAAACGCCGGTTGGCGTCGCACAGCTCCTGAGAGACATCGCCGGGCAGGACAAGGGCGCCAAACCGAAGGTGGGGGCGTACAGGACGTCGCAGCCGGCCGCCGCATACCGGCGGACTAGATCGGCCGCCGGTCCGGTGCTCCAAGGCCCATCGGGCCGGAAGCTCCCCGGCGGGCATGCCCGCCTTTGGTATTCCATGTGGCGGCGGCGCCGTCCAGAAGTAACGGAGGCTGTAACCGAGTCTCCATCGCTCAACCATCATCCCTCATACTCATGACAGACAAAACAGGGCGAATCTTGTCGAAGCTTCGGGCACAGGAACGCCGGAAGCCTCCGAACCTGAACCGGCGCCGGAATCACATGGATTCCGGCGCGTCGATCTTCAGCAGGGTCAAGGCGTTTTTCAAGGTATACCGCACCGCCGCACACAGGGACAGGCGCGCCTGAAGCAGGCTCTCCTCTTCCCCTTCACCCGGCAGGCGTTGTAGAACTTGTGGAACAGGGCGGCCAGATCCAGACAATACCGCGTCATGCGGGCGGGATCGTAATCTCTGGCGGCGGCGACGATCTCCCCGGGATACGCCGCCAGATGGCGGATGAGCTCCTTCTCCTCCGGCGCGGCCAGGAGCGCCAGCTCTTCCCCGGTGCAGTCCCGCGGGATAAGGCCCTCGGCCTCCAGGTTCCGGAACAGGAGCAGATACGGGCATGGGCATACTGAACATAATATACCGGATTGGAAGCGGATTGCTCCACCGCCAGATCCAGATCAAAATCCATCCGGCTGTTGGCCTCCCTCAGATTGAAGAAGAACCGGGCGGCGTCCACGGGCACCTCGTCCAGCAGATCAGCCAGCTGGATGGCCTTGCCCGACCTCTTGGACATGCGCACCACCTCGCCGTCGCGCATCAGGCGCACCAGCTGGATCAGCACCACCTGGAGCCGGGAGCCGTCCAGGCCCACGGCGTCCATAGCGGCCTTCATACGGGCCACATGGCCGTGGTGGTCGGCGCCCCAAACGTCGATGCAGCGGTCAAAGCCGCGGCGGAATTTGTTGCGGTGGTATGCGATGTCTGCGGCAAAATAGGTGGGGTGCCGTTGGCGCGGATGAGAACCTCGTCCTTCTCTCCGCCGTTCTCCGACGCCTTGTACCACAGGGCCCCGTCCTTTTCGTAGGTCAGGCCCTTTTCGGTCAGCAGGTCCAGCACCTCCCGCACCTCGCCGTTTTCATGGAGGGAGGATTCCCGGAACCACTGATCATATTCGATGCGGTATTTGAGCAGGTCGGATTTCATTTTTTCGATGTTCAGCGGCAGGGGCATAGGCGACGAGGGCCTTGCGTCGTTCAGCGGAGGGGCGATCCACCAGGGCGTCGCCGTGTTCGTCGGCGTAATGCCGGGCGTGCTCCCGGATGTCGTCGCCGTGATAGGCGTCCTCCGGCATCTCCGGCGCGCCATCGCCCAGAAACAGCTGCAAATAGCGGATTTCCAGGGACAGGCCGAACTTCTCGATCTGGTTTCCCGCGTCGTTGATATAAAATTCCCGCCACACCTCGTAGCCCGCCGCATCCAGCACGGAGGCCAGGCAGTCGCCCAGCGCGCCGCCCCGGGCGTTGCCCATGTGCATAGGACCTGTGGGGTTGGCGGATACGAACTCCACCATAACCTTTTTTCCCGCGCCGTAATCGGAACGGCCGTATTGCTCCTTTTGCTCCAGCACCTGGGCCACCGCCGCTGCGTAAAACGCCGGAGACAGGAAAAAGTTCAGAAAGCCGGGGCCGGCGGTTTCCGCCCGCTCCAGATATGTGCCCTCCCGCGACAGGTGGGACAGGAGAATCTCCGCGATCCGGCGGGGAGCCAGACGGAAGGCGCGGGCGGAGAGCATGGCGATATTGCTCGCCAGATCGCCGTGGGCCCGGTCGCCGGGAATTTCCACCGCCACCGGCGGCAGCTCAGCCTCGGGCAGCTCTCCCGCCGCCATGGCCTCCCGCGCCGCCGCCCATACAGCGTTTTTCAGTTGCTGTTCCGCCATGGATACTACAGTTGACATAAGGGGGTTCCGCCTTTCTGTTATCCCAGGGCCGCGCCGCGCTCCATCCTCGCACGGCGTTTCCCCGCGGCATCATATGCCTCTTTTTGATTCATTCCTTGATTTTTTACCGCCGCTGCACCTGTAAGAGCAGCTCCTGCTGCGCGGCGGTGCCGCCCCTCCCATTCCAAAAAAGAATACCGCAGGCGCAGATGGCCGCGGCTTCCTCCAGCCGGTTTTCCACCCAATGAGTATGTACGCCCAGAGGGAGGACCCCATAGCCGGTATCGTACCGGCACACATGGCGGCGTCCCTCCTCCAGCAGCAGGCGGGAGTTCAGGGCGCCGGTCCGGCGGATATCCACGCTGTCCGCTGACGCCCGGATGCAGGTGGCCGCCCCGGCCATGCCGCTCTCGGCGCTTTCCCCTATAGGTCAGCAGCCAAGCGTCCTTGTCCCGCTCCATCTGTCCCTGGGTATGCAAACGGGTGGTTTCGGTTTCGTCCGCCAGAGTCTGGACGCTGGTGATCGTGATCCATACCTTCATGGTGAGGGGACAGTCCTTTCTGATAAACCCGCCGGTCAACAGCCGCCGGTAAAGAGCCTCCAGCTCGATCGTCTCCAGCTCGCCGCCGATCGTCCGGCCCAGAAAGCGTTCCGCGACCTGAGTGAAGCCCTCCGGACGGTCACTGACAAAAACCGGCAGCGGCTCTCCCGGCTCTCCGGCGAAAGCAGATTTTCCTGTTTCAGCCGCCGGGCGCACTCCGCAGCGGCTTCCCGCCCGGAATCGATAAGCGTTACCCCTTCCCCCATATAATCGGAGAGTATATCCGCCAACAGGGGAAAGTGGGTACAGCCTAAAATCAGCGTATCCACCCCCCTGCCTCCTTCAACGGAGCCAGGTAGCGGGCAGCCGTCAGGCGGGTGACAGGATCCTCCCGATCCACCCAGCCGTTCTCCACCAGGGGAATGAACAGCGGGCAGGCCACGGGGACCACCTGAAGAGAAGGAGCCAATACCGCGATACACCGAAGAAAGGCCCCCGACTGAATGGTGGTGGCAGTGCCCAGTACGCCGATTTTCCCATTCCGGGTAGCCCGGACGGCGGCAGCGGCGGCAGGCTCCACCACGCCGAAAGCAGGGAGCGGCTGTTCCTCCAATACCGGCAGAGCGACGGAGCTGACCGTGCCGCAGGCGGCGATGATCAGCTTAACGCCGTGCTTGCGCAGGAACGCGCAGTCCTGGCGGGCGTAGCGCTGGATGATTTGGGGGCTGCGGCTGCCGTAAGGTACCCGACCCGTGTCGCCAAAATATACGATATCCCTCATGGGGAAGCTGGAGAAGAAGCTGACGTACCGCTGTCAGTCCACCCAGCCCGGAATCAAACACGCCGATGGGACGGCTGTCCATAAAACAGACCACGCTCCTGTCCGCGCCGCGGCAAACTAAAAAAGGGAAGCGAAACGGCTTTCCCCGGGAAGGTTCCTTGTATTGTTATGCTGCCGGATGGGCAAACATGCGGTTTTGGAGAAAAAAGCCAAGGGGACATCCAGTCCCTGAGGCTAACCGCATAAATTGTGAAATATATAATAGAGGCCTGAGGTTTATTTACCATAGGACATCCCACATGGTTTGTATCTGTAACATAAAGGCCCTGGCCCCGATAATCACAAGTGAAAGGGAACCAGACCGCAGGGACGGCTCCAGACCCAGCGTCCCAAGGTCTGAAAATGTCAGATAACTCTATGTTATGTAGCCCTGGGGGTGCCCTCTACCTGCAACATAAAGGTCCTGGGTCCAGTATACCATACATTTTCCATTCGCGCAACGGAGAAAAGAGCCCGTTTTGGGGCGCAAAAATCAGCGGGATTCCCCAGAAAATCCGGGAAATCCCGCGTAATGCGACTTCGGCGGTTTTCCGCCGGGTAGTCATGCTGAAATCTCCACCCACGTACCCACGGAGGGTGCGACCCCGCATGTGTTTTCACCTCTGTTGTGAAACGTGAAAAGTGTTGTTTTTTCTCGATCAGTGTAGTATACTCTCTTTGAGGAGGGACCCACTGTGGATAATCGTTGCCCTAAATGCGGTAACCTTTTGGATGCCGATGGATATTGCGGTACGTGCGACGGATATGTACGAACTGAAGAGCCCCCGAATAAATTTCGGTTTGGTGATCTCAGCACAGGAAAACAAGCTGAAGTAATTATTGGCGCGATTATATTTATCGCTTCTGCTGTATACCTCATTTCCGGTCTGGTATCTTCGGTTTCAGATTTGATGTTAAACAACTATTCTTCGGAAGTTCTTGCGGAATTTTCAGGGGCAATTCTAGGCCGTACTGCGTGGTGCCTCCCGTTAATGGTGCTATCAACCGCTTTATTGCGGAGCCTTCTTTTTTAAAAAGAGGTGGAAAGCCAATAAAAACATAAACTTCTTTGTCATAAAGCGTTCTGACGGAGGATGGACATGCCCGTATTGCCATATGGAGAACATTGGTAGTAACCGTTGTGAACAATGCGGATTCCCTCCTATATTTGCAACCGATGGAGAGGCACACCCCGGGTAAAAACTAAGATTGCTCAAGATGATAAGGTTTCTACTTTAGGCATATCCCCGAGCAATGATCAAAATCAGCAAGAAAAATACAATGTTTCTCATTATGTCGAGCCAAAATCTTTTACAGAACCAGATGTACTAACCGCAGAAGAAGAAAAAAAAGTGATTGAATATGTTAACTTTCTTCTTACCCAACGCGATAAGAAATAAGATTTTTTCTTCCCCTGCTTCGGCAGGGGATTTTTATGCCCTTCTATTCAGGCACTGCGCTCCTGCCGCCTTGAGGGCCTATTCAATCCATTGGCGCGACACTCCAAACATTTCCCCGGTCTCCCATTTCAATCCACGCACCCGTGAAGGGTGCGACTTCCGGCTCCGGCTTCTTTTCCGGCGGCTCCGTATTTCAATCTACGCACCCGCGTAGGGTGCGACCAAATGGACACAGAAAGGCCGATTGTATTTGTATATTTCAATCCACGCACCCGCGTGGGGTGCGACACTAGGGGCCCCTTGAAAGGCTGGATCAGCCAGCTCATTTCAATCCACGCACCCGCGTAGGGTGCGACGAGGTGAGGGTGTTCCGCTTTCCCTGACGCCGGTGATTTCAATCCACGCACCCGCGTGGGGTGCGACGGGGCATTGAGATAAAAAGGAGAGATGTCAAATGATTTTCAATCCACGCACCCGCGTGGGGTGCGACGATTGACACATTCCTGGCTTTTCTCCGGGTGACAATTTCAATCCACGCACCCGCGTGGGGTGCGACTCTCACAGGAGGCGGCCACGGCCGGCCAGGCTGAAGATTTCAATCCACGCACCCGCGTGGGGTGCGACAAAATACCCTTAAGCAAGCACACACAATCAAAGCCATTTCAATCCACGCACCCAAGTGGGGTGCGACAGCAAAATTCCACAAAAAGAGGTGCGATACGGAAATTTTACACTTATAGTATACACAGGATACAAGTTTTTTCAAGATAAAAATTCCGGTCAGAGTATGGTTTCCCCCGTTCAAAAAAGGTACGAACCTACCGGAGAAGGAATGAGAACTAACGGTTCGCACCGCAAAATATCGCCGCACAAAAGTTGGATTATCACACCGCCGGATGAGGGCCCCTGGCGAAATTCCGCAGGAATTCCAAGGCTTTCCATCCGTCTGTTTCCCACCTCTCCTCTTCCGGTTTCCAAAAGCCCTTTTCAAGATAGACTGCCTGTTGCCGGAAAACCCCTGTATGATTCCCATCTGGTTTTTCCATATAGCCGTCAGCGTCCCGTTCATATGAGCCCATCCCTTCTCTTTTACACGTTCGTTATTTATTGTAATATTCCATAAAAATAAAATTTACTAGTATATTTTATGGATTGTTTGTTGATTTTTATTCACCTCCTTGATAGAATAAACGCAAGGATTGTGTGGTTTCTACTCATAATAGAAAGGAAATGCAATTCATGAAAAATTCCGTAAACTGCTGGGAATCCTGACCTCTCTCGTTTTGACCGTGACGCCCCTCATTGCCGGCGCTTTTCCGCGGCGGCGTATGGAACAAGCCTATCTCCAAAGCGGGGAAAATTTACCGGATCAAATACAAGGATACCGGTAAATATTTAACCGTATGCAACGGACTCGACGCGGATGACGTCAACGTCATTCAAAAGGATCTGGACGGAACCTTATCGCAGCAGTTCCGCGTGGTGTACGACAGCGCCAGCGACGCTTACCGCATCTACGCCATGTGCAGCTCCAACGGTAACGGCCGGTTTTGCAGGTCTTTGCCCCCTTGGGGTGGAAGCTCGGCTGCAATGTGGTATTGAAGAGCCAAAGCGACACCGATTTGCAGCTTTGGAAAGTTTCTTTTTTATTATGAAGTCCGGGCGGATATCTGCTATATCTTCACCAAAAACAGCAGCAAAATATTGACCGCTACAGCGGGGACGGAAGCCAATACGGAACCGCTCCGGAGTCGGCCGGCAATGCGTGGATTAAAGACTTAGCCAACGATAGTCAGAGCTCCTGGTGCTTTGAAATCGTCAATCCTTCCGCGGACCCGGAACCGGGGAACTATTATATCCGAAATAAATCCACCAACGATTATCTGTACGTCGACAGCAACTCCGTTAATCTGGGCGCTGTCGCCAGCAAGGAAAAATGGCAGGTGCTCTATATGGGGAACGGCGTCTATAATCTGCGCCCGAATTCGCAGCCCTCATCGGTAGTGGGCAGCAATATCGGAGCAAACGGCGAATTGACATTGAGCGGTTCCGCCCTTCCCCTTTCTTATCATCCCCGATGGTGAGGGAGCTATCGCATCGTGACCGTAAGCAGTTCCATCCATATTCTCACTGCCAGCGGGGGAAACGCCACACGCGCCACCTACCAGGCTTTGGATACACAGCGGTGGATTTTTGAAGCCGCTTAGATAATTTTAAAAAAGGAACTGTGGGCTTTTTCGCTCACAGTTCCTTTTTTCGCGTCCAAAACGAGAAGGCTCTTTGATTTCTAAGAAAATCGGGACAAGCGCCGCGGTGCTTGGCGGCAAGGATTTTTCTGTTGCGCGTATGGATAACGGCCCTGCATATCGACCGGCTTTTTGTGCGCTGTAGTATGCTTCCCCGTGTTTCAACAATATCCATAAACCACGCTTTGCTGCGCTAACCGCAAAGTTGCTCGCTTGCAAGCGAGCAACTTTTGCGGAGAAGGGGTACAGATCCGGACGCCCGCTGTGCGGGATACAGCGAGCAGCGAAGGCGCAGGCGGCGTTCCGCCCTCTTGCGGTGCCCAAAACCGGTCGCTCGCTCCTTTCGTCGCTGCCGGTTTTTGACCGCTGCGCCAACCCCTGCTCGCTGAATCCGCCGCCGGCGGCGCTCGCAGGCGTTGCCTTTTTTCGGAAAAAAGAGACGCAGCGAAATGAGCGCGCCGGTGACTTTTGTAAAAAGTCGCCGCAAGCGATATGCAGCTTGCGGCGACGTGGTTGCGGAAGAAGGATTCGAACCCTCACAAACAGAGTCAGAGTCTGTCGTGCTACCTTTACACAATTCCGCAATACAGAAACAGCGTAGTTAATTATACCGGACAAGCGCGATTTGTCAAGAGGCAATGGGGATAAACCGGGAAATTTTTCTCTCCTCTGGAATTTAGGTGGGGAAAACGAGGAACCGCGCGGGGACGATAGCCCCGCGCGGCAAAAACCCAAAAGAAAGGTTATTTCTTCAGGCTGTTCTCGTAAGACTCCACCATCTTTTTGACCATCTGGCCACCGATCGAACCGGCCTGCTTGGAGGTCAGGTCGCCGTTGTAGCCCTGCTTCAGGGTCACGCCGACTTCGTTGGCAGCTTCCATCTTGAAACGATCGAGGCCCTCACGAGCTTCCGGCACTACGCTTTTGTTGCTAGACATAAAAAATACACTCCTTCATTTTTTGGCGGCGGTTCGCCGCGTTGTATTGAGCTTGCGTTTGCATTCATTAGGATGCTTTTCCTTCGGCCATTTATAACAGTTAATTTGTGACAATGCTGTACTTTTTGCCAGTCGAGGCGGCAGAGGCAAAGGGGTTCATCCAAAATGAAAAGGATTTCCATTCCGGGGAATGGATTTTCCGCGGTAAATGAAGTACAATGGATACATATGGATTTTGTTTTATAAATAGGAAAGGATAAAGCGCATGACCAAAAGGAAAACCTGACCCTGGACAATGGGGCCCTGCATCCTGCTGCTTCCCGATAGAGAAGCGCGGTCGGTTTCCGCCAGCCTGTGGGTTACGGCGGGATCGGTGTGGGAACAGCCGGAAGAGCAGGGCGTTTCCCATTTTATCGAGCACATGGTGTTCAAGGGGACGGCACGCCGCAGCGCCCGGGATATTTCCGAGGAAATGGACCGTCTGGGCGGCGGCATCAACGCCTATACCGCCCGGGAATGCACCCGGTATTATGCCCAAACCTTAAAGGAAAACGCCGGGGCGGTGCTGGACTTGTTGTGCGACATCGTCCTGCATCCCCGTTTGGATGAGGCCGACATGGAGCTGGAACGTCGCGTCATCCTGGAGGAGATGGCCATGTACGAGGACAATGGGGAGGAAGTGGCTCATGAGGCGCTGTGCGCCTCCCTGTGGCCGGATTCCCCGCTGGGCCGGGCCATCTGCGGTACCGTGGAAACCGTATCCGCGCTCACCGTCGGAGATCTGCGCCGATACCGGGACCGGCATTACGCGCCGGGCCGTCTATTGGCGGTGGTAGCGGGCGGCTTTGACCGGGAGGAGGTTCTGGAGCGGCTGCATCGGGAGCTGGGCGTCCTGCTTCGGCAAAGGAAACGCCTCCTCCGGCTCCGCCGCCTGTTTACCGGCCCGGTCTCATCCTGCGCAAGCGGGATTTTGAACAGACGGCGGTGGAGCTGGCCGTCCCCGGCCTGCCGCGGGGAGACGATCAGCGGTTTGCGATGATGCTGTTTAACTTCATCGTGGGCGGCGGGGCGTCTTCCCGGCTGTTCCAGCGGGTGCGGGAGGAGCGGGGACTGGCTTATTCCGTATACTCCGCGTCGGAATCTTTTGGCGGAGCGGGCCTGTTTACCGTCTCCGCCCTCACCTCCCCGGAACGGCAGCTGGAGGTGCTCCGGGAGATCCGGGCCGTGCTGGACGGCTTTTCCTACGGAGTAGGCCGGGAGGAAGTGGACCGTGCCCGGGCGCAGGTCAAGGCTTCATATATTTTGGGGCTGGAAACAGTGGAAGCCCGCGCCGCCTATGAGGGACGGGCGCTCTGTTCCACGCCGGAGAAACCTCGCCGGATGAGGTGCTGGCGCGTTTGGACGCACTGAATCCCTCGGATATCGATGCCCTGGCCGCCCGGCTGCTGGCGCCGGAAAAAATGGGGTTGGCCGTGGCGGGCCCGGTGGAAGGCGCGGAAGTGTATGCCGGTATGTACGGCGGCGGAGCCCGTTCGACGGAAAACCGCTAGGCAGCTGGAAAATAGTATGGTATACTGGACCCAGGGTCTTTATGTTGCAGGTAGAGGGAGAATTCGAAAGAATTCTCCCACCCCAGGGCTACATAACATAGAGTCATCTGCTGTTCAGGCCCTGGGGCGCTGGGGCGGCGTCTACGGCGCCATGGGGCTTTCCTCTTTTTCACACCCCAGATAATCCGTCTATCGGACGGCCTTTTCAAGAATTTTTTGCTCTTCCGGGAGCAAAAGGAATAAAGGATGTGATGGCCGTGTCCGCGGTCAAGGATGTAAAACGCGTAGTGGTCAAGGTGGGAACCTCCACCTGACCTATGAAAACGGAAGGCTGAATCTGCGCCGGGTGGAGGCCCTCTGCCGGGTGCTGTCCGACCTGAAAAACTCCGGAAAGGAAATCGTACTGGTGACCTCCGGCGCCATTGGCGTGGGAGCGGGACATTTGGGCCTTAAGGAACGTCCGAGGGACATTGGCGGCAAACAGGCCGCTGCCGCTGTCGGCCAATGCGAGCTGATGTATTTGTATGACAAGTGCTTTGGCGAATATGGGCATATCACCGCTCAGGTACTGCTGACCCGGGACGTGGTGGAGGATCCGGACCGCAAGCGCAACGTGGTCAACACCCTGACCCGGCTGCTGGAATACGGCACCGTTCCCATCATCAACGAAAACGATACCGTCGCGGTGGATGAAATCGAATTCGGCGATAACGACACCCCTGTCCGCGATGGTGGCGGAGTTGATCGGGGCGGACGCTTTGGTACTGCTCACCGATATCGACGGACTGTACGACGCCGACCCCCATGTACATACCGACGCCCATCGGATTCCGGTGGTGCGCGTAATCGACGATTCCCTGCGCGCGCCCTGGCCGGCGGGGCGGGGTCTAAGCGGGGACCGGCGGCATGGTAACCAAGCTCAACGCCGCCCAAATCGCCATGAGGGCGGGGATCCCCGCCGTGATTATGAACGGCGCGCAGCCGTTCCGGCTATACGACCTGTTTGACGGCCGCCCCCGGGCCACGCTGTTCGATCCCGGGGCGGAAGACGAAGGAAAGGCGGAAGGAAAATGACGGCTTTGGAACAGATGGGACAGAAGGCCCGGCAGGCCGCCCGGGAGCTGGGCGCCGCCTCCGGGGCGGACAAGAATCGGGCGCTGGAAGCCATGGCCGCTTCGCTGGAGAGCTGCACGGCGGCGATCCTGGAAGCGAATGCCCGGGATGTCGCCCGCGCCCGGGAGACGGGGATGACCGATTCCCTGACCGACCGGCTGCGTCTGACGGCGGAACGCCTGGCGGGGATGGCGGCGGGGATCCGCAGCATCCGCGCCCTGACGGACCCGGTGGGAGAAGAGGTGGAGGGCCGCCGGCTGGGAGAACGGCCTGGACATCCGCAAGGTACGGGTCCCCATGGGCGTCATCGGCATCATATATGAGGCGCGTCCCAATGTCACCTCCGACGCGGCGGCTCTGTGCATCAAGGCAGGCAGCGCCGTCATTCTGCGGGGAGGCAAAGGAAGCCATTGAGTCCAACCGGGCGGTGGCCCAGGCCCTGCGGTCCGGTCTGGAGGCCGCAGGAAGCCATCCCGATATGGTACAGCTGGTAGAAGACACCTCCCGGGAGACGGCCTCCGCCATGATGCGGATGAATGACTATATCGATCTGCTGATTCCCCGCGGCGGCGCGGGCCTGATCCGCACGGTGGTGGAAAACGCCACGGTGCCGGTAATCCAGACCGGGGTGGGGAACTGCCATATTTATGTGGACGAGAGCGCCGACGCCGCCATGGCTGAGGCGATCACGGTCAACGCTAAGGCCTCCCGCCCCTCGGTATGCAACGCCGCGGAGACCCTGCTGATCCACAGCGGGGCGGCGCCCTCCCTGCTGCCCCGGTTGGCGGCGGCCCTGGGGAAGAAGGGGGTGCGGCTGCGCTGCTGCGGCCGTGCGGCGGCCCTGCTGCCCGGTATTTCGGTAGAACCGGCGGAGGAAGCGGATTGGGCCACGGAATATCTGGATTATATACTGGCGGTACGGGTGGTGGACAGCCTGGACGAGGCCATGGACCATATCGCGCGGTACTCCAGCGGCCACAGCGAATGTATCGTGACCCGGGATTACGATAACGCCCAGCGGTTTACCCGGGAAGTGGACGCGGCGGCGGTTTATGTGAACGCCTCCACCCGGTTCACAGACGGCGGCGAGTTCGGTCTGGGGGCGGAGATCGGCATTTCCACCCAGAAGATGCACGCCCGGGGTCCCATGGGCCTGCGGGAGCTGACTACGGTCAAATATATCGTCAACGGCAGCGGCCAGATCCGCTGACCAACGGGGGAGAAACGCCATGAGCGATTGGGAAAAGATCGAAAATCCTGTCCCGGCGGGAAGCCGGGGCAAGAGGCCGTACCGGCGGAAAAGTCCCCCGGGAACAGCCCTCTCCGGAAAAAGAAGCGGAAAAGAGCGCGGAGAGGGAGGACAGCGGCTGGACGGTAGTCTCCTCGCCGGTGGATCGGGAAAAGGATACGCCCTCCGCTGCGCCGGCGAAAAAGCCGCGCAAAAAGCGGAGCGATGCGGGGATCCCCCGCCGCAGCAAGCCGGTCCCCCGCTGGAAACGGACCTGGTGAAAAATCAGGCCCCGCTCCCGGAGGAAGCGGCTCCCTCCTTCCGGCAGGCATCCCGGTATGGGATGACCGGGGCGCCGCGGGCAGCGGCGGTATGCCGCGCCGCTGGGCTTTTTGGTGCTGGCGCTGGCCGTAGTGGGGGTGGTGGCCCTGGCGGTGTCGGGCGTACAGGCGATCCGCCGGTCGCAGGACGATACCGCCCTGCGGGAAGAAATCATGGAATTTCTGGAGCCCGTCACCTTGTATAATCCCACCGCGTTCACCGATATCAACGATAATCCCCAGGACGCCCTGCTGGAGGCGGCGGTGTGGAAAGTGACAGAGCAGGAGCGTATACGCCAGCTCAAGGAGAAGGACGAGGTGTGTGCCTATCCTCTGGACGATCTGGGACGTATGATCATCCCCCAGGATGAAATACGTCTGGCATACGACAGCTTATACGGCGGCAGCGCCATCATCCAGCACCACACCGTGGGGAGGCGGGGGGCCAGCGTGGCGCTGGAATACGATGGGGACAACCAGTGCTATCATGTGCCTTTCGGCGCTTTGGGGAAGCTCCTCCCTGTATGTGCCGATGCTGGACACCTTGACGCGCAAAGGGGATACCCTGACGGCGCGTATCGGCTATGTTCCGGCGGCCAACATCGCGGTGGATGAAAAGGGCAACGATATCCCGCCCACCATCGACATGGCCGCCAGCATCCAGCTATATACCCTCAAGGAGCGCGGCGCCACCTGGAAGCTGGTCTCCATCGCGGACGAAACCACCTAATTTGTCTCTTTACCGCCCGGAAGGGACGGTCAAAATAATGGGGAGAGAAGGGAAAAACATGAAGCATTCTTGGACGCGCCGTATCAGCTGCGGCTTTCTGACGGTATCGATGCTGACGGCTATGACGTTTTTCCGCATCAGCGGCAAGCTTGCAGGAGGTACGGGTGCCGGAGAGCAACATCCTCTTAGCGCCTACGCTGATAAGCCGGGGAATTCCGCCGAAGAGCTGGACAGCCTTGTGACCGATCACGCGCCCGCCGTGGCGGTCCTGAAGGTGGACAGCGAGGGAAACACCCCGCCGGGACGCTGTCCCAGGCGGTGGAAAAGCTGGGTACCACCGTGATCCCGGCCTTCCAGGTGGAAACCCAGGAGGAAGCGGACGCCCTCATCGCCTGGCTGGCGGATAACAGCATCAATGAGGGGTTTGTGATGTCCCCCTACAGCGAGCTGATCCAGGCGGTAAAACAAAAAAGGTCCGGCTGCGCGGCATACTGGACAGGACCCAACTCACCGCCGATTCTTTAGACGATGCGGCGTTGCTGGAAATCCGCCAGACCGTAAACAGCTGCAACAGCAAAATCGTGCTTCTGCCGGAATCCCTGGCGCTCAGGGATACCGTGACGGCGCTGCAGGAGTGGCTGCTCACCGTGTGGATCGACGCCGGGGAAGGGACGCCGGATATCGTATCCGGCGCCCGGATCCTCACCTCTGGCTGCAACGGGTGGTAACCTCCGCCCGGGCGGAATTTGAGGGCTGGATGACCAGCCTGTTCCCGGAAAACACCATGACCCGCCCCCCTTTGTGGTGGGCCACCGGGGAATCCCCGACCAGGCCCCGGAAAACACCATCGAATCCGCCAATCTGGCCGTGGAGAAGGGCGCGGATATCGTGGAGCTGGACATTTATGTGACCAAGGATGGAGAACTGGTGGTCATCCACGACGAAACCCTGAACCGTACCACCAACGGCACGGGAAAGGTGGCAACCCTGACCCTGGAGCAAATCCGCCAATATACAGCCAACCGATCATACCAGAATCCCAGCGACTATCCGGACGTGAAGGTCCCCACCTTCCGGGAGTATCTCGAGACGTTCAAGGGGACGGATACCCAGCTCTTTGTGGAGCTGAAAAGCGAGCAGACGAACCTGGTCCCCCTCTTTGTCGAGCAGGTGCAGGAGTACGGCATGGAGGGACAGATTTCCGTCATCAGCTTCTTCCCGTCGCAAATCAAACGGGTCAATGAGCAGATGCCGGGCATGAGCTGCGGTCTGCTGGCCTTTGGCCAGCTGGGTCAGGCGGAAAGCAATCCCGGCAGTACGCTGCTGAAAATCATGAATACCACCGAGCGGTACGGTACCACCTACAACCCCTCCTTCGACGGACTGAACCAGTCTTTGTGAAATATATGGCGGACCGGGGAATGACGGTTTGGCCCTGGACATATACCGATCAGAACACCTTTAACCAGTATTTCTTATATAATGTGGGGGCGCTGACCACCAATGACGCATCCTATGCCCAGTCCCTGCCCCGGCGGCTGGAGGCGCAGGTTTCCGAAGGGCTTACTTCGGGCGGCAGCGTGACCTGGTCGGTCAACACCGTCAATACGGCGGCGATACGCCGGATGTGACCGCCGACGCCAAGATCGTTGTTCTGAGCGGTGACGGCGAAATCGCGGTGGGCGAAGACGGAACACTGCAAGGCATTCAGCAGGGCGAGGTCACCTTTCTGGTTACCTATACCTATACGGGCACGGGTGATATGACCTACAGCCTGGCCACCCAGCCGATCACGGTAGAGGTGGCGGCGACGCCCGGCCTCCTTCCCGGCGTGGATAATGCCCTCCTCCTCGTGATCGTAATCGCGGCGGTGGTGCTGATCGCGGCGATCGTCGTCGCGGCGGTGATGATGACCCGGCGTAAAAAGGCATCCCGGGGATAACGGATTTCCTCCGTGCGGTTGACAGACGCTGTCGAAAAAGGTAGTATAGGAATATCAAACTGAATAGCTCCTTATCAAGAGTGGCGGAGGGACAGGCCCGATGAAGCCCGGCAACCTGTGGTGTTCCGCAAGGTGCCAATTCCCGCGGCTGAGGCCGGCAGATGAGGTTACACTCACATTCCCGGCCGACAGGCCGGGAATTTTCTTTCCCGCTTATACAAGGACAAAAAGCGAAAGGAGAAACAACGTGGCAAAACATTTCTTTACTTCGGAATCGGTAACGGAAGGACATCCCGACAAGGTATGCGATCAGATTTCCGACGCGGTGCTGGACGCGATTCTGACGAAGGATCCTCAGGCCCATGTAGCCTGCGAAACCATCGCCACCACCGGCCTGGTGCTGGTGATGGGGAAATCTCCACCAGCTGTTATGTGGAAATCCCCAAAATTGCCCGGGAGGTCATCCGGGAAATCGGCTATGACAATGCCGAGCAGCGCTTTGACGGCAGCACCTGCGCGGTGCTCACCGCGATAGACGAGCAATCTCCGGATATTGCTATGGGCGTCAATGAAGCATTGGAATACCGGGGAGACAGTTTGGCCGGCGACGCCGGCGCGGACAATACGACCGCATTGGCGCGGGGATCAGGGGCTGATGTTTGGCTTCGCCTGCGATGAAACCCGGAGCGTATGCCCCTGCCCATTTCCTTGGCCCACCGGCTGGCCATGCGTTTGACGCAGGTACGGCGGCAGGGCGTGCTTCCCCTACCTGCGTCCGGATGGAAAGACCCAGGTCACGGTGGAATACGACGGCCTGACGCCCCGCCGGGTGGAGGCGGTGGTGGTTTCCTCCCAGCACAGTGAGGACGTGTCCCTGGACGCCATACGCGCCGACGTGATCGAGCGGGTGATCCGCCCCATCATCCCTTCGGACCTAATGGATGAGGAAACCAAGATTTTTGTCAATCCTACCGGACGGTTCGTGGTAGGCGGGCCTCAAGCGGACAGCGGCCTTACCGGGACGCAAGATTATTGTGGACACCTACGGCGGCAGCGCCCCCACGGCGGCGGGGCCTTTTCCGGCAAGGACCCCACCAAGGTGGACCGCTCCGCCAGCTATATGGCCCGTTACGCGGCGAAAAACGTGGTGGCCGCCGGGCTGGCCGAGCGGTGCCAGATTCAGCTGGCCTACGCCATCGGTGTGGCCCGCCCCGTCTCCGTGATGGTGGATACCGCCTAGCACCGGCGTGGTGCCGGACGACCGGCTCGCCGCGGCGGTGGAGCAGGTGTTCGACTTCCGCCCCGCCGCTATCATCGATCAACTGGACCTGCGCCGGCCCATCTATCGCAAGCTGGCCGCCTATGGCCATATGGGCCGGGAGGACCTGGGCGTGGCCTGGGAAAAAACCGACCGTACAGACGCTCTGCGCGCCGCGCTGGGACGCTGATCAATACGACGAAAAGGACCGGCGACGTTTCGCCGGTCCTTTTTCGTGTGCGGAAAATCATAAAGCGGACCGCTTAAGCTCACTCCTTGGAGGCGAGCTCCCGAATGACCCGGGCGGGATTGCCCGCAATCACCACGTTGTCCCCAAAGCTCTTGGTCACCACCGAGCCGGAACCGACCACCACATTGTTCCCCAGAGTCACGCCGGGGTTGATAATGGATCCGCCGCCGATCCACACATTGTCACCAATAGTGATGGGAGCTCCAAACTCCCACCCGGAGTTGCGCACATCCGGATCCAGAGGATGCCCCGCGGTGAACAGACTCACCCGCGGCCCGAACATGCAGTTGTTCCCGATACACACCGGGCAGGTATCCAGCACCACCAGGCCGAAGTTGGCATAAAAATTCTCCCCACCGTCATGTAGGTCCCATAATCGCAGATAAACTCCGGCTCGATAGTCAGCGTCTTCCCCGTGCCGCCCAACAGCTCCTTGAGCAGACGGAGCCGCTCCTCTCCCTGCTCCTCGGTAGTGGCGTTATAGGCCCGGCACAACCGCCGGGCGCGGTGGCGCTCCTCCACCAAGCCGGCGTCCGCGCTGAAATACAATTCTCCCCGGAGCATCCGTTCCCTTTGATCGGCATCCCGCTCCTCCGGAATCTGTTTGGCATCCGACAATTTCATACTGGAAGGCCCCTTTCATCCAAACTCTCCCCCTACTATGCCACGGTGGAAATAAAAAAGCAAGGGCCGCTACTTGACCGCCCTGCAAAACTATGCTACCATACCTTTAATGCAACTGAGTTGCAATTATTTTTTTGTGCAAAAGGGAATCCTATCCGGGAGGGACTGGCAATATGGGGAAAAAACGTGTGGGAGCGGTAGCGCTCCTGCTGGTGCTGATCACGGCGGCAGCGGCGGTCATCACCCTGTTTACCGGCACGGTGCGGCCGCGAAATTCCGGGAAACCCGGATCGTGGCCTCTTTTATCCGGTATATATCGCGGCGCTGAACCTGACGGACGGAGTGGACGGAGCAGCGCTGGAATGCCTGGTGGGGCCCCGCACCGGCTGCCTCCACGACTACCAGATGGCCCCGGACGACATGGTGGCGCTGGAGGGGCGGATATTTTGCTGCTGAACGGAGCGGGGGCGGAGAGCTTTTTGGACGCGGCGCTGCGCCAGTTTCCCGACCTGGTCACTGTGGACGCCTCCCTGGGGATCGACCTGCTGGAAGGACATTCCCATCACGAGGGCTCCCATGAGCACGAGCATGAAGAAGCGGTAAACGAGCATTATTGGGTAAGTCCTTCCCGCTATGCGGTTATGGTGGAAAACCTGCGGGACGGTCTGTGCGCCGCCGACCCCGACCGCGCGGAAGCCTACTGTGCCAACGCGGCGGCGTATCTGGAAAAATCTGGGCCATGGAAGCGCAGTTACAGGAAGCCTCCGCCGCCTTGTCCTTCCGCGACTGCATCACCTTCCATGATTCCGTAGTGTATCTGGCGGACGATCTGGGACTTACTGTGGCCGCGTCCCTGTCCATCGGGGAGGAGTCCGGCATCGCGGCCTCCGAAGCTGCCGAGGCTCAGGAAGCGGCCGCCCGGGCAGGCAGGGTATGGCTGCTGTACGACGGTCAATACCCGGTGGAATACGCTTACGTGGGCGACCGGGCGGAGGAAAGCCGCGCGGTCGTGCTGAACACCGCGGTCATCGGGTCGGGAACCAGGATTCGTGGCTTTCCGCCATGGAAGAAAACCTCAGCCAGCTCCGCGATCTATAGATTGAGCGGCGCTGTGGCCGGAAAGGAAAACGCCTATGGAAAACGATAAGAGTCATGTGGGGCTTCATTGCCTGAAAATCCGAAATTTAAGCGTAAAGCGCGGCGGAACGGTAATTCTGGAAAATGTCAATCTCCATATCCACTGCGGCGGCATCACCGCCGTGATCGGCCGCAACGGGGCGGGCAAGTCCACCCTGCTCAAGGCCATCCTGAAAGAAATCCCCTCGGAAGGAGAGGTGGAATTCAGCGGCCACGATGGGAAAAAAGTCCCGTCCCTGCGCATCGGCTACGTCCCCAAAGCCTGGCTCTGGATCCCGGTTCCCCGCCACAGTGCTGGACATGTCCCAGTCTCTGACCTCGCGCTGGCCCGCCTTCCTTCCCCCCGCGGAAAAAGGACCGAGAACGGCTGAGAACCCATTTTGCCCGCTTCAACGCCGACGGGCTGCTGGATAAGCAGCTGGGCCGTCTGTCCGGCGGTGAGCTGCAGCGGGTATTGCTGGGCGTGGCCACGCTTCCCAAGCCCGATCTGCTGATATTGGATGAGCCGGTCTCCGGTGTGGATCAGGCGGGCCTGCTGCTGTTTTACGACCTGCTGGACCAACTGAAGGTAACCGACGATATGGTGATCCTGCTGGTTTCCCATGATCTTCCCTTTATGTGCGGCGCTGCGCCGACCAGGCGATCCTGCTGGACAAAACGGTGGAAGCGGCGGGCACACCGGAGGAAGTATTCCGCAGTGCGGCCTTTGCCCGCGCCTTTGGGAAGGAGAAAGGAGAAGAGGCCTTATGATGTTAGAGCTGCTGTTCGGCTGGTGGCAGTACGATTTCATGCGGCGGGCGCTGTTCGCCGTGCTGCTGATCATGCCCCTGTTCTCCCTGCTGGGCACCCTGGTGGTAAACAACGGCATGGCCTTCTTTTCCGACGCCCTGGGCCACTCCGCCCTGGCGGGGGTAGGCATCGGCGTCATTCTGGGCCTGTCCGACTACAGCGCCGTGATGGTGGTATTCGCGGTGGTTTTCGCCCTGGCCATGAACCGCATCCGGCATTCCCGTCTCTCCTCCACCGATACCGTTATCGGTGTTTTTTCTTCCTGCGGTGTGGCTTTGGGGCTGGTGATCCTGTCCCGGGAGGCAGCTTCTCCAACTATCAAAGCCTGCTGATCGGCGATATCCTCAGCATCACGGATGGGGAGCTGCGCGTGCTGGCCGTCACCCTTCTGGCGACGGTGATCCTCTGGCTGCTGTTCTTTAACCAGCTCCACGCCGTCAGCGTCAATCCCGCTCTGGCCCGAACCAAGGGGGTGCCGGTGCGGCTGATGGATAACCTGTTCGTGGTGATCATCGCCGTGGTGGTGATGCTGGCCATCCAGTGGGTGGGCCTGCTCATCATCAACGCCATGCTGATTCTCCCCGCCGCCGCCGCCCGCAACGTGGCAGGAAATCTGCGTTCCTACCACCTGCTGGCTCTGATCTTCGGCCTGTTTTCCGGGGTGCTGGGACTGCTGCTGTCCTATTTTAACGCCGTGGCCGCCGGGCCCACCATCGTCCTCATCGCCGCGGTCCTGTTTTTCGGCACCTTTTTCATCCGCAGCAAAGGTGAAGGAAGAGCCCGCATCCCTCGACCCGCGCGCATAAGTCTTTTTTATAAGGCCCGGCTATGGGGCTATAAACCATATAAAACCCAACGCCGTACACCGCAAACGTAGAAGGAGAATCCGCGGAGGATTCTCTAGACTATGAGCCGGAAAACATAGATTGTATCTCACTATAAAGGCTCATAGACGATGTACGATAAACGTAGAGGGAGAATCCCAAGGGGATTCTCTAGACCATGGGCCGGATAACGTAAAGTTCTTCTCCCTATAAAAGCCCATGGTCAGCGCTCATGCCGCGCAGGCACCCACTTTCTTACGAAAAGAAAGTGGGCAAAGATTCGCCAGGGGGAACCCTTTCGATGGGTTCCCCTTGGATCCCCCCTCCACAGACGACCAAAGGGGTTACCACCCCTTTGGAATCCTCTAAAGATTAGCGGCACAAATATAGGGAGAGATTCTCAAAAGGGATTGACCCGTGGGCCAGATAACATAAAGTCTATCTCTCTAAGCCCATGGACCAACCCTATGGAATCCCCCAATGTCTAATAGCCGAAAAGACAAACAGATATCTTCGTAGGATTCTCGAACCTCTCTATATAGAAACGTAGGGGAACCCGCCCGAAGGGACGGCTCCAGGCCTTGGGTCATGCAACATAGATTGTAGTACAATATAAAGACCCAAAGTCGAATATCATACGCGTAAAGGAACCGACTCGGTGCGGCCTTTTGGCCGCAGGAGGCCGTTCCGGCCGACAGAGGCGGCTCCAGGCCTTGGGTCATGCATCATAGATTGTAGTACAATATAAAGACCCAAGGCCGCTTGCAGTAAAAGCGGCAATGTGTTAGGATAAAAAGCCGGGAAAAGGCACGCGCCCGCCCGGCTTTTCGACTTTATCAGGAAAGGCGGCCATTGGCCATGGAGTATACGCTGCGCCCGGAGCTGCTGGGTGATATATTCGCCGTCCCCGCCGCGGTGGTGGATGAGCATATCCGACTGGCGGGTTCCGCCCAGCTCAAAGGTACTGCTGTGGGCCCTGCGGGCGGGAAAGGGCTGTTTTGACGCCGACCAATGCGCGGCGGCCATCGGCCTGTCCGCCCCCGACTGCGCCGACGCCATGCAATATTGGTTCCAAAACCGGGGTGCTGGTCCCCGCGGAGGAGCCGGCCAGGGAACCGGGCCCTCTGAACAACCGGCCGTTCCCGCCGCACCGGCGGCGCCCCGGGCCCCCGCACCCTCGCCTGCTCCCGCGTCCACGCCCCGGCCCCGGCCGGTCAAGCCCCAGATGAAGGAGGTCATCGCCCGGCAGAAATCCTCCCGGATTTTGCCTATCTGCTGGATACCGCCTCCGCCCGTCTGGGCAAGGCCATCACCAACGGGGATATGGAAACCCTCCTGTATTTATACGACACGGCCGGGCTGCCCGCCGAAGTGATCCTCATGGTCATTGAATACGCCGTGGACGGGGGCAAATACCACATGCACTATATCGAAAAGGTGGCCCTGGACTGGGCTGACCGGGGGATCGACACCATCGACAAGGCGGAGCAATACCTGTGTCGCCTGGACCGGCGGCGGCAGGCGTGGGGAGACCTTCAGCGCCCTCTGCGGCATCAAGCAGTCGCCCACCCTGGCCCAGGCGGACGCGGCGGAGACATGGATCTGCGACTGCGGTCTGCCGGAAGCCCTGCTGCGGTTGGCCTATGAATAGTGCATGGAGAAAACAGGAAAATTCAACTGTTCGTATATGAATAAGGTGCTGGAGCGCTGGCATCTGGAGGGGATCACGGACGAAGCCCAGGCGGCGGAGACCCTGGGAAGCCGCAAGCCCCGGCGGAAGAAGGCCACCTCCTTCGACCTGGAGGAATACGAGGACACTATGCGCACCTATACCCCCGTATACAAAAAAAGGAGTGAGACGGATGGGATACAGCCGGGAAATCTATGACGCGGCCCAGGCAAGACTGGAGCGTCGGCTGGGAAACCGCCCGCGCAGACGCCGCTGCCCTGCGGGAACGCGTCATCGCCCGCCATCCCCGCGCCCGGGAGATCGAACAGCAAATGGCTTATGCGGCAGTGGAGGTATCCCGGGCCATCCTGGACGGCGGGAATGTGGAGGCGGCGGTGGAAACGATCAAAAACCACAACCTGGCTCTCCAGGCGGAGCTGGCCGCCCTCATCGCGGAGGAAGGCGGTAGGGTCCCCAATTTTGAACCCCAATATACCTGCCCCCGGTGTGAGGATACCGGCGTAGCCCACGGGCAGCGCTGCGCCTGCATGGAATCCCTGCTCAAGGAGGAGGCCTGCCGCCGCCTGAGCCGCATGGGTTCGCTCAAGCTGACGGATTTCGCCCTCTCTCCGGCTGGAGTATTACCCCGCCGAACCGGATCGCCCCGGCGTGTCCCCGGGAACGGATGACCTCCATCCTCCGTTACTGCCGGGAGTACGCCGAGGATTTCCGCTGCGGCAGCGGAGGGTATTCCCCAGCCTGCTGATGGCGGGCCCCACCGGCGTGGGCAAAACCCATGTTTCCCCTGGCCATCGCCCGCACCGTGTCGGACAAAGGCTTCGGCGTGGTGTACGGACCGGCGCAGGGACTGCTCCACCAGCTGGAACGGGAGCATTTCGGCCGGGCGGAGGGCAGCACGGAGGAGCTGCTCACCGGCTGCGACCTGTTGATCCTGGACGATTTTGGCACGGAGTTTTCCAGCCCATTTTATACGGCCTGTATATATAATCTGGTCAACACCCGGATGCTGGAGGAACGCCCCACCATCCTGAGCACCAATCTGGGGCGGGAGGACATGCTGGACCGTTACGGGGAACAGATCACCTCCCGTATCATCGGCACCTATGTGCCCCTGGCTTTCTGCGGCCGGGATATCCGTCAGCTTAAGCTCCGGGAACGGCTGGAGGGCTGACGACCGGTTTTCTTATAAACGGAAAAATTACAAAACTGATACGCTTGTTGACTTCTTCCGCGGGATTCAGTACAATGACGTGGTAAACTTTGGAAATGAAAGGCTGGGACGAACATGGCGCAAGCCGAGGAACGACTCTGTATGGGCTGCATGAACCCGCTGCCGGAAGGCCGCACGGAATGCGGTATCTGCGGCTATCCCGCCAACGGCGAAAACCCACCTCTGTACCTCCCGGTGGGCACCGTCCTGTCGGAGCGGTATCTGGTGGGACGGGTCGTGGAGGCCGAAGGCGACGCGGCGGTCTATGTCGGCTACGACAAAGTGCTCAAGTCCGCCATCCTGATCCGGGAATTCCTCCCTGACACCCTCTGCGGCCGGGCGGAGGATAGCACGGCCGTGGCCGTCATCGGCGGGTGTGAAAACACCTTCCGGGACTACCGGGAGCGATTCCGTACCCATGCCCGGGTGCTGGCGCGTCTGCGGGACTTGCCGACCATGATCCCGCTGTACGATATTTTTGAAGAGAACGAAACCTCCTACACCGTGGGCGAGCACTGCGAAGGCGTATCGCTGGAAGAACGCCTGAAACAGCTGGGCGGCCGCATGTCCTGGGAAGAAGCCCGTCCACTGTTCATGCCCCTGATGTCCACCTTGATTTCCATGCATTCCTCAGGCATCTGCCACTACGGCCTGAGCCCGTCCAATCTGGTCATCGCGGCGGACGGCCGTCTGCATATGCGCGGCTTCTCCATCCGGGAGGCCCGCAGCGCCAACACGGATCTGAAGCCCCGGATGCTTCCCGGCTATTCCGCGCCGGAACAATACGGGGCGGAAAAGGGATATCGGAGCCTGGACGGATGTCTACGGCCTGGCGGCGGTGATTTTCCGTTCCCTCACCGGCAACCCGCCTCCGGAGGCGCTGACCCGGGTGAAGGAATCCAGCGATCTGCTGGTGCCCGCCGATGTGGCGGAAACCCTTCCCGACCATGTGGCTATCGCCCTGTATAACGCGCTTCAGGTACGGCCCGACGCCCGTACCCGGACCATGAAGGATTTCCGGGACAAGCTGGCCGAGGCCCCGCCATCTCCGCCATGCGCCGGCCGGAGGAGGAACCCCGCGCCGCCGCGCCGGTGAAGGAGCCGGAACGGGCAGCGGTCAAGGAAACCAAAAAAGAAGACGCTCCGGAGGAGCCGCCCAAAAAGCAGCCGGGGCAAAATTGCGGTGCTCATCGTGCTGGCGGCCTTTATCGTGCTGCTGCTGGTGGCGGGCGTGGTGATCCTGACCATGTTCCCCGATGTGCTGGGGCTGGGCGGAACCCAGACGAACCCTTCCGCCGCCTCCTCTTCCTCCTCCGCAATGACCACGGTCCCCACTGTCTATGTCCCCGCCGCCCCGCAGTACGCGGTGGAGGATCTGATCGGGAAGAATTATTTTGATATTCAGGATCAGACCTTCCAGGGCAGCATGAAGCTGAAGCTGACCTATCAGGTATTCAGCGATCAGCCCCGGGGTACCATCGTGGACCAGACACCCAGCCCGGAACAGAGTGCGGACGAGGGCACGACCATCGAGGTGGTCATCAGCTTAAGCCCCCCAAACCATCCAGATCCCTGACGTATCCGGCTGGCAGGAGAACCACGCCAAGCTGTACCTGGAGGCGCTGGGCTTCCGGGTGGAGAGCGTAACTCTGGCGGCGGCGGAGGTGGACCGCGGGCTGGTACAGGATACCACGCCGGCTCAGGGCTCCAGCCTGAAGGTGGGGGATACCGTCACCCTGCGCGTCAGCGACAAGGAACCGGAGCCGGACGAGCCGGATGGGCCCGCCACACCGGCCAATCGTCCGGGCCAACAGCCATCATAAGAAGTTTCCGAAAGGGAACCCCTGGCGAAGCCAGGGGTTCCCTTGTTAAATACCCTATCCGCTGACGGGCTGATTATCCCGTTTGATACGGCAATGTGCTTTTCTTTAGGAACTGATCCTTCGCAGGGGCGGTTTTGGCCGCCTGCGCGATCTCCGCCAGAATGCGGATCTCGTATTCGGAACAGTCCGCCAGCAGCTCCTGCATCTGTTTTTCAAATACCGGCTTTACATGTACCGTGTTGTCGCATAACAGCTCGTCCACCGAGACATTCAGCGTGTTGGCTATCCGGATGACAGCGGACAGACTCACCTTGGAATGGCCGCGTTCGATATTGCTGATGTGGGTGACGGAGAGGTCGATTTTTTCCGCTAATTTCTCCTGGGTGATTCCTGACCGGATGCGTGCAATTTTCACGTGCTTTCCAATGGCGGTATAATCCACTGTCATGAAATCCCCTCACTTTCTTTTCCCTGTTCTATTGTAGGCGCTGTTAGGGTTTAAGAAAATGATCTGTGTGAATATTCTTTTTGTTCTATTTAATATTGGATGACAAAATTCGCGCTTTTTATCCTTTCCTCGCGGTCGGTTCCTCGTTTTGCGGATGGAAACACGCCGTCTGTCCAGGCCCCCCTTCCCCTGCCAAAAAATCAAACCCTGGAAGGGCATAATACGGACTCTTGCTGTCCGTAAACGGGTCGATAAACTCCTTCAACGCATCTGGCCCGCTATCTTATCTCCTCCCATTGGTGTTTGATGTACTCCTCTATCTGCTTTTCTTCCGCCCAACGGTATCCACATAGCTGTATGATACAGTAAGACCAAAATGCCCCCTCGAAACCATTCCATCGGATTTTTCGCGCCGGCGGAAACAGGGCGATCAGTCCACAAGGCGGGAAATTCCCTCAAAAATCCTTGACAGGCCGGAAGAACGCGGTATACAATGCGATAAAGTCATTATTTTGATTCTATCGGGTCTCTTCCATGAACGGCCGGATCGCGGATTTTGCGGAGCCCGGAGGAGGGAAGCATATGCTGAGACTGAATGTCCAGTCGCTGCTGGAGCAACAGCACAAATCGCGGTACTGGCTCCACAAGCAGCTGGGAATGAGCTATCAGAATGTTACCCGGATGGTCGGCAACCAAACAAAATCTATCCAGTTTGAAAAAATAGAGCAGCTTTGCACGCTCTTTCAGTGTACGCCCAACGAATTGTTTCGTTTTACAGAGGAAAAATGAAGGCCCCGTGCAGAATCCAGATGGACTGCGCGGGGCCTCTTTGTCTTTTCAGGGGCTGTTGTTCAGCACCGCGCCACAATGGCGTCCATCAGCGCGGCTTTTTCCTCCATGTCCGCCACGAGCTTGAACTGGGTGCGGCAGCGGTCAAGATTCTGCCCCGGCCGATGGATGCGGAAATAGGTATCCCCCTCCAGATAATCCGTCAGGAAGCGGATGCCGCATTCCAGCGTCATCATCCTGGCCGCGAAGGGCAGCAGCTCCCGCTCCCTCGCCGTCAACCGGTCCCCGCACTGGGACAGAAAGCCCCGTGTATAGGCCTCAAACAGCTGAAGATCACAGGAAACCTTCCCGAGATCGGTTTCGTCCTCCGCCGCCGTGCTGGCCCCCGCCCGGATGCTGTCGCCGAAATCATACAGGGAGAGACCCGGCATGACGGTGTCCAAATCGATCACGCATACCGGACGGAAGGTCTCCGGCTCCAGCAGGACGTTGTTCAGCTTGGTATCGTTGTGCGTCACCCGCAGAGGCAGCTCCCCCGGTTAAGCCATCCGGTCAGCCGGCCGGTTTCCTCCCGGCGGGCACGGACGAAGGCGATTTCCTCCGCAGCCTCCGCAGCCCGTCCGCAGGCGTCCCGTTCCACCGCCTGTTCAAAATGCCGATACCGGGCGGCGGTGTCATGGAAGCCGGGCAGGATCTCGTGCAGGGAAACCGCCGGGAAGGCGGCCAGCTGCCTTTGGAACCGGCCGAAGGCCACCCCGGCGAAATAGAGCTGTTCCGGGGTTTCGGCCACCTGCAGGGGTGACGGTGGGCTCCACAAAGACGTACATCCGCCAGCAGCCGCCCTCTTCGTCCTGTGCGTAGGATGTTCCCTCCCGGGTGGGGGGATCAGGCGCAGGCATTCCCGCTCCGGATCGCCCCCTCCGCCGTTACCTGTTCCCGCAGATAGGCGGTAACGCGGGAGATATTCTCCATCAGGGCGGGGATGTCGGGAAACACGCGGGCGTTGATTTTCTGGAGGATCCAGCGCCGCTCTCCCTCGTCGGTGACCAGATAGGTTTCGTTGATGTGACCGCAGCCGTAAGGCTCGGCCGCCCGGCTCTCCTCTCCAGGGAAAACCGGCGCGCCATGTCCAGATGCAGTATCCATACGGAATACTCCTTTCCCGGTCCGGGACCGGCTGTAATCAGCAAAGGCCTTCCCTGTTCTGTCGGGGGGAGCCCACAAGCGGGCCTTATTTCCACAGCGAGGCGGGATACTGACCCTGCTCCACCATAGAGCGGATGGCGGAGACGACCTTTTCCCAATCCTCCCGGTAGGTCATGCCGTACCAGCAGTCGGGGGTGGGCAATACGCGCACGTCCGCCTCCCCTCCGGCCACCAGCCGGTCCACCACATAGGGCAGATAAAATTCCGCCTTTTTCAGGTCGCGGGACGGATCCAGCAGAAATTCGCGGAACAGCTCCCCGAACCGGTGCAGCGTCCCAGCGGGGAACGCCCAGCAGTTCATGGACACCGGGCAGTCCGGGGGCAGGGGCGTCCAGGTTTCTCCCCATCCTCCGTGAAGGCCGCGCCGTCTCCCCGCTTTTCGATGCGGGTACGTGCCACGATGTCGGTGAGATACCCCTTCCCGTCCACGGCGCACACGCCCCGGGAGACAGAACCGTTCTCCGTCAGGGTGTTTTTCAGCACGAAGCCCGCCATGGCCAGATGGAACCGACCATCCTGCGGCTGCGGTCCCGTCAGGAAATCGTACAGCAGCCGGAAGCAGCGGGGGCCGTAATAATCGTCGGCGTTGATTACCGCGAAGGGCCCTTTACCGCCTCCCGGCAGCACATGACCGCGTGGCCGGTGCCCCACGGCTTTTCCCGCTGCGCCGCCAGGCGCCGGGCACGCCGTCCGGCAGGAGGGAGGTATCCTGGTACACATAAGATACCGCCGCGCGCGCCACCCGCTCCCCGATCTTTTCACGGAACAGGGCCTCATTCTCCCGCTTGATGATAAAGACCACCCGGCTGAAACCGGCCGATAAGGCGTCGTATATGGAATAATCGATGATAAATTCCCCGACGGCCCCACCGGGGGGTAAGCTGCTTCATCCCGCCGAAACGGCTCCCCATGCCGGCGGCCATGATCACCAGGGCCGGGTGCTGATCCTCATACATAGATGAATCCTTCCTTTCCCCGCCGGTCCGCAGCGGCGGGCATTCTTTCGCCGAAAAGCAGTGGATGCAACCAACGTCCATTGTCAAAAACATTTCTCCGATATAATAGGAGATAAAGGATTTCGGTAATTCTCCGCATTTCTTTGTTATTATAGTCAGGAGGAACCAAAATGGCAATACTTATTACCGGCGGCTGCGGATATATCGGCAGCCATACCTGCATCGAGCTGCTGGCGGCGGGCTATGACATTGTGGTGGTGGACAATTACTACAACGCGAAGCCGGAGGCCCTGCGCCGGGTGCAGGAGCTGGCGGGCAAGGCTTTCCCTTTACGAATGCGATATTCGGGACGCCGAGGGACTGCGCCGCGTATTCCGGGAGCACGCCATCGACGCGGTGATCCATTTCGCCGGGCTGAAGGCGGTGGGCGAATCGGTGCAGAAGCCCCTGACCTATTATGACAACAATGTCGGCGGCACGGTCACGTTATGCCAGGTAATGGCGGAGTTCGGCTGCAAACGCATCGTATTCAGCTCCTCCGCAACCGTGTACGGCATGAACAACCCCTCCCCGCTGAAGGAGGATATGCCCACCGGCTCGGTAACCAACCCTTACGGCCGCACCAAATACGTCATCGAGGAGATTCTCAAGGACGTGTGCGTCTCCGATCCCCGTGGACGGCGGTGCTGCTGCGGTATTTCAATCCCATCGGTGCGCATGAAAGCGGCCGGATCGGGGAAGACCCCAATGGTATCCCGAATAACCTCATGCCCTTTATCGCCCAGGTCGCCATCGGACGGCTGCCCAAGTTGTCCGTATTCGGCGACGATTACGACACCCCCCGACGGTACCGGCGTCCGGGATTATATCCATGTGGTGGATCTGGCCACCGGCCATGTGAAGGCGGTGGATTACGCGCTGGGACACACCGGGGCGGAGGTATTCAACCTGGGCACCGGCGTGGGCTACAGCGTGCTGGATCTGGTCAAGGCGTTTGAGAAGGCCAACGGCGTACCGGTGCCCTACGTCATCGCCCCCCGCCGCCCCGGCGACATCGCCACCTGCTATTCTGACCCCGCCAAGGCCCGGACGGTGCTGGGCTGGAAGGCGGTCCACAACGTGGAGGATATGTGCCGGGATTCCTGGCGCTGGCAGTCCCGGAATCCCCAGGGCTACGGCGAATAAGCTTCTTTCCGCAAAAACCGCTTTCCCAAAGGGAAAGCGGTTTTTGCGGACCGACGCCCTTTTCATCCCTTGGTCACGAAAGCTTGGACAGCGCTTTCTCCCGGGAGGAACGGCGGCCGGTATGCACGATGGGCTTCCAGTCCCGGCCGGGCTTGATCACGGCGGCCACCAGCAGCCAGGAGACCGGCAGCACAAATAGCGGGAACAGCACGACGGATTTCCACAGCGGCCGTATCCGGTCGCCCTCCAGCTTCAGCGTGACAGCGGCCATCCCCATCAGGGAGAGAATACTGAACGCGCCGGAAATCAGGGGGCGGGATCAGTCCGGCGAATTGACCGCTGAACGCACGGACCAGCAGACCGGCTGTTCCGGCCACAGTGGACAGCACTACCGCCAGGGGAAGGAACAGCAGCATCAGTACATCCCAGGCGGCAAACGCCTGCTCGGCCGCCGCGCTTCAACGCCCGGCAGACGTCGGGCAGGCGCTGGGGCACGCACTGGAGAGAGCCGGTCATCCAGCGAAAGCGCTGGCGCAGGAAACACGGAAGGAAACCGGCTGCTCATCGTAAACACCGCGCCGTCCACCGGGACGATGCGCCTTCCGGCGCAGATCTGCTGCATGGAAAACTCCGTGTCCTCGCTGAGTGTGCAGGTGTTCCAGCCGGACGCCTCCAGCAGCTCCCGGCGGAAGGCAAAGCCGGTGCCGCCCACCAGGCAGGAGTTCCCCATTTTGGCCCGGGCGCGGTTGAAAAACCGGGACATGTACCGCCAGTAGACCGCGTAGCAGCCGCTGACCCAGGAATCCCGGGATTGGCGGCTGCCCGATAGCCCTGGGCCACATCCGCCCCGGAGCGGAGCGCCGCGTCCATGTGGGCCAGAAAATCCGGGTCCGCCTCGTTGTCCGCGTCAAAGACGACCACCGCGTCGCAGTCCGGGGCTTCCTTCAGGACACGGGGAAAAGCCCAGCGCAGGGCATGGCCCTTGCCCACCTGCTGTCGGTTGAATCGCTCTAGGACAAAGGCGCCGTGGGAGCGGGCGGCCTCTGCCGTGCCGTCGGTGCAGTTATCCGCCACCACAAATAGGGAGAAGCTATCCCGGGGATACCGCTGACGGCTGAGACTGTCCAGCAGCTGACCGATCACGGCCTCCTCATTGCGGGCACAGGTGACGACGGCAAAGCGGCAGGGCTCTCCGGGGAAGCTGTTTTTCCAGGGGCTTTCAGCCCCTTGCCGCCATCCCCTTTCGGGCGAAAAAGCCGAATAGGGTGACGATGCCCTGCCAAAGAAAGACCGGGACACACAGCAGGGTAATGCCTCCCGCCGCATACATCAGAATATCCGCCAGATAAGCCGCCATGTCCATTCTATATGACCTCCCTAAAGATGTTCGGTTTTGATGAAGCTCCGTTTGTCCCGGTCCAGCCAACGCAGCAGGCGAACCGGCTGATAGGCCGCCGCGATGGCTGCCAAGGCGCACAGCTCAGCCATAGGACCGGAATGTTGACATACCGGAGGAAGGAAACAGACCAAGGATGTGCGCGGGGAGCTGGCCGGTCATGATATAGTTGGTGCCGAACAGCTGATTGAACAGGAAGACGGCGGCGAAGATCGCGTTGCCCCAGAGAAAGGCCCGCCGCAGATCCCGTTTTTTCCACCCGGTATCTCAGCACGATCAGGCAGTACAGCCCCGCCAGCAGCAGCAGGTGATGGCTGATGAAAAAAGGGTAGGTCAAATACCGGTCGAAGCGGGTGGGCGTGTTGGGCCAGATCATGGCGGGCAGCGGGCCCGCCCAGGTGAAGAAATACCGCGCCGAACCATTTCCGGCTGCCGCTTGCCAGCACGGCCATGAAAAGGAAGCCGCTGATGAAGCAGAAGTGCAGGGGCAGATGAATATGCCAGTCGTAGACCCCCTTGATCACGAACACGCCGTAGAACATCGTCATGTTCACGAAGAGGATCCCCGCCAGAACATAGCGCAGGGATTCCCGCCGCCTCCACCGGCGCAGCCGGTCCCGATGGCGGAACAGCAGTATCGCGGCGGCGGCGGTACACAACAGCAAAAGCAGGTGCTCCCAGCCGAATAAATTTATCTCCCCGGTCATTTCGCTTTCATCCTTAAAAAAACTCCGTCCAAAAACGTTCCATAAAAACCGTATCCCTCCTGCGTTGTCTACAGCATACTCTCTCCCTCCGGAATTCCGCCTATACAAAAAGAAAAAAAAAGGAAAAGAGAAAATCTTAACGATTCTTTAAGCACCGCGGTCTCTTACGGTATAAAAAAGCATCAAAATCTTCCTTGCAAAAGGGACCGAGTGTTGCTATACTGAAAGGGAAAATTTTCCCATATGCAAACATATAAAGGAGGACAAAATCATGGATATTAAAGGAACCAAAACCGACGCCAATCTGATGACCGCCTTTTCCGGTGAAAGCCAGGCCCGTACAAAATATACATACTACGCTTCCCAGGCGAAAAAGGAAGGATATGAGCAGATCGCCGGCCTGTTTACCGAAAACCGCCGATAATGAAAAGGAGCATGCCAAGCTGTGGTTCAAGCTGCTGCATGACGGCCGGATTCCGGACACGGCCGCCAACCTGAAGGACGCCGCCGCGGGCGAAAATTACGAATGGACCGACATGTACGCCACCTTCGCCAAGGAGGCGCGGGAAGAGGGCTTCGACGAGATCGCTCGGATGTTTGATTTCGTGGGCCAGGTCGAGAAGCATCACGAGGAGCGGTACCTCAAGCTGCTGGCCAACATTGAGGAAGGCAAGGTATTCAAGCGCGACGACGTGTACGTTTGGAAATGCCGCAACTGCGGCCACATCCACGTGGGCAAGGGAAGCTCCCCGGATCTGTCCCACCTGTAAGCATCCTCAGGCCTATTTCGAAATTCTCTGCGAAAATTATTAAGATCGTTTTTTCAAAAAAGCCCCCCGGCTGCGTTTTTCGCATCCGAAGGGCTTTTCCATATTGATCGCCGCCGCATGCAGCTCTATTCCTTCACAAATAACTCCCGAAACAGACCGCGGGCGTCGTCGGGGTGAAGCCTCCGGCCACGCGGGCGAAATTATGCGGCACTGCCCCGCCCCTGGCCGGATCCCACCGGCAGATGTATGCCTCCGCCTGCTCCGGGGTCATGGCGATATCCGTCCTCGCCAGCTGCCGGATCAGGGGAAGCAGCCGGTCCCGGCCGCCGGTGAGAGCGTCGAAAGCGGCCATCCGTTCCGGCCAACGCTCCGCCGTCCGGTCCAGCAGATCGGGGAGGAACACGGCGCAGGCCGCGCCGTGGGGACGCCGAAATCCTCCGTCAACACATAGCCCAGCGGATGGGGATACGAGGTGCCCAAGGCATTCAGCACCATCCCCGCCCACAGGGAGCCGTAGTACAGCTGATCGCGCAGGGCGGCATCCGGCCGCTCCTCCGGCGACAGGCGGGACAGCGCCTCCAGCCCGTCCGCCAGCAGCGGCAGGGCTTTGACGGCAAAACCTCCGCCGCGTCGCCGCAGGGGGGTTGAGATATCCCTCCGCCGCGTGACAGAAGGCGTCCAGGGCGGAGGCTTCCGTGGGGACGCGGGGCAGGGAGTCGGTGTACCGGGGATCCCCAAAGGCCATCCGGGCATAGCAGCGGGGATCGGAGACGCTGCGCTTACGGCCGTCCGGGCAGGTGAGCACCGCCACCGGACTGACCTCGCTGCCCGTCCCTGCGGTCAGGCCCACCAGGGCGAAGGGCAGGGGATCGTGGCGGTACTGCCCCGCGAACAGCCGGTCGGTGTGGGCGGTTATATTTTCCGCGATCCAGGCCGCAGCCTTGGTGGCGTCCATCACCGACCCGCCCCCGACGCCGATGAGAAAATCCGCCCGGCAGGTATCGGCGGCAAAGGCGGCGTTCTGGCACTGGGTCAGCAGGGGTTCTGCCCGATACCGGGGAAAATGGTGGCGTCCACCCCCGCACCGGCCATGACCTTCATCACGTCGTCCAGCGCGCCGCTGGCCGCGGCGGCATGGGCGCCGGTGAGGACCAGACAACGGCGGCCGTAGCGGCTCATGCGGGAAAGCCCCGTCCCACGCATCCCTCCCCGGTGAATACCTGCACCGGCATATAAAAATCAAAATCCACAGCAATCCTATCCTTTCAAAAAAACTTGCTATTTTTGGGATATTGGGCTATCATAAGGCCCATGGAAAGATATTCTCCGGCGGGGATTGGGTGGATTACCTCTCCCTTTACCGGGTATACTCAAGGGAAACGACCTTGGTTGAACAAAGGCTTCCGGGAGTTCAGGAACCTCTTAGGGCCGGTCTGCCATAAGCTCTCGGCCCAGGGACTTCCCTATCGTTTGTTTATGCAACGAGGCCTTGGGGTCCAGTATACCACGTATGTCTGGTAAAATCCACTGGAGCGGGAGGCGGCGGCATGAAAACGGAAAAAAAGCGGGCCGTTCCTCTTCTGCGGCGCGGAGATGTATGGACCGCCCTGCTCGTGGCCGCCCTGGCGGCGGCGATCCTGCTGGGACTGCGTCTGACCGCCCGACCGGGCGCGCAGGCGGAGGTGACCACGCCGGACGACAGGCTGACCCTGTCTCTCGCGCAGGATCAGGTGCGGGAGCTAACCGGCCGGAACGGTATCCGGGTGGTGATCCGGGTGGAGGGCGGCCGGGCGCGCTTTGAGGAAAGCGGCTGTCCCGACCAGATCTGTGTCCACAGCGGCTGGCTGTCCTCCGCGGGACAGAGCGCGGCCTGCGTACCCGCCGGAATCGCCCTGCGCCTCATCGGGGGAGGAGGACGGCGGCCTCGACGCCGTGACCGCGTAAGCGGGCCCTTCCGCTTTACGGGAGGGCCGGTACACGCGAATCCCCCTCTTACTTGAAAGGAGAGCGCTATGAAAGGCTCTGTTTCCCTCTCCGGCGCCGCCCGCCCGCCGCGCTGCTGGGCCTGC
>VOFE01001284.1_pt1 | contig 58001 bp, 70 predicted proteins | sample 5384071 | NCBI WGS metagenome assembly VOFE01 (sample SAMN12384724, study PRJNA508395) | human gut metagenome | isolation source: healthy gut D | host: Homo sapiens
GATGGCTTCAAAGGCCTGTTCCACCGTCATATCCATGCGCAGACGCACATATTCCGGGGTCATCAGGCTGCCGGCAGAGCACGCTGTCCCGGGCTGGCGCTGCGGGAAGAGGAGCCCATGGACCGGCACACCTCCTTCCGCACCGGGGGGCCGGCCCGACTGATGGCCCTGCCCAGGACGGAGGAGGAGGCCCGGGAGACCCTTCAGGCGGCCTGGACGCTGGATATCCCGCCATTTTTCCTGGGGAACGGCTCCAATCTGCTGGTGGCGGACCGGGGATATGAGGGCTTTGTGGTCAAGCCGGCCGGGGCGCTGGAGGAAATACGGGCCCTCCCCCGGAACGGCCGGGGAGAAGGGGCGGCTGGAGGCGGGAGGGGCCGCGCTGCTGTCCCGGCTCTCCAAGGCCGCGCTGGATCAGGGCCTCACCGGCCTGGAGTTCGCCCAGGGCATCCCGGGAGCGTGGGCGGCGGGGTGACGATGAACGCAGGGGCCTACGGCGGGGGAGACCGCCCAGGTGCTCCTCCAGGTCACCGCGCTGGAACGGGACGGGACCCAGCGGCTGCTCTCCGGGGCCGACTGCGGCCTGAGCTACCGGCACAGCCGGTTTTCAGAGGGGGACCTGCTGATCTGCCGGGCGGTATTCGCCCTGCCGGAGGGAAACCGGGAGGAGATCGCCGGGCGGATGGCAGACTTTGCCCAGCGGCGGAGAGAAGCAGCCTCTGGAATATCCCAGCGCCGGCTCCACCTTCAAGCGCCCCCAGGGCACTTCGCCGCCGCCCTCATCGACCAGTGCGGCCTGAAGGGCAGGGGCGGTGGGGGGCGCCCAGGTGTCGGAGAAGCACGCGGGCTTCCTCATCAACCGGGGGGCGCCACCTGCACCGATGTCCTGGAGCTGGCGGACCAGGTGCGGCAGGAGGTGCTGCGCCAGACCGGCGTGGAGCTGGAGCTGGAGATCCGGGTGCTGGGGTAAGATGGACGGATATACGAGAGAGGAGCTGGACGAGGCGCTGACGGCCGTCCAGTCCATCATCCATAAGTGTGAGGCGGCCCGGAAGAAATTTCCGCAGGGGGCACCGCCCGCCACACTGCTGGAGCGGCGGCTGAGGGCCATGTACCTGTCCCGGGCGCTGATCTGCCGGGAGCTGTCCGGGGCGGACGGCAGAGAGAGATAAGAGGTGTACAGCCATGGAATTTATCATCATCTCCGGCCTCTCCGGGGCGGGAAGAGCAAGGCGGCCTCCTTTTTGGAGGACATGGGCTTTTTCTGTGTGGACAATCTGCCCGCCCCCTCATCCCCAAATTTGCTGAGCTGGGTATGGCGGGACGGGGAGTACGACCGGGTGGTACTGGTCACAGACGTGCGCTCCGGCACCAATTTCAGCGCCCTGTTCCAGTCCCTGGAGGCGCTGAAGGGGATGAAGTGCCCCTACCGCATCCTGTTTATGGACGCCTCGGACGACGTGATCATCAAGCGGTACAAGGAGACCCGCCGCCGCCATCCCCTGGCGGAGGAATGCGACTCCCTGGAGGAGCCATCGCCCTGGAGCGGCGGATGCTGGCCCCCTGCGGGAGCGGGCGGAGTTCGTGGTGGACACCTCCGACCTGTCCACCGCCAAGCTGCGCGGCGAGCTGCTCCGACTCTTCGGACGGGGGAGCCAGGAGGGGTCCATGGACGGTGAGCGTCACCTCCTTCGGCTTCAAGTACGGCCTGCCCCGATTGAGGCGGATCTGGTGTTTGACGTGCGGTTCATGCCCAACCCCTACTATGTTCAGGAGCTGCGCCCCCGCACCGGCCTGGACGACGGGGTGGGACTACGTGTTTTCCGGCGGAGCGGCCGGGGAGTTCCTGGCCGCCTTCAGGACCTTTGTCACCTATCTTCCTGCCCCAAATATGTGGAGGAGGGGAAGACGGCGCTGGTGGTGGCGGTGGGCTGCACCGGCGGACACCACCGCTCGGTGGCCGTTGCCCATGCGCTGGCGGCCTATATCCGGGGCAGGGGGCTACCCGGTGGGGAGAGCCACCGGGACCTGGGCAGGACGTAAGGAGCGGACAGAGCAAACTTGAAGGGAGGTGCTATGCCGGACACCATTCCAAATTTGCACCAGTGGGAGCGCGGGCCCCAAGATCACCGCCATCGGCGGGGGGACAGGGCTGTCCACCATGCTGCGGGGGACTGAAAAAATACACCAAAACCTGACGGCGGTGGTCACTGTGGCCGACGACGGGGGCGGCTCCGGCGTGCTGCGCCGGGACATCGGCATGCCGCCCCCCGGGGATATCCGCCACTGCATGGAGTCCCTGGCCAACGTGGAGCCGATCATGGAGCGGCTGCTCACCTACCGTTTCAGGAGGGCTCCCTGGCCGGACAGTCCTTCGGGAACCTGATCCTGGCCGCCCTCAACGGGGTGACCGGCTCCTTTGAGGAGGCGGTGGCTCAGATGAGCCAGGTGCTGGCCATCACCGGGCGGGTGATCCCTGTGACCAGCGCCGATGTGCAGCTGGAGGCCGTCTTTGAGAACGGGGCCCGGGTGGTGGGGGAGTCCAAGATCAGTTCCTTTAAAAAGAGCAGGACTGCCGCATCGCCCATGTGGCACTGCTCCCGGAGCGGCCCGCCGCCCTCCCGGCCGCCCTCCAGGCCATTCGGGAGGCGGACCTGATCCTGATGGGACCGGGCAGCCTGTACACCAGCGTCATCCCCAACCTGCTGGTGGAGGGGGTGGTGGAGGCCATCTGCCGTCCGAGGCGCTGAAGATCTATGTGTGCAACATATCATGACCCAGGAGGGGAGACAGAGGGGTACACCGCCGCCGACCATGTGGACGCCCTGCTGTCCCACGGGGCGCCGGGGCTGGTGGACCTGTGCCTGGCCAACTCGGCGCCGGTGCGTCCCGGCCTGGTGGAGAAGTACCGGGAAGAAGGACGCCGCCCCCATCCGGTGGACCGGGAGCGCATCCGGGCCATGGGGCTGGAGCTGGAGGAGTATCCGGTGGCCTCGGAGGGGGGCGACTATGCCCGCCACGACCCGGACCGGCTGGCGGCGGCGGTGCTGGACGATGTACCGCCGGCGGGCGGTGCGCATCTTCCGGGGAAGGAACAGCGGTACATCATTGAGGAGTGAGACCATGTCCTTTGGCGGAGAGAAAAAGGGGAGCTGTGCCGGACGGGACTGAACCGGAAATGCTGCGCCCAGGCGGAGGCATACGGCGTTCTGCTTTACTGCAACACCTTTTCCGGGCGGGAGATCCGCATCATCACGGAGAACGAGGCATTTGCCCAGCGGCTGCCCTATCCTGTTCCGCAAGGCGTTCCGCCTCTCCTTTGACCGTCTGCCTGATGGGGAGGGGAAGTACAGCTTCGGCATCAGGACCCTGCCAAGCTGGCAGCATGAGCGGGACCTTGGGATGGATGCGGGCAGTCTGGCAAACCACGTGAACTTCGCCGTGCTGGAGGAGCCCTGCTGCCGGGCTGCCTTCCTCCGGGGGGCGTTCCTGGCGGGGGTCGGTCACCGACCCCGGAAGGCCTATCACCTGGAGCTGTCCACCTCCCACTACAACGTGAGCCGGGAGGTGCCCGCCCTGATGCGGGGAGGCGGGCTTCCAGCCCAAGGAGGCCACCCGGAAGGCCAACTATATCGCCTATTTCAAGCAGAGTGAGCGCATCGAGGACTTCCTTACCGCCATCGGCGCGCCCCTGGCCGCCATGGAGTCATGAACGCCAAGCTGGAGAAGAACCTGCGGGGAGCGTGAACCGGCGGGTGAACTGTGACGCCGCCAATCTGGACAAGGCGGTGGAGGCGGCCCAGGTCAGCTGGAGGCGATCCGCCGCCTGGAGCAGTCCGGGCAGGCTGGAGACCCTGCCGGACAAGCTCCAGGAGACGGCCCGACTGCGGCTGGCCCACCCGGAGGACACCCTGTCCGGAGCTGGCGGAGGAGTTTGACCCGCCGGTGACCAAGTCCTGCCTGAACCACCGGCTGCGGAAGCTGGTGGAGCTGGGGCAGACCAATTGGGGAAGGATTAAGGAGAAATGAATTCACATCAAGCGGCTATTTCCGGCAGGGACAATTCAGTTCGCCTGGTTTAAGCCCCAGGGCTCCTTTTGGGCGACCATCTGGACCTGTTCCTCCGGCGACCAAGTCGGCCCTGAACCACCGGTCTGCGTAAGCTGGTGGAGCTGGGGACAGGAGGGGCCTGGGGCCGGTCCCTGCCCAGGAGAGAAGCGGGATTATCGAATTCAGTTCGGGGGGCGCTGTGGGCTCCCCCTGTGACCCTGTGGGAATTATCTGGCGACCTGTCGGCCCTGAACCATCGGCTGCGGAGGGCTGTTGGAGCTGGGGACCCGGGGGTGTGGGGCGGGGCAGCGTCAACTGGAGCCCTTCCACACCACTGGGGGAACTATGTGCGTTATCTGACCGCCGGAGCCGTCAACCTGTTCTGGCTGATCCTGGGGAAGGCTCTGCTGGTGCAGATGGCGATCCCCATCCTGACCGTGCTGCTGGCAGGGACCGGGGTGCTGCTGCGTCTGAGGAAGCTGCTGTTCCAGTCCGGCGTTGCCATTTCGGGGGCCCTGGGTCCTGCTGCTCTACTACCTGTGCATCCTGTCGGTGCTGCTGTTTTTCGGCGGGGTTCCACCTGGACCGGGGCTATGGCGGGACTGTGAATCTGGAGCCCTTCCATTTTGAATTTCATCTACTACCGGCGGACGGGCAGCTTTGTTGACCAATCTGCTGGGCAATGTGGTGATTTTGGTGCCGCTGGGGGTGCGGATGCCGGCATGTTCCGGTATGCGCCATCTTCTGGAATCTGCCCCAGGAATGTACCTGCGGCGTGGAGACATCCAGTGGGTGACCGCCACCGGCGCGGCAGAAGGACGAACTGCACCATGTCCTTTGTCCATCTGCATCTGCATACCGAATTTTCCCTTCTGGACGGAGCCTGCCGGATCAAAAAGCTGGTGGAGCGGGTCAGGGAGCTGGGCCAGGACGCGGTGGCCATCACAGACCACGGTGTGATGTACGGGGTGATCGACTTTTACCGGGCCTGCCGGGAGGCGGGGGTCAAGCGGGATTCAAGCCCATCATCGGCTGTGAGGTCTATGTGGCCCCCAAGGGGCCGGACCCGGTTCCAGAAGGTCCACGAGTTCGACTCCTCCTTCCACCACCTGGTCCTCCTGTGCCGGAACGAGGAGGGCTACCGCAACCTGTCCTATATGGTCTCACAGGCGTTTCTGGAGGGCTTTTACATCAAGCCCCGCATCGACATGGACCTGCTGCGGGAGCACTGCGGCGGCCTGATCGCCTGCTCTGCCTGCCTGGGCGGAGAGGTCCCCAAGCTGCTGATGGCGGGGGACTACGAGAAGGCGAAGGAGGCAGCCCTGGAGATGCGGGAGCTGTTTGGGAAGGACGGCTACTATCTGGAGCTCCAGGACCACGGCATCCCGGTCCAGCGGCAGGTGAACGGGGGACTGCTGCGCCTCCATGAGGAGACGGGCATCCCCCTGATCGCCACCAACGATGCCCACTACCTCCGGCGGGAGGATGCGGAGATGCAGGACATCCTCATGTGCATTCAGATGGGCAAGACGCTGGATGATCCCGGGCGGATGAAGTTTGAGACCCAGGAGTTCTATGTCAAGAGCGAGGCGGAGATGGCGGAGCTCTTCCCCAATGCCCCCGAGGCGCTGGAGAACACCGCCCGCATCGCGGAGCTTTGCAATGTGGAATTTGAGTTCGGCAAATACCATCTGCCCCACTTCCAGCTGCCGGAGGGCTATGACGACGGGGAGGCCTACTTCCGGGATCTGTGCTGGAAGGGCTTCGCCCGGCGGTATCCGGAGCAGCCGGAGCAGTACCGGAAGCAGCTGGAATATGAGATGGGTATGATCCGGAAGATGGGCTTTGTGGACTACTTCCTCATTGTGTCCGACTTCATCGCATACGCCAAGGGGAACGGGATCCCGGTAGGTCCGGGGCGCGGCTCGGCGGCGGGGTCCATGGTGTCCTACTGCCTGAACATCACCGACCTGGACCCCATGAAGTACGGCCTGTACTTCGAGCGATTCCTGAACCCGGAGCGGGTCACCATGCCGGATATTGACATCGACTTCTGCATCCGCAGGCGGCAGGAGGTCATTGACTATGTAAACAGAAAATACGGCAGCGATCATGTGGCCCAGATCGTGACCTTCGGCACCATGGCGGCCAGAGGCGCGATTCGGGACGTTGGCCGGGTGCTGAATATGCCCTATGCCGATGTGGACGCCATTGCCAAGCAAATCCCCAGCGGCCCGGGGGCCCTCCATATCACCCTGGAGGACGCCCTGAAGCTGTCCAAGCAGCTGAAGGATTCCTACGACGGGGATCCCCAGGTGCGCAAGCTCATCGACACCGCCAGGGCCATCGAGGGCATGCCCCGGAACACCTCCACCCACGCCGCCGGGTGGTCATCACCAACCGGCCGGTGGTGGACTATGTGCCGCTGGCGACCAATGACGGCCTGCCCGTCACCCAGTACATCATGACCACCCTGGAGGAGCTGGGCCTGCTGAAGATGGACTTCCTGGGCCTGCGGAACCTGACGATTCTGGACGACGCGGTCCGCATGGTGCGTGAGAAGGAACCCGGCTTTACCCTTGCTGATATTCAGGAGAACGACACCGCTGTCATGGCCATGCTGGGGGAGGGGAAAACCTCCGGCGTGTTCCAGATGGAGTCCGCCGGCATGACCGGCGTGTGTGTGGGCCTGAAGCCCCAGACCATCGAGGACATCACCGCCATCATCGCCCTGTACCGCCCCGGCCCCATGGACTCCATCCCCCGGTTCATCGCCTGCAAGCAGAACCCGGAAAAGATCACCTATAAGCACCCGGCCCTCAAGCCCATCCTGTCCAATACCTACGGCTGCATCGTCTATCAGGAGCAGGTGCTTCAGATCTTCCAGCAGCTGGCGGGCTACTCCCTGGGACAGGCCGACATGGTCCGCCGGGCCATGAGCAAGAAAAAGCGGAAGGAGATCGAGCGGGAGCGGCAGTTTTTTATCTATGGGGACCCGTCCCGGGGGATCGTGGGCTGCATCGCCAACGGCATCCCGGAGGACGCCGCCAAGGCCATCTATGAGGAGATCGACGCCTTCGCCGAGTACGCCTTCAACAAGGCCCACGCCGTGTGCTATGCCGTGGTGGCCTATCAGACGGCGTGGTTCAAGTACCACCACCCCAGGGAGTATATGGCCGCCCTGCTTACCTCCGTGCTGGACTCCAGCGAGAAGGTGGCGGAGTACATCGCCGAATGCAGGGAGTGCGGGATCGAGCTGCTGCCCCCGGACGTGAATGAGTCCCAGGCGGACTTCACCGTCTCGGAGGGGGGGATCCGCTTCGGCCTGGTGGCCCTGAAGGGGGTGGGCCGCAACGTGATCAACGGCCTTCTGGAGGAACGGAGCAAGGGCGGGCCCTTTACAGATTTTATGGACTTCTGTGACCGGATGTTCGACCGGGACCTGAACCGGCGGGTGCTGGAGAGTCTGATCAAGTCCGGCTCCTTCGACCGAATGGGCTGCCGGCGCTCCCAGCTGATGGAGGTCTTTGGACAGGTGCTGGACGGCATCGCTGCCAGCCGGAAGCGGAACCTGGAGGGGCAGCTGGATCTGTTCGGAATGGGAGGGGCGGAGGAGCAGGCCGCCCTGCCCGCCCTCCATCTGCCGGACATCCCGGAATACAGTCCGGAGGAGCGGATGACGATGGAGAAGGAGGTCACCGGCCTGTACCTGTCCGGGCACCCCATGGACACTTATCGGGAGGCCGCCCGGGCGGCGGGGGCGGTGACCATCGGCTCCATTCTGAGCGATTTCAGCCGGGAGGACGGCCCTGCCCGTTACCGGGACGGGGAGCAGGTCGCTGTGGCCGGGGTGATCTCCACCTACAAGACCCGCACCACCCGGAACAACACCCTTATGGCCTATGTGAACCTGGAGGATGACACCGCCTCCATGGAGCTGCTGTGCTTCTCCCGGGTGCTCAACGAGAGCGGGGGCTACATCCGGGAGAACAGCGCCATCCTGGTCACAGGAAAGATCTCCGTGCGGGACGAGAAGGAGCCCCAGCTTATGGTGGACACCATCCGTCCCATGGGGGAGCTGGATGGGAAGGAGCGGCCCGCCGGCCAGCGGCTGTACCTCCGCCTGCCCTGCCGGGAGGACCCGCGGCTGAGAAAGGTGAAGCTGGCTCTGTCCTTCTTCCCGGGAGAGAGCCAGGCGGTGCTCTATTTCGAGGACTGCAAAAAGCGGGTGGGCACCCGGTGCCAGATCCACCCCGCCCTGGTGGAGGACCTGAAGGAGCGTCTGGGCGGGGAAAACGTGGTGGTCAAATAGTGTGCACCATAACAAAAATGCTGTGCCTCGGCACAGTATTTTTGTAGAATTAGGTGGTGCCCGGGCCGGGGATATGATATAATCAAAGTGTCGGGCAAAGAAATGGAGGAGATACCATGAGATGTATTGACCTGACACACCTGATCTCCCGGGAAATGCCGGTCTACCCCGGCACAGAGCCACCCAGGCTCCAGCCGACCAACACCTATGACCGGGATGGATTTCAAGAGACCCTGCTGACCATGTACTCCCATACCGGGACCCACATGGATCCACCGGCCCATCTGTTTGCGGGGCGGACCACGCTGGACCGGTTTCCAGTGGAGCAGTTCATCGGCCGGGCGCTGGTGATCCACTGTCCGGAGCTGAGGGAGGGGGAGAGAATCCCCTTCTCCGCGGTGGAGCGGGTGCGGCCTCTAGCTGACCGGGCGGAATTTCTGCTGTTTCATACCGGGTGGGGCAGATACTGGGGGACAGAGCGCTATTTCGGCGACTATCCCTGTATCGATTCGGACATCGTGGACTACCTGCTCCAAAGCGGAAAAAAGGGCGTGGGATTGGACACCATCGGGGTGGATCCTATTGCGGACGCCCTTCTGAGCATCCACCGGCGCTTATTCCAGGACCATGAGATCGTGGTCATGGAGAATCTGGCTAATTTGGATCAGATCGGGGATGGGCTGTTCACGCTGTTTGCCCTGCCCCTGCGGTATCAGGACGCGGACGGCTCCCCCATTCGGGCGGTGGCGGTCCTGGACGGGGAGGAATGAGCATGGAGCTGAAGTACTATATCAACCAAAAGGGGGAGATCCCGGACACGGCCCTCTCCCTGACCGGCGGCGGAGCGCTGGAGCGGGCCAGCCGCTTTCATAAGACCATCCCGGGCTATGCGCCCACGCCCCTGGTCTCGCTGGACCATCTGGCCAGAAAGCTGGGCGTGACTCAGGTGCTGGTGAAGGACGAGTCCAAGCGGTTCGGTCTGAACGCCTTCAAGGCGCTGGGCGGCAGCTATGCCATGGCCCGCTGCCTGGGGCAGCGCCTGGGCTGGCCGGAGGAGAAGCTCACCTTTGAGGCCCTGATGGCGCCGGAGGTCCGGGAGAAGCTGGGTGAGCTCACCTTCGTCACCGCCACCGACGGAAACCACGGCCGCGGAGTGGCCTGGGCGGCCCGGCTGCTGGGCCAGAAGGCGGTGGTCTACATGCCCAAGGGGAGCGCGGCGGAGCGGCTGGAGAACATCCGCGCCCAGGGGGCCCAGGCGGAGATCACCGAGTATAACTATGATGACGCGGTCCGCCTGGCGAACCGGATGGCGGAGGAGCACGGCTGGATCTTGATCCAGGACACAGCCTGGCCGGGCTATGAGGAGATCCCCGCCTGGATCATGGAGGGCTACACCACCATCGCCTGGGAGCTGTTCCAGCAGCTGGAGGACTTGGGCGGCCGGATGCCCACCCACCTGTTCCTCCAGGCCGGAGTGGGCAGCTTCGCGGGGGCAATGCTGGGCAGCTTTGCCGCGCGTATGGGGAAGGACTGTCCCATCACCTGCATCGTGGAGCCCGACCGGGCAGACTGCCTGTACCGGAGCGCCCGGGCGGCGGACGGGCAGTTACATCCGGTCACCGGGGAGATGAACAGCATGATGGCCGGGCTCTGCTGCGGCGAGCCGTGTACCATCAGCTGGGAGATCATCCGCCCCGGCGCGGCGGCCTTCCTGTCCTGCTCGGACGAGTACTCCGCCATGGGGATGCGCCTGCTGGGGCGGCCGGAGCCGGGGGACCCGGCGGTGGTGTCCGGCGAGTCCGGGGCGGTGGGCGTGGGAGCCCTGTCCGCCATCCTGCATGAGGAGAAGCTGGAGGACCTGCGGTGGTCCCTGGGGCTGAACGAGAGCTCCCGGGTGCTGTGTGTCAGCACGGAGGGGGACACCGACCGGACCAACTATCAGAAGATCGTGGGGGAGCGGGGCTGACCTCTCTCCGAAACCTGCGGCTCCGCCGCGGCGGAGCTGTGTCAGAGGGGAACACCAAGAAAAAAGCGCTGGGCAAAGCCGTGTATGCAGCGGTTTTGCCCAGCGCTTTCTGGATCAAATGGGAAGCGGATGTTGGAACAGAGTGGGTTAGGCGCTTTTTTCTCCGCAGAGCATGATGAGGAAGGCGGCCAGCAGGGGAACAAGGGCGGCCAGGATGGTCCGGCCGGTAAAAAGCGGGGTGAGCAGGCCGCTGAGCACAGCCCCGGCGATGAAGGAGCCGATCAATCCATAGTAGACCCGGACCTTCTTCAGCGCGGTCCCTCCCGGTGGAAGAACCAGTGGAACAGATGCTCCGTCCCGCTGCGCAGGTTGCCGGTACACATGGTGGTGACGCAGCCGCAGCCCTGGAACTTCCGGAAGGACTCTACCTGAAGGGCGCTTGTGAAGGAGATGATGATGTTGGCCATAGGATCCAGGGGACCACAGGGCAGGCAGGAGACCAGAAGGATGGCGCCGCACTCTGCCAATAACAGAGGAAGACGCCAGTGAAGGCGGGTATTACCAAATCTCCGCCGGAGAAGCTCCGCCGCCAGCACCCCCAGGGCAAAAGCCAGGATTGGCAGTAGGTAGTGAAGCGCCTGGGCCAGTTGTCCCTGGGCCAGGTTGATTCCCATCAGAACGATGTTTCCGGTCTCTGCGGTGGCAAAGACCTGACCTCGGTTAAGATAGCTGTATCCATCCAGCAGGCCGCCAGTCAGAGCCAGCAGAAGGCCGACAGGGAGCGTTTCGGAGGGCTGGAGCTGTTTCATGGATGTACCTCCTTCCGGAATACCGCACAAAAGGATACCACAAGTTTCAGCATTGGGCAAGGAGAGGAGAGCGGTTTTGAAAAAATTGGCCTGCCCGCTTGCTTTTTCAGAGAGAAAGGAGTAAACTGACGGCTGGCAGAGTAGGTACACCTGTGCTGGTCCCCGTGTGGGACCTTCAGTGCCGGCGGAACGGGGAGTTGTCCGCCGGACGAACAGCGCCCTCCCAGTGGGAGGGGGCGGCAGTGGGTGGTCCGCATCCCGCTGCCGCACGGCAGGGTGAAAATCTGAGACTCCTCCTTCTGTGCGGCATACCCGAACACGGGCTGCCGCAGCATAGAAGGAGGTTTTTTTACTGATGAGACACAACCATCTCCCCCTGAACCTGTACCGGACGCCCTTTACCCCCGCCTACTGGCGGGAGGCCGGCGCGGCCATGTCCAGCCTGAAGCTGCTGGTCTTTGCCGCCCTGATGGTGGCGGTGACCCGGGCCCTCTCCCTGGTCCCCGGGATCCCCATTGCCCACACCAAGCTCACCTGGGGCTTCCTCTCCCGGTCGCTGTGCGCCCTGGTGTGCGGCCCGGTGATGGGGCTGGTCTTTGGCTTTGTGGAGGACATTCTGGGCTTTATTCTCCATCCCACCGGGGAGTTTTTCCCGGGCTATACCCTGTCCACCATGGCCGGGGTGCTGGTCTATGCCCTGTGCTTTTTCCGCCGCCGGATCACGGTGGTCCGTCTGATAGCAGCCAATCTGCTGGTCAACCTGCTGGTGAACGCGGCCATGGGCTCGGTCTGGAGCACGATGGTGCGGGGCGGAGTCTACTGGGGCTGGTTCATCCCCAGTCTGGCCAAAAACCTGGTGACGGTCCTACCCAAGACGGCGGCGCTGTACTTCCTGTTCCAGGCGCTGCTCCCTATTCTTCAGCGGATGGGCCTGATCCCCCGCCAGGTGGACGGAGCGATCCGGCTGATATAAGACAATCAAGCTGCCGCCGTGCGTCCGGTCCCGTGGGGGCCGGAGGCGCGGCGTTTTTTTGCACGTTTTGGGGAGGGGAGTGACAATCGGGAAACATATATGCTATAATCCAGTCAAAGAAAGACACGGCCGGGCGGCTGAGCCCCGCCGGTACGGGAGGGAGCGGGATGATGTTAGACAGACTGCGTACAGCCGGGCGGCGGGAGGCGGCCGCGCCGGCGAAGGGGAGCTTATGGGGGGCGCTCCTGTTTTTTCCGGGAGCGTTTCTGTGGCTGGAGCTGGTGCTGCGCCTGGCGGCGGGGCACAGCCTGCGGTATCTCCCCATATCCGCTGCCTTCGCCCTGGCGGCGGGGCTGGTATGCAGGGCTGGGCTGGAGCTGCTTCCCGGGAGATGGAGGGGGAGGATCACCTGTGTGCTGGCCGTCCTGCTGGGGCTGATCTATGGCGGGGAGCTGGTCTGCAAAACGGTGATGCAGTCCTTCTATCCCCTGTTCAGCACGGCGGGCACGGCGGTGGGCAACGATCTGATGGACTACTGGGGGGCGGCTTGGCGTGGGATCTGGCAGAGCCTGCCTGTCCTGGTTCTGATGCTCCTTCCGGCAGTCCTGGCGGCGGTCTTCCGCCTGCGGCTGTTCCCCGATGGGGAGCGGGTGCCCCGCCGGGCAGCGGGGCTGCTGTGCGGCGCGGCGGCGGCCCATCTGCTGGGGGTGGGGGCCCTGTACCTGCCCTGGCAGGGGGATCTGACGCCCAGGCTGCTATATCACTCGGATATAAATATTGAGGATCAGGTGGAGCAGCTGGGCCTGTGGACCATGCTCCGCCTGGATGTGCAGCACGCTGTGGTCCCGGCCCGGAACGACCTGGGGGAGGACTTCTCCGGCCTGGACGGCCCGGGGCTTCCTCCTCCGGCGGGGGAGAGCACACAGCCACAGCCGGAAGAGCCGGATGACGCTCCCAATGTGATGGAGGTGGATCTGGAGGCCCTGGCGGCGGGCGCGGAGAGCGAGGAGACGGCCTGGCTGGCCCGGTACTTTGACAGTGTGACGCCTACGAAGAAAAATGAGTATACCGGCCGCTTCCGGGGGTACAATGTTATCCAGCTGAGCATAGAGGGCTTCTCCGGCTACGCCATCGACCCGGAGCTTACTCCCACCCTGTACCGGCTGACCCACGAGGGCTTTGTGTTCCCCAATTTTTACACCCCTCTGCACTACACCAGCACCTCCGGCGGGGAGTGTCAGAACCTGCTGGGCCTGTACCCCAAGGCGGGCAACCCCATCACCATGAAGGAGACCGGGGTGCGGCACACCGACTGCCGCTTCAGCCTGGCCCGCCAGCTGGGGGCGCTGGGGTATACGGTGCTGGGCTATCACGGAAATGAGGATATGTACGGGCGGTACGCCTCCCACACCAACCTGGGCTACACCTGGAAGCAGTACCAGACGGGGCTGGAGCTGGAGATGACGGCGGACGGGAGCACCTATGCCTGGCCCCAGTCCGACGTCTATGTGGCAAAGACCAGTATGGAGGACTATCTCTCCCTGGACGGGCCCTTCCATGTGTACTACATGACCATCAGCGGGCACATGCCCTATAACTTCAACCGGGTGGCGGCGAAGTACCGGGAGCTGGTGGAGCCCCTGCCGTACAGCGAGACCACCAAGGCCTATCTGGCCGCCGCCATCGAGGCGGACCGGATGCTCCAGACCCTGCTGGACGGCCTGGAGCGGGCGGGCGAGCTGGACAACACCCTGATCGTGGCCTGTGCCGACCACATCCCCTACTTCAACGTGGATACGCTGGAGGAGTTGTCCGGAGAGCGCTTCGGCAGCTCGGAGGACATGGAGCGGCTGGATGAGCGGAACGTTAACTTCGACGTCTACCGCAGCGCCCTGATCCTGTGGGCCGCCGGGATGGAGGAGCCGGTGGTGGTGGACAAGCCCTGCGGACAGGTGGACATCCTGCCCACCGTCTCCAACCTGCTGGGGCTGGAGTATGACTCCCGGATGCTGGCCGGGTCGGATCTGCTGTCCGACGCGCCGGGGCTGGTGATCTTCAGCTCCCGGAGCTGGCTGACGGACCGGGGATTTTATGACCGCTATACCCAGACCTTCACCCCGGCGGAGGGGGAGGATATGACGCCGGAGGAGCAGACGGCCTATGTGGACGCCATGAAGCGGACCGTCCAGTACAAGTTGGGCTGCACAGAGAAGATCCTGAATACTGATTTTTACCGCCTGGCCTTCGGAGACTGAGCGGACAGCGGGGAAAACTGTTGCTTTTTCCCCTGCGTTCCAGTATAATGGGGCCAACCCGGAATCAAAGTAAGCAACGCTGTCTCATACGAAAGGAGCGTACCCACATGAGTTTTGATCCCTATGAGTTTGACCGAGGCTATGGATCCTCCGCCCGGGGGCTGAGCGAGGGGGAGTACACCGCCCGCACCTTCCTTTGGATGGTCCTTGGGCTGATGGTGACCTTCGGAGTGGCGGTGCTGTGCTGGCTCACCAACGCCACGATCTATGCCCTGATCCTGATCCCCGCGGTCCAAGTGATCGTCCTGGTCGCCACCCTGATCCTGTCCTTTCTGATGGTCAGAAGGATCGAGCGGATGAGCGTGGCCACCGCCCGGACCATGTTTCTGGTCTTTTCCGCCCTGTTCGGCTTTACCATGTCCATCTATCTGCTGATCTATGATCTGGCCAGCCTGGTGTTCGCCTTCCTGGCCACCGCCCTCTATTTCGGGGTGCTGGCGGTCTATGGCCGCCTGACTGGGCGGGACCTCTCCAGCGTCCGTCCCATCCTGTTCTCCGGCCTGCTCTTTCTGGTGATTTTTGGCGTGATCAGCCTGTTCATCCCCGGGCTGAGCGTCTTTGACAGCATTGTCTGCCTCGTCGGCATTGCGGTGTTCCTGGGCTATACCGCCTACGACACCCAGCGGATCCGGGCATTTTACCACTATTACGCCGGCTATCCCGATATGCTGGAAAAGGCGTCCATCTTCGCCGCCCTCCAGCTCTATCTGGATTTCGTCAACCTGTTCCTGTACCTGCTCCGTTTTCTGGGCAGACGCCGGGATTGATCCAAAAAGAGAAGTGAGCGGCCCCCGGGCTCCATAGCGGAGCTCGGGGGCCGCTTTGTGTCAGGACGTCTGCGCGCGCTCCCACTCGGCCAGACAGGACAGGGCCCTGGGGGCCAGGAGCAGAAGGGCGGCCAGATTGGGCAGAGCCATCAGCGCGTTGCACAGGTCCACCAGCTGCCACAGGGGCGAGACGTCCGCCACCGCCCCCAGGACAGTACACAGCAGGAACACCGCCCGGTAGGCGGGAAGCAGGCGGTCCCCGCCGGTGAGAAAGCGGAGGCTCTGCTGCCCGTAGCAGCTCCAGCCCAGAATGGAGGAGAAGGCGAAGAGGACCAGGCTGAGGGATACCGCCCAGGTCCCGGCGGGCCCCAGAACGGAGGAGAAGGCCCGGGCCGTGAGGGGGACGCCCATGGCGGCGTCGGGGACTGTCCCCGTTTGGAGCTGGACCAGGGCCGCCTCCGGGTCATAGGCTCCGCTGACCAGGATGACCAGGGCGGTGACGGTGCAGACGACCAGGGTGGAGCAGAACACCTCAAAGATCCCCCACATCCCCTGGCGGGCGGGGTGGTCCACCTGGGCGGCGCCATGGGCCATGGCGGAGGTGCCCAGCCCGGCCTCGTTGGTGAACACCCGCGGGCCACCCCATGGCGCAGGGCGGCAAATAAGGTATAGCCCGCGCCGCCGCCCAGGGCGGCGGAAGGGGAGAGGGCGCTGGAGAAGATCAGGGCCAGGGCGCGGGGGAGCTGCTCCCGGCGGAGCAGCAGGACGGCCAGCCCGCTGCCCAAGTAGAGCAGAGCCATGGCTGGGACCAGCCGCTGAGCAACCCGGGCCACCCGTCCCATCCCGCCGGTCAGGATAAGCCCGGCCAGCAGGGCGGTGCAGAACCCCACCGCCAGCCGGTCCCAGCCCAGGGCGGCGTGGAGGGAGGAGGCGATGGAGCCGGACTGGATCAGATCGCCCCCGGCCAGGGTGGCGGGGAGGCAGGCCAGGGCGAACCAGGCGGCCAGGACAGGGCAGTGGAGCCCGTCCCGCAGGTAGTACATGGGCCCGCCCTGCCACCCTCCGTCCGGGGAAGGGCAGTGGTAGCGGACAGCCAACAGCTTCTCCACGCAGCTGGTGGCCATGCCCAGCAGCGCGGAGACCCACATCCAGAACACCGCCCCCGGGCCGCCCAGATAGATGGCCGCCGCCACCCCGGCGATACTGCCGGTGCCGATGGTGGAGGCCAGGGCGGTGCTCAGGGCCTGGAGGGAGGAGATCCCCGGACCGGACGGTCCCGGGGGTGGAGCAGGGAGCCCAGAGTGGCGGACAGCCACAGCCGGACCCGGAACAGGGGGAAAAAGCCGCAGCCCAGAGACAGCAGCAGCCCGGTAAGGAGAAAGAGACCCAGCAGCCAGGGGTCCCACAGGGCGTCGGCCGCGCCGGCGAGGAGAGACAAGCATATCACCTCCAAACAGAGCCGGGCCCCGTCCGGAGGACAGGACCCGGTGGTTCAGGGATATGCGGCGGGAGGGAAAATCAGAACGGCCGGGGGCCGGCGGCGCTCAGACCCGGACGATGTAGTCCTGTTTCCGGGGCTTGGGGGCGGGGATGTCCCCGTCCGGATAGCCCAGGATGCAGTTGCCCACGCCCCGGAGGGTGGCCGGCAGCCCCCAGCGGGCCAGCAGCTCCTTGCCCTCCGGGCGGTCGAACAGCTCCTGGGCCCGGTTGATCCAGCAGGAGCCTACCCCCAGGGACCAGGCGGCGTTCATCAGATTGCCCATGACCAGGGAGCCGTCCCGCATCCAGTTGTACGTTTCCCCGTCAGCCAGCACCACGACCACAGTGGGGGCGCCATAAAGGGGTCGGTGCCGGGGCCGGCCCTGGATCTCCGCGTTCAGGCGGGAGAGCAGGGCGATGGTCTCCGGGTCCTGGACTACGGCCATGACGGCGGACTGCTTCCCCATAGCAGAAGGGGCGTAGGTCCCCGCCTCCAGAATGGCGTCCAGCGTCTCCGGGCGGACCTGCTCCGGGCGGTAGCGGCGGATGCTCCGCCGGGTGTTCAGTGTGGTCAGCGTCTCATTCATGGGATCAGCTTCCTTTCAGATTTGGATGGGGCCATTATAGCACAGATCAGGACGGCAGGGAGAAAAAATTGGATTTTGGGCTACCGCGGGGAGAAAAAATGTGGTACACTACCGCTATAACAGATCCTTGGACTGGAGGAAGCGTGCGATGAAATGTCCTTACTGTGCGTATCCGGAGAGCAAGGTGGTGGATTCCCGGCCCGCGGATGAGGGGGCCAGCATCCGCCGCCGGCGGGAGTGCCTGTCCTGCCACAAGCGGTTCACCACATACGAAATGATGGAGAGCCTCCCCCTGGTGGTGGTGAAAAAAGACGGGAGCCGCCAGAGCTTCGACCGGAATAAGGTGATGAGCGGCCTGATCCGCGCCTGTGAAAAGCGCCCTGTCTCAGTGAATACGCTGGAGGAGCTGGTCACAGAGATCGAACAGGTCCTTCAAAATGAGATGGAGCGGGAGGTCAGCTCCGCCATGATCGGCGAGCTGGTGATGGAGCGGCTGAAAAAAGTGGACGAGGTCGCCTATGTGCGCTTTGCCTCGGTCTACCGCCAGTTCAAGGACATCAATACCTTCATGCAGGAGCTGAACAAGCTGCTGGAGGACCGCAGATAGACAGAGCGGCAGAAGAGCCCGGGGCATCGCCCCGGGCTCTTTTCGGTCAAAAAAACGGTCCCTGCGTTCCGCGCTGAACTGGGGATCATTGATCCCACTCGTATGCCAATTTGGGCCCGCCGCCGAATTGAATAAGACCGCAGTACTGAAAGCCCTCTCTCAAAAGGATATGCTGCATGACGGTGTTTTCCTCTTGGGTGTCCACCCTGATGGCGCTGATATGACGGGACCGGCACAGCGCTTTGATCAGATCAATGGCGGATTTGGAGAGTCCCCCGCCTCTTGCCGTTTTACGGAAGGCCATGCGGTGGACCACGGCATAGGGGCGGTCCGTTTTCCACGCGCCTTCTATTGCCTGGTACGCAGGCTCCTCACCGGTCATAATGCAGCAGTAGCCGATAAGCTCCTCTTCATGGACAAAGGCGTATCCGATCTGTTGAGCAATATCCTCCAGAATGGTCTGCCGCGTCGGATAATCAGGGCGCCACTGCTCAAAGCCCAAAGATCTATGATAATCTCTCGCGTCCTCGATACATTGATAGCAGCGTTCGGCCTCGTCTGGTTCTGCTTTTCTCAACTCCATTGCCATCAGATCCTCTCCGTTTACTAATTGAGCGCTGCGGGTCCGGTCAGTCCCATTGCGCCGCACAGCGGGGACAATACAGGAACAGCCACAGCATCGTTCCGCTTGCTGTGGCTGTTCGCCGTCTGATCACGGGCGTCTTGTTTTGCAGGCCTCTATGGGGGATGGAAAGCGCTCAGCGCAGCACCGCGCCGCACTTGGCCTCCAGGGTCTCCAGGATGGCCTTTACATCGTTGTCGGCCTCCTCGGCAGTGAGGGAGCGGTCGTCAGCCCGGAGGACCAGGTTGAAGGCCACGGACTTTTTACCCTCGGCCACGCCCTTGCCCCGGTAGATGTCGAACAGCTTGACCTCCTTGAGCAGGCCGTGGGCCCCCTCCTTGATGGCGGACTCCAGGGCGCCGACGGTGATCTCCTCGCCGCAGACCACGGCGATGTCGCGGGTCACGGCGGGGAACTTGGGCAGGGGGACGTACTGGGGATCGGCCCCCTTGGCGGCGCACAGGGCGTCAAAGGACAGCTCCGCGCAGTAGAGCTCCGCGTCCACACCGTAGTTCTGAGCCACCAGGGGATGGATCTGGCCGAATACGCCCACCTCACGGCCGTCCACCAGGATCCGGGCGCAGCGGCCGGGGTGGTAGGAGGGGTTGTCCCGGACCGCCTCATAGGCGGCGCCGGAGACGCGGATGGAGTCCAGAATGGACTGGACCGCGCCTTTCAGGACAAAGAAGTCCATTCCGTCGCCATAGCCCCCCACCGAGAGCACCTTGGGCTCGTCCGCCATGCCGTCCTCCCGCTGAAAATAGGTGCGGCCCAGTTCGTACAGGCGGGCGGACTTGTTGCGGAAGTTATAGTTCCGGGCCAGGATCTCCAGCATGGAGGGGAGCACCGTGGTGCGCATGATGGAGGTATCCTCGCCCAGGGGGTTCATGATCTTCATGGAGTTCCGGCGGGGATCGTCCTTGGCCCAGCGGATCTTGTCGTAGTAGGTGGGGGAGATGAAGGAGTAAGTGATGATCTCGTCATAGCCCAGGGAGCGGCAGGTCTGGCCCAGGGTGCGCTCCACCTCCTGAACGGGGGAGTAGCCGCCCCGGGTGGTCTGCCCCCGCATGAGGGTGGTGGGGATGTTGTTATAGCCGTAGAACCGGGCGACCTCCTCGGCCAGGTCGGCAATGCCCTCCACGTCACCCCGCCAGGAGGGAATGACCACATCGGCGGGGCCGTTGGGGAAGTCCCGCTTCTCCGTGACGATGTCCACGCGCTCCAGATACTGGTACTGGTCCACCGGATCGATGTCGGTGCCCAGCAGGGCGTTCACCCGCTCCGGATCCATCCGGATGGTACGGGGCTGGGGAACATAGTTGAGGATGTCGATGACGCCGTCCACCACCTCGCCGGCCCTCAGCAGCTCCACCAGCTCGCAGGCACGGTTCACGGCGGGCAGGGTGTTCAGGGGGTCCAGGCCCTTTTCAAACTTGGCGCTGGCCTCAGTACGCATACCAAGGGCCAGGGCGCCCTTGCGGATGCAGGTGCCGTCAAAGTTGGCCGACTCGAAGACCACGTCCACGGTGTCGGCCACGATCTCGCTGTTCTCGCCGCCCATGATGCCCGCCAGACCCACGGCACGGGTGTCGTCGGCGATGACCAGATGGTTGGCGGTGAGCTTGCGGACCTGGCCGTCCAGGGTGGTCAGCTCCTCGCCCTCCTCGGCCCGGCGGACTACGATCTTGCCGCCCTTCACATAGCGGTAGTCAAAGGCATGCATGGGCTGGCCATACTCCAGCATGACGTAGTTGGTGATGTCCACAATGTTGTTGATGGGGCGCACACCCATGGCCCGCAGCCGCTCCCGCATCCACTTGGGGGAGGGGGCGATCTTCACGTTGCGCACCATCCGGGCGGTGTAGCGGGGGCACAGGCCGGCGGCGGGGGTCTCCACATCCAGCAGTTCCATCAGATCGCCTTCGGCTCCGCCCTTGACCACCGGTTCATGGAGGCGCAGGGGGACGTCATAGGTGGCGGCGGCCTCCCGGGCCAGGCCGATGACGGAGAGGCAGTCCGGGCGGTTGGGGGTGATCTCAAACTCCACCACATGGTCGTCCAGGCCCACCACCGGCTTCAGGTCGTCCCCGGGTTTACAGTCCTCATGAAGGATGAAGATGCCGTCGGGGATGCAGTGGGGGAACTCCGCCTGCTGGGCGTGGAGGTCGGCCAGGGTGCAGATGGAGCCTTCGTGTTGTAAGCCACCAGGTCCCCCTCGTGGAGGTTGGCGCAGAGGGTGTCGGGGCAGGCGGTGGAGCCGCCCAGGTCCAGGCAGGTGTGGAAGCAGCCGTCGGGCTGGATGGAAGCCTCCAGTACTTTGGCGCACACCACCGGGCCGAACACCTTGTCCCCGGCCGTGATGTCCGCGGGGATAGAGGGCTTGTTCTTGTCCAGAGGATGGTAGTCGTTCAGCAGGGCGGCGGGGGTGATGACCGCGTAGGGGAAGTCCCGGGTGTCCAGACCCAGCTCGGCAAGGCCGCACAGCATGCCGTTGGACTCCACGCCGCGCAGCTTGCCCTTCTCGATCTTCTTGCCGCCGGGGAGGGTGGACTTGTGCAGGGCCACGGGGACCAGGTCGCCCACATGGACGTTCCAGGCCCCGGTGACGATCTGCACCGGGGCCTCCTGGCCCACACAGATCTGGCACACCCACATGTGGTCGGAGTCGGGGTGGCGCTCCATGGACAGGACCTGACCCACCACCACGTTGGAGATCTCTCCGCCCAGGTCGTGGGTCAGTTCCACCTTGGAGCCGGACAGAGTCATGGCCTCGGCAAAATCTTTATCATTGGCGTCAACGGTGACGAACTCGCTGAGCCATTTGCGAGATAGATTCATAGTATAAAACTCCCTTTTTATGTCGTGCTTTTGTAGGGGCGGCCCGTGGGCCGTCCGGGAAAGCCCCCTTTCGCAAAAGGGGGTGGCACTTGCGGAGCAAGTGCCAGGGGATTTTCTTCCAGTTGGGGGAAAACCCTCAGTCAACCTCACGGCTGACAGCTCCCTTTGGGAAGGGAGCCGCTGGGGTGGCATTTGCAGAGCAAATGCCGGGGGATTTTCTGCGGTCGGGGGGAAAACCCTCAGTCAGCCTTACGGCTGACAGCTCCCTTTGCGAAGGGAGCCAGGGGGGATGTCTTAAAACTGCTCCAGGAAGCGCACATCATTCTCAAAGATCAGGCGCAGGTCTGCGATCTTGAAGCGGCGCATGGCGGTGCGCTCCAGGCCCATGCCGAAGGCCCAGCCGGAGTAGACCTCCGGATCGATTCCAGCCATCTTCAGCACCTTGGGGTGGATCATGCCGGCGCCCAGCATCTCGATCCAGCCCTCGCCCTTACAGGTGGGGCAGCCCACGCCGCCGCACTTGTGGCACTGCACGTCCATCTCGCAGGAGGGCTCGGTGAAAGGGGAAGTGGTGGGGGCGGAAGCGGGTCTTGGTGCCCTTGCCGTACAGCTGCTCCACCACCGTATTCAGGGTGCCCTTCAGGTCGGCCATGGTGACATTTTTGTCGATGACCATGCCCTCCACCTGGTGGAACATGGGGGAGTGGGTGGCGTCCACCTCGTCCTTGCGGTACACCCGGCCGGGGGCGATGATGCGGATGGGCAGCTCCATGGTCTCCATGGCCCGGACCTGCATGGGGCTGGTCTGGCTGCGGAGCATCACCCGGCTGTCGGCGTCAAAGTAGAAGGTGTCCGACCAGTCGCGGGAGGGGTGGCCCTCCTCGGCGTTCAGACGGTCGAAGTTGTAGTAGGCCAGCTCGACCTCGGGACCGTCCAGCACGGTGAAGCCCATGCCGATGAAGATGTCCTTGATCTCATCCAGGGCCAGGTACATGGGGTGCTTGTGTCCCAGCTTCACCTCGCGGCCGGGGATGGTCACATCCAGCGCCTCGTCCTTCAGGCGCTGCTCCAGGGCCTGGGCCTCCAGTTTGCCGGCGGCGGCCTCGATGGCCGCCTCCAGGGCGGAGCGGACCTCGTTGGCCAGCTGGCCCATGGCGGGGCGCTCCTCGGCGGACAGCTTACCCATCATTTTCAGAACGGCGGTGAGCTCGCCCTTCTTGCCCAGATACTGGACGCGCAGGCTGTCCAGTTCGGCGGCGGACTGGGCCTGCCCAAAGGCGGCCAGCGCCTCCGAACGGATCTTTGCTAACTGTTCTTTCATATCGTCTGCTCCTTTATTGAGTATTAGGATTTTGAAATTGTTTTGTTCTTATTTCAGCGTGACGGCGGTACCGCTGACCGTGACCATCAGCATCCCGTTGTCCGACCCCAGAACCTCATAGTCCATCTTGACGCCCACTACGGCATCGGCCCCCAGCCGGGCGGCCCGCTCCTCCAATTCCCGCAGGGCGGTCTTCCGAGCATCCACCAGTTCCTCCTCATAGCTGTTGGACCGCCCGCCAAAGAAATTGGTCAGCTCTGCGGTAAAATCCCGGACAAAATCGATGCCTGAAATCATTTCTCCAAAGACAACCCCCAGATAATCTTGAATCTGGCGGCCCTCTATGCTGTTTGTTGTTGTGATGATCATATCCATATCTTCTCCTCACCGTTGAAATTATGAAAAAAGCCCTCCGCCCCAAACCTGTTGGGACGAAAGGCAACCCTCCCGCGGTACCACCCGTATTCGTGTCAGACACGCGCTTGAATTTCCCGATAACGGCGGAACAGCCGTCCCCCTCTCAGGGGCCGCTCCCGGGCGAACCAAACGACACGCTTCGGGGCGGCTTTCAGCCGGTGACCACCCCTCTCTGAGAAACGAAAGCACGTTATTTTCCCGTTCTTCGCATTTAAAACTGATTGTATCTAATACTTATAGCATACCGCGGCGGAAAAAGCAAGTATGAAATGGAAGTATCCGGGGAAAAGAATGGAATGCAGAGGAAACAGGGAGCCAGGTAAAGAGCGGGAAGAGGTCCCGGCGGGGTGAGACTGATGTGAGGCGGGACAAAATAAAATCATATTAGAATAATAGGAAATAAGGATAGACAAAACCTTCCGACTATGATAGAATAAGGCTGTCCATGAGACGGGGCGCCCTTCCGTTTGTTTGTGGGACAGGCGGACAGGGAACGGGAAAGACGGAACCGGGATCAAACCGGACGGAATACAGGAGGGAACCCCATGCTAGAGTTACAGCATATCTGCTATGATGTGGAACAGGACGGAGAGGACAAGGGCATCCTGAGGGACATCGATCTGACCATTGACGAGCGGTTTGTGGCCATTACCGGTCCCAACGGCGGCGGCAAGTCCACCCTGGCCAAGATCATCGCCGGCATCTACACCCCCACCAGCGGGCGGATCCTGCTGGATGGGGAGGATATCACCGGCCTGGACATCACCCAGCGGGCCCACCGGGGCGTCAGCTTTGCCTTTCAGCAGCCGGTGCGCTTCAAGGGCCTGACGGTGAAGGACCTGATTACCCTGGCCAGCGGACAAAACATCGGCGTGCCGGAGGCGTGCGGCTATCTGTCCGAGGTGGGCCTGTGTGCCAACGACTATCTGGACCGGGAGGTGGACGTGTCCCTTTCCGGCGGAGAGGTCAAGCGTATCGAGATCGCCATGATCATGGCCCGGGGCACCAAGCTGTCTGTCTTTGACGAGCCGGAGGCGGGCATCGACCTGTGGTCCTTCAGCAATCTGATCCAGGTGTTTGAGCACCTGCATGAGAAGATCAACGGCTCTATCCTCATCATCTCCCATCAGGAGCGGATCCTGAACATCGCCGACCGCATCATTGTCCTGGCCGACGGCCAGGTGCGCAGCGACGGGGGACGGGAGGAGATCCTGCCTCAGCTGCTGGGCGAGGCCCCTAGCGTGTGCAGTGCGCTGAGCGACAAGGTGAGATAACAAGACGGTCAGGAATTGGAAATCAGGAATTGACGCGCCGGTTTGGGGCGGAGGCTCCCGATTCCTCCGGCAGAGCCGGAGGCGGTCATCCCGAATTCCGAACGCCTCATTTCTAATAGACAGAAGGAGACAGAAGCATGGACGCGATACAGAAGAATTTGCTGGAGCAGGTCGCCGAGCTCCATGATGTGCCTGAGGGGGCTTATAACATCCGGGCCAACGGAAAGGCGGCCGCCCGGAACACCACCGCCAACATCGACATTGTCAGTAAAGAGGACAAGGACGGCATCGACATCATCATCAAGCCGGGCACCAAAAATGAGTCGGTCCATATCCCCGTGGTGCTCAGCGAGAGCGGCCTGAATGAGACCGTTTACAACGATTTTATCATCGGCGACGACTGCGACGTGACCATCGTGGCCGGCTGCGGCATCCACAACTGCGGGGTGCAGAATTCGGAGCACTCCGGGATCCACTCCTTCCATGTGGGCAAGCGCGCCAAGGTGCGCTATGTGGAGCGCCACTACGGCGAGGGGGACGGCCGGGGGGAGAACATCATGAACCCCACTACCGTAGTGGAGATGGACGAGGACAGCTACATGGAGATGGAGACCACCCAGATCAAGGGCGTGGACTCCACCGTCCGCACCACGAAGGCCACCCTGGGTCCCCGGGCCACCCTCATCATCAAAGAGAAGGTGATGACCCACGGCAAGCAGCTGGCCAAGTCCGACTTCACTGTGGATCTGGACGGAGAGGACTGCCACACCAACGTGATCTCCCGCTCTGTGGCCCGGGACCAGTCCCATCAGGTGTTCCTGGCCCGGATCAACGGCAATGCCCGGTGCTATGGCCACTCCGAGTGTGATGCCATCATCATGGATCAGGGCGTAGTGGCCGCCATCCCGGAGGTCACCGCGAACTGCGTGGACGCCAGCCTGGTCCACGAGGCCGCCATCGGCAAGATCGCCGGGGAGCAGCTCATCAAGCTGATGACCCTGGGCCTCACGGAGAAGGAGGCCGAAGAGCAGATCGTCAAGGGATTTTTGAAGTAAATCAGACGTCCAGGGAGGGGAGACCGGCTGCGGTCTCTCTTCCTTTTTTCATCGGGATGTGGTACAATACCGGAAAAATCTTTTGAAAGGGGGGCGGGCCGTGAGGACCATTTATGTTGACTGCGGCGAGGTGTCCCAATCGGGGCCGCTGGGAATTTTCAGCTGTGAGGTGCAGATCCTTTACGCTGGGACGGTGCTCCACACGGAGCAGGCCAAGGTCCGGGCGGAGGTTCCCCAGTATCAGGAGATGGCGGAGCGGGCTGGGGTATTCTTTTTCTTTGAGGATGAGGAGCTCCCGGAACTCCCGTTCTTCGCGGTCCCCGGCCTGGAACTGGTGGCCCGGGACCGGGAGGGAAACTGGTACGGCCGCGCGGAGGACCTGGGGGAGGGCGTGTACTGCGTCACCCCGGAGGGGGCGGCCTTCCGGGTGTCCGAACGCATGGGCCGGTTCTCCGGCCGCCTGCTGGCGGGGGAGGAGGTCCGGGAGCTGTGGGAGCCTGTCCCGGAGCTCAGGGTGTACCCCTCCAAGGCGGAGGCAGCCCGGGAGGTGGAGCTGGTCCCGCTGGAGAAGCTGCTGCCAAAGGGATGGAAGGAGCGGGAGAGATGAGGATGCTTGCCACCACAGAGCAGATGAGAGAGCTGGACCGGACCGCCATTGAGGAGCGGGGGATCCCCTCTCTGGAGCTGATGGAGAACGCCGCCCGGGCGGTGGCCCAGGCGGCAGCTGACCTGGTGGGGCCGGTGAAGGAGCAGAGCCGGCCGGATGGTGTGATTGGATCGGCTGTTTCAGTAGCCTTCATTATGACAGGGGACAGCCGGGAACCCACGGCGGAGGAGCAGCGTGAGGTGGACGAGATACGGGCTGTGGTGGAGTCCAAGAACACCGACCCCACCCAGCGGATCGGCATTTTCTGCGGTCCTGGCAACAACGGTGGGGACGGCATCGCCGCCGCCCGCATCCTGCTGGAGGAGGGCTATCGTGTCCGCGCCTTTTTGGTGGGCGGCCGGGAGAAGATGACCCCAGACGCCCGGGCCATGGAGGAGCGGCTGGCAGAGGCCGGCGGCGCTCTGGAGCCCTTGGATCTGGAGGACCGCCTGCTGACCGTCTGGCTGTCCACCTGCGACTGCTATGTGGACGCCCTGTTCGGAGTGGGTTTGAAGCGGCCGGTGGAGGGGGACTTTCTGGCGGCAGTCCGGTGGATGAACGGCCGGCGGGCCCCTGTGGTGTCCTGCGACCTGCCCTCCGGGGTAGACGGGGACACCGGGGAGGTCCTGGGAGAGGCTGTCCGGGCCCGTACCACCGTGACCTTTACCTGTGCCAAGCCGGGGCTCTATCTGGGGGCAGGGGCGGGCTGTGCCGGGGAGGTGCAGGAGGCCGACATCGGGATCCCCCGGGACCTGGTCCGTCAAATGATATGGCGAGGTCCGGAGCCGGTCGCGCTGAACCCCGATTATATGCACTGGGTCCTCCCACGCCGCCCCGCCGACGGCCACAAGGGAGATTTTGGAAAGATATTCATCCTGGGGGGCAGCGAGGGCTACACCGGCGCCCCGACTCTGGCCGCCCGGGGCGCGCTGCGGACCGGCGCGGGGCTGGTCTATGTGGGGGTCCCCCGGGAAATCTATCCTGTCATAGCCATAAAATGTGAAGAAGCTATGGCTTTTCCGCTGCCGGAGGAGTATACTGCAATACTGGAAAAGGCGGCCGCCTGTGATGTGGCGGTGATCGGCCCCGGACTGGGCCGGCATCCGAACACAGAGCGGCTGGCGCGTTCCCTGCTGTGCGATCTGACCATCCCGGTGGTGCTGGACGCCGATGGCATAAACGCCCTGGCGGGACATATAGATGTTCTGGACAGCCGCCGCGCTCCCACGGTGCTCACCCCTCACGCGGGGGAGTTTGCCCGCCTGACGGGCTGCCCTCTGCCAGTGCGGGACCCTGTGGCCGCCGCCCGCAGCTTTGCAAAGGCCCACCGCTGCACTCTGGTCCTCAAGGGCCGGGGGACGGTGACCGCCGCCCCGGAGGGAAAAGTCTGGCTCTGCGGGACGGGGAACCCGGGGATGGCCAAGGGAGGTTCCGGCGACGTGCTGGCCGGGATGATCGCCGCCCTGCTGGGACAGAAGCACCTGAACGGGCCTGGCGCATCTGTCCCGGAGACTGCCGCCTTGGCGGTATGGCTCCACGGAAGGGCGGGGGACCGTTGTGCGGAGCAGTATGGGGAGTACGCCATGCTGCCCACCGACCTGATTGAGATGCTCCCCCAGGTGCTGAAGGAGAGCGAGGAGCGGAACTAAACGGGCGTTTTAAGACGCTTTGGAGGGAAAACTGTGCGCAGACGTCTGCTTTGCGTACCAATGATGACTCTGGCGCTGCTCACCGCCTGCGGCGGGACGGCGGCGGGAGACCCGGCGGAGGAGCTGGCCCTGGCGGTCCGGGGGAGTACCTGGCTATGGAGCGCTGTGCCGCGGAGGTGGCGGTCACCGCCGACTACGGCCAGAGGGTCTATGAATTTCTTCTGTCCGCCGCGGTGGATGGGGAGGAGACCGTTCTGACCCTGCGGGAGCCGGAGCTGGCCGCGGGGATCACCGCCCGGATCGGCGAGGAGGGCGGCGCGCTGGAGTACGATGGCCTGGCGCTGGACACCGGCCCCTGGATGGGGATGGCTTGTCCCCCGTGTCCGCCCTGTCCGCGCTGCTGTCGGCGGCCCGGTCGGAGTACATGGCGGAGTGCGCGCTGGAGCGGACAGGGGACTCTGAGCTGCTGCGGGTGCTCTGTGCCGATCCGGAGGCTGCCCCCGGGACCGGGCGGGAGACCACCCTGTGGTTTGACCCGGAGACCTATGCCCTGGTGCAGGGAGAGATCAGCGTGGACGGATACCGGGTCATCCAGTGCCGGTTGAGCGGCTTTACCAAAGGATAGAGAGGAAGCTTTCAGTTTATGGATACCACAAGGATGAGAACATGGGCGGAGATCGACCTGTCCGCTCTGGAGCATAATTACCGGACTCTGCGGGCCATGCTGCCCCAGGGCTGCCGCTTTCTGGGCCTCTGCAAGGCCAATGCCTATGGACATGGAGCCGCTGTGATCGGCCATACCCTGGAGCGTCTGGGGGCGGATATGCTGGCTGTGGCCTGCGTCAGCGAGGCGGAGGAGCTGCGGCAGAGCGGGGTCACGCTGCCTATCCTGTGTTTGGGCGAGACTCCGGAGGAGCTGATCCCCCTGCTGCTGGAGCTGGATGTGACCCAGATGGTGGAGGATCTGGAGACCGGCCGAAGGCTGTCCGCCGCCGCCCAGAGGGCTGGGCGGACCCTGCGGGTCCATGTGAAGCTGGACACCGGCATGAGCCGACTGGGCTTTCTGTGGGAGGCGGGCCGGGAGGAGGAGACGGCGGACGAGATCGCCCGGCTGTGCCGCCTGCCCGGTCTGGAGGCCGAGGGCCTGTTTACCCACTTTGCGGACGCCGACGGGAGCGAGGCCTATACTATGGCCCAGTTTGACCGCTTTCTGGCCGCCCGGGCGGCGCTGGAGGAGCGGGGGATCGCCTTCAAAATCTGCCATTGTGCCTCCAGCGCTGCTGTGCTACAATATCCCTGTACTTATCTGGATATGGTGCGGCCCGGCCTGGTGCTGTATGGCTGGTATCCGGCGGAGGAGCTGAAGGGCCTGGACGGCCCGGGGCTGGAGCCGGTGATGGCGGTGAAGAGCCGGGTGGCCGCGGTGCGCAGCCTGCCCAAGGGGACGCCGGTGAGCTATGGCCGCACGGCGGTGCTGGAGCGGGACTCCCGGATCGCGGTGGTGCCGGTGGGCGATGGGGACGGCTATCCCAGAAGCCTGTCCAACCGCATGGTGATGCGGGTGCGCGGCGTGGAGTGCCCCATCGTGGGCCGGGTGTGCATGGATATGTGTATGCTGGATGTGACCGGCGTTCCCGGCGTGCAGGCGGGGGATGTGGCTGTGGTATACGACGGGCCGCTGCTGGAGCGGGCCGCCCGGCTGGCGGGGACCATCCCCTATGAGCTGATGTGCGACGTGAACCCCCGGGTGCCCCGGGTCTATCTCCCGGAGGACAGGGCGGAGGCGTGAGCGCCGGACGCGGGCAACCTGAGGCTCCTCCCCGCATAGGATGAGGCGGAGCGGCAGGCGCGCCGCCTGGGCAGAAAAGGCGCGGAGGGGAATTTTCCTCGGGCAGAGGTATAATCCCCGCCGCTCCGTGGGAAAATCATAGTACAGCGTTACATAAGACCCGTTGGGCCGCGTAACGCGTACTATTTTCCAGCGGAGTGTGAGGATACGTGGATAACAGTGTGAAACGAGGCGACATTTTTTATGCCGACCTCAGCCCTGTGGTGGGCAGTGAGCAGGGGGGCGTGCGGCCGGTCCTGATCGTCCAGAATGACACCGGCAACCGGCACAGCCCCACGGTCATCGCCGCAGCCATCACCTCTCAGACCGGAAAGGCCCGCCTCCCCACCCACATCTCCCTGGCCGCCCTCAGCTGCGGACTGCCCAAGGATTCCGTGATCCTTCTGGAACAGATCCGCACGCTGGATAAGCGCCGCCTGCGGGAGCACATGGGGAAGCTGGACGAGACGATGATGAAGCAAGTGGACGGGGCCATTGCGGTGAGCTTCGGCCTCCATCCGGAGACCATGGTATAGCCGCCGCGGCGGACAAAAGAGAAAGGGCACGGCCCGAAGGAGTATCGAGATGAAGATGAATCGCGCGTGGAAGATCCGCCTGGGGGCCCTGTGCCTGACCGGGCTGTGCCTTGGAACGGGGGCGGCTCTGGCCGCGGGGGACGCGGACGATCCCCTGGTCACCCTGAGCTATCTCAATGAGACGGTCCTGCCCAAGCTGCTCAGCCAGACGGATGAGAAGGCGAAGGTCCGTCAGACGGAGCTGGCCAATCAGCTCAGCCAGGTCATGGCCCAGGGGGGCGGGGGCGCTTCGGCCTCCTACACGGTGGTCACCCTGAACCCGGGACAGCGGATGGATCTGGACATCGGCTGTGAGGTGCTGCTCCGGGTGGGCAGCGCTACGGCAGGGGCAGCAGTAGACCCGGCCCTGGTGGATGTGAGCGCGGGGGGCGAGCTGTACAGCGGCGGCGCGCTGGTGCGCAACCACCTGTATCTGGCCACTATGTCCGACCACTATCTGGTGGCCGGCAACAGCACGGTGAAGGTGCTGGCCCGGGGCGGCTACCGCGTTTCATAAGCGAACAAGAAAAAAGGCCGGCAGGCACAGATTTTTCTGTGTCTGCCGGCCTTTTTGGCTGGATACACCGATGAAAGGGTGGGACGTTACTGCGGCTTTTGGTCCTCGACGCGGGACGCGGTGCGGCGGCCGCTCTGCCGTTCAGCCTGGCCGGGGAGTGGGATCTGGATCTGGATGGACAGCAGTGTTTTGGCCAGCCAGACAAAGGACAGCAGGACCAGGATGGGGATGATGCAGGAGGTCACCAGCATGACGGCCAGAGCCTCCAGAAAATCGTTGGCCATCCGGCCCACCTTGTCCGCGGCTCCGGAGGCGGCATGGGTGATCCCGTCCAGCAGACCTGCCCAGAAGCCCTTCTCATCCCCGCCCTCCGCAGCGCTGTCCTCGATCTCCTCGGCGGCGTCCTGGGCGGATTGGATGGTGGCGTCGATGGAGGCCTGATAGGTGTCCTCGATCATATTGGAGAGCTGGAGGCTCACCGGGATCACCAGGACGATGAGCAGGCCGAAGGCGGCCAGCTTTCCGGCCAGGAGCCGGAGCCCCCTCCAGTCAAAGAGCACATTCAAGATATAGGCCAGGCAGGCCACGGGGATCAGGATTTTGAAGGCGAGAAAGCCGGTGATGGTCAGCAGATACTTTTCCAGATAGATAGCGCAGAGCACCACAAGAAAGTGGGAGCTCAGGTCGGCCAGCTGCTCCGCGATGGGGGTGGCGGCGTCTCCGGGAATGAGGGTGATGGCCGCCGAGGCCGCCGCGGAGGCGGCGGAGAGCTCCAGCACAGTGGTCTGCTTTTCCTCCAATGCGGCAATGGAGTGCTTGTGAAATTCCGAGGAGGACGCGACGCCTGCCAGGACAAAGAAGGAGAGGAGGGCGGCGAGCAGGGGGAGGATCAGGAACAGGGCGTTCCGGCGAAGTTTTTCTGGATCATGTTGGGCTCCTTTCGTGGGAGGTGGTTGGATCGTGGACGGGGCAGCTCAGCCGGGCTGGCTGTCCTCATCCCGGGTGGGAAGGCGGAAGCCGATGCCCTTGAGCTCCAGAAGGAACACAGTGGAGTGGAACAGGACGATGGCGACCCAGCCCAGGCCGGTGGCCAGAGCCACAGCGTCCAGCCCCATGGCGCCCGCCAGAGCGTATGTGAGGACGACCCGGACGGCGATCTGAAGGGTGGTCCCCAGAAGGTGATATTCATTCGTCCAATGCCCCGGTAGTGCCCCACATAGGAGTGTCCCATAAAGGACAGAAAGTAGAAGCAGCCCATCAGCCGCAGGTAGGAGGCGCCCAGGGCGGCGCTCTCCGCCTCGCCGTCCAGGAAGGGGAGGACCAGCTGGCCGCCGCCGAAGAACAGCAGCAGGGAGAACAGAAATCCGATGCCTACCACCATGACGGACCCCCGGAGGAAGCCGGACAGGGCGCGGCGGTATTTTTTTGCCCCCTGATTCTGCGCCACAAAAATGGCGATGGACTCGCAGCCGCTGATGCCGAAGGCCTGACTGAAGTTTTCCACCCGGGTGGTGGCGGTGAAGGCGGAGATGACCGCTGTGCCTAGGCCGTTGACGGCGCTCTGGATCATCAGCTTGCCCAGATAGAGGCTGGACTGCTGGAGGGCGGCCACCGCCGCATAGCTGGTGGTCTGGCGCACCAGGGTCCCGTTCATCCGCATATCGTCCCGCTGGATGCGCAGGAAGGGCAGCTTTTTGCGGATATAGACCAGGCACAGCAGGGCGGAGAGAAGCTGCGCGCTGGCTGTGGCCAGGGCGGTGCCCCGGATGCCCAGTTCCAGTCTGGCTACCAGCAGCCAGGCTGCCGCCAGGTTATAGGCCAGGGAGGCCAGCAGGAAACAGAGGGCGGCCCGGGTGTCGCCGATGGCCCGGAGGGTGGCGGCCAGATAGTTATAGGCGAAGGTGAAGAGCATCCCCGCCAGGATGATCCGCAGGTAGGACATGGCGTAGTCCATCAACTCCGGAGGGGTCTGGATCAGCAGGAGAAGGGGACGCAGAAAGACCAGGGTGAGGAGGACCGCCGCCGCTGTGGCTCCGCCGATGAGCACGCCGGAGACGAAGAGCTGCTGGCGCAGGCGGGCGAAGTTCTGCTCTCCGAAGAAGCGGGCCACCAGGACGGAGGCCCCCATACAGGCCCCGGTGATGACATAGATGAACAGGTTCATCACGCTCTCGGCCACCCCCAGGGCTGCGAAGGCATCCCCGCCGATGTGGCGGGTGACGACCAGGGAGTTGATGATATTGTACAGCTGCTGGAGCACATTGGCGGCCAGCAGAGGCAGGCACAGGCGGACCAGCTGGGCCGTGATGGGTCCGGCGGTGAGTTTGGCTTGTCTGGACACGGAGAGACCTCCCCTTCTGTGATCGGTGCTGCCTCTATCATAGTACGAAATCTGCCGTTTGTAAATGGAAGGGAGAAAAGAGCGGCCATCTGGGACGCTTTTCAGGGGAGCGCCGGGAAAAATGGGGATCTGGGCGGGAGGCGACAGGATGCGGCCAAATCTGCCCGGGACATCCCCTATAATTGGGACATCTAAAATATGGGTGTCCCATTTTGCTTGACCGGGACGCCGGGAAAGGAGAGACGAGATATGGCAGTGATGTGCGAGGAGGAAAACCGCTGCCTGACCGCAGCGGTGTCAGGGGAACTGGACCACCACCGCGCGAAGGAAGTGATGGAGGAGCTGGACCGGCAGATCGACGCGGCCCTTCCCAGAAGGCTGACGCTGGACCTGTCCGGGCTGACCTTTACAGACAGCTCCGGCATCGCGGTCATCCTGCGCACCTACCGGAGGATGAGCCAGCTGCGGGGCGGGATGACCGTGGTACACGCGCCGGACCAGGCCCGCCGGGTGTTCCGGGCGGCCGGGCTGGAAAAACTGGTCCGATTTGAATAAGTCAGGAGGCTGTACATCATGAAAATAGAAAACTATTGCACCCTGGAGTTCCCCAGCCGCTCGGCCAACGAGGGGTTCGCCCGGGCGGCGGCGGCCTGCTTCGCCGCCCAGCTGGACCCCACCCTGGAGGAGATCAACGACGTGAAGACGGCGGTGAGCGAGGCGGTGACCAACGCCATCGTCCACGCCTATCCCGACCGGATCGGAAAGATCGTGATGAAGCTGCGGCGGAAGGAGGGGCAGGTGCTGGAGATCGTGGTACGGGACTGGGGCGTGGGCATCGCGGACGTGACCCAGGCCAGGACCCCGCTCTTTACCACCGGCAGTGAGGACCGCGCCGGAATGGGCTTTACCATCATGGAGAGCTTTATGGATGAGCTGAAGGTCCGCTCCACGCCGGGGAAGGGGACCACCGTTACCATGCGGCGGCAGATCGCCCGCCGCGTCTCAGGTTGAATGGGACGCCCACCGCCCCCCAGCTTCTGGAAGCCGCCCGGCTGGGGGATGAGCGGGCCTGTGAGCAGGTGTTGGAGGAGAACAACGGGCTGATCTGGTCCATCGTGCGCCGCTACTATGGCCGCGGCGTGGAGCCGGACGACCTGTATCAGCTGGGCTGCCTGGGGTTTTTGAAGGCGGTGCGGGGGTACGACCCCGCCTTCGGGACCCAGTTCTCCACCTATGCCGTGCCCAAGATCGCCGGGGAGATCCGGCGGTTCCTCCGGGACGACGGGGCGGTGAAGGTGAGCCGGGGGATGAAGGAGCGGGGCGTCCTGGTACGGGGGCTCCGCAGCCGCCTGTGTACTGAGCTGGGGCGGGAGCCCGCCCTGTCTGAGCTGGCGGAGGCCGCCGGCCTGACTCCAGAGGAGGTGGCGGCGGCGGAGACGGCCACCGAGCCGGTGATCTCCCTCCAGACCGAGACCGGAGAGGGCGGCCTGACCCTGGAGGGGATGCTGTCCGGCGGCGGTATGGAGGACGGGCTGGTGGAGCGGCTGGCCCTGCGGGAAGCCCTGGAGGAACTGCCCCAGCGGGAGCGGGAGGTGCTGCTGCTGCGGTATTACAAGGGGCTGACCCAGACGCGGGCGGCCCGGGTGCTGGGGGTATCCCAGGTGCAGGTCTCCCGTCTGGAGCGCCGGGCGGTGGAGCGGCTGCGGCAGACGCTGGCGCCGGAGAGGGGACAGGCCCCTCCGGACGGGTGACGCCCCTCCCCGCAGGGAGAAAAAACGGTCCCCTGATGCTGTGCATCAGGGGACCGTTGCGTCATCTGCGGTCAAACAGAGGGCTTACAGGTCATTCCTTGCGGACAGGGCGGGGTCCAGCTCAGGCATCAGCTCATTGGAGATGATGTCCAGCATCTCCTCCAGCTTGGCCACATCCTCCGCGGGGAAGCGCTGCTTGATGCGGTCCATGACGGTGGAGAGGTAGCGGTAGCTGACATTGTAGTAGTCGATATATTTTTGGGTGACATACAGGTGGTACTCCCGCTTGTCATCCGGGGACTGCCGCTTGGTCACATAGCCCTTCTGGATCAAGTTATTGATCTTGTAGGCCGCATTGGGGGGAGAGATATTAACAAAGCTGGAGAACTCATTGATGGTGGGGTGGCCCAGGGCGTTGATGATCTCCATGCAGAAGCTCTCCACCGTGGTGAGGCTGGCCTCCCGGTTCTGAAAGCGGGCGAATACGGCACGGTAAAAGTGGAGCTTGAACTTGGTATACACGCGGTCAAAAGCACGGTCCAGCATAAATCTGCCTCCTGTATCGTTTTGTGGCACTCGTTGTCATTAGAATACCAAATTTACAGGCGAAAAGCAAATTTATTGGATGACAAAGGTCAATTCACAGCGGGCGGCCAGCTTGCCGTCCACCTTTGCCGCCGCCTTGCCGAAGCCCACCGGCCCGTGCTGCTCCACCAGCTCACAGGACAGCTCCAGCACATCGCCGGGGCGCACCGGCTGCTTGAAGCGGGCGTTCTTCACGCCGCCGAAGATGGCCAGCTTTCCCCGGTTCTCCGGCAGGGAGAGGGCGGCCACTGCCCCCGTCTGAGCCAGAGCCTCCAGGATCAGCACCCCGGGCATGATGGGGTTGCCGGGGAAGTGCCCCACAAAGAAGGGCTCATTCATGGTGACGCACTTGACGCCTGTGGCCTTCACGCCGGGCTCACACTCGGTGATCCGGTCCACCAGCAGGAAGGGAGGACGGTGGGGGAGGATCTCCATGATCTGCTGAATATTCAACTCCATGCCTCAGCCCTCCCACTTCTGAAAGACCAGGCAGGTGTTGTGCCCGCCGAAGCCCAGGGAATCGGAGATGGCGCAGCGGATGTCAGCCTGGCGGCCCTCGTTGGGGACGATGTCCAGGTCACAGGCCGGGTCGGGGACCTGGTAGTGGATGGTGGCGGGGACGAAGCCGTCCTTCAGCGCCAGGACGCAGAACACCGCCTCCACCGCGCCGCTGGCCCCCAGCAGATGGCCGGTCATGGACTTGGTGGAGCTGACCATCAGCCGGTCGGCGTGGCTGCCGAACACCTTGCGGATGGCGGCGGTCTCGCCGCTGTCGTTCAGGGGGGTGGAGGTCCCGTGGGCGTTGATATAGTCCACCGCCTCGGGGGTGACGCCGGCGTCGGCCAGGGCCTGCTCCATGCAGGCGGCGCTCCAGGTGCCCGCGGGGTCGGGGGCGGTGATGTGGTACGCGTCGCAGGTGGAGCCGTAGCCGGTGATCTCACCCAGGATCTGAGCGCCGCGGGCGCGGGCGTGCTCCAGCTCCTCCAGCACCAGAATAGCGGCGCCCTCGCCCATGACGAAGCCGCTGCGCTCCGCGTCGAAGGGGATGGAGGCGCGGGCCGGGTCGGAGGCGGTGGTCAGGGCGCTCATGGAGGTGAAGCCGCCCATGGCCAAGGGGGTGATGGAGGCCTCCGCGCCGCCGGCCACCATGACCTCGGCGTAGCCGTCCCGGATGTGGCGGAAGGCGTCGCCCACCGCGTTGCTGCCGCCGGCGCAGGCGGCCACAGGGGCGGTGCACATCCCATGCAGGCCGAAACGGATGGCGATGTGCCCGGCGGCCAGGTTGGAGATGGCCATGGGGATGAAGAAGGGGGAGACCTTGTCAAAGCCGCGGCTCTGGCCGGATTCACAGGAGTTCTGGATGGTGCTGATGCCGCCGATGCCGCTGGAGACGAACACCCCCATGCGGGCGGTGTCCTCACGCTCCAGGTCCAGGCCGCTCTGGGCCATGGCCTCCACTGCGGCGGTGACGGCGAACTGGGTGAAGCGGTCCATCCGGCGGGCCTCTTTTTTATCCAGGACCCGGGTGGGGTCGAAGTCCTTCACCTCTGCGGCCAGGGATACCTTCTGGCTGCTGTGGTCGTACAGGGTGATGGGGGCGATGCCGCACGCGCCGGCCCGGACCGCGTCCCAGGTCTCCTGGACGGTGTGGCCCAGGGGAGTGACGGCCCCCATACCGGTGATCACTACGCGTCTTTTTTCCATAGCTCTGTTTCCTTTCTGCGGCTTAAACCGCCATGCCGCCGTCGACACACAGCACCTGGCCGGTGACATAGGCAGTCTCGTCCGCAGCAAAGAAGGCCACGGCCCGGGCCACATCCTCCGGCTGACCCAGACGGGCCATGGGGATGGTCTTGAGCAGGGCTTCCCTCGCCGCTTCCGGCAGGACTGCGGTCATATCCGTGTCGATAAAGCCGGGGGCCACCGCGTTGACGGTAACGTTCCGGGCGGCCAGCTCCTTGGCCAGGGACTTGGACAGACCAATGAGACCGGCCTTGCTGGCGGAGTAGTTGGTCTGGCCGGCGTTGCCCCGCAGGCCCACTACGCTGCTGATGTTGATGATGCGGCCATAGCGCTGGCGCATCATGGGGCGGTAGGCTGCCTTGCAGCAGCAGAAGGCTCCCTTCAGGTTGGTGTCCAGCACGGCGTCGAAGTCGGCCTCGCTGATGCTCAGGGCCAGATTGTCCCGGGTGATGCCGGCGTTGTTCACCAGAATGTGGAGGCTTCCGAAGGAGGAGATGACCTCCTTCACCATGGCCTCACAGGCGGCGGCGTCGGCTACGTCGGCCCGGATGGTCACAGCCTGGACACCCAGCTCCCGGCAGGCGGCGGCGGTCTCTTCGGCGGCCTGAGCGTTGCCGGCGTAGTTCACTGCCACATTGGCGCCCTGGCGGGCCAGCTCCAGGCAGATGGCCCGGCCGATCCCCCGGCTCCCGCCGGTGACCAGCGCGTTTCTTCCTTGCAGACTCATGGAGTCACGCTCCTTTCAGGGCGGCGATGGCGGCCTCCAGTTCCTCCGCCGTCTCCACCGGATAGCATTTGATTTGTTTGGCAGTCTTGCGGACGAAGCCGGACAGGGTCCGGCCCGGGCCGATCTCCACCACCGTATCCACGCCCAGCTCGGCCAGGCGGCGGATGGTGTCCTCCAGATAGACGCTGGACTGGACCTGCTGCTCCAGAAGATCGGGAATGGTGTCCCGCTCACCCTTCAGATCGCCCAGGCAGTTGAAGAGCACGGGGATCTCCATCTCACAGAAGGGTACGCTCTGGAACTTCTCCCGCAGGGCGTCACCGGCGGGGGCCATGAGGGAGGTATGGAAGGGGCCGCTGACCTTGAGGGGCAGCACCCGCTTGGCTCCCGCGGCCTTGGCCAGCTCCCCAGCCCGGTCTACTGCAGCGGCATCGCCGGAAATGACGATCTGACCAGGGCAGTTGAAGTTGGTGCACTCCACCACGCCTGCGTCGGAGGCCTCCTCACAGACCTGCTTCAGGGTATCCCGGTCCAGGTTCAGCACTGCCGCCATGCCGCAGGGGCGGTCCTTCACCGCGTCGGCCATGGCCTGGCCCCGGAAGGCCACCAGGGAGATGGTGGTGGGGGCATCCAGTACCCCGGCGCAGTGCAGCGCGGAGTACTCCCCCAGGCTGAGACCGGCGGTATAGTCGGGGACGATGCCTGCATCCTTCAGCAGGGTGGTGACCCCGGCGGCGAAGGCCACCATGCAGGGCTGGGTGTACCGGGTGTCATTCAGGCGCTCCTCCGGCCCGTCAAAGCACAGCTGCTTCAGGTCGAAGTCCACTGGGGCGCTGTCCAGCACCTCACGGAAAGCGGGATAGGTCTCATACAGGTCCCGGCCCATGCCCACGTGCTGGGCGCCCTGGCCGGCATACAAAAAGGCAAGCTTCATGCAAAAGCCCTCCAATCCTTCATCAATTCGTCCATCAGCTCCCGCACATGGAGCATCCGGTCCAGCTTCCCCACATTGGAGCCGCTGAAGAACAGGCCCTCCTCCCAGTTGCCCTTCACCGCCTGGATCAGGGCGTGGGTGATGCAGAAGGGGACCTGGGCCGGCTGGCAGCCGGCCATACACAGGGAGCAGTGCTTCGGAGGGAAACGCAGTCCCTGCTCCAGACGCTGGATCAGGGGGGTGCGCACCGCACGGCCGGGCATCCCAACAGGGCTGTGGATGATGGCCAGGTCCTCCTCCCGGGCCTCCAGCAGCACGTCCTTATAGCCCTGGGAGGCGTCGCACTCCCAGGTGGCAATGAAGCGGGTGGCCAGCTGGACCCCCGCCGCCCCCAGCCGGGTGTGCCGGGCCATATCCTGTCCGGTGAATACCCCGCCTGCTGCAAAGACCGGGATGGGGCGGCCATACTTCTCCTCGTAGGGCCGGACCTCGGCCAGCACGCCGGGGAGGATCTCCTCCAGAGTGGGACACCGGCCCTCCAGCAGTTCATCCTCATGGAAGCCCAGGTGGCCGCCGGCCTGTGAGCCCTCCACCACCACAAAGTCGGCGGTGGTCTGGTATTTCCGGTCCCAGGTCTTTAGGATCAGCTTGGCCGCCCGCGCGCTGGAGACAATGGGGGCGATGGCGGTCCTGCTGCCCTGGGTGAGGGCGGGGAGCTCCAGGGGGAGCCCCGCGCCGGACACCACCGCGTCCACCCCGGCGGCTACGGCGGTTCGTACCGCGTCTGCGAACTGCCGGGTGGCTACCATGGCGTTGACGGCCACCATGCCGGCCCCGTGGGCCAGCTCCCGGGCCTTTCGGATCTCGGTCTTTAAGGCCCGCAGGTTGGCGGCCAGGGGATCCCGGTCAAAGTCGGGCTCCTGAAAGCCCACGTCGGCGGTGCTGATGGTGCCCATGCCGCCGCAGGCGGCCACAGCGCCGGCCAGACCTCCCATGGAGACGCCTACTCCCATGCCCCCCTGTAAAATGGGGACGGTCAGCTCATGTCCGCGAATCTGCATCTCTTACAACTCCAGTTCTGCCAGCCGCTTGGTGCAGCCACTGTTCAGCTCCTCGAAGATCTGGCGCAGGGGCTTGATCTCATGGAGCATCCCGGCCACCTGGCCGGCCATCAGGCTCCCGGTCTTGGTGTCGCCGTCAAAGACCGCCCGGCGCAGGCTGCCCAGGGTATAGTGCTCCAGCTCCATCCGGTCGGCGCCCGCCTTCTCCCGGGCTAGGTACTCCCGGGACATCTGGTTGCGCAGGATGCGCACCGGGGCGTCCACCGAGCGGCCGGTGACTACCGTGTCCCGGTCCTTGGCCTTGAGCACGGCCTTCTTATAGTTCTCGTGGATGGGGCACTCCTCGCTCACCAGCAGGCAGGTGCCCACCTGAGCGCCAATGGCGCCCAGGGCATAGGCGGCCAGCAGCTGCCGCCCGTCGGCGATGCCTCCGGCGGCAATGACGGGGATGTCCACCGCGTCCGCCACCTGGGGGACCAGGGCCATGGTGGTCAGCTCGCCCACATGGCCGCCGCTCTCGGTGCCCTCGGCGATGACGGCGTCCGCCCCGGCCCGGGCCACGACCTTGGCGAGGGCCACGGCAGGGACCACGGGAAACACCTTGGCGCCGGATTCCTTCCAGGCGGGGATGAACCGGGCGGGGTCGCCCGCGCCGGTGGTGACCACAGCCACCTTCTCCTGGGCGGCGATGGCGGCCAGCTGCTCCACCTGGGGGTGCATCAGCATGATGTTGACGCCGAAGGGTTTCTCTGTCAGCGTCCGGCAGCGGCGGATGCTGTCCTGAAAGACCTCGGGGCTCATACCGCCCGCGCCGATCAGGCCCAGGGCCCCGGCGTTAGACACCGCGGCGGCAAATTCAGCGGTGGCGATGTTGGCCATGCCGCCCTGGATAAAGGGAAACTCGATCCCAAGAAGCTCATTCAATCTCATCGTTTATCTCTCCTCCCTGGCCTGCCACTGGAACAGGGCTCCGCCCCAGGTCAGGCCCGCGCCGAAGCCCAGGCACATGATCCACTGGCCCGGCTTGAGCAGGCCGCGCTCCGCCATCTCGTCCAGCGCGATGGGGATGGTGCCGGCAGACGTGTTGCCATATCGCTCGATGTTTTCATAAAAGCGGTCCAGCGGGACCTTCAGCCGCTTGGCCACAGATTCCACAATGCGGTGGTTGGCCTGATGGGGCACATACCAGTCCACCTGATCCTTGTCCAGACCGGCCTGATCCAACAGCTCCCGGGCCAGCTTAGGGACGGTCTCCAGCGCGAACTTAAAGACCTCCTGGCCGTTCATGTGGAGATAGGGGTGCTCCGCCTGACCGGGGCCGGGGGCCCACAGGACCTCGCGGCAGCCGCGGGCGCCCAGTCTGGCGAACCAGGGGGCGTCGGGGGCGGCCTTGACCACTGCGGCGCCCACGCCGTCGCCGAAGATGATGCAGGTGGAGCGGTCGTCCATGTCGGTGATCCGGCTGAGCAGCTCGCCGCCCACAAGCAGGGCGTATGGCCGGGCCATCCGGGGCAGCAGGGCGGCGGAGGTCTCCATGGCATAGAGGAAACCGGTGCAGCCGGCACTCAGGTCAAAGGCGGGGCAGTCCTCCGGCAGGTGCAGCGCCTGGTGGATCAGGCAGGCCTGGGAGGGGGTGGCGCAGTCGGGGGATACCGTGGCAGTCAGGCACAGCCCCAGCTCCTGGGGGGAGACGCCCGCCCGTTCCAGGGCGGCGCGGGCGGCCTCCGCGGCCAGCTGCGTCAGGGTCTCGTGGGTGGCGAAGCGGCGCTCACGGATGCCGGTGCGGCTGACGATCCACTCATCGCTGGTCTCCACCCGGAGGGCCAGGTCATCGTTGGTGACGATGTTCGCCGGCAGGGCCCGGCCGGTGCCGAGAATGTGCAGTCCATTCATGTTTCGGTCTCCTCCAGGACCGCGCCCATGGCGCGGAATTTCTGATAGCGGTGGGCAGACAGGTCCTTTTCCCGCAGAAGCTGGCCCAGGTGCCGGGTCAGGGCCCGGTCCACTGCGGCAAACACCGCCTTGGGGTCATTGTGTGCGCCGCCCTCCGGCTCGGGGATCACCTGGTCGGCCACCCCGAGGCGCAGCAGGTCGGCGGCGGTGAGCTTCATAACTCCAGCGGCCTCGTCGGCCCGGCCGGCGTCCTTCCACAGGATGGAGGCGAAGCCCTCGGGGAGAGGACGGAGTACACCGCGTTCTCCAGCAGGAGGACCCGGTTGCCCACCGCCAGGGCCAGCGCCCCGCCGCTGCCCCCCTCGCCGGTGACCACGGAGATCACCGGCACAGTGAGGGAGCTCATCAGGGACAGGGAGGAGGCGATGGCCTCGGCCTGGCCCTCCGCCTCCGCCTCAAGGCCGGGGTAGGCCCCCGGCGTGTCGATGAAGGTGAAGATGGGGCGGCCGAACTTCTCCGCCTGACGCATGAGGCGCTGGGCCTTGCGGTAGCCCTCGGGGCTGGGCATCCCGAAGTTGCACTTCATGTTCTCCTCAAAGGTGCGGCCCTTCCGGTGGCCCAGCACGGTGACCGGCCGGCCGTGGAAGCGGGCGATGGCCCCGAAGATGCTGGGATCCTCCCGGTGGAGCCGGTCCCCCTTGCAGACAAATACGTCGGTGAACAGGGCGTTGACAAAATCCAGCGTCCCGGGACGGCCCGGAGTGCGGGCGATCTTCACCCGCTGGGCCGCGGTCAATTCGCTCATCGGTGCAGGACCCCCTTCCGGTGGAGCGCCAGCAGCTGGGCCAGTGTGTCCCGCAGCTGTCCGCGGGGGACGATCTGATCCACGAAGCCGTGCTCCTCCAAATATTCCGCCCGCTGAAAGCCGTCGGGCAGCTCCTGGCCGATGGTCTGCCGGATGACCCGGGGACCGGCAAAGCCGATGAGGGCGCCGGGCTCGGCCAGGGTGACGTCGCCCAGCGAGGCGAAGCTGGCGGTGACGCCGCCGGTGGTGGGGTGGGTAAAGACCGAGATGTACAGGCCGCCGGCGTCGGAGAAGCGGCGGATGGCGGCGCTGGTCTTGGCCATCTGCATCAGGGAGAGGATCCCCTCCTGCATCCGGGCCCCGCCGCTGGCGGAGAAGATGACCAGAGGGAGGCGGTGCTTTTGGGCATACTCCGCCGCCCGGGTGATCTTCTCGCCCACGGCCACCCCCATGCTGCCCATGAAAAAGCGGCTGTCCAGCACCGCGAACACGGCGCTGATCCCGTCCAGCTTGCCCACAGCGGCCACTGCCGCGTCACACAGGGCGGTCTTTTCCCGCTGGGAGGACAGTTTTTCCTCGTAGCCCGGGAACTCCAGGGCGTTGGGGGCGGTGAGGCCGGGCCAGAGCTCCCGGAAGGTAAAGGGGTCCAGCAGCAGGGACAGCCGCAGATAGGCCCCGATGGGCAGGTGATAGCCGCAGTGGGGGCAGACATATTCAGACCGGACCAGATCCTGGTTGGCGCACTCCGCGCCGCAGCCGGGGCAGGTCTGGCTGCCGCTGGGCGGGACCGCGGAGCGGCGGGCGGCGGCCTCGACGGCCTCCTCCCGCTGTTCCGGCGCAGCCGGTCCAGCCGGTCCCGGCGGGAACGAAACAGTGGCTGCATATTACTCCTCCTTATCCCAGTTCAGAAGCTCCTCCTGATGGGCGGCCAGAAAACCGGTGTCGTACTGCCCCTTGATAAAATCGGGGTGGTGCAGGATCAGGTGGCAGAAGTCGGCGGTGGTGGGATAGCCCTGGATGACCAGCTCCTCCAGCGCCCGGCGCATCCGGCGGATGGCCTCCAGGCGGGTGGGGGCGTGGACGATGATCTTGGCGACCAGCGAGTCGTAGTAGGGGGAGACGGCGTAGCCGTTATAGAGCATGGAGTCCACCCGCACGCCGGGGCCGCCGGGGAAATGCAGGAATTCCGTGGTCCCCGGGCAGGGGCGGAAGCCGGCTGCGGCGTCCTCGGCGTTGACCCGGCACTCGATGGCGTGCCCGGTGAGGGATACCTCCTCCTGCGTGAGGGAGAGGGGCAGGCCGGCGGCAATGCGCAGCTGCTCCCGCACCAGATCCAGACCGGTGACCAGCTCGGTCACCGGGTGCTCCACCTGGATGCGGGTGTTCATCTCAATAAAGTAGAACTGCCCGTCCTCATCCAGCACGAATTCGATGGTGCCCGCGTTCTCGTAGCCGGCGGCCCGGGCGGCCGCCACGGCCGCCGCGCCCATCCCCTCCCGCAGCTGGGGGGTGAGGGCCTTGGAGGGGGACTCCTCCAGCAGCTTCTGATTCTTGCGCTGGATGGAGCAGTCCCGCTCCCCCAGGTGGATCACAGCCCCGTGGCGGTCGGCCAGGATCTGAAACTCGATGTGCCTGGGGTTGAGGATGAGCTTCTCCAGATAGAGCTGTCCATCGCCGAAGCAGGCCAGGGCTTCCGCCCTGGCCTCCTCGAATTTGGCGACTAGCTCCTCAGGCCGGTCCACCCGGCGCATCCCGCGGCCGCCGCCGCCGGCGCTGGCCTTCACCAGTACCGGGTAGCCGATGGCCTCCGCTGCGGCCTGGGCCTCCTGGGCGGTGGCAACCGGACCGTCGGAGCCGGGGACCACAGGGACACCGTGGGCCTGCATCAGGGCACGGGCGGCCGCCTTGTTGCCCATGGTCCGGATCACATCCCCGGAGGGGCCGATGAAGGTCAGCCCCAGGTCGGCGCACCGCTGGGCAAATTCCGCGTTTTCAGAGAGAAAGCCGTAGCCGGGATGCAGGGCGTCGCACCCGGTCTGGCGGGCCACTGTCAGCAGGGCGTCCACATTCAAATAGCTGTCGGTGGCCTTGGCCGGACCGATGCAGACGGCCTGGGTGGCCAGCTGGACATGGAGGGCGTCCGCATCGGCGGCGGAGTACACCGCAACCGTGTCCACCCCCAGCTCCCGGCAGGCCCGGAGGATCCGTACCGCGATCTCGCCGCGGTTGGCGATCAATACACGCTGAAACATCGCTTAAAGCCTCCGGACCCGGAACAGGGGGGCTTCAAAGCCCGCCAGGCTCCCGTTGTCCATCAGGACCTCCTCGATCACACAGTCCATGGGGGCGGGGACCTCGCTCATCATCTTCATGGCCTCCAGGATGCACACCGTCTGGCCCTTCCTGACCTGATCCCCCGCCTTCACAAAGGGGGCGGCATCCGGCCCGGAGGCGGCGTAGAAGGTGCCCACCAGAGGGGCCTTGATGTACTCAGCCCCGCTCTCCTGAGAGGGTTGAGCAGCCGGCGGGGCGGAAAGGACGGGGGCCGCGGCCGGGATGGGAGCGGCCGCCGCCGGGGCGGCGGTCACAGTCCGGTCCAGCTTGAGCCGGGTCCCGTTCTGCTCCAGCTCCAGTCCAGTGAGAGAGGAGCGCTCAAAGCGCTCCATCAGGGCGTAAATGGATTCCAGATCCATAGGAACAGTCACCTCTCGCGTTGAAATCAGGCCTCCTTGGCCTCCAGATAGCGGACGATGTCGCCCACAGTCTTCATGTTGGGGCGGTCCTCATCGGCGATGGACAGACCCAGCTGCTCCTCCAGAGCGATGTTCAGCTCCACGGCGTCCAGGGAATCGGCGCCCAGATCCTCGGCCAGGGTGGCCTCCATGGTCACGTCCTCCAGCTCGCAGCTCAGGGTGTCAACAATAATATCGCGTACTTTCTCAAACATGGGAATGCTCCTCTCATTTTTCGAAATAGTTCATTCAAATATTTTAGTTAAACTTTTTTAACTAAAAATATTTAAGCGTATTGTACCAGCTTTCCGGAGAAAGTCAATGGGGATTTTCTACAAAATGGATCGGACCCGCGGGGACGGATTTGGAGCGCCCGCAGGAGATGGATAGGAAAGGAGAAAAGAAAACAATAAAAAAGTTGTGTAAAGCCTGAAAAATGAGGCTTTACACAACTTTTTCGCCGATATAATTTTGAGAGCTGCCACGGGGGTGAAGCTCAGTCCTCCAGCATCCGGTAGCCGATGCCCAGCTCCGTCAGGACATACTTGGGCTCTGAGGGGTTCTCTTTCAGCTTCCGGCGGATATTGGCCATGTTCACCCGGAGGATCTGGTTGCTGCTGCTGCCGTAGGGGCCCCAGACGTGCTCCTGAATAAAATCATAGGTCAGGACCTTTCCGGCGTGGATGCACAGCAGCTCCAGGATCTTGAACTCGTTTTGGGTGAAGTGGACCTCCTCGCCGTCCAGCAGGACCTGGTGCTTGGCGACGTCCACCGTCAGGTCCTTGATGTGGTAGACGTCCTTCTGGGAGCTGAGACTCAGCTTCAGCCGGTCGGCCCGGCGCAGGGTCGTGCGGATGCGGGCCAGCAGCTCCGAAACGCCAAAGGGCTTGACGATATAGTCGTCCGCCCCCATGTCCAGGGCCTTTACCTTCTCCGATTCCCGGTCCCGGGCGGAGATGATGATGACGGGGGTCTCCTGGGGCAGGCCGCTGAGCTCCCGCAGTACCTCGATCCCGTCCATGTCCGGCAGCCCCAGGTCCAGCAGGACCAGGTCCGGCCCATGGGAGAAGTAGAGGGACAGGCCCTCCTTTCCGGTGAAGGCGGGAATGGCCTTATAGTCGTTGGCGCTCAGGGCGCGGCAGATAAAATTGCTGATGGTATGCTCATCCTCGATGACAAGGATCACACGTTTTTCATTCATCTTTGATCTCCTCCATGGGAAGGCCGAAGCGGAAGACGGCGCCGCCCTCCGGATCGTTTCCGGCGGCGAAGAAGCCGTCGTGGGCCTTAATGATGCTTTGACAGACAGACAGGCCGATCCCCATTCCCCGGGACGAGTCGCCGGAGAGGTTGTCGGTGAGCTGCCGCCCGCTCTGTACGGCGCGGCTGACCTCCGGGGAGATGCCGCGTCCCCGGTCGCGCACCTCCACCACCGCCCAGTCATCCTGACGGAAGAGGTGCAGCTGGATGTGCTCCCGGTCCCCTGAGTGGCGGATGGCGTTTTCCAGCAGGTTGACGATCACCTGCTTGATGAGCATGGGCTCCATGGGCAGGTAGAGGATGTCCTCCGACAGGTTCAGCGCGACGGGAAAGTCGGGGAAGCGGCGGCGGATGGTGATGAGGGCGTCGCCGGCCACCTCCTCCAGCATCTCCTCCTGCTTGTTCAGCGGCATGGTGCCGTCCCGGATCTTCGTAATGGACAGCAGGTTCTCCACCATGGCGATCAGGGCGTCGGCGTCGCTTTTGATGTCCTGGACCAGGGAGAGGCTTTTTTCCGACTGGGCGATCTCCTCGCTGGAGAGGAGGACGGAGGCCGCGCCGGAGATGGCGGTAAGGGGGGTGCGCAGATCGTGGGAGACGGCCCGGAGGATATTGCCCCGGATGGTCTCCCGGGCGGCCTCCAGCTGAATGGCGGCCTTTTCCTCGTTCAGCTTGGCGTTGAGCTCGTACAGCGCCTTGGTGTCCTGCTCCCGCTTCATGGCCTCCACGGCCTGAAGCTTGATCCGGGAGGTCAGGGCGCACACCACGCCGGAGATCAGAGTCATGCTGATCATGGCCACCGGGTAGCCGCTGTAACTGAGGGAGAAGGCGCGGTATGGGAACATGAAAAAGTAATTGATGCAGAAAGCGCCGACCAGGGAGGCGATGAGGCCGTAGAAATATCCATCGGTCAGCAGGGAGATAAACATGACCGACAGGACAAAGACCAGAGCGGAGTTGTTTTCCGCGCCGGTATGTCCAATCAGGGCGTCACTGACCAGGTAAGCCGCGCATAAAAACAGCAGGGTGGTGAACAGATTGCGGGGTACCTGGGGAAGAAAGCTTGTGACCCGGAGGTACCCGCGGTACAGCCGGATGAGCGGATTACATGGCAAGGGTGTCCCCCCTCCTTCCAGTGGGTGCGCGTTCAGAGCGGCGGGCGCTGCCGCGCCTGCGTCATAAGACAGTATGTATTATAGCAGAAAACGGAAAAACCGTAAAGGGAGAAGAAAAGGGTCTTGTTCAGACGGGCGCAGTTGAGCGGGAAACCAGGAAGAAGGGGAAAAGTCGAATAAGACCTTGCATCTATGCCACAGTCTGGTGTAAAATAACATGGCATCATATTGTTATAAAGGAGACGAGGAGGGATCATCATGGCTGAAGAACGGATCAATGGCGCCCCCGCAGCGGAGGGCCCGGCTCCCAGCCAGAATTTTATCCATGAGTTTATTGCGGAGGACATTGCCCCCGGCGGACGGTGCGCCGGGATGCAGGTCCATACCCGTTTCCCGCCGGAGCCCAACGGCTATCTGCACATCGGCCACTGCAAGGCGCTGATCATCGACTTCGGCTCTGCCGAGAAGTTCGGCGGCATCTGCAACCTGCGCATGGACGACACCAACCCCGCCAAGGAGGACACCGAGTATGTGGATGCCATCCAGCAGGATATCCACTGGCTGGGCTTTGACTGGGGCGACCGGTTCTTCTATGGCTCCGATTACTTTGAAAAGACTTACGAGCTGGCGGTGGGCCTCATCAAAAAGGGCCTGGCGTATGTGTGCGAGTTGACGCCGGAGGAGTTCCGGGAATACCGCGGCGATGTGAACACCCCCGCCCGCTCTCCCTGGCGGGACCGCCCCATCGAGGAATCTCTGGACCTGTTCCAGCGGATGAAGAACGGGGAGTTCCCGGAGGGCAAGTATACCCTGCGGGCGAAGATCGACCTGGCCTCCGGCAACTTCAACATGCGCGACCCCGTGCTCTACCGCATCCGCTACATCGAGCACCACCGCCAGGGCACCAAGTGGTGCATCTATCCCCATGTACGACTTCGCCCACCCCATCCAGGATGCCCTGGAGGGCATCACCCACTCCCTGTGCTCCCTGGAGTATGAGGCTCACCGCCCCCTGTACGACTGGGTCATCCAAAACACCGACGTGCCCAGCAAGCCCCGGCAGATCGAGTTTGCCCGCCTGGGCATCAACTACACCGTCATGAGCAAGCGCAAGCTCCGCAAGCTGGTGGAGGAGGACTATGTCTCCGGCTGGGACGATCCCCGGATGCCCACCCTCTGCGGCCTGCGCCGCCGGGGCTACACCGCCGCCTCCATCCGGAACTTCTGCGACCGCATCGGCGTGGCCAAGAACCCCTCCACGGTGGAATACGGCTTCCTGGAGCACTGCCTGCGGGAGGACCTGAACGAGCCCGCCCAGCGGACCATGGCGGTGCTCCGGCCCATCAAGCTGACCATCACCAACTATCCCGAGGGGGAGAGCGAGCTGGTGGAGGTGGAGAACAATCCCAACGACCCCGCCGCCGGGACCCGCCCGGTCTCCTTCTCCAAGCACCTGTATATTGAGCAGGAGGACTTTTTGGAGACTCCCGTGCCCAAATATAAGCGCCTGTATCCTGCCGGTCCGGAGTGCCGCCTGAAGGGCGCCTATTTGATCAAGTGCACCGGCTGCGTCAAGGACGAGGCGGGCAATGTGGTAGAGGTCCTGGCGGAGTACGACCCGGACTCCCGGGGCGGAGACCCCGCCGACGGCCGCAAGGTGAAAGGGGCCACCCTACACTGGGTGGACGCCGCCACCGCCGTGGACGCCCAGGTACGCCTGTACGACAACCTCTTTGCCGACGAGGCCCCTGACGCCGGGGACAAGAACTTCCTGGACTGCCTGAACCCCAACTCTCTGGAGGTGCTGGAGGGCTGCAAGCTGGAGGCCTCTCTGGCCGATGCCCAGGCGCCGGCCCAGTACCAGTTTCTCCGGCTGGGCTACTTCTGCGTGGACAGCAAGGACTCCAAGCCCGGAGCCCTGGTGTTCAACCGGGCGGTCAGTCTGAAGGATGGCTTCAAGCCCGGCAAATAACACATACAGGGACAGAACGCGCGCTCGTGCGGAACTGTCAAGAAGCCTCTGGCGGCCGCAGACTCTGCGGCCGCCAGAGGCGGTTTAAACCAAGCGTATATTTGGCTATATATCCCTTCCTTCTGCCTGCTCTATCTCTGGGTTTGTAATGGGTTCAATTGGTTTGCAGTTTCTGGGATGAATGAAGTCAGCCAGCAATGGAGGTGTCCTCAAGGGTCGCCTCCAGGTGCTTCATGTTCATGTACTTTTTATTGCCCCACTGGGTGCCGGCCACATGGCGCAGCCGTGCACAGACCAGCATAAGGGCAGAGTTGCCGTCCGGGAAACTGCCCACCACACGGGTGCGGCGGCGGATCTCCCGGTTTAGTCTCTCAATGACATTGTTGGTGCGGATACGGGTCCAGTGTTCACTGGGAAAGTCGCAGTAGGTCAGCGTCTCCTCAATGCCATCCTCCACCTTCTTAGCAGCCTCTTTCATCTTCATGGAACGCAGCTCCTCCACCACGGCCCTGGCCTTCTCACGGGCGGCTTTCTTGCTCTCCTGGGCGTGGATCGCCTTGAGCATCTTGGCCACCAGCTTCATCTTTGAGCGAGGCGTAACGGAGAACACATTGCGGTAGAAGTGGACGGTACACCGTTGGTATTTGGCCTCAGGAAACACTTCTCCCACGGCCTCCAGCATGCCCAGACACTTGTCTCCCACGATGAGTTTCACGCCGTCCAGGCCACGGCCACGCAGCCACTGGAAGAAGCTGACCCAACTGGCCTTGTCCTCTTTCATGCCCTCAGCGGCACCTAAAACCTCACGGTATCCGTCCTCATTGACCGCAATTGCCACCAGAATGGCTACATTTTCAAACTCTCCTCCCCAGTTGCGGCGCAGATAGATTCCATCCACATAGACATACGGATACCGCCCGCCTTGCAGAGGACGATTTCGCCAATCCTCAATGTGGACATACGCTTTCTTGTTCAACTCACTGATGGTAGAAGGAGAAACCTTGCTGCCCCAGAGGGCCTCAGTAATATCCTCCACACGCCGGACAGATACGCCGGCCAGGTACATTTCAATAAGAGCCTCTTCTACGCTGCTCTCCCGGCGGCGATACCGCTCAATAATAGCAGTCTCGAAGGAGATTCCTTTGAGTTTTGGCACCTTGAGAGTAACTTCTCCGGAAGTCGTAGTGAGGTTGCGGCTGTAGTGGCCGCTGCGGTAGCCCTGGCGCTGCTCGTTACGCTCGTACCGGGCAGCTTGGGTTAGCTTCTCCGCCTCAGCCTCCAGAAGCTCGTTGAGTGTTTCCTCTACGCTGCCGCGTACAAGTTCCTTGAGCTGACCCTTGATTACTTCTTCGTTTAGCTGTACAATCTTCTCGGACATGGTTTGCTGTCTCCTTTCAGAATGGTGTGTCGCGACTTCATTCTACCAGAGGATAGTCCTTAAACCGTTGCTGATAATTCCAAAATTGTGTTGTTGTCAGTTCGATTATCTCTTTATATTAAGTGACAATATATATTTTTTTTCGTAGATATTTTGCGGGATAAAAGCAGCATTTTCATATAATAACTCTTGCAGGGTTGCAGCTCTATCAACCATTTTTGTATATGTTCTGATTTCTTCTGCAACTTTCTCTCGATAACTTTCTCCTTCTTTTTTGGGGTAATGCTTTTCTTCAATCGTAGTATATAGAGTGCTAATAAACTCAAACATTCCTTTTGATAGTTTGCGATATACTTCAAATTCTATATCGAATTGAACCTTGGTTACATATGAACGCTGGCTTAAACCTGCTTTATAGGCTTCAATCTCTTTATCCATGCGTAATTTGTACTTTTGATCAAGGCGTGTTGCGATTTTATTTGCAAGGAAGCTTGAAACCGACATGATGATAGCACCGGCGCCACCCATACTAAGGACTATTAGACCTAGAGTTTCTAACAGCTTCTCCAAGGAAAACCCTCCTATTGGTTGTTTTTATTGGTACTAATTATATACTATAATATCATAAAAAGCCACTTGTACTAAAAAATTGCCGCCTAACGGGACTACGGGCGGCGTTTTCATATATCCCACCGAGAAAGGAGGGGGGCTTCCCCACAGGCCAGCCATCAGGCTGGCTTTTTCCATTTCACGACAAAGGAGGTTTTTAGGTGGCTGACGATAAAAGGAATATTTCCGACGGTGGAAATGTAGACGATCCCCCAAGCCGGGAAAAGTAGAGCCTGCCAAAGCTGCTCTTCCGGTGCAGGATCAGCCCGCCCAGGCCAAGGCGGAGGCTCCCAAAGACAAGGACGCTCCTGCTCCGTCTAAAGGAGATACACCGCCGGGCAAGGACGAGAAGCAGACCACGATCCCCGGTATGGGTGATCCTGCCCCCGCTGGAAAGGTGGTGGATTTTACCGCTGCCCGGGATGGGGCGACGAAGGGCAAGCCCCCGGAAAAAGCTGTTGCCCCGACGATGCGGAGATGCAGGGGCTTGTGGAGTCGGTCAAGGCAGCGGGCGTCAATCAGCCCGCGCTGGTGCGTCCCCGTGAGGATGGCGGCTATGAAATCATCGCAGGCCACCGCCGTCAGCGGGCAAGCGAGCTTGCCGGATTTGCGAATATGCCGTGTATCGTCCGCAGCATGACGGACGATGAAGCCATCCTCGCCATGACGGATGATAACCTCCGCCACCGTGAGCGCATTTTGCCCACAGAAAAGGCGCAGTCACTCAAAATGCAGGTGGAGGCCATCAAGCACCAAGGCAGCCGCCCCGGCGAGGAGGACAAGGATGCCGGAAAACGCTCCACGCAGGTCGTGGGAGATCGCAACGGCATGAACTACAAGCAGGTACAGCGGTATATCCGTCTGACCGAGCTTGTGCCGGATTTGCAGAAAATGGTGGACGAGAAAAAGCTGGCGTTCACCCCGGCGGTGGAGATCTCATTCATTCGCCCAAAAAATCAGAGGTATATCGCCGTATCCATCGAGGGGCAGCAGTCCTCGCCCTCGCTGTCGCAGGCACAGAAAATGCGGGAGCTGGACAAGGACGGCAAGCTCAACGGCGATGTGATCGACGGTATTCTGTCGCAGGAGAAAAAGGAGGTAGACAAGGTGATCATCAATAGTGCGGAACTGGAAAAGTATTTCGGCAAGGACAAGTCCCCGAGAGAAATGAAAGACAAGATCATTTCTCTGCTGGATGACTGGAAGGCCAAGCAGCCGCCCGAGTTGGGCAAGCCCGAAAAGAAAACAGAGCTTGAAAAGTGACCTTGGGACTTTTTGTCCCGAGGTCTTTCGTTTTTCCGGATGGCTCTTGTGGTATATCCCCCGTCGCCGCCCGTATTTCAGCATGGCCGGGAGCGGGCTGTCAAGGGTGCATCGCACCGCTGTTTTCAGCGGCCAGCCCTTGACCGCCTGTCCCGGCTATGCTTTTTCTCCGGCAAACGGCGGGGGTATATCCTCCAGAGCCGCCCCCTTTTCCAAGAATGGGAAAGGGGTGGGATTTGGGTTGACCCACTATATTATATAAAATTGGAGGTTTTTACAATGAAACGACCCCTTGCGTACATTACCGCCGCATGGTGCGGCAGCGATCACGAAAACGCAAAGCTGGCGGCGCAGTATTGCCGCACGGTGTATGAGGCGGGCTTTTCGCCCATCTGCCCGACGCTCTATCAGCCGCTTTTCCTGAACGACGCCGTTCCCGAGGAGCACAAGAGCGGTATCGACATGGGGCGCGACCTGCTCCGCCGCTCTCTTGTGCTTGTGGTGTGCGGTCATACTGTCACCGAGGCCATGAAGAACGACATCGCCGTTGCCCAGCGGCTCGGGATCACCGCCACCACCCTTGAGGGCATTTTGACCGTCAAAGGACAGGGGCGCAGCTGATGCCCGCCCTGTTTGAAGCCTATGTCACCAATTTATGGGCAAGGGGAAAAGTACAACGAAGGTGATATGGTTAAAGCGCATCGGCATTGACGGGGTCAGGCGGTATGAGGAAGATCTTCATCACCGACTTCGACGGGGATGTGCTGGGGCTGTACGACCACTTGGGCGAATATGAGAACATCGACGAGCTTAATCATCTGGCCTGCGTGATCTTCGGACTGCCAACTGACCCTGGATCAAGCGGGCGGATTTCACCCTTTGCCTTTTGGATGAGGACGGTCATCGGGACAGCGGCGAATTCACACGGAAACGGAATGTGAGCTGATCAATCTGGCGCAAAATCTGGATTGCTTTGAGTTTTATCCGGGCGTGACAGACGATGAAACGCTGGGGCGCATCTATGTGGAGGACATGGAGGTGCTATTGATGTGCCGGATCACCAACCTCGGCAAATACGCCGACGGGGCATACGTGGGCGGGATATTCCGGCTCACCACGAGGATGGGCATTAACGCCCCCGGCGTGGGTATGTGCTGAACAACCGCCTTTGACGGCGGCACGATTATCTTCGAGTATGAAAAGTGAGCTACCATTTGGGCTGGGACGAGGAGATTCCCGACGAACATAAGGTTTTCTCCATGCCCGACTGCGGGATCACTATCCGGGAGCAGATGGCATGGGCTGTTGGATGTGCCGGATAATGTGCTTCCCTAGTTCGATTTTGAAGGCTGTGGGCGGGATATCATAGACCGTTCCTCGGCTTTGGAGGGGCGAACGGCATGCACCCGCCGAAACCGCATTTTTGCGTACCCGATGAATATCCGGGACAGATGGCGTCCCAAACATAGACCGTTCTTCTTGGAGGGCGAGCGCCTGCACCCGAGAAAGGAGCATGATGACACGCTGACCTTGGGACAACTTGTCCCAAGGTCATATTTCTATCAGAGAGGAGGCGATGACGGCTGGTAGACGAGGATATTTCCCGGCGCACGATTGCCGTATCGGTGAAGGCGTCGATGCTGACCGCCCGGGGGCTTGCCTATGTTGTCCGGGCGGTGGGGCGCAAGATTGCCAAGGCACACCGGGCAAAGCAGACGCCCCACGGCAAGCAGACCGTGAAAAAGCTCATGGCGCACGGCACATCCACTAACAGCCTTGAACTGTCCGGGGACACAAAGCTCTTTGACCGGGTAGCCCGGAAGTGGAATGTGGACTATGCCTTTTATCAGACCGAACCGGGGAAATGGAGTGCATAATTTTAAGTGTAAATGACACATACATGGACGCACAGGAGGTTATGCACATGACTGATTATAGCAAAATTACAGCCCTTTACTCCCGCCTTTCCGTGGGCGACGAGGACAGGGACGGCGGCGAGAGCAACAGCATACAGAACCAAAAAATATTTTTGGAGAACTATGCCAGAGGGCAGCACCTAACCAATATCCGGCACTACATTGACGACGACGAAAGCGGCAGTTTTTTGACCGTTCCTGCCTACTCCCGCATGATGGACGATGTGGAAAACGGGAAAATCGGTGTCTGCATTATGAAAGACCTTACCCGCTGGGGGCGCGACTATCTCCAAGTCGGCAACGCGATGGAGATATTCAGACGGAACAATGTGCGTTTTATCGCGGTCAACAACGGGATTGACAGCGAGAAGCCCGACACATTGGAGTTTGCGCCCTTTATCAATATCATGTCGGAGTGGTATGCAAAGGACATCAGCAAGAAAGTGAAAACGGGCATTAAGACCAAAGGCATGAGTGGAAAGCCGATTGTCACCGAAGCCCCTTACGGCTATGTCAAAGACCCGGACAACAAGGATTTTTGGGTAATCGACGAGGAAGCCGCCGAGGTTGTCCGCTTGATTTTCCGTCTGTTTATCGGCGGGAAGAACCGCAATCAAATCGCCGTATATCTGACACAGGAGCAAATCCCTACCCCCACTTTCTATATGAAAGACCAGGGGCGGGGAACCTGTAAAAATAAGACGCTCAACGAGGATAACCGCTGCAAGTGGAACAAAGCCACCTTGACCAATATCCTCACACGGCAAGAGTATTGCGGAGATGTAGTCAACTTCAAGACTACAAAGCATTTCCGGGATAAGCATAACCACTATGTAGACCGGAGCCAGTGGCACATCACAGAAAATGTGCATGAGCCGATTATCAGCCGTAGCGATTTTGAAACCGTACAGCGGATTTTGGAAAACGCACCCGTCAGACGCCCCAACGGGGACGGGGAAATCCACCCTCTGTCCGGCTTACTTTTCTGTAAGGACTGCGGCGCAAAAATGCACATTCGTATTGATTACCGGAACGGCGGCAAGCGGCACGTTGCTTTTTGCAGCGAGTACCACAAGGGAAAAGCCAAGAACCCCAAGTGTCATTCCCCGCACATCATGGACGCGGACTTGCTCATGCAGACCATCGCGGAAGTGCTGAAGAAAATCGAGGACTATTCTATCAGCAATCGGGCGGAGTTTGAAGCATTAGTGAAAAAGAACCTTGCCATGCAGCAGACCGACCAGACCAAGAAGCAGCAGAAGCGTATTCCGCAAATCACGACGCGCCTTGAACAGATTGACAAGGTGCTGAACAAGCTCTACGAGGACAACGCCCTCGGCACGATCCCGCAAGACCGCTATGAGCAGATGTCGCAGAAGTATTCGGAAGAATACTATGCGCTGAAAGCGGAGCTTGCCACGCTCCAAGAGCAGCTATCCGCTTACGAGAACGCGGGAGGACGGGCGCAGAAGTTTTTGAAGCTGACGGAACGCCATGCCGCCTTTACCGAGCTTACCACCCGCCATTCTCAACGAGTTTATCAGCCGGATTGAAGTGCATGAGCGCGACCAGAAAAGGGCGAGATACGCAATCCAGCACATCAGCATATATTTCAATTATATCGGCAAGTTTGAGAACGAAGTGACACAGCTTGCAGAGCCGACCGAGCAGGAAATCCGGCAAATGCGGGAGGAAATCGAGGAAGCAAAAAAGGAAAAGAGCCGCGCCTACCACCGCAACTATTCAAGGGAATACCGGGCGAGAAATCTTGAAAAGCAGCGGGAGTATGACCGCATGAAAGCGCGGGAATACCGGGCGAAGAAAGGCGCAGGCAGCCGCCGCACAGCCCACACAGTAAAACAGAATAACCGTCAACCAAGAGGGATTTTCCGAGTTACGGGAAATCCCTCTTTTGCGCCCGGAGAAAGGAGCCGCCTATGGCAGAACATACCCCCGACAGTATCATCACGACCCAGAGGAACGGGCAGACCATTGTTGCGGAGTTATTTTTCAATCACAGCAGCACAGAAACATTCCGCGACAAACTGCTCAAACTGGCGCTTGCCGACAGCTCGCGTTTATTCGCGTCTGGAGGTCAAGAGCCGGAAAAAACAGAAATCTTGCGATAACAGCCGCCCTGACGATACACTCCCTGTCCGGGCGATTTCTATTTGAAAATCCTCATTTTCCCCAAGTCAAGAGCCGGGAAAAACACCCGAAAAATGCCCCTATTGCGTAACAGGGGCGCAGAAAGGAGAGTTTATGAGAACAGGGCTTACGAAGCAGGAAAAGACCACCGATATTTGGTTTGATGAGAAAGAGCCGCTGATCTATATCCGCACCCACAACACCGACTTAAAGAAGCGGCTTGCCGCCTACGCCGGACAGCACCCCGACCAGTGCCGCCAGACTGACGCAGACCCGGACACGGGCTGCATGGAATTTGAAATCCGCAAGGGGCGGTTCTCTTTCCGTCTGACAATTGTATGGTATAATTCTTTCGACACAGAAGCGACAATTTTCGGGCAATTTTGTAGAAAGAAGAACATAATGAATGGTTTATAAAAAGATGGAAATCCGATGCCTTCAAATTCTTTTTGGAGGAATACGTTCATTGGAAATCCTGGCAGGAAGCGTATTCCGGTATTGTGGATCAACGGTATCTTGACTCGCTGACATTGGATAAGTGCGAAAAAATTGCTTTTCGTCGGACGATTTGTCAAAAATATGAAAGACGGGATTCCGTTATTGGAAACAAATATGCTTGAACTGGTTATTCTCACACAAGAGGGTAGTTATATTTTATCGAAGCATTACGAAAAAGAGAAAACGGGAAATCGGCTTGATGCAGACGTTCTCTGAGAGCTTGCTGATCATGGGAAATACGGCTATGAAATTTTGAAGGGACTTACTGGACCATTTTTGCAAAGGAAGTATTTGTTACAAAGAATTTATGAAGTGAAACAAAATGTGGCAAAGCATTCAATTTGGTTACCGTTTTTTTTGAACGATGCGGATGTGTTTGAGAAATTTCATTTTGAAAAGGGCGGAGAGAGATTACAAATCTGGGAAAAACTTGGATCTTGCATTGTCGTTGACATACCATGTTTTCAATTAGGCTACAGAAAAGACAATTCCAGTTTATCGGGCAGATAACGCCTACTCAATAACAGAATACACCAACTGAGAGCAGCTATTTTCGCACAGAAAACGGCTGCTCTTTTCTTTTGCCCATGAGCAGAAAGGAGTGACCAGCCATGACGAAGCCGAGAGAGAAAACCCGCGAAGAATTGACCGCCGAGATTGAGG
>VOFE01001975.1_pt1 | contig 58001 bp, 71 predicted proteins | sample 5384071 | NCBI WGS metagenome assembly VOFE01 (sample SAMN12384724, study PRJNA508395) | human gut metagenome | isolation source: healthy gut D | host: Homo sapiens
AAACCGCATCGCGGGACTTATGGCCAGCCTGTCCACAAGCAGCACCTTGATGGGACAGCGCTTCCATTTTCAGTTTTGTAAGCAAAGGCTTTCTCAGACGGAAGGATATGCTCTCGATGCAGATTGCTGTCCACAAGAGCGATAGCGGCGGCGTTGCGGTCCAGATCCGTGGTCATTGTCGGGAGTTCGGTCAGACCCAGCTTGTGTGCTGCGTACAGCCTGCGGTGGCCGGAAATAACCTCATATTCCTCTGCTGCACCGATTTTTTCCGAACAAGCAATGGCGACAGAACCCCATTCTCCCGAATGCTCTCGCACAGGAATTGCATTTCCTCGTTGCCCTGCACCTTGTACGGGTTGTCCTCGAATGGGTGGATATTCGCGATGGGAATGGTTGTAACAAAGTTTACGATGGCGTTCATGATGCTGCTCCTCTCTTCTGAATTTTGCTGGATTTGTCCCTCTGCTAATCAACTACAACCTTTGCCCTCAAAACTGACAAAAACTTTTTAGAAATTTTTATGAACGCCAATCTAAGCAGCAAAAATCGGAGCGTATAGCCTGAAATTCAGCTGTGCGCTCCGGTTTGTTTTGATGGTGCCAATATTGAGTTTTTGCGTAGAAGATGTCGTAACAAGCAACGGATTTGATTGTTCAAATCCAGCCCCGCAGGGAATTTTCCTGTGACCCTTACTGTTTTTGCAGCGACTCGATATTTTTCTTCATTTCCTCTTGTCAGGCCGTTTTTGATATAGTATCCCATAATTTAAGACTCGCAACAAGCCGACAACGCAGGCTATAGGGCTTTACCAGGACGAATACAACGTGATGAATCTTGCGCGACGGCACATCGGGTAAAAACGAAAGAAAGCAGTAATGCAGCCTCCAAATACGAGGCGCATCACCGCTTTGGTTTTCTGTTTTTTTTGAAATTCGGTGTGGTTTACAGCTCTTCCACCGACACAATTCCCTCGCACCTGCCGACAAGTGTCAGCAGCTTTTCTACGCCGCAGCTGCGCGGCAGGCGCAGCGAAAAGATAGCGCAGGCGTTATGCTCACCGTTTTCTGCCGAGCGCGTAATCTGGATGTTCAGCACTTTAATATTGCAGCTGCGGTAGAGCTGAAGCACATCATCCAGACAGTGCTTGTCCTCGTATTCCATATACAGATTGATCTCCGGCACATTTTCGAGCACGCGGTACTCGATACGCGAGAACACAAGCTCGGCGAGCATGATGAACACGGTCGCGAGAATGCCGCCCTCGTAGAAGCCGCCGCCAAAGGTGAGGCCGATGATGGCCGCGGCCCAGAGCCCAGCGGCCGTGGTCAGGCCCTTGACGCGCTGCCGCTTGGTAACGATGATGGTGCCCGCACCGATGAAGCCAATACCCGCAACAACTTGTGCACCGAGGCGCGCCATATCTGTGAAAATAGTGCATATTCAGATACAGATATTGACTCGTGAGCGTGGTGATGGCGGCGCCGATGCAGATGAGGATGTGCGTGCGGAAGCCCGCGGGGCGGCGCTTGTACGAGCGCTCGATACCGATAATGCCGCCGCAGATGAGCGCACAGGCCAGACGCACGAACACGGAAAGCGTCGTCACGTCGCGCAGGCCGTCAAAACAGATAACATGGCAGTCCCTCCCTTACAGCTCTTCGATCACGCAAAAGCAGTCCAACTCCGCCAGATCCGAGAGAAGCTGCGTGTGCGGTATTTTTTTTCATTGAGGCGGATCGAGAAGATCGCACTTGGGTGCAGCGCCTCGCCACTTTGTTCCGCTCGATATCGATGTCGTAGATCTGCTACGTTCTGCGATTTCAGCTGATTGATGATGGTGCTGATGTCCCCGAGCGAATAGAACTCCATGTACAGATGGATGTTCGCGTTTTCCTGTATGTACGCATCCACAATTGGGAACAGGCGGATGCTGAGCAAATATCATCGCGAATGCGATGAGCACGCACTCGAATAAAATCCTGCGCCGACCGCAAGGCCGGTGCAGGCCGACGCTCGCCCAGACCGGCGGCGGTGGTCAGGCCCTTGACCTGCTGGCGGCCGGTAACGAGAATGGTTCCTGCGCCTAGGAAGCCGATGCCGTTGATGACCTGTGCGCCGAAACGCGAAACGTCGGTTTTTATGCCGATCTCTGCGCAAATATCCGACCACGGCCCTGTCACCATGGTAAATTCGTACAGGCTGAGCAGCACGGTCAGCGCCGCGCCAAGACAGACGAGCATATAGGTGCGGAAACCGGCCGGACGGCGCTTGCGTCCGCGCTCCAGACCGATGCAGCCGCCGAGCAGCATCGCAAGGGCGAGCCGCACTACGACCGAGGCGAAATGAAGTTCGCGCAGGTATTGTATCATTCCACTCATTTGATGTAGGTTCTCCTCACTCGATAAAAAGTGCACACGCTGTCAATATGTATGCAGCGTGTGCAGCTTTCTACAATAGATTTTAGTAGTTACTTTGCGAATCGACAGTCTGCCCAGCAGGCGTTGTGGTCGGACAGCTCGGGACCTGTGAACTTCGCCAGCGCGCTGCCCGGCTCGGCCCAGGTGCAGTCCTTCGTCTCAGTCGAGACCGTGCCGTGGTCGACGCATTCCATGCCGCGCGCCATCAGCCAGTCCAGCTTGGCAGCATGCTCTTGCCGCCCGGCATCGGCTTGCGGCGCGTGCCTTCGGTGCTGCTGAACTCGCGGTAGGAGAAGCCGTTCTCCTCTGCCTGCGGCAGGACGCGCTCGTACTTTCGACCGCCGCCATGTGCTTGGCAAGGCGCTCCGGGTCGTTGAACAGCTTGGTGAAGCCGGGATGTCGTTGCCGTCAAACGTATTGGTGTTCAGGTCGCCGCCGATCATGACCGGCGTGTCCGGCGCGAACGACTTTTTGATCCCATCATACACGACTGCCATCTGGGCTTCGCGGCCCTTGCTGTCCGCGCGGTTCTCCAGATGGACACTGACTGCGCCGACTTCCCGGCCGCCGATGTCGAGCGAGCAGACAATGGCAACGCGCGCGCCGATGCGCTTCTGACGGTCGTAGTACCAGTTGTACTGCTCGGGCATGTGAACGACCTTCGCCCAGCGGATCGGCCAGCGCGAGAACAGGGCGTTGCCGTGGAAACCCTTGTTGTCGTCCGGGTTGACCAACTCGATGAATTCCAGACCGTAGGCATAGTTCATGCCGATGGACTTGGCGATCTCATACGCCACGTTGCAGTTGCCCGAGCGAACCGCGCCGTCATCGAGCTCGTTCGCGTAGATGATGTCCATGTTCTTGAAGTCCGGACACATATTGAGGAAGTCGATGGTTTCGTGCAGCGTCTGACCGCGTTCGATGTTGAACACGACATGGCGCAGCACCTCGGGCACCTCAGCCGGTGCCTCGACCAGATTGTGCACCTCGCACTGCTGGTACTGCGGAATTTTATCCATTACCTTGAACTGACCGATCGTCGGTACCAGATTGCCGAGGGCGATACGGTTTTTCATAGGACATAGTTTCCATTTGTTTGTTACACGCCTTTCAAGTTTGTTATGCGCCGGGATAGGGCCATGCGTAATAAGGGGGCAGCCGGCAGAATACATGACTCCGCCGGCTGTTGCCATATAAGGGAAGAAAAAGATGATTCGTGAGTGTCAGAGCATGTCTGAGTTATGCGTTTGCAGCGGTCTTTTCTGCCTCAGCAGCCTCGCGCTGCTTCATCTCGGTAATAATGCGCGGATAGATCTTATCGAGCTTGTAGAAGATCAGCAGAACGCCGATGCCGCCCCAGGCAATGATGTTGCCGATGATGTAGATACCGATCAGCATCTGAGACTGTGCTGCGTTGATAGTCACGGTGCCGGCGAAACCTACGAGGCTCATCAGAGCGCCGAAGATTGCGCTGGTCATGCCGAACCGAACTTCTGGCCGGCGGTGGTAGCAGATACCATCAGGCCCTGTACACGGATGCCGCTCTTCCATGCGCCGTACTCGATAACGTCAGCGAGCATGGAGTACTTGACGCCGCGGAAGCAGCCCTTGCCGATGCCGCGCATGACGCAGGCAAACAGTGCAAGATTGAGGGCGCTCGGGTTGATGAACAGGGAGACCGTGCCGATAACGGCGACGATCGCACCGATCAGCGCTACGTTGCGCTTGCCGAACTTTGCGATGAACGGAGACAGAACAAGAACGGTAACAATCTGCGGAATGGACTCGAACGATGCGAGTGCGCCGAGCAGGTCGCGGTTGCCGAGAATGTACTGTGCGTAGTATGCGTTGCAGGTGCCGGTAACTGCCTCATAGAAGGACAGGAACACAGCGAGCATGAAGAACATAATGAAGTACTTGTTGGTGACGCAGAGCTTGATGCCCATCCAGAGCGGAACGTTCTTGCCGTCCTTGGTCTTGGTCTCTTCCTTGACGCGCTCATGACAGTTCTTGAAGCAGATGAACAGCATGATGATGGAAACGATGGCGTAGAGGATGGAAACCTCAATCCATGCCTGCTGGGTGTCACCCAGACGGGTAACCAGCGGGAAGGTTACTGCGGTGATGACCATGTTGCCGAGGGCGGACATGCCGGTACGGAACAGGTTGACAACGGCGCGCTGGTCGGTGTCGCGGGTCATCAGCGTTGCCAGCGTTGCATACGGGAGGTTCAGTGCGGTGTAAACAACGGTGGTGCAGAAGTTATAAGTAATGAAAACGTAAATGCCCTTTACGATCGGCGTAGCAGGCGGAACGGTGAACAGCAGGATTGCTGCGATGCCGTACGGAATCATCATCCAGAGGATCCATGCACGGGACTTGCCGTGCTTGGAATGCGTGCGGTCAACCAGGTGACCGATCAGTACGTCGGAAATACCATCGAAGAAACGCGAGAACAGCATGATGGTACCGATCATTGCTGCGGAGATGCCGACTACGTTGGTGTAGAAGTAAATCAGCAGCGAGGTTGTCAGGGCGTAGACAACGTTACAGGCAACGTCGCCGAGGCCGTAGGAAAACTTTTTTCTTTGAGATGGATCTTCTCAAATTCCTTATCACCCGCGAAAGTCGGGTTGCTGGATTTGCCCATGGTTTTGCTCAGTCCTTTTTTTATTTTTCTTTTTGCCAGTTGGAGCTGCGCGGCCCTTTATCGAGCACTGAACGTGCTTTTGGGGAACCGCAGTTTGAGAAGTTGTCCGGACGTAATCTCTTGCTTCAGCTTTTACCCTTCAATGGAACTCAATCCATTGACTGTAATCAAGTATAGCACCGCATGAAATAAAATTCAATAATTCATCTTGCGAAAAGAATAATGTTCATTTTTGTACATTCTTCACAAACTGGAAGAATTGTGTTACAATGAAAACATAATATGACACAGATAAAAGGTGAGCGTATGGATAAAAACGTTTATGCTGCAATTCAGTCGCAATATGCGACTTTTTCCAAGGTTGGAAAGCGGATTGCCGACCATATCACAGCCGATCCGGTACATATTACCTCGATCAGCATTCAGCAGATGGCCGCCGAGCTGGACATCGCAGAATCGAGTATTATTCGATTTTGCAAGATCCTCGGCTGCACCGGGTTCAGCGAGATGAAGTTGCTGCTCGCGAAGTATTCGCCCAAATCAGTTCGAACAATATTCGAAGATTTGTCTGAAACCGACAGTATTCAGACCATTTCCGAGAGTGTGTTTGGCCGCAACATCGACACGCTCGAGCGTGCGCTCCAGCTGCTTGACTTCCAGAAGATCGAGCAGGCGGTCGATGTGCTCAGTCGCGCCGAAAACATTCTCATTCTCGGTGTCGGCGCATCCGGCACCATCGCAGAGGACTTCTACATCCGTCTGATGCGCATCGGATTCCGTGCGGTGTCGCTGACCGACTCGCATCTGATGCAGATTCAAGCGAGCCTGTGTATGCCGAATACCGTCGTGATCGCTATCTCGCACACCGGCAAGACATGTGAGATCGTTTCCGCCGTCCGTACGGCGAAAGAGCACGGCGCGCAGACCATCGGCATCACCGGTTACCCGGATACGCCACTTAAGCAGGTGTGTGATATCTGCCTGGAACTGTATTCTCCGGAACAGCTTTTCGTTTCGCCGCGTGTTGCACAGTTCTCGCTGATCGATTCGCTGTATGTCAGCCTTGCTGTTCGCCGCAAGGATAGCGTTGTGCAGAATATTCAGCGCATGAATGAAGTGCTCCAGCCGCTCCGCATGGAGTAAAAGACGCGAAAACACGGCTTTCGACAAACAAAAATGCAAATGTAACGCCGACGAATGAACACGGAACCTCTGAGATACGTTGCAGCGATAGTAATTGGCGGCAAATCACGCCGACCAGTGCAGTTGTAGCCGAGAATACTGATTCACGCTGACTATCGGTCAGAGTGTTACCGACAAAAACGTTCGTCTGCTGCGCGTGCTGGACAACAATGGTTCGAGTAAAATGCAAACAGCAGGTTTACAACGCGGCGGACGGCGTGGCATAAGTGACTGCAAGTATAGTATCCTCACGGAGGATAAGGCATCTTCAGGCCATCACAGCTCCGCTTTTGTCGATGTGTCTGCTGATGCTTACCGCGAAGACGCTGTTCTCTGAGCGACTGTGTGTTGTCAGCGGTATGAACGCAAGCTGCATCAGAGCGCGGATTATGACTTTCCTGTGGAGATTGCACACAGGTAAATGATAAAATAAAGGGGCACAGGGAAATTCCCTGCGGGGTGGATTTGCTGGGGCAAATCCGTTGCTTGTTAGACCGATACTGCACGATTTTGCCCTAAAGCGAACCCGGAGTTCAGGCCGCAAACGGCAGTCTGAACTCCGGGTTCTACTCAGTTGTAAATCAGTTCTGAATTGACGATTTCTGAAGTTGATGAACATTTCGGCGGCTTCCTTATGTTTGCTGGAAGCCGGGATGGCCATGCAGTCCACCGACAGCACACTGCCCTCTTCCGGGAACACCCAGGCAAGGTCGGGGTTATCGTCGATCATGGTGATGGCGTCGCCGGAGTAGTACACGCCGATGGCTGCCTCACCGCCGATCATCTTATCAAAGATCTCGTCCATGACGTAGGCCTGCACCAGGGGCTTCTGAGCCTTGAGTTCTTCCACCACTTCATCCACTTCTTCGGTGGAGTCCGGGTTGATGCTCTTCCCTGCTTTGAACGCGGCAATGGCATAGGCATCGCGGCTATTGTTGAACATCAGGATATTGCCCGCATACTGGGGTCCCACAGGTCGGCCCAGCTGGTGGGGGCTTTGTTCACCATGGTGGTGTTGTAGATGATGCCTGTGGTGCAGAGCATGTAGGGTACGGTGTAGGCGTTTTCCGGGTCGTAATCCGCGTTGCGGTACTCCTCGTCGATATTCTGGAAATTGGGGATGTTGTCGTAATTAAGGGGCATCAGCATCCCCTCCGCGATCATCTTGGCCGCCATATAGTCCGAGGGCACGATAACGTCATAATTGGCCGCGCCGGATTTCAGCTTGGCATACATCGACTCGTTGGAATCGATGAACTGAAGGTCGATCAGGTCGCCGACGAGCAGATTCTTGCCGCTGCCGAGCATCTGCGAGATAACGAATGTGGACACGGACGGCACGAACACCATCGTGATGCCCGAGATAACGCCGGGAATGCTCAGCGGGAAGATAACGCGGCGGAATACAAGGTGCGTCGGTGCGCCGAGGTCCTGCGCGGCTTCGATCAGCTTGCGGTCGAGCTTGATGAGCACGGTATAGATGGGCAGCACCATGAACGGCAGGAAGTTGTACACCATGCCGAGCACGATCGCGCCCTGCGTGTTGATGAGCAGGATATAATCCAGCGAATAGCCGAAATGGCTCTGCAGGAAGGATATTAATCCGATGGAACGGAAAAACTGGTTGATGAAGCCGTTGTTCTCCAGAATGGACATCCATGCGTAGGTGCGGAGCAGGAAGTTGATCCACATCGGCAGCATAATCAGCATCATGCAAAGGCTCTGTTTGCTGGCGGACAGGCGGCTCATGAGGTACGCCATCGGGTAGCCGAGCGCAAGGCACACCACGGTAGAGAAGAAACGCCAACCAGAATGACCGTCCGAAAATCGGCAGGTAGCCGGGCAGATAGCTGAAATTATGCAGCGTAAAGCCGCCGTCCGCATTGTGGAACGCGTAGACCACGACCATCAGAATCGGTGCAAGGATAAATACGGCGAGCCATACGCCGTAGGGATAGGCAAAGGATTTTTTCACGCTTCCGCCTCCGCACTTTTGTGCATGATGTGGATGTCGAACGGGATGACCGTCAGGCCGACGGTCTTGCCGACCGACTCCGCCATGGTGGAATGCACCATGAAGGTGAAGAACTGGGTGCGAACCATCATCTCGTAGTGCACGCCCTTGAATACGATGGACTCAACAACGCCCTGCAGCAGGCCGTCACCGGCGTAAACGATTTTAAGATCCTCCGGACGGATAACGACATCGACCGGCTCGTTCTTCTCGAAGCCCTTGTCCACGCACTCGAAGGTCGATGAAATCCGCCACGAAAGCATTCTGCGGCTCATTATAAATATCGAGCGGCGTGCCGATCTGCTGGATCTTGCCCTCGGACATGACGACGATCGTGTCGGACATGCTCAGCGCTTCTTCCTGATCGTGCGTGACGAACACGAACGTGATGCCGGTGGCCTTCTGGATGTTCTTGAGCTCCTGCTGCATGTCCTTGCGCAGCTTCAGGTCGAGCGCGCTTGATGGACAGCGAAATGCCGCGCAGCACAGGCGTTCCGTCAAATTCTTTTTCAGGTTTTGCAGATCGACCAGATTTTGATTCAATCCTCATCACTCTCCCCAAACAGGTAGCAGCCCCAAACCGAGCAGGTCAGGCTCTGTTTGGGGTCGCTCTATATCTATATTATAGCAAATAATTTTTATCATATAAATAGTATAGGGAAATGCCGTAAAAGTCAAGGTGATACGCAGATTCTGCTCGCAAAGAAGAAGGGAAATTCGAGGGGAGGATGCTCAATTTGGATAATTTGCCAGATTTGTTATGTAAAGCGCACAAGCTGAAATGGTTTGATTTGTACACTTCGCAAACAGATACTGTTAAATATGCACAAAAAGATGGTGCTTTAATTGGTGAAGGTTCATAAATTATGGCTCTTGTAACAGAGGCGGTTATCGTGTATTATAATACCTGTGATCAGGAAATGATCCAAACAAAAAAACGTAATTTAGTCATTAACTTTTAAGGAGTTGTATATATCATGATGAAGGGTTTCTTTAATGGTCTGGTAAGCGCACGCATGATGGAGCTGGATAACGGCCGTTCTTTCGCTAAGGCTCGCAAGGCTGAGCGCACTGCTAAGTAAGCGGTAATCAAACCGAATTTATAAAGGCTTCCCTGGAACAGATGGCCGGGAGGCCTTTTTTTCTTTGTGTGACAGGATTGTGTTGGCTTTTACCGATAGGATGTGGTACACTTAAAAACATACGGTATTCAGGGGTAAAGGGGATAGGACGTTGCAGTTTATCAAACGGTTTCAGGTAGGCCAGCGCGCCATCAAGACTGCGATATCGGTCGGTCTGGCGCTTGCACTGGCGATGGTGCTGGGTTCCAGCCTGCCTATTTTTTGCAGCTATTGGTGCAATCCCAGTGGTGAGCCGTACCTGGGTGGCTTCACTCAAGGAGAGCCTTGATCAGATAGCGGGTACATTTCTCGGCTATCTGATCGCATGTGTGTTTGTTACCGTGCTGCCCAATCCAACGTTTTCGTGTGGATGGCGCTCGGCGTGCTGTGTGTGATTTCACTGTGTATCGGTCTCAAGTTGAATTTTGCGATTCCGCTGGCGAGCATTGTGTTTGCGGATGTGTGCCTGTATACCGGCGGAGATTCAATTGTGTACGGCTTCCACCGATTTACCGATACACTGGTCGGTCTGGTCGTGGCGCTGCTCGTCAATGTGGTAATCCGGCCGTATAACAACCGTCAGAAGATCATCAATATGATGAACGAGATTCAGAAAATGTTTCTGCCGCTGCTGCAGTCGCGCGTGCTCGAGCATCGTTATCCGGATCTGATGCCGCTGACCGAGAGAATGACCTCGCTTGCGTCCGAGCTGCGTATTTTCGAGAAGCAGCCGGTAGCGCTGTGGCAGCATGCAGTCCGCGTGGCGGCCCGACGGCAGGAGGCGGCTTATCTGCGCGGCTGTGAGCAGCTGCTTGCTAAAATGTGCGGTGAGCTGGCGGCGCTGTGCAATATGGACTCAATCCGGCACCGGGTGAAAAAAGCATAGAGCGGCTGACCGCGCACGGCCTTACCGCACCGGAAAACCTTAAGGATTACTGCCGGTGCTCACCGGTGGATGCACAGGTTATGGATTTCCATATCGGCAATCTGCTCGATGCGTATGATTTTCTGACTGCGTTTCATCATGTGTAAGACGAGTATGCCTTGACAAATGAGCGGTCAGGCGCGTATAATAAAGGTACAAAAAGGACGCTGTTTTAGCAGTCAGCCCTTTACTTGGTCAACTTTTTTGATGACCGTTCGGTGGCCGCCGGACGGTCATCGCGCTTTATAAAGAAGATGTACAGTACGATGACCGCACAAATAAAAAGCTGGAGTGCTTTCCTCTTCATCTGCGCTCACCTCCTTTCACCCACAGACTGTGGGGAGGGAGAAGGGCTGACCGCCGTTGCAACAGCGTCCTGTGGAATGACAAGCATTCCACGAGTTCATTATAGCATGAATTGTCGAACTTTGTCTATATAGGTGAACAGGTCAAAACGCCTTCTGCACCGGTCGGCTTGACTTCTCCTCACAAAATGGTTATAATAGAACCATTATAATCGTTATTTATGCGATGACGCAGGAAAAGTAACCGGCTCGCCTTGCGCGAAAGAGAGAGGCTCCTCGGCTGAAAGGGCTTTGCGCGGGAAACGGTGAAGTGCGCCTGCCGAGCAACAGGGTCAAACGCCTTGCGGAAGTGCCCGTTACCGCACTGCACGAGCGAAAAATCGGAGTGGAACCGCGTTTGTACGCCTCCCGAGGGAAGAATATCCCCTGGGAGGCTTTTTTTTTGTTCCCGAAACTCCGCATAGCTTTCCTGAAAACCATCAAAAGGAGATAAAAATCATGAAACTCTACAACACGCTGACCCGTCAGAAGGAGGAATTCGTTCCGATCACGCCGGGCGAGGTAAAGATGTATTCCTGCGGCCCGACTGTGTACAACTACTTCCATGTCGGCAACGCACGTCCGTTCATCATTTTTCGATCTGCTGCGCCGTTACTTCGAGTACCGCGGCTACAAAGGTTGAGTTCGTGCAGAACTTCACTGACATTGACGACAAGGTAATCAACAAGGCGAACGAGGAAGGCGTGGACTTCAACACCATTGCCGAGCGTTATATTAAGGAATACTTTGTTGATGCACAGGGCTTGGGCGTCAAGAAGGCGACCGTGCACCCACGTGCAACCGAGACCATGGACGCGATCATCGACATTGTTGAGCGCCTGATCGAGAACGGCCACGCTTACGTTGCTGAGAACGGTGACGTTTACTTCCGCACCAAGTCCTTCCCGGAGTACGGCAAGCTATGCCATCAGCCGATGGAGGAGCTGCAGGCCGGCGCCCGCATCTCGGTCGGCGAGGTAAAGGAAGATCCGATGGACTTCGCGGTCTGGAAGGCTGCAAAGCCGGGTGAGCCGGCTTGGGATACGCCGTGGGGCAGCAAGGGCCGTCCGGGCTGGCACATTGAGTGCTCGGCTATGGCGAACAAGTACCTCGGCAAGACCATCGACATCCATTCCGGCGGTCTTGATCTGATTTTCCCGCATCACGAGAACGAGATCGCACAGTCCGAATGTGCAAACGGCTGCACCTTCGCGCATTACTGGCTGCACAACGGCTTCCTGACCATTGACAATGAGAAAATGTCCAAGTCCAAGGGCAACTTCTTCATGGTCCGCGACGCAGCAAAGCAGTTCGGCTATGAGACCATCCGCATGTTTATGCTGAGCGCGCACTACCGCACTCCGCTTAACTACTCTGCGGAGTCGCTTGAGATGAACAAGGCCTCCCTTGCCCGTCTGTACGAGGCCCGCAATAATATGGAGTTCCGCATCGAAAAGGCATCCGGCGACACCATGACCGCCGAGGAGACCGAGAAGCTGGAGGCTCTGAAGGGCTACAAGCAGAAGTTCATCGATGCAATGGACGACGACCTAAACACCGCAGACGCACTGTCCGCTATCTTCGAACTGACCCGCGAGATCAACGCGTACAACGGCTCGCATCAGGACGCAACTAAGGCATTTCTGACCGCAGCGCATGACCTGTTCATGGAGCTGACCGGTGTGCTCAATCTGGTGCAGAACCGCGACGATGCGGCTGATCCGGATGCCGAGAAGATCGAGGAGCTGATCGCGCAGCGCGCCGCAGCCAAGAAGGAGAAGAACTTCGCTGAGGCAGACCGTATCCGCGGTGTACTGGCAGATATGGGCGTTACCATTAAGGATACCCGTCAGGGCACGCAGTGGAGCCGCAATTAAATTGCGAATCCCGACTATTTGATAGAGAAAGTCCTCTGTTCGTGTGCGAATAGGGACTTTTGCGTATTTTCTGCACTGGCAGGGCACCTTGCTGACGCAGCCCGTATGTGCCGGTCAACCGGTACTAAGGAACACTGCTGGTGACTTTTTCGCTTCAAATTGATAAAATCTTTGCACGCCGCGCACAAAAACTTGCGTGCTATCAGGATGAACAAGCGGAAAACCTGCGAAAAAGCGGTTTTTGTCGGTTTATACAAGTGTCGTTGATTGACATTTTGCAGGATTGCGGTACAATATATTCATTATCTGATTTATTGGGACGGAAAGGAGAAGGCGGAATGACGATTCAGCCTGATTATGTAAAGGAAGAACTTTTGCATGAACTGAGTGAGAGCTTTTGTATGCACAACCAGCTCCCCACCTGATCTGTTTACGCGCTACCGCATTAAGCGCGGCTTGCGTAACGCAGACGGTACCGGTGTTCTGGTCGGTGCTTCTCATCTGGGCAACGTACACGGCTATATTCTGAACGAGGGCGAGCGCGAGCCGATCGAAGGCCGCCTGACCTATCGCGGATATAATGTATACGATCTGATTCACGGTCTGGAGCAGGAAAACCGCTTCGGCTTTGAGGAGATCGGTTATCTGCTTATGTGCGGCAAGCTGCCGAGCCGCCGTCAGCTGGCGGAATTTCAGCACACCATCGGTCTGGAGCGTGCCCTGCCGGACAACTTCACCGAGGATATGATCATGCGTGCGCCGAGCCGCGACATCATGAACAAGCTGGCAAGCGCAACGCTGGCACTGTATTCCTATGATGCGAACCCGGATGAAACCACGGTCGAGAACATTATGCGTCAGGGCATCAGCCTGATGGCCAAGTTTCCGGTCATCATCTCGCATGCGTATCAGGCCAAACGCCGTTACTTTGATAACGATTCCATGTTCCTGCATGTGCCGGATCCGAATCGTTCGACTGCAGAGAATATTCTGCACCTCATCCGTCCGACCGGTGAATTCAACGATGACGAGGCTAAGCTGCTCGACCGCTGTCTGATCCTGCACGCCGAGCATGGCGGCGGTAACAACTCGTCTTTCACCGTGCGTGTTACTTCTTCGTCCGGTACGGATACCTATTCGGCGATCGCGGCTGCGGTTTCCTCGCTGAAGGGCCCGCGCCACGGCGGTGCAAACCTGCGCGTCGTCAAGCAGTTTGAGGAGCTGAAGGAGAATATCCACAACTGGAAGGACGAGACCGAGGTCGGCAATTATCTGCGCAAGATTCTCAATAAGGAAGCAGGCGATGGCTCCGGCCTGATCTACGGCATGGGTCATGCAATTTACACCTTGAGCGACCCGCGTGCCGTTGCACTGAAAAAGGCTGCTCGTCCGCTGGCGGAAAAGACCGGCTATTCGGACGAGATGGATTTGATCGAGCTGGTAGAAAAGCTGACGCCGGGCGTCTTTGCCGAGATCAAGGGCAGCGACAAGCCGATGTGTGCAAACGTCGATATGTATTCCGGCTTTGTTTACAAAATGCTCGGACTGCCCAAGTCGCTGTATACGCCGCTGTTCGCTACTGCGCGTATCGTCGGCTGGATGGCACACCGACTTGAGGAAGTTACCACCGGCGGTAAGATCATCCGTCCGGCGTATAAGCCTGTTGCGAAGAATATCGAGTACGTTAATATCGATGAGCGGAATGACGGTCCGATCAACGACTGATTTTTAATTTTTAGTTTTTTAAAAAAGTGTTGACAACCCGCTCTGTATGCGTTATACTAAATGAGCTTGGTCAAAGACAGCTGGCGCCGCAAGGCTTAAATGACGATTTGTTCGCCGCCCGCCGAGGTCAACACAGACATGTTTATTATCATATTTGATTATGTTTTCTGTGTACCCTCCCTGTGTCTTTGCACCGGGAGGGTACTTTTATTTTACAGGAGGTGAAAATGATGCCGAACGCAAAGATTCTGGAAGAGAAGAAGGCTCTGGTCGCTTCCCTGGTAGAGAAGATCAAGAATTCTCCGGCAGGTGTACTGGTCGACTACAAAGGGCATCAACGTAGAGGATGATACCAAGCTCCGCAAGCAGCTCCGTGAAGCTGGCGTTGAGTATGCTGTCATCAAGAACACTCTGATCCGCTTTGCAGCTAAGGAACTGGGTTTTGACGAGCTGGATGCGTGCCTGCACGGTACCACCGCTCTGGCAATCTCCACCACCGACGACGTTGTCGCTCCGGCGAAGATCCTGGCTGACTTTGCTAAGACCCACGAGAACTTCACCCTGAAGGCTGGTTACCTGGAAGGTAAGGCCATCGGTGAGGACGAGGTCAAGAAGCTGGCTGCTATGCCGAGCAAAGGAAACCCTTATCGCTCAGGTACTGTACAGCTTCAACTACCCCATTATGCAGCTCGCTATTGCTTGCGATGCTATCGTTAAGAAGGCAGAGGGCAATGAGGAAATGAAGGTTGCTGAACTGGTAGCCCCGAAGGAAGCTGCAGCAGAAGAAGCTGCTGAGTAATTTCCCCCGCACTGACTGATTTATTCGGTCAGGAACACATTTTAACTTAAAAATTATCTAAAATTGGAGGTTTAATCCCATGACTGTTGCTGAGATTATGGAAGCTGTAAAAGAGCTCAAGGTTATGGAGCTCTCTGAGCTGGTAAAGGCTCTCGAGGAAGAATTTGGTGTATCCGCTACGCCGGTAGCTGTTGCAGGTGCTGTAGCAGGCGGCGACGGCGCAGCTGCTGCTGACGCTAAGACCGACTTCGACGTAGTTCTGGTTGACGCTGGCTCTTCCAAGATCGGCGTTATCAAGGCTGTTCGCGAGATCACCGGCCTGGGCCTGAAGGAAGCTAAGGAGAAGGTTGACTCCGCTCCGCAGACCATCAAGGAGGCTGCTCCGGAGGCTGAGGCTAACGAGATCAAGGAGAAGCTCGAGGCTGCTGGCGCTAAGGTTGAGCTGAAGTAAGGTTTCCTTACCGAACCAACTGCTTGCAATCAAGCAATTCCAAAGACGCAGAGCGTTTGCTCTGCGTCTTTTTCTATGCCAAATTTTCCGTCAGTCAGTGGTGACAAACCCGAAATTGTGCGGTATAATAAAATAGAATAATAATGTGGACAGGAAGGAGAATCTCATGCCGAAATTAGGACTTATTTCGCTCGGCTGCGCGAAAAACCTCGTGGACAGCGAGCACATGCTGGCCCGGCTGCGGGACGCAGGCTGGGAGATCACCGAGGATATGACCGAAGCAGACGTTGGCGTTGTCAACACCTGCGGCTTCATCGAGGCCGCCAAGACCGAGGCTATCGAAACCATTCTGGAGACCGCCCAGAACAAGCAGACCGGCAATATGAAGGGTCTGGTTGTGACCGGCTGTCTGGTGCAGCGCTATGCTGACGAGATGCGCGCTGAGCTGCCCGAGATCGACGTATTCTGCGGAACGGGCAGCTATGATGACATCGTGGACGCGGCCAATGCGGCGCTCAAGGGGCAGCAGGCGGCGTACATGGCCGATATGACCTCTGCTGCACTCGACGGCAGCCGTGACCGCTTGACACCCTCGTACACCGCATACTTTAAGATTGCGGAGGGCTGCTCGAACACCTGCGCGTACTGTATTATCCCCAAGCTGCGCGGCCGTTACCGCAGCCGTGAGATGGCATCGCTGCTCGAGGAAGCGCGTGCGCTCTCTGACGCAGGCGTTAAGGAGCTGATCGTCATCGCGCAGGACATCACCAAGTACGGTATGGACCTGCCCGAGCATAAGCGCCTGCTGCCCGAGCTGCTCCGCGAGCTGTGCAAGCTGGACTTCCACTGGATCCGTCTGCACTATCTCTATCCCGACCAGATTACGGACGAGCTGATCGACGTGATTGCGGATGAGCCGAAAATCGTAAAAAGTATCTGGATATTCCGCTGCAGCATGTCTCTAAGCGCATTCTGCGTGCCATGCACCGTCCGGGTGACGGCGCGGAATTTACCAGGCTGATCGAGGATATGCGCAAGCGTATTCCGGGTCTTGTACTGCGTACAAGCCTGATCGTCGGTCTGCCGGGCGAGACCGAGGACGAGTTTGCCGAGCTGTGTGAGTTCCTGCAGAATGTCGGCATTGAGCGTGTCGGTGTGTTCGAGTATTCGCCGGAGGAAGGCACGGAGGCCGCAGAGCTGCCCGACCAGATCGACGACGAGACCAAGCAGAACCGCCGTCTGATCGTCGAAGAGCTGCAGTCCGGTGTGCTCGACGACTACAATACCTCCCGCCACGGTGAGGTCATGCAGGTGCTCTGCGAGGGCTTTGACGAGGAGCAGGGCCTGTGGTATGGCCGTACCTACGCGGATTCGGTCGAGGTAGACGGCCACGTCTACTTTGACGCGGCGGATAACGAACCGGCGGAAGGCGAGTTCGTGTCCGTTCTCATTACTGAAAGCCTTGGACCCGACTTGCTCGGTGTCCGTCAGAAGGAGGCATAATTTTCTATGACAACCGCAAACAAAATCACGCTGACCCGCATTGCGATGATTCCGTTTTTCATTTACTTTGCGGCGCAGCCTATGCTGAATGTCGAAGAATATAAGGTCGGTATTTTCAGCTTTCCGACCTGCACGCTGATTGCGCTTATTCTGTTCTGCGTGGCATCGTTCACGGATTTTCTGGACGGCTATGTAGCACGAAAGTACAATCAGGTGAGGGATTTCGGCAAATTCCTCGACCCGCTGGCCGATAAGCTGCTGGTAGCGTCTGCGCTTATCCTGTTCGTAGAGCAGAAGGCGATGGCAGGCTGGATGGTCTGCGTTATCCTCGCGCGTGAGCTGATCATCACGTCTCTGCGCGTGGTTGCGGCCAATAAGGGCGTTGTTATGGCTGCAACGTGGACGGGCAAGGTCAAGACCTGTGTGCAGATTGGCGGTATTATCATTATTTACCTGCACTACATCATCTTTGGCGCTGTGGCGGATGGAGAGAGTGCGCTGTACTCGATTTTCGCTGTCCGCACGGAAGGCGATCCGGTGCTGATCGTTGTCGGCTGGGTGGTAACGCTTGTTACCATTTACTCCGGCTATGATTATCTCAAGAAGAACTGGGATTTGATCAAGGACGGCGCAGTGAAAGCAAAATAAGTACAATTTGATACGATTTGCGGAAGAGGTTCACGAGAGTGAGCCTCTTTTTGTTTTACTCAGCACCGGTTGACCGGGGTACGCGAACTGCGTCAGCGTGTTCGCCCTGTCCGGGCGGCAGTTCTTTTCTGCACCGATTGTGCGGAGTGCACGAGGCGCGCAGGCGGTTCGCCCCGAACGGGCGGGCGTTTTTCGCTGAACCTCAGCGGAGGGGAGTTGCCGCGCTCCGCGGCAGGGGGGCAAGAGGGTAGACACCTGCGGTTTCTACCCTCTTGTGCCCCTGCCGGGCAGGCAAGTTCGGTTCGCTTCGCATGCGGAAAATCCTGCGGGTTTTCTCATGAAAAGTTCCCTTTCTTATTTTCGCAAAATGTGTGCACGGGCATATTCGCACGATAAAATCGGGTAAGAATTTCCGCCGGTTTTTGATGCTTTTCGGAATGAAATTGATATTCAGCAAGGTGCTCAAACGTCTGTGCTTTTATGTGTGCAATCCATACAATGCCAGAATGAAAAGAGTAATTTTTGTATAGAACAGAGTTATACAGTGCATTGCGATATAACTCTTCCGCAGCTATAATATAGTCAAACAAACGAAAACACCGAAAGTTAAAACAAAACAAAAAACTTCCGGTAAATCGTGAAAAGAGTATGTCTAAGATTTAAATGTCAAGGAGGAAATTATCATGAAAGAAATCCGTATTGGTCTGGTAGGTTCCGGCTGGATGGGCAAGGCTCATTCCTCTGCACTGGCTGACGCTGAGATGCTGTTTGGTCCTGACTACGGCACCGCATCCTTCGAGATCGTAGCTGACGCTAACGAAGAGGCTGCAAAGTCCGCTCAGAAGAAGATCGGTTTTAAGCGCATCTCCACTGACTGGAACGACGTCGTAACCGACCCGAACGTAGACCTGGTTGATATTGCTACCCCGAACGCTTTCCACTACGTAGTAGCTAAGGCTGCTCTGGAGAATGGCAAGAACGTATACTGCGAGAAGCCGCTGTCCATCTCCGCTGAGGAGTCCAAGGAGCTGGCTGAGCTGGCTAAGAAGAAGGGCGTTGTAAACTATGTTGGCTTCAACAACACCCAGAACCCGGCAAACGCTTACGTTCGTGAGCTCGTTCAGTCCGGCGCTCTCGGCAAGATCATGCGCTTCACCGGCACCTACGATCAGGACCAGCTGCTCGACGAGTCCCTCCCGATCACCTGGCGCCACATCAACAAGCTGGCTGGCTGCGGCGCTCTGGGCGACCTTGGTTCTCACCTGCTGTCCATCTCCCAGTTCATCATGGGCGATATCACCAAGGTAAACGCAGTTGCTACCACCGTATTCCCGAAGCGTCCGAAGGCTGCAGGCTCCACTGAGATGGCTGACGTTGAGAACGAAGACATCATGACCTTCATGGCTGAGTACGCTAACGGCGCTATCGGTCAGATCGCTTGCTCTCGTGTTGCTACCGGCCGCAAGAACTACCTGACCTACGAGATTCAGGGCACCAAGGGTTCTGTTCTTTACGATCTGGAGCGCATGTGCGAGGTTCAGGTTTACTTCCAGTCTGATAACGAGCGCGACCGCGGCTTCCGCACCGTACTGCTCAACCCGCTGATGAAGGGCTACTCCGCATTCCAGCCGGCTGCTGGTATCTCCATCGCTTACAACGACATGAAGATCCTCGAGGTTCACGCTCTGTTCGACGCTATCACCAATGGCGCTGACTATGTAACCGACTTCGAGTTCGGCTACAAGATCGACCGCACCGTAGCTGCTGTTATCGAGTCCTCCAAGACTCACGAGTGGGTTGACGTTAAGTAAGTTGTCCGCTTACATCAATTAAAACATAATGCCGAACGGTCTCCGGCGGGAGCGATCCCGCCGAGACCGAAAAGGCTGACAGTTTCCTGAATAATTTGACAGGGAGGATATAATTATGGCTATCAAGATTGGTATTGCACCGGACTCCTGGGGTGTATGGTTCCCGGCAAGCGATCCGAACAACGCAAAACAGCCCCAGTGGTGGCGCTGCCTGGACGAAATGAAGGTTGCCGGCTACGAGGGCTGCGAGATCGGTCCCTGGGGCTACATGCCGAACGACGATCCCAAGGTTCTCAAGAACGCTATGGATGCGCGCGGCCTGACTCTGGTAGGCGCTACCGAGGGCGGCAACTTCCTCGACGACGCTGCTGTTGAGGGTATGCTGAAGGATATCGACGATATTTCCAAGCTGCTGAAGGCTTTCCCGTCCGCTAAGTATATCGTTCTGCTGCCTCCGATGTACACCAACCTCGCTACCGGCGAGCTGGAGATGAATCCGGAGCTGACCGACGAGGAGTGGGCTACCTACTGCAAGAATGTACAGAAGTGCGCTGACCGCTGCGCTGCGAACGGCTTTGTTGGCCTGTTCCACCCGCACGTTGACAGCCACGTTCAGACCGAGGAGCAGATCGAGCGCTTCCTGAATGATACCAACGTTGATCTGTGCTTCGACACCGGCCACCATGTATACGGCGGCGGCGAGCCGATCTCCTTCTACAAGAAGTGGGCTAAGCGCATCCCGTACATCCACTTCAAGGACTGCGATCTGGCAGTCAAGGCCAAGATGGACGAGAACAAGTGGTCTTTTGCCAAGGCTGTAACCGAGGATATCATGGTTGAGCCGGGCAAGGGCAGCATCGACTTCACTGCTATGCATAAGGCACTCGACGAGTGCGGCTACGACGGTTGGTGCGTCGTAGAGCAGGATCTGTTCCCGGTCAAGTCCTTCGACGTACCGCTGGAGAAGGCTTCCATCGGCCGTGAGAACCTGCGCAAGGCTGGTTTCTAATTTAACCATAATTTCATAGCAATACCCATTTTACAATCGCATCTACACCATTCCCTGTTTTCATTATTTTGTTATCCGGTCCCTCTTGAATTTCCTCCAACAGAAAATCAAGAGGGACTGCTGATAAAGGGTACACGCAAGTGTGAAATACACAAGCGTAAAAGGGCACTGAGAGAGCAGGGCCCGGAAAAAAAGAGGAGAAGAAATTATGAACAAGAAGAGAGTGTTAGCGATGTTGCTGGCAGGCGCGATGGCATTGTCGATGACCGCATGCGGCGGCGGCAATTCTGCCTCGACCGATGACAGCAGTAATGACGGTGGCGCATCCGCTTCCGGCGGCAGCTACAAGGTCAGCGTTATCCTGAAGACTCTGGCTGCCGAGTACTGGCAGTATGTAAAGTCGGGCGCTGAGGATTATGCTTCCGAGCATTCGGACAAGGTTACGGTAGAGGTTAAGGGTCCAAGCTCTGAGACCGCATTCGATGAAATGCAGAACATGATCGAGACCGACCTCAGCTCCGGCAGCTATGACGGCGTTATTATCTCTCCGCTGCAGTCCGATACGGCGGCTCAGCTCGTAAGCGGCACCAAGCTGCCGATCGTTGCTATCGACACCAACTTCGAGGCACCGGAGGTTAAGTCCTTCGTAGGTACCGGTAACGAAGCTGCTGCCAAGAAGGGCGGCGAGGCTGCTGTTGAGGCTGCCAAGGCTGCCGGCTGGACCGATATCAAGTGCATCGAGATCGCAGGCGTACAGGGCGACCAGACCAACACCGCTCGTATGAACGGCTACAAGGCTGGCGTTGAAGAGGCAGGCGGCACTTTCCTGAGCGACGAAGTACAGTACGCAGACGCAACTGCTGACCGTGCTACCACCGCTATGGAAGCTATCATGCAGACACATCCGGAAGGCATCGCAATCATTTGCGCAAACAACGACGACATGGCTATGGCAGCAGCCCGTGCAGCGCAGGGCCATGACGCATACAAGAACCCCATCTTCCTCGGCTTCAACGGCGACCGTCCTGCTTGTGAAGCGATTCTGGCAGGTCAGATGACCATGTCTGTCGCTCAGATGGCTTACGAGATGGGCTACAAGGCTGTTGAGACCATGGTTCAGGTTCTGGACGGCGAGACCGTTGACGAGTTCGTTGACTCCGGTTCTGACGTAGTTACTCCGGACAACGCGCAGGAGCGCCTGGATACCCTGAAGACGCAGCTCCACTAAAGGGAACTGCATTCCGCACAAACGCAGATTGTGCGATAATGTTCACGCGTAAGATCTTCTCTCCGGATCGGTAGGAAAACGCTCCAACGTTCTGCCAATCCGATATGGATAAACGCAAATTTCAAAGATCCTTTCTCTCATTCTATTTCTCTATATGGTGGTGCCCCTGCTCCTGCCCAAGCAGGAATAGGGGCATTGCTATGAACCGAGGTTGGATGAGATAGACAAAATTAGCAATTCCGTACAGATTATCCTGTAGGCTGCAGAGAAAAAGAGGGACACGCTGCTGCAAATACCCGTGGCAGCGTATTTACACAGCAAACAAGAGGGGTTTCAAGAAAATGGTATTTACACTGGGTTCATTTGTGCTTGTCACTGTAGCAGTGGCATTCGTAAGCTGGCTTAAAACCAAGGGAACGGACGAGACCAGCAAAGACGGTTACTTCCTTGGAGGCCGAAGCCTGAGCGGTCTGGTTATCTTTGGTTCTCTGATGATGACCAACCTGTCCGCGGAGCAGCTGGTAGGCCGCAACGGTCAGGGCTACGCCGCCGGTATGACCGCAATGGGCTGGGAAACCATGTGCCCGATCGCATTGACGCTGATGGCGCTGTTCTTCATCCCGAAGTATTTCAAACTCGGCATTTCCACTATCCCGGAATTTCTGGAAAGCCGCTTTGACCGCGCAACCCGCGTCATTGTATCGTTCATTTTCCTTGTCGCTTATATTGTAACCATGCTGCCGCTGGTGCTGTACGCAGGCTCGGTAGCGATGGAGCGTATCTTCGGTATTACCGCACTGATGGGCGGCAACCGTTTCATGGCAACCACCGTAATGTGCGTCGCACTCGGCATAATCGGCGGTATCTATGCAATCTTCGGCGGCCTGAAGGCCGTAGCCGTATCAGACTCTCTGAACGGCATCATCTTTATCATCGGCGCGGTCATCCTGATCCCGGTTCTGGCATTTATCGCGCTGGGCGACGGCAGCATCGCAGAAGGCATCCGTCTTTTCGCTACCTCCTCTCCGGAGCACCTGAATGCGATCCAGCCTGCCAACGCACAGCCGCCGTACATTCCGTGGCCGATGATCGTACTTGGCTGTGGTATCAACCACATCTCTTACTGGTGCACCAACCAGTCCATCATGCAGCGCGTACTCGGCGCGAAGAACCTGAAGGAAGCGCAGAAAGGCTCGCTGCTGACCGGTCTTACCTGCGTATTCTGCCCCGATCTTTCTGGTAGCGCCCGGCGTGATCCAGTTCATCCGTGACGGCGGCGTACTGACCGACTTCGATATGGCGTACCCGTCTCTGATCAAGGACATCCTGCCGACTCCGGTACTGGGTTTCTTTGCAGCAGTCATGTTCGGTGCGATCCTGTCCTCCTTTAACTCGGTACTGAACAGCTCCATGACGCTGTTCACCCTGGACATCCTTCCGGTTATCTCCAAGAGGAAGCGCACGGATGCACAGCTGATCACCATTGCAAAGCGTTTCGGCATCGTGCTGTGTCTGGCATCCATTATTATCGCACCGTTCCTGCTGTATCTGCCGGCCGGCATCAGCACCTTCCTCAATCAGATGTGGGGCTACTACGGCGTTCCGGTTCTGGCCATCGTTGTTATGGGTATTCTGGCTCCGCGCATGCCGAGCTTTGCACCGAAGGTTGCCATCATCGTCCATATCGTATGCTATGGCCTGATGATGAACCTTCTGCCGTTCCACTTCCTGTACTTTGAAGTAGGCGCATTTGTAATTGACCTGATCCTGATGGCGATTCTGACCAAGGCTGCACCGCGCAAGGAAGCGTATGTACTGCCTGACCTCGAGGTTGTTGATATGACCCCGTGGAAGTACCGCAAGCCGGTTATCGCAGTTACGTTCATCCTGCTGGCAGGCATTTATGTGCTGTTCTCTCCTCTGGGTCTGGGCGGCTGATAAAGCAAACCGAAACAAAAAGACAGATCGCTGTTGCGGTCTGTCTTTTGTTTCGTTCAGATATTCATCACCGGCTTTCTGGGGCACACGAACCGCGCAGGCGGTTCGCCCGAACGGGCGGGGTGTTTTTCGCTGAACCTCAGCGAGAGGATTTGCCGCGCTCGGCGGCGGGGGCAAGAGGGTAGACACCTGCGGTTTCTACCCTCTTAACTCCCGTTTCACTTTATTTCTTAGTCTGGCGCATACCAGAGACTGGCGACCGCTCCGAAATAGGGGAACGGCAGAGGATTTTTACTACCGTGTCTTTCTCAACCTATTCGAAGGGTCGGATACCTTGCTGCTACACATACGGTTTCATCAACGCAAGGTGCGGCATAGCAGTGCTGCACAATTTGTCGGCACGTGGTAATAGAAAGCACCTGCGCGGCTAAACGGTTCTAAATAGATAAATTCGCAGGTGCTGTCTGTCATATCCAGACTAACGAGTTGCGCGACACGGGTATGTCGCGCCTGCTGAGATGAAACCGCCTGTGTAGCGGTAAGTTATCTGTGAACTGCGAAAAGGCGGAGAAAGACTCGCAACGGTCACCCGACTGCCGTTCCCAAATTTCGAAGCGGTCGCCGCTCTCCGATTTTCGCCAGACAAACAAATAAAGGAAACTGGAGTCCCAAGAGGATAGTACTCGTTTAATCCGCGCACGGCGCGGGAACAAGGTTTAGTGGCCTACGGGCAAACTTTGGTGTCTATCCTTTTGGAACCCCAGCTAAGGGTTAGCACCCATTCCGTATTCTTTAGCACACAGATAACGTCTGATATGGTAAAATCAGAACGAAATAGCCCGGAACGCCGTTGGCGAAATATCCGTCTCCTGCCGGAATGCCCGCGCAAAGTGCGATGCACTGTTGAAGCCGCAGTCCTCGGCAATCTGTTCAACGGTCAGGTCGCTGGACAGCAGCAGACGCTTGGACTGACGCAGACGGTACTGCAGCAGATACTCATGCGGCGTACAGCCGACGTATCGCTTGAAGCTGCGGATAAAGTGCGATTTGCTGATGCCGCACATCCCGGCAAGGTCGTCCAGCGAAATATCATCGGCAAAATGACCGTGAATGTACGCCAGTGCCGGTGCAAGCAGCTCACTGGTGACGGTGGTTCGCACGGTCTGCGACGCCAGACCACCCAGAATGCTGTGTACCGCAATGGAAATCTGGTGCTCGTTCATGGAGGCAAACTGCGTGCTCATGCCGTACTGCGCCGAGTGCACGACCGTGCGGAACTGATCCTTGAGCGACAGCATCGGCTGCTTTTCGTGCACAAGGCCGAATCGCTCGGTCAGATATTCGGTGTACTGCTTGCTGCCCGCACCGTTGAAGTGAAACCAGTAGAAGTCAACCTTGTCCGGACACCAGTAGCAGTGCGGCTTGCGGCAGTCGAACAGCGCTATTTCGCCCTCATGCGCCTCGGCGGACATACCGTCTGTGCGGATGCAGAGCGAACCACTGTTGATGTAGATCAGCAGGTATTGGTCAATGCCGTTTCGTTCGATCCGGTAATCGCTGTTGCAGATGAACTGACCGAACTGCGGGCAGTAATACAGCGCACTTTTCGCAAATTCGGACGGCAGTGAGAAGTCCATGAAGGACGGGGTCAGTACGCCGGTATCTACAATTTGCATAAAATCCCTGCTTTCATTAGGTCTCGATAGCTTTGCTGCTTTTATCCTACCACCTTCGGCAGTTCAGAGCAACCCCGAAGCCCAAACAAACCGTCCGACCGGACGGTAATTGCGGAGATGGATAAAATAAATGACCGCTCGGCTGGTACCGAGCGGTCATTATGGTTTTGGTGATGGGATGCAGGGAGCGGCTGCTGCACAGCCTTCCCTTCGCAGCTGTTACGCTTATTGCGCTGCCTTTGGCACAGGCGGTTTTACTCCGCCAGCTTATAAATCTCGATGATAGCCTGTTCGTCGAGTGCGGAATAGCTCTTGACCGGACCCTTGACCGTGCGAACGGTATTCGCTGCCAGCTGTGCGTAATTTTCCGGCTTGATGCCCAGCTGCGCCAGATGCGTCGGCATGCCGATCTCCTCAAAGAAGCGCTTCATGGTCAGGATGCCTTCGCGCGCGGTGCGCTCGGGATGATGGAAATCCATCTCCACGCCAAATACGCGGTTCGCCAGCTGAGCAAAGCGCGGAAAATCGTTCTTCATTTCGTACAGCGCCCAGGCCGGGAACAGCACGGACAGACCGGCACCGTGTGCAATCTCATCGCGGAACGCGGACAGCTCATGCTCGAGCTTATGCACCGGGAACAGGCGCTTGCGGCCGCAGCCGGTGTAATCGTTATGTGAAACGCTGCCCGCCCACATCAGGGAAGCGCGGGCTTCGTAGTCGCGCGGATTGGCGATTGCCCGGCGGCCGGCATCGCGCACGGCAATGAGCAGACCCTCGGCAATGCGGTCGGTAATGTCGCTTTCGCCGCCTTCCGGCGTGAGGTAACGCTCGAGCGTGTGCATCATGATGTCCACAATGCCGCAGCCGGTCTGGAATTTGGACACGGTATAGGTGTTCTCCGGATCAAGGAAGCTGATGCGCGGACGGTTGGTCTCGCTCGTGATGCCGCGCTTCTCCTTGGTCTCCTCATTGGTGAGTACGCAGGAGTTGCTGCTTTCCGAGCCGGAGGCTGCCAGCGTCAGTACAGTGCCGACCGGCAGGGTGGTATCCGGCTTTGTGCCGGTAGATGCAAACTGCCACGGATCGGTTTTTGTGGCAACGCCCATGGCGATGGCCTTCGCCGAGTCGATTACCGAGCCGCCGCCGACTGCCAGCACAAAGTCGATGCCCTCTCGCTCTGCCAGTGCAATGCCCTTGCGGACAAGCGATACCTTCGGGTTCGGTGATACACCGCCCAGTTCAACAAAGGCAAGACCCGCCGCAAACAGGCTTTTTTCCACACGGTCGAGCAGACCGGAGGTGCGGGCGCTCGAGCCGCCGAAGTGTACGAGGATGCGATGTGCGCCGAGTTTTTTCAGACGCGGGCCGATCTGTTCCTCAATATCTTTACCAAATACAATCTCAGTCGTGGTGTGCAGATTAAAATTCAGCATTAGGCGTTCCTACCCTTCCTATTAAAATGGTATGATTCTATTATATCGTTCCCCTTGCAAAAAGTCAAAAAATTCGATAGAATAAATAAATACGAAATCCAAATCATGAGGAGTGAGAGCGTGTATTACAGTTATTCCGCTGCCCAGTGGCTGCTGGTTTTCTACCTGTACTGTATGCTCGGCTGGTGCTTTGAGTCCACCGTGGTCTCGGTAGGACAGCGCAGACTGGTCAACCGCGGCTTCTTGCGCGGCCCCATGCTGCCGATTTACGGCTTCGGCGCCGTGATCCTGCTGCATGTTTCTCTGCCGTTAAAGCAGCATCCGGTGTGGCTGTATCTGGCGAGCATGATCGCGGCGACTGTGTTTGAATACATTGTCGGTGTGGTGATGGAGAAGATATTCAGGTAAAATACTGGGATTACTCCAAGCAGAGATTCCAGTTTCAGGGCTATATCTGCCTGCGCTCGTCACTGTGCTGGGGCTTTCTCGGCCTGATCCTGACGAGCGTCATTCATCCGCCGATTGAAAAGCTGGTGCTCGGTCTGCCGTTTATCGGACTGATCGTGATCGACGTTCTGTTTTCGGCGGCATTTATCAGCGATGTGATCGTATCCGTACGCAGCGCACTCGATCTCGCCAAGGTGCTCGAGGAACTCGACCGTCTGCGCGAGCAGGGAGCCGAGCTGCGACAGCAGCTTTCCGAGACTGCGCTTGTCGGTCTGACCAACCTGTCTTACCGTGTAGAGGAAGCGCACGGCGAGTTCACTGAGAAGGTGGGCGAGGCGAAGGCACAGCTTGCCGAGCGTGTGGACGATGCCAGGGAGCAGCTTGCCGACGCGAAAGCGCAGTTTTCCGAGAAAATGGACGATGCGAAGGAACAGCTTGCCGCCGTGCATGAGATGCGCTCCGACGAGCGCAGGGCGCAGACCGAAGCTGCACGCGAGCAGCTGCAGGCTAAGCTCGACGAGCTGCAGCGCCGCTTTGACGAGCGGGCAGCCGCACTCGGCCGCACCCGCAAGAGCCTGCTGCGCGGCAACCCGACCGCCCGCTCCGAGCGTTATACCGAGGCGCTCGAACGGCTGAAAAAACGCCTCGATACGCACACGCACCGGTAAAACATGGCTAACCTCCTTATAAAACTACACAAAATGCACAAACTAATGCAAAATGCAGCAGGATATGCGTGCTGTTTCGTCAGTTTTTCACTTTGCTAAAATACCCGTTTCGGGTGTATATTAGTAGTACCCGCTGAACCTATCATTTTACTCGGGTTTTCGCGCGTCGAAAACCGCCTGTTCAACTTGTGTTTAAGACAACCTTTTTGGACAAAGAAAGGCAGATATACTATGGAAAAGAGATTTGTATATGCGGATAACGCGGCGACGACCCCGATGTCCGAAACTGCGTTCAACGCTATGAAGCCGTGGCTGACCGAGAACTACGGCAACCCGTCCTCTCTGTACCGCATCGGCCGTGCGGCAAAGGAAGCGCTCAACGATGCGCGTACCGTTGTCGGCAAGTGCCTGAACGCGGCAGAGCCGGTCAACGAGAAGAACGACTATGCACCGGGTGAGATTGTATTCACCGGCGGCGGCTCGCAGGCGGACAACCTTGCGATCCGCGGCTTTATGCACGGTCCGTCCTCCAAGGGCCGCAAGCACATCATCACCTCCAAGATCGAGCATCATGCAGTGCTTTACACCTGCGAGGCGCTTGAGAAGGAGGGCTACCGCGTTACCTATCTGAATGTGGATAAGGAAGGCCGTGTAGATCTTGAGCAGCTGAAAGCAGAGCTGTCCGAGGATACCGCACTGGTTTCCGTTATGGCGGCAAACAACGAGATCGGCACGATTCAGCCGATCAAGCAGATTGCCGAGCTGGCGCATTCGGTTGGCGCAAAGTTCCACACCGACGCGGTTCAGGCTGTCGGCCATATGCACATTGACGTGCAGGAGATGGGCATCGACATGCTGTCCCTGTCCGGTCATAAGTTCCGCGGTCCGCGCGGCACCGGCGTGCTGTATGTGAAGAAGGGCATCACCCTTGAGCCGCTGGTATACGGCGGCGGTCAGGAGCGCGGTCTGGTTTCCGGTACCGAGAACACCGCAGGCTGCATCGGTCTGGCAGCAGCGATGAAGGAGGCCGTTGAAGGTCTGGACGAGAAGATGGGCTACGTCAAGAAGCTGACGGACAAGCTCGTTAAGGGCATCATGGAGAACATTCCGTACTCCCACTATACCGGCGATCCGGTAAACCGTCTGCCGGGCACCGCTTCGTTCGTCTTTGAGGCGATTGAGGGCGAGGGCCTGATCCTGCGACTGGATAACGCAGGCGTATGCGGCTCCACCGGTTCGGCATGCTCCACCGGTTCGCTCGATCCGTCTCACGTTCTGATGGCGATCGGTCTGCCGCACGAGATCGCGCACGGCTCTCTGCGCCTGACCCTTGGTGAGCAGAACACCGAGGAGGGTTGATTATATCATCGAGACGGTCACCGATGTTGTTAAGACCCTGCGCTCGATGAGCCCGGTTTGGGAGAACGGTCATCCTAACCTGACCGCTGCAACCGAGCTGCACGCACATTAAGATAAGCGGAAACGTATCCCGTAGGGCGCGACGACTCGGCGCGCCGGGGGTCGTCGCGCCCTACGATTGATTTTCCTGCAATATATTCATTTGATTGGACAAAAAGGAGATAGATTTTATGCAGTACAGTGAAAAGGTGCTCGACCACTTTACGCATCCGCGCAATGTTGGCGAGATTGAGGACGCAAACGGTGTCGGCGAGGTCGGCAACGCAAAGTGCGGCGATATTATGAAGATTTACCTCAAGGTGTCGGATGACGGCATCATCGAGGATGTTAAGTTCAAGACCTTCGGCTGCGGCGCGGCAATCGCAACCAGCTCGATGGCTACCGAGATGGTAAAGGGCAAGAGTCTGGAGGAAGCGCTCAAGCTGACCAACAAGGCCGTTGCTGAGGCTCTGGACGGTCTGCCGCCGGTAAAGATGCACTGCTCCGTGCTGGCAGAGGAAGCGCTGCGCTCTGCAATTTCCGACTATTACAAGCGTCTGGGCAAGGACCCGGCGGAGATTCTCGGCTGCGATGCAGACTGCGAGACCTGCCACAAGGCAGACTAACACGCATATTCCGCAAAAAATACGCATAACATTAGGGCAGATTGAGAAATCTGCCCTTTTTGGTGTCTCAATAATTAAGAATGAATAATGGAGAATTGAGAATTAGCGCTATCCTTGCGCAGACTTCAGTTGCGCTGCGCTGGTATCGTGCTTTGCGCGATTATTCAATAACCGCCTTTACAGGCAGACTCCTCTATTTTCCATTATGAAAGGGAGGTGAACCTCTTGAACGAAATTACAAAGAGTATAACTTTTTCTAAAAGAATACAAACAGTTAAAACAAGCCGTTGATGAGGGCAAAACTCCGGTGCTGGCGGTTGGCTTATCAGCCATCCACAAGGCGCATCTGGCGGCGGCGTTAGGACTGGATACAGGCCGTCCGGTACTGGTTTTGACCGACGACGACAACGCTGCGAATCGATTTGCCGCTGATCTGCGCGGTTTTTCCGAGCGTGACATTGTACAGCTGCCCTCTCGTGAGCTGGTGATGGCGGATGTAGTCGGTGTGTCGCGCGGCTACGAGCAGCGCCGTCTGGCAGCACTGGACGAGCTGACGGAAGCGCATTTTGCAGTCGCGTCCGTGCAGGCGGCAGCCCAGCGCACCATGCCGCCGGAGGCGCTCAAGGCGGCAATCGTGTCGCTGGCCACCGGTGAAACCGCGCCGCTGGATGAGCTGGCACAGTCGCTCACACGCGCAGGCTACGAGCGCTGCGTACAGGTCGAAGGCACCGGTCAGTTTTCCATTCGTGGCGGCATCCTCGATGTGTTTCCGCCGCAGGCAGAGCACCCGTACCGCGTGGAATTCTGGGACGATGAGATTGACTCAATCTCCACGTTCGACGTCGGCAGTCAGCGCCGGTTGGAGCAGTGCGAGTGCCTGCGCTGTCTGCCGTGTATGGAATCCATTCCGGCACTGGCGAAGGGCGGTGCGGCAGGACTAGCAAAGGCTGTTCTGGCACTCACCTCGACCCGCCGGAAGAAGCAGCACGCGGATTTGCAGACTAACCTTGAACGGGACGCAGAACGTCTGCGCGAGACCGGTTCGCTGCCCGCAGCAGACAAGTATATGCCGCTCATTTATCCCGAAATGGCGACCGCGTTCGACTATCTGCCCGAAAATGCCATTGTCATCATCGAGGACACGCCCCGTTTGCGCGACGCGGTGCGCGATTTCCACGCGCGTGTAGCCGACGACGTAACTGCTCTGCTCGAGCGCGGCGAAATGCCGCCCGCCCTCGGTGAGTATGCGCTGGATTTTGTCGGTGTGTGCGGCGTGAAGCGCCAGATTCTGCGTCTGGACAGCTTTCTCAACAACGTAGTCGAGCTGACACCGCAGCATCTGGAAAACTTTATCGCCAACCAGATGAACGCCTACGGCGGCAACCTCGACATGGCGGCGGCGGATATCCGCGCCTATACCGAGCAGGGACGCGCGGTGGCGGTCGTGTGCGGCAGTGCGCTGCGCTGCCAGAACATGCTGGACGCGCTGACAGACACCGGTCTCAACGTAAAAATCAGCGATCTGCTGCCCAAGGGCGGCTGTGTCAACATCATGGAGGGCACGCTGTCCGCCGGCTTTGAGTATCCCGATCTCGGTCTTGTTGTCATGACCGAGGGACAGGTTCTTGCCCGGCGGAAGAAAACGCAGGTCAAGAAGTCCAACCGTGATAAGGTGAAGTCGTACACCGACCTGACACCGGGTGATCTTGTCGTGCATGAGCACCACGGTATCGGTCGGTTTATCGGTATGGAGCGCATGACGGTGGACGGTTCCGAGCGCGATTTCATCAAAATCGCGTTTGCGGGCACGGATTTTCTGTATGTTCCGGCAACTTCGCTCGACCTCATCTCCAAATACATCGGCGGCGGCGACAACGAGCGCGTGCGGCTGAACAAGCTCGGCGGCGCGGACTGGAGCAAGGCGAAAGCACGCGCCAAAGCGGCTGCAAAGGAGCTGGCCGAGGGTCTCATCAAGCTGTATGCCGAGCGCGCCAAGGTCAAGGGCTACGCCTTCCCGCCGGATGACGCGTGGCAGCGTGAGTTTGAGGAGGATTTCCCCTACGAGGAAACCGACGACCAGCTCCGCTGCATCGCCGAGATCAAGGGCGATATGGAGTCCGACCGGCCGATGGACCGCCTGCTGTGCGGCGACGTTGGCTTCGGCAAGACCGAGGTCGCGCTGCGTGCCGTGATGAAGTGCATTCTCGCGGGCAAGCAGGCGGCGATCCTCGTGCCGACGACCGTGCTTGCGCGGCAGCATTATCTGACCGCGATGCAGCGTTTTCAGGGTCACCCGATCACGATCGAGCTGTTAACGCGCTATAAGACCGGCTCGGAGCAGACTGCGCTGCTCAAAAAAGCTGGAGGCGGGCTCGGTCGATCTGGTCATCGGCACGCACAAGCTGCTCAATCCGAAGATCAAGTTCAAGGATCTGGGACTCGTCATCATCGACGAGGAACAGCGTTTCGGCGTCGAGCACAAGGAGACGCTCAAGGAAATGAGCAAAAACGTGGATGTTCTCACGCTGTCGGCAACGCCGATTCCGCGCACGCTCAACATGGCGCTGTCCGGTATCCGCGATATGTCCTCCGTCGAGGAGCCGCCGCAGAACCGCCATCCGGTGCAGACGTTCGTGCTTGAGCAGAACGACGGCGTGCTGCTCGATGCCATCCGGCGTGAGCTGGGACGCGGCGGACAGGTATACTACCTGCACAACCGCGTGGAGTCCATCGAGCGATGTGCGAGCATGTGGCAGCAGCGGCTTCCGGATGCGCGAATCGGCATCGTTCACGGCAAAATGGGTCAGAAAGAGATCGCAAAGGTTATGAACGAGATGGCGGACGGCGAGATTGATATTCTGGTCTGCACCACAATTATCGAAACCGGCATTGACATTCCGAACGCGAACACGCTTATCATCGAGAACGCAGATAATATGGGTCTGGCGCAGCTGCACCAGATTCGCGGCCGTGTCGGTCGTTCGTCGCGCCATGCGTATGCGTACCTGTGCTATCGGCATGGCAAGGCGCTCAGTGAGATCGCGCAGAAGCGCCTTGGTGCGATTCGTGAGTTCGCGGCGTTCGGCTCGGGCTTCAAGATTGCCATGCGTGATCTGGAAATTCGCGGTGCCGGCAATGTGCTTGGTCCCGAGCAGTCCGGCCATATGATGAGCGTCGGCTATGATCTGTACCTCAAGCTGCTCGAAGAGGCTGTGCAGGAGGAGAAGGGCGAAACACCTAAGCCGCGTGTCGATTGTGCGGCCGAGCTGCTGATTTCTGCCAATCTTCCCGCTGATTATGTTGCGGATGCGGGACAGCGTGTCGATCTGTACCGCCGTATCGCGCTCATCCGCACGGACGAGCAGCGCAGTGATATGCTCGATGAGCTGATCGACCGCTTCGGTGAGCCGCCTGCGGAGGCCATCGCGCTGCTGGATATCGCGCTGCTGCGTGCCAAGGCCAGCGAGCAGGGGATTGCGGAGATCAAGCAGCAAGACGGACGGCTGCTGCTCACCTTTTCCGAGACCGATTTCGCGCGCCTGTCCGCGCTCTGCGGCGACAGTGAATTCAAGGGCCGCCTGCTGCTCAATGCCGGTTCGACACCGTATCTGTCGCTGCGCCTGAATAAGGGCGAGACAGCGATGAAAATGGCGCAGACGCTGGTTGATAAGTACGCTGCCACGGCAAAATAAGAACGAGAATGATAGAAAGCGCGATTCATTGCAGTCAATTTGCTTCACTGCGCTTGCAGAGAGGGGAGCGGCTGTATTTGCGCAAAAAGAGCGAAACCATACGGTTTCGCTCTTTTTTCTCATTCTTCGCCGGAATTCTGTTCCGGAGCACCGTTTTCGCTATTCGGCTTGCGGCGGCGTCTTCCCGCCTCTGCGGCGGCGACGGCGCGGCGCACCTTCACCGTCCGGAGACAGCTCATTCTGAGCATCTTCGGGCAGTTCATCTCCTGCAGTCTGCTGCGGGGCAGGCTTGCGCGGCGGACGCGGCTGCTGCGGCTTCTGATGCGGAGTCTCGCTCTTTTTCGGTGCATCCTTTTTTGGGTGCGGGAGCGGCAGCATCCTCCTGATCCTCGCGCTTGCGGCGTTCCTCGGCCATAGCGGCGGCATTCTGACGGTTGCGGCACGCACCCTTTACCATGCAGCACTGCGTGCACTGGAACTCGGTCAGCGAGTGCTCCGGACTGTCGTCCAGCTGCACCTTGCAGGTGCCGCGCAGCATCTGGGTGGAAATCACCTTGCCGCGGCCTTCCGGCGTATCGACCACGCTGCCCTGACGCGGCGTGACCTTCTGCAGCTCGGCGTAGGCCTCATGCTCATACTTGAGACAGCACATCAGACGGCCGCACACACCGGAAATTTTCGCCGGATTGAGCGACAGGTTCTGATCCTTTGCCATATTGATGGAGACCGGATGGAAATCATCGAGATACGAGCTACAGCACAGCTCGCGGCCGCAGGCTCCCAGACCGCCGATCATCTTCGCCTCATCGCGCACGCCGATCTGGCGCAGCTCAATGCGGGTACGGAACACGCTCGCAAGGTCCTTAACCAGCTCGCGGAAGTCCACGCGACCGTCTGCGGTGAAGTAAAACAGCAGCTTGTTCATATCAAAGGTGCATTCCGCGGTGACAAGGTTCATTTCCAGACCGCGGTCCTCGATCTTCTGCTTGCAGATAATAAACGCCTCGTCGGCACGCTTTTTGTTGCGCTCGAGCGTTTTCATATCGGTCTCGGTTGCCACACGGACCACGCGCTTGAGCGGCTGCACGACCTGCTGATCGGGCACATCGGTGTTGCCCTGCACGCAGTCGCCGTATTCCACGCCGCGGGCCGTCTCGACGATCACACCCGTACCGGGTGCGATTTCAGACCTTGCGGGTCGAAATAATACATTTTTCCGTTCGATTTGAAACGAACTCGATTATTGTTGTCAAAAAGTTTTCCTCCTGTATGATGGAAACGCTTAGGAAGCGTAACAGATGCGGTAAATATCGCTCGTTAATGCGCAGGTGACAGCCGCGGATGCCGCGTTGCGCGACACACGGTCGATCAGCACATCAATAAAATCGTAGACCGCCAACAGACGTTCCATACTGACGGCGCCGGCGAGTGCCTGCGTCTGCTTGCGTAGTGCAGGCTGCAGCGGCTTTTGCGGCAGAGCCTTCGAGATGAAAATCGCGTCCCGGACAGCGGCCTGCAGAATGCCGAGCACGCCTGAGAGAGTGCGCGGCGCGGCGTCTTTTTCCAGACCCATTGCACTGAGCATCATGCGGTCCTCGCGCCGTTCGGCAACCGCAGAGAGATAGGGTGCAAGCAGGGTTGCCGCTTCCTCGTCCGACACCGCCGCCTGCGACGGCTCGAGCGCAAATTTAGTGCAGCGCGAGCGCACGGTCTGCAGCAGTGAATCCGGCTGCTCGGCGGTCAGAATGAAGAACGCATACGCAGGCGGCTCCTCCAGCTCCTTGAGCAGCGCATTCTGCGCCATGGGATTGAGATTCTGTGCATGGTGAATGACTGTCACACGGCGTTCGCCGTCGTTCGGGATAATGGCGTTTTCCGCCTTGAGCTGACGCGCCAGATCGACCTTGAGTTCGGCCTCTCCTTCGTCCACGATCATCAGATCCGGTGCACACCCTGCTCCACCTTGCGGCACGGCAGACAGTTTCCGCACGGATGACTGCCCGCGCCTTCGCATAAAATACCGGCCGCGAGTACAGTCGCAAGGGTTTTGAGCGCCGCCGGATCGTCACCGGACAGCAGCACGGTCTGCGGAAACCGCTCGTTCAGCGCATGCTTCAGGCTGTTTTTGAGCGCATTGTTGCCCGCAAGTGCGTCAAATGAAATCACAGCTTTTTCAAAACGCTCGACGTTGAGTACAAATACGGTTGCGCCGCCGACTTCGACCTGCACCGGCGTGGACGGGAAAAGCCCATGCCGAGCTCAGCGGTTGCCGGCATGATCTGCTTGCGGGAGGAGGAGTGCTCGCGGATAATGTCAAAGCACTCATCCAGCTTGCTCTCGTCCAGACCGATCAGGATCGTGACGTTGCCTGCTTTGAGGAAACCGCCGGTGGTCGCCAGCTTGGTGATGGAGAAGCCTGCTTTCATCAGGCTGGAGATAACATCCTGCGAATCATCGTAATTGATGATAGCCAGTACCATTTTCATAATAGTAACCCCTATACGCATTGCTGCGCGGAAACTTATCGTTTGCTTGGATGAGATGCGTTATTGATGGACAACAACGGTTATTTCATCTATTGTATTGTACCATCTTTCACGGATAAGTGCAATGTGCGCTCCTGTAATTTTCTCGCCGGGCCAGAGCAGCGGCACACCGGGCGGATACGGCGTGACCGGACGGGCGCAGACCAGACCCTCGGCAGCGGCAGGCTGGACTCTGCCGGTCTGTGAGAACCATGCGTCGCGCACGCTCATCACGCGCTCGGCGGGCGGAAACGGTGCGGACAGGGACGGCAGGGGGAATCAGCTCGCGCCGTCTGGAAATGCGCCGCAGACCGCGTTTCAGACGGCTGATCGCACCGTTCAGGTCGGGCCGGTGAGGATGAACACAACATTGCGGTCGTCCGCCATCTCGCACGCCACGCCGCATTCGCTCCACAGCGTATCGGCCAGCTGGTGACCGGTGATGTCGGTTCCGGCGGTGCACACCGTCAGACGGCATGGGTCAAGCGCCGGAAAATGATCCTCGGTCAGTGCGGTGAACATGGTTCGGTGCTGCACATAGGCACGCAGTTCAGCGCAGGTTTCCGCCGAGCGGCGGTACTCCGCGTGACCGGGCCCTCGGTGTAGGCACGCGCAAGGTCAATGGATGCCATAATGGGATAGGACGGACTGGATGTGCCGAACAGCATGGTGTTTTCGCGCAGCGCGCGGCGGTCCACGCCTGCCGCGGAGAGCAGAACGGCGCCCTGTCCCATGCACGGCAGCGTTTTGTGCATGGAGAGCACGGCCATATCCGCACCTTCCGCGACCGGCGTCGGCAGGCCGACGGCAGGGAAGTGTGCACCGTGTGCACCGTCTACGAGCAGCAGCTTGCCGTGCGCGCGGCACAGATCGGCAAACTCAGGAATCGCCCGCCGGATGCCGTAATAGGTCGGAGAGGTCAGAAGGATTGCCTTGATCTCCGGATGCGCAATCAGCTGTGCTTCCGCATCCTTGACCGGAAGCGCGCCGGAAACCGCGAATGGCTCGATCAGCGGTGCAGAAAAGAAATACGGCGTAATGCCGAGCAGCGCGCAGCCGTAGCAGACGGACTTGTGTACCTCACGGTCGAGCAGGACAGCGCCGCCGCGTCCGACCGCTGTGCCGAGCATAGCGAGAATGCCCTGTGTCGAGCCGCCGGTCAGAAAAAAGCAGTCCTCCGAGCTGAAATACCGCGCGGCGGCAACCTCTGCATCGCGGATAGGACCTTCGCCGGTGTACAGGTTGCCGGTGCCGTAGGTTTTCGGTAAAGTCGATGGCAAAAATATCCGCGTATGTGTTGAAAACCGGCTCACCCTTGTGCCCGGGCATGTGAAACCGCGCGGAGTCGCCGGTCTCGAGCAGCTGCAGAGCATGGAACAGCGGCGCCGTCGTGAACGGCATCAGGCGGTTGATCTGTCTGTGATTGGGACGGTGGCTGTGCGGCGCAGCCGGTCGGCGGTGGTGCATAATACAGTTGACTCCTTACTATTATAACTGACTATCAGTATAGCAGAAGGGGAGTAGGTTGGCAAATTGGAATACCGCAGTATAGGAATAACAGTGGTATAATATTTTGCGGAAAAGTGTTGACTTTGTGCAGGGCAGGGGTGGGGTCACGCAAAATTTACTTTAAATCACTCTTGTTCAATTATCGTATTGATAAACTAGTCATGGCCCGCCCCTGCAGTAGTCCGGATAAACAGTCATAAGAGAGAACATGGGTGCAGTCCATATTCGCAGCCGTACATTTACCTATCACAAAAAATTACTGATTTTTTGATTACGCATTACTAATTTTCATGGACTGTCCACAATGTGCAGACAATCAATCATTCATTGCGGATTTTTTGGGACATTTTTCGGTAGCCAACGGCAGGGGTTTGTATTATAATAAATAATACGTTCCATTCATAAAGTAATATCACCGCGACAGACCGTGATATGTAAACCGGGAACGTCTTTACGCTTATATTTGAAAGGCAGGCTATTCACTATGGCAGACAATCGTATCTACAATTTTTTCCGCAGGCCCCTCCATGCTTCCGGTTCCGGTGCTTGAGCGCTGTGCAGCCGACATTCTGAACTATCAGGGCTCCGGTATGTCAGTCATGGAGATGAGTCACCGTTCAAAGGTATATGACGGCATCATCAAGGAGACCGAGGCTACGCTGCGCCGCGTACTCTCCATTCCGGATAACTACAAGGTTCTGTTCCTGCAGGGCGGCGCTACCACCCAGTTTGCAGCAATCCCGATGAACCTGCTGAAGACCGGCAAGGCTGACTACGCGCTGACCGGCAGCTTCGCTTCCAAGGCCTACAAAGGAAGCGCAGAAGTTCGGCGACATGCACGCTGCATTCTCCTCCAAGGAGACCAACTTCGACCACGTTCCGACGCAGGATGAGCTGGATATCCGTCCGGATGCCGACTACTTCTACATCTGCGCCAACAACACCATCTACGGCACCGAGTATCAGTACGATCCCGAGACCCGGCAGGTGTTGAGCTGGTAGCGGATATGTCCTCCAACATCCTGTCCAAGCCGGTTGATGTTTCCAAGTATGGCGTCATCTACGCGGGCGCGCAGAAGAACATGGGCCCGGCCGGTGTTACCGTTGTCATCGTCCGCGAGGATCTGCTCGGCAACTATCCGCTGGAGAAGTACCCGGTTATGCTGGACTGGAAGACCATGGCGGACTAAGGAATCCATGTACAACACGCCCCCCACATACGGCATCTATGTACTCGGTCTGGTTGCCAAGTGGGTTGAAGACATGGGCGGCGTAAAGGCTATGCAGGAGAGCGTGCTGAAAAGCGTTCCTCCATGCTGTATGATTACCTCGATTCTCAGGACTTCTACAAGACTGTAGCCGCAAAAGGATTCCCGCAGTCACATGAACGTAACCTTCCGCACCGGCAAACGACGAGTTGGACGCAAAGTTTGCCAAGGAGTCCATGGCAGCCGGCATGTCCAACCTGAAGGGCCACCGTTCGGTAGGCGGCATGCGTGCTTCCATCTATAACGCAATGCCGATCGAGGGTGTTGAGAAGCTCATCGACTTCATGAAGAAATTCGCTGAAGAAAACAAGTAATTTCTATCCATATAGGAACATGATTCCGTAGGGCGCGACGACCTCGGCGCGCCGCTCTTAAATGAGTGCAGCTGGCATATACGGCGCGCCGAGTCGTCGCGCCCTACGGTTAATGATCGAACAAAGAGGAGTATTCCGATTATGTATAATGTAAAACTCTACAACAAGATCTCGAAGGTAGGTCTGGACGATCTCGATCCGGCAAAAGTACACCTGCTCCGAGAATTTCACCGATTATGACGCCGTTCTGGTTCGTTCTGCCAAGCTGCATGACGTCGAGTTCCCGAAGAACCTGCGCTGCATCGCGCGTGCAGGCGCCGGTGTCAACAACATTCCGATCGACCGCTGCTCCGAGGAAGGCATCGTAGTCTTCAACACGCCGGGTGCAAACGCTAACGCCGTTAAGGAGCTGGTTATCTGTGCACTGCTGCTGGCTTCCCGCAAGGTGGTACAGGGCGCAAACTGGGTTAAGGGCCTCAAGGGCACGCCGGATATCGGTCCTGCTGCAGAGAAGGGCAAGTCCACCTACGCAGGCCCGGAAATCGCCGGCAAGAAGCTGGGCATCATCGGTCTGGGTGCGATCGGCGTTAAGGTTGCAAACGCGGCTGTTGGCCTGGATATGGAGGTCTGGGGCTATGACCCGTACCTGTCGGTTGACGGCGCACTCAAGCTCGACCGCTCGGTCAAGCACGTTACCGAGCTGGACGAGATTTTCGCAAACTGCGACTACATCACCATTCATGTTCCGCTGAACGCTGACACGAAGAACACCATCAGCGCAGGCCATCGGCAAGATGAAGGACGGCGTTCGCGTCATCAACCTCGCGCGCGGCGAGCTGGTTGACACCAAGGCAATGGCCAAGGCACTCGAGAGCGGCAAGGTTGCAGCATACGTTTCCGACTTTGCGTCCGACGAGATTCTTGAGCAGGAGAATGCCATCACGCTCCCGCATCTGGGTGCGTCCACGCCGGAGAGCGAGGACAACTGCGCGAAGATGGCCGTTTACGAGATCACCGAGTACCTTGAGAAGGGCACCATCCGCAACTCGGTCAACTTCCCGAACCTCAAGGTTCCGTACGAAGGCGGCTACCGCATCTGCATGATCCACAAGAACATCGAACATGATCGCGTCCATCACCTCCGCTGTTCGCTGCAACATCGAGAATATGGGCAACCGTTCCAAGGGTGACTATGCGTACACCATCATCGACACCGCAGAGGCTCCGACCGAGGCCAACCTCGACGAGCTGCGCGCGATCGAAGGTATGATTTCTGTCCGCACGATCTGATTGTCATAAAACCGATAAAACCGCTCTGAATGCAGATTCAGAGCGGTTTTTTGTTGCTTTTCTGTGCAAATTGAATATTGTCGAATTTGGTCGAATTTTCGTAGAATATGGAAATGCAGGATAAGACAGCACCGCAGCTTTCAGTGTGCGGTGCTGCCGAATGCTGCAGGATGACTATTTTTACAGGAGGCTTCTCAATGGAGAACATACGCATTTACGAGGAGGACGGCTACATTCACTTTATCATGCGTCCGGAGGACCTGATGCGGCTGCGCTACTCGACCGAAGCGAAAACGCCGTTTGCAGACTTCATGGACCGCTGGCTGACCCAGATGAAAACGCAGGTGCGCGAAAACACGATGGACGGCTACCGCTACGCATTTGAAAAGCACATCAAAGCCGTTTTTCACCGCACGAGGAACAACGCTTGCCACGGCACGGCCGATGGATTTTCAGGATTTTGTCAACCTGAAATTCGATCAGGGGCTTTCACCGACTTCGATCGTCAAGTTCCATTCCATCATGCACAAGTGCCTGAAATACGCGGTAGCACTGCAGATTATCCCGACAAATCCGTCGGATAATGTCATGCTGCCCAAGCGGACGCGCTTTCGAGGACAGGTGTACGACCGGACGCAGATCAACATTTTTCTGGCAGCGGCGCTGCAGTCGCCAGCAGAGGCAGCGTTTGTGCTGGCGGCAACCTATGGTCTGCGCCGCAGCGAGTGCGCCGGTCTGCGCTGGTGTGCCGTGGATTTTCGGGCACGGAGCATGGTCATCAATCATACGGCGGTATTGTCTTCCGGACGTGTGATCTACGCGGACAGCGTAAAGACCAAATCCAGCTATCGGACGCTGCCGCTGTCCGACTCGCTCCGGCGGTATCTGACCGATCTGCGCCGCAGACAGAACGCCAACCGCAAAAAGTACGGCAAAGCCTACTGCCAGAGCGATTACGTCTGCTGCCGTGAGGACGGTTCGCCGCTCCGGCCGGATTACATTTCGCGTGAGTTCGAGCGGGTGTGCCGCCGCGCGTGCCTGCCGCGTATCCGGTTTCATGATTTACGGCATTCGGTTGCAACGATTTTGCTGCAGCAGGGCTTTTCGCTCAAGCAGATTCAGGACTGGCTGGGGCATTCCGACATCTCCACCACAGCCAATGTTTACGCGCATGTGCCGTATGTGGAAAAGGTATCCATCGCCAAGAGCGCAACACCGATTATCGGAAACTGATGTGCATTCTGGGAATGTAACATAATCGTAACATTTCGGCGGGTTGTTTCACCATTGTTACACTTTTCCGCCTGACCTTGTATGAGCGTGCGTGATTGCTTATAATGTATATTGTATAAGAATAACAAGGATAGAGAACTTTACACAATATACAGGTGAAGCATATGTTCAAAAAAACACTTTCCGCGCTGGCGGTTGCGTGTGTGATGCTGGTGAGCGCGGCGGCGGCCGGCACCATTTTTCCGGCAGAGTACACCGACATTGACGGCGTGACACGCGCAGGCTATCTGGATGAGGACGGCATGACCGTGCTTCCGTTTGCTTACGCACAGGCAGGCGATTTCGCGGACTGCGGACTCGCTGCCGTAGAAAACGAGCAGTGGCAGACGGCGGTGATCGACCGCACGGGCAAGATCGTCATTGCATATACGGATTCGCCGGTTTCGGTGGATTTTTCGGATACGATGGTTGCGTATCGTTACACTGACCACAGCGTGTATTATGCGACTGACGGCAAGCGCATTGGCTCATATCCGGGCGCGGTCGGCTTCTTTGAGGACGGACTGCTGCTGTGCAGAAATGCGGATACCGGGCTGTATTCCTATGTCAAGCAGGATGGTTCGACTGCCTTTTCGGGCAGCTACCGTAAGGCCGGTGCCTTCTCAAACGGCAGAACGCTTGTGCAGACGCAGGACGGCGATTATCAGGCGATCGACACCAAGGGCACAGTGCTGTACACTCTGCCGAATGACGTAACGCCTTCCTACATGACGATTTACGGCGAGAGCACGGTGGTCGTCACCAACGGCACCAATCAGGCACTGTATTCGCTCTCGGAGGGCAAACTGCTGACCGAGTTTCTGTACAACACCATTTCGGAGTTTCACGACGGCGAAGCAATGGTTCGTCAGATCAACCGCTGGGGCATTATGGATACCACCGGCAAGCTGCTGACGGCACCGACGTATTACTATCTGTCCTACATGGGCGAGGGTCTGTACGCGGCCCGCAGTGAGGACGGTTCGGTTTCCGCGGTGGATGCGGGCGGCAGCCTGTCTTACCGCACACTGAGCTACATTAGCGGCTTCTCCGAGCTGCGCTACGGTCTGTCGTGGCACAACACCGCAGACGGCACACTGATTTTTCTTCCGCAAGAACGGCGGCTTTGCAGCATCCGTTAAAGAGGCGGAGAACCCGACCATTCTGACCGAAAACGTGGTCTGCGTCACGCAGGACGACACCCGCAAGTATATTGATCTGCGCAGCGGCAAAACGCTGTTCGAGCAGCCGAAGTCGTTCGACCTTGGCGACGGCATCACTGCAAAGACCGTGCATTACGAAAAGTTCATGGGCTATCAGCAGGACGGCACGGAGCATGGATGGGATGTCGATTTTCCGGAGATCAGCGGCCTGAGCGACAAAAAGGTGCAGAACACCATCAACAGCGAAATCCGCTCGTTCTTCCTCAAAGGGACCGTCCGTTACCGCCGAGTATGATGCGCTCGAAGGCAGCTACGGTGCGTCCGTGGAAGGCTCGGTGCTCGTTGTCTGGGCCAACTGCGAGAGCGGCAAAGGCGCCGGTTCGTCGGTCTGGAATAACTGTCTGGCGTTTGATCTGCACACCGGCACGCAGTACACTGAACGACCTGCTGACCGGTGACTACATCGAGACGGTCAAGAAGCTGCTGCCGGACGATCATGCGATTTATCTTTACAGCTATCCGCGCATCAGCACGAAAGGCGTAACCTATTTTTACAACGAATACGAGAGCGCTTCCCGCCGAGCTTATACAGAGGAATATCTGCTGACGTTTGAGCAGCTTTCCGATATACTGAACCGGAACAGCGCGTGCTATAAGGCGTTGATGACGTCGTATTCGCCCAAAGTTTCGGCTGTTGCGACCGGCTACAGCGATGTAAGCAGTACCTGCTGGGCACTGCAGTATATCAATACAGTGACCGAACGCAAGCTGATGACCGGCGCGAACGGTAAATTCCGTCCGACGATAAGATCACGGCGGCCGAAGTCTGCACGACCATCGCGCGTCAGCGCGGTCTGTCTGGCAGCGGCGCACTGCCCGCAGGCGTTCGCGCAGGCGAGTGGTACCGGATGCGGTCAGCGCGGTGTATGCAAACGGTCTGCTCGAGGGCCTGAGCGATAACTTCCGGCCGACGGCTGCCATGACTCGCGAGGATGCGATGCAGCTTTTTGCAAATCTGCTGCAGGCGGACGGCACTGCGGCCATGAGTGATGCCGAAACCGCACAGACGCTGGCGTCTGTCAAGCGACGCAGGCTCTATCTCGGCGGACCGCCGAAATGCGGTTGCACTGTGTATGCAGAAGGGTTTGGTGCAGGGCTTCAGCGACGGCACGATTAAGCCGCAGGGTACGTTCACCGTGCGGAGTTCGCAAAGCTGCTGACGACAATCTGAAGACAAGAGAAAGACCGTTGAACCTTGGTTCATCGGTCTTTTTACGTTGTGTTGCGTTTTGTCGAATCTTGTCGAATAAACGGCGGTATGGTATAATAAACTTGTTGCTTTTTTACCGAGTCCCGGCAACGGGAAGGAGGTGCAGCCTGTGGATAACAATACGTTATCGTTTATCTACTCAATCTTGGCAAGTGTAGTCGCACACTACATTTGCAAATGGTTCGATGAGTGGAGGTAAAGTGACCCCAGAACCCCGGTTTAAGCCGCCGTATAATGGAATAGAAAACCCCGGAGGATGCACCTCCGGGGTTTTCCACGCCTATGGATAATGTGTTATCGTTTAAATATAGTATAACACCGATCTTGCGATAATGCAAGCACTCCGCCGATTATTTTACCGGAATCGTAGTATCACCGATGGTGACGGACGCCACTTCATCAAGCGGGAGAATGGTATCGAACGTGCCCTGGCGGGTGCAGACGGTCTTGCCGTCATGCGGGTCCATGCTGCTGCCGTTGCCTGGCACGTCGATTACAGTGCCGTCCTTCTTATTGATAAGCAGTTTTGCGGAAAATGCGTCCCATGTATCGCGGTGGCTGGCGGGTTCCTGACCGCTTTCGGCATTCTCAAACGGTGCTTTGCCATCAACCGTGTAGACAAAGTTATAGCCGATAGGCGAGAGCAGGACTTTATTGATCGTTGCGGTTTTGCCACCTACTTGAATAGACTGACCGGCAGGCAGTTCAACCGCGCTGTTATCGGCCTCCAGCTTGAACTTGAGATGCCAGGTACCGTCGGCGATGGTTTTGGTTTCAGCGCCGTTATCAGTTACTGCTGTCAGGTCGCCGAGCATAATCTTTGCTGTACCACCGGTCGTAACTGCGTCAGTGTACGACATGGTTTCAACATACTGAATGGCATTATCATTCGGATTTTCGTCATAGAAATAGCTACTGCCGATTGCGCCTTGCGCATTCAGGCCGATATTGCTGTCTGCACGATTCCAGTACACATTCAGCAGACCGGTATCCGGGTTTTTCGTGCAGTCGAACGCCGAACCGTCCTCCTTTTCGAGCGTGTAGGAGATAAGGTAGTTGTAGCCATCAAACAGGATGGCCTCCGCGGTGACGGTCACGCCGCCCGCCGTATCGCTCGCGCCGATTGGGCGGCCGATCTGGTCGATGATTTCGGGTGTCTGCTGTTGGACCGAATACGCCGGCAAATGCGTCGCTCGCGGACTTGAATACGCCTGTTGCACCCGCACCGATGCTCAGCACCAGAGCGGCAGCCACGCCGACCGCCGCGATGCGCGGAAAACGGCGTACACGATGAATGGCAACCGGCTGCTCCGGCTGCTCGGCGGCGGCCATCAGGCGATCGACCATGCGGCTTTTCGCTTCTTCGGAGAAGCGCAGCTCGTCCAGTGCAGAATTATACATTTTGTTATCGTTATACTCTCTGTTCATAAAGATCCCCTCCCAAGGTGGTGCGCAGGCTTTTGCGCCCGCGGCTCAGGTGTGCGGAAACGGCAGACTCGCTCTGACCGAGCAGAGACGCGATTTCGCGCACGGAATAGCCCCTCGTAGTAGTGCAGATAGACTGCTTCACGGTATTTGCGCGGCAGCGCCATCACCGCATCGAGCACATCGGAATCCGGTGCGGCAGGCGCGGGTGTCGCGGCAGCGGCTTCCAGACCGACATTGCGCCGGTGCGCGGCGCGCAGGCTGTCCTTGCAGAGGCGTTGGCGGTCGCGCGGATGATCCACGCTTTTTTTTCGTGCGCCGGACTGTCAAAGGTTTGACCGCCGGTCAGCAGCTTGAGAAAGATATTCTGGCAGATGTCCTCAGCATCGTGGGTTGACTTCAAATAGGTGTAAGCCAGCCGCAGGATCAGGTCGGAGTACGTCTGCACCAGACGTTCGGCGTCTGCCCTGTCAAATTGTTTCATTGGTTTCAGCTCCTTTGGAAAGCAACGTTGCTTCACCTATAATACGATTGCGGATCGCGTATCCTGACAGAGAGGATAAATTTATTATAACATAAATGCGTTGGCGGGCACCGTTCCCGCGCGCCGCAGAGCGTACCTCTCGCTTTTCGTCAAGCGTAAAACCTTCGATTTTGCAAGAGATAGAAAGACACCTGTCCGTCTGCGCGTTGTTTTTCAACAGAATGCCCAAAAACACAGGTAAAATTGTAACAAAGTAATTGTTAAAAAATCTACAAATACCCTTTGCAGAAAGCCCTGTTTATGGTATCCTGTTATAAGAACTCGTGCGCTCTGCCGGGAGCGCTCACAAGATAGTATGACAGGGACGACCCGATTTTCCGGGTCGATATGGATTAGAGGATAAAACAAACTATGGCTATGAGAGGTGTAGAAACCCGTATTCAGGAGATCCGCCACCGCATTTTCACCGAGGTTGCCCGTATGGCGTACCATACTGAGTGGCCGACCGACCGCCGCATCGAAGCACTGCCGTTCGACATCATGCCGGGCGAAGTGGGCAATATCCGCAACGATATTTTCCTCGAGCGCGCTATCGTAGGCGAACGCCTGCGTCTGGCGATGGGCCTGCCGTGCCGCAGTGCTGCCGAGCATGCGCCGCTTTCGGATAACATCGAGGCTGCCACCCGCGAGGAAACCTACTACACGCCGCCGCTGATCAACGTCATCAAGTTCGCGTGCCATGCCTGCAAGGAGAACGAGGTCATGGTCACGGACGGCTGTCAGGGCTGCATGGCGCATCCGTGCGTTGAGGTATGTCCCAAGGGCGCAGTATCGCTCGACCGCTTCAACGGCCGTTCTGTTATCGATCAGGAGAAGTGCATCAAGTGCGGCCGCTGCATGGATGTCTGTCAGTATCACGCCATCATCCGTCAGGAGCGCCCGTGCGCGGCAGCCTGCGGCATGGATGCCATCCACAGCGACTGCAATGGCAGAGCCGATATTGATTACGAGAAGTGCGTTTCCTGCGGCCAGTGCCTTGTAAACTGCCCGTTCGGCGCGATCGCAGACAAGTCGCAGATCTTCCAGATGATCCGCGCCATTCAGGCGGGCGAGCGTGTCTACGCCGCTGTCGCACCGGCGTTTGTCGGCCAGTTCGGCCCGAAGATGACACCGGGCAAGCTGCGTGCCGCGATGAAGCGCCTCGGCTTTGCCGATATTATCGAGGTTGCCATCGGCGCGGACCTGTGTGCGGCACAGGAGGCCGAGGACTTTGTAGCGGAAGTACCGGAGAAGCTGCCGTTCATGGCGACTTCCTGCTGTCCGGCGTGGTCGATGATGGCAAAGAAGCTGTTCCCGGAACAGGCCAACTGCATCTCGATGGCGCTCACGCCGATGACCCTGACCGCCCGTTTGGTCAAGCACCATCAGCCGGGTGCAAAGGTTGCGTTTATCGGCCCGTGCGCGGCAAAAAAGCTGGAAGCAATGCGTTCGGACGTACGAAGCGAGGTCGATTTCGTGCTGACGTTCGAGGAGATGGCAGGCATTTTCGAGGCCCGTCATATCGATGTGGAAAATCTCAAGGAGGATCCGCACGGCATCAACGATGCTTCGTCCGACGGCCGTAACTTTGCGGTGTCCGGCGGCGTAGCCAAGGCCGTTGTCAACGTCATCAACGAGAAATACCCGGACCGCGAGATCAAGGTGGCAAACGCTGAGGGTCTGCGCGACTGCCGCAAGCTGCTGATGGCCGCCAAGGCCGGCAAGTACAACGGTTATCTGCTCGAAGGCATGGCGTGCCCGGGCGGCTGTGTAGCCGGTGCAGGCACGATGCAGTCCATCAAGAAATCCGCTGCGGTAGTCGGTCTGTACGCCAAGCAGGCGGAGCACCAGACTGCAACCGGCACGCATCATGTTGCCGAGCTGGATAAGCTGGTTGATTAAAAATAATGCTATAAAAGCCACCGTATCGGATGATACGGTGGCTTTTCTGCTGTATTGGTGCGGAATGGAGAATGGTAAACCATGTGGCCCATTCTCCATTTTCAATCCTCAATTATTTTTCCGGCGGCGTAATTGCCACCTTCATGACCCCGTCGCGGCGCTTCTCAAACAGATCGTACGCCGCTTCGATCTCATTCAGCGGGAAAATATGCGTGATGAGCGGTGTGGTATCCAGCTGACCGCACGCGATCAGCCGCAGGATTTCTGCGGTGTCGCAGCCATCCACGCCGCCGGTCTTGAACGTGAGGTTCTTGCCGTACATATCGGGCAGCGGAAGCGTCTGCGGCTTGTCGTATAGTGCAACAACCGTGACGATCGCGTTCGGGCGGGCGCACTCCCACGCGAGACGGAAGCTGTCGTCCGAGCCTGCCACTTCGCAGACCACATCCGCGCCGCCGTGCGGGCTGTTGAGCTGCACAAACTCCTGCGCGTGCTCGGGCGTGATGGTCAGCACATCCGGATAGTGCTCGCGCACAAAGCGCAGCCGCGCCGGATCGGGGTCACAGATGATGATCCTGTGAGGGTGATGCAGCATGGCGCACAGCATGGTGCAGATGCCGGTGGGCCCGGCACCGAGGATAAGCACGGTGTCGCCCTGCCGGATCTCGGAAATCCTGACTGCCCAGTAGCCGGTGGCGAGTACATCGCCGGCAAACAGCGCCTGCCGGTCGGAAACCCGGTCGGGAATGACAGTCAGACCCCTGATCGGCATACGGCACGCGGACGTACTCCGCCTGACCGCCGTCAATTCGACACCCCAGTGCCCAGCCGCCGTTGGGATCGGTGCAGTTGTTGACAAAGCCGTGCTGACAGAAAAGCAGTGTCCGCAGAACGTCTCCACGTTGACGGCTACACGGTCGCCGGGCTTGACGGTTTTGACTGCCGAACCGACCTGCTCGACCACGCCGACCATCTCATGGCCGACCGTAATACCGGGTACGGCACGCGGCACCGAGCCGTGCTTTATGTGCAGATCGCTCGTGCAGATGCTCGACATGGTAACGCGCACCACCGCGTCTCCTGCATGCGTGAGAACGGGTTCCGGCTTGTTCTGCAGGGCAAACTCACCCTGTTTTCGATAAGTGTAAGCGAGCATAGTTTACGGCTCCGTTTCGTTAAATGTTATATCCATTATACGGGAGGGCGAAAAGAAAGTCAAACTGTGTCGATTTTATAAGGTGCCGAGAGTCGGGAAAAACTGCGCCAGAAAGAAAAACAGCACCGGCAGGAAGATCGCAGGCAGCAGATTGCCGACGCGCAGCTTGCTGTTGAAGATGAGATTCAAGCTAATGGCAAAAATCAGCACGGAGCCGACACACGACATTTGACCGATCAAGACATCGGTCAGCCAGGGACGGATGAATCGTGCCATCAATGTAATGCCGCCTTGATAGAAGAAAATCGGCACAATAGACAGGTATACGCCCTTGCCGAGAGATGCGGCGAAGAGAATCGAGGCAACACCATCCAGAATAGCCTTGGCAATCAGCATGGTTGGGTCACCATTCAGACCATCGTTTAATGCACCGACAATTGACATTGCACCGACACAAAACAGAAGAGATGCGGTAACGAAGCCTTCAACAAATCGGCTGTCCCTTTGGCAGCAAAGTGTGATTGACAGAATGCACCGAAATCCTCCAGTCGCTGCTCGATATTCAGCGCTTCGCCGATGACAGCGCCGAGTGCCAGACAGAGTATAAGCAGCATGGTATGCTGGGTGCCGATTTCGCCATCCTGTATGGTCAATACTTCGCTGAGTGTTCCGCCTATACCGATAAAGCAGGTGCTTAGTCCCAGTCCCTGCATGACCGTTTTTTCAAAGCGTTTCGGCAGACCGTTTTTAACAGTATACCGATCGTAGTGCCTATAAGCACTGTGCCAACATTTACAATGGTTCCAAGACCAATCATAAAATCCCCTCGTTTCACTTTACAATGCTAAAGTTTATTGTAAAGCAAAATGAGAGGATTGTCAATTCAGCGCAGACAGAACGGCGTTTTGCGGAAATGCCCGCCGCCGATTCTCCGTTCGGGATCGGGAAGTGCAAGCGCAAACAGATCATCCGCGAAGGCATCGCGGCAGAGCGCCGCTTGCAGATTTTCGGAAAGCCGTTTTTCCGTTGCCGGCTTGACAATAACGGGCAGGGCAGCCTGCCTGAGCGCCGCCCGTCCGCGCACGCCGAGCGCCAGTACGCGCAGATAAGCCGGGGGAGACAGGTGCGTCCGTCTCCACACCGAGCACAGACCGCAGGAGCGCACGGCGCACACGAGCCGCCGGAAACCGCCGCGTTCGAGCCTTTTCTACAGCATCTGAGAACGAATGTGCCGTATAGACCGCCTTGCGGAGCCGCTCGTCAAAGCCGTCTGCCGAGCCGGTCCGCAGTCTGCCCTGATAGAGTGCCGTCCGCAGCAGCGCGAGCAGTGTGTCCTCCGGCAGAGCGACCGGCGCTTTACCGCAATCTGCGGCCTCCTTCCACACGGCGCGAGCCGCAGGCGGCAGGAACGGTGCGCAGAACGCGAAATCGCCGTCTCGCAAATGCGCTCTCAGCAGACTCGCTGAGGCAAAGCCGCTGTGCGGCGTACGCGCATCGTGGGCCGCGCCCTGCCGGAGCACCGCAAGCGGGCGCATCCCGAGCGGGAGCAGGAAGCGGCAGTATTCCACGGCGAGCGTGTTGTTCGGGTTATCCAAAAGAACGGCAGCCTGTTTGTTGACTTTGCTGAGTTCTTCCTGCCGTCTGGCGGCGTAGGACAGGTGCGGAGAGCCAGCTTCTCCCTTCATCGGCAGGCTGTTCAGGAGTTCTGCCGCCTGTAAAAGCAAATCCGTATCCGCAGTCTCTGCGCCGAACGATATCGTGCCGCACCCGAGTGCGTGCAGCGTCTGCACCGCACCCTTGGCGAAGCCCTCCGCCGAGGACAGCGCCGCCGCAAGCGGCAGTTCAACCACGAGGTCAGCGCCGCAGCGCACGGCCATTTCGGCACGCGCGTACTTATCCAGCACGGCAAAATCGCCGCGCTGGACGAAATTGCCGCTCATCACGCACACGATCACGGCGTTTTCGCCGAGGCTGCGCCGGGTTTCGGCAATGTGGTGCAGATGCCCCGTGTGAAACGGATTATACTCGGCGGTGATGCCGCATACGGTCATGACGGTGCTCCTTTCAGTGAGATGACAGCGGTCTGCAAGGTAAAAACCTCGAAAAAAGGGGTTGTACATTTGCAAAGAATCGTGTAGAATAAAAAAATATAGCATTATTATATAGGCTTCCGCGGCTTTATGCAAGCCGCAAAATACGGCATAAGGGAGTTTTCGCAAATGAAAGTATTGGTAATCAACGCTGGCAGTTCTTCGCTGAAGTACCAGCTGCTCGACACCGAGTCGGGCGAGGTAATGGCGAAGGGCCTGTGCGAGCGCATCGGCATCGACGGTGTGCTGACCCACACCGGCAACAAGTCCGATGAGAAGTTCAAGTTTGACATCGCAATGCCCACCCACAAGGAAGCGATCCAGTCTGTTATTAACATTCTGCTCGATCCGGAAAAGGGTGTCATCTCCTCTATGAGCGAGATCGACGCAGTAGGTCACCGCGTTGTACACGGCGGCGAGTTCTTCTCGGACAGCGTTATCATCACCGAGAAGGTCATCAAGGCTATCGAGGACTGCGTACCGCTGGCACCGCTTCACAATCCGCCTAACCTGACCGGCATCGAGGCTTGCCGCGAGGTTATGGGCCCGGATGTTCCGATGGTCGCAGTATTCGATACCGCATTCCATCAGACCATGCCGCAGTCCCACTATATGTACGCAGTACCGTATGAGTATTACGAGAAGTACAAGATCCGCCGCTACGGCTTCCACGGCACCAGCCACAAGTACGTTTCTCAGCAGGCTGCCGAGATGCTTGGCCGTCCGCTCGAGGAGCTGCGCCTGATTACCTGCCACCTCGGCAATGGTTCTTCTATCTGCGCAATCAATGGCGGTAAGAGCTTCGATACCTCCATGGGCTTTACACCCCAGGACGGTCTGCCCATGGGCACCCGCGCCGGCAACATCGACCCGGCTATCATCGAGTTCCTGGCTGAGCACGAGCATATGGATGCACACGAGGTCATCAATATCCTGAACAAGAAGTCCGGTATGCTGGGTATCTCCGGCGTATCCTCCGACTTCCGCGATCTGGATGCTGCTGTTGCTGACGGCAACGCGCGTGCAGCGCTGGCTAAGGATATGTTCAATCTGTCCGTTAAGAAGATCATCGGTTCCTACGTTGCCGAGATGGGCGGCGTAGACGCTATCATCTTCACCGCAGGCGTAGGCGAGAACGACCGTTCGGTTCGCTGGGATGTCTGCGAGCACCTCGAGTACCTTGGCATCAAGATCGACCCGAGAAGAACAAGTACCGCGGCAAGCAGATGGATATCTCCATCGACTGGGCACGCGTTCGCGTTCTGGTTATTCCGACCAACGAGGAGCTTATGATCGCCTAAGGATACCGAGCGTCTGGTAAACGAGGCCAAGGCTCAGGAAGCCTTTCGTCAATTAGACAAATATGGGGGCGGAGCATAGGCTCCGCCTCTGTTTTTGCCCGGAGAGGAAACTTTTATGGAGCAAATTGATATCCCGCAGGAGCGCCGCTACTGCTCGAAGCTGGGATTTTCCGCGCTGGCGATCATGCTGTGGTCGATCCTCTGGCAGTTCGGCCTGTACTGGCTGGACGGCTGGATCCTGCCGTTCCGCATGCCGGAAACGCTGTATTACCTGCTGCTGCTCGTCGGACATTATGCGGTCTCGCTGCCGATCGTGTTCTGTATATGGCGCAAAACACCGCCGATGCCGTTCTGCAGGGAGCGGGCAGGCGCAAAGCGCATGGGCCGGTGGTTTGTCATCGGCTGTGCGCTGATGTGGCTCGGTTCGCTCATCGGCACGAATATCAACGACATGGTCTACGCTCTGACCGGACGTGATCCGGTCGGCATGGTGGACGAGAGCTTTTCGCAGATGCCGATGGCGGCCATCGTTCTCGGTGCGTGCTTCATCGGTCCGCTGTGTGAGGAGCTGGTGTTCCGCGGCCTGCTGGCCGGCCGTCTTGCGCGGTACGGGCAGAAGCCGGGCGCCTTCATTTCTGCACTGCTGTTCGGCCTGTATCACGCCAATCTGGAGCAGTTTTTCTACGCCTTTGCGCTCGGTCTGCTGCTGTCCTACGCGTACTACCGCACCGGACTGCTGCGCACCTCGGTGCTGCTGCACATGCTGTTCAACATCATCGGCTCGGTGGTGCCCATGCTGCTGCCGGATACCGTAGCCGCGCAGTCGGCGCTCGGCCTGTTCTGGATGGCGATGCTGGTGATCGGCATGATCCTGCTCGTTCGCGGCAGAAAACAGCAGGTCTGGCTGCACGGACCCTGTGCGCCGTCGCTTAAAGCCGTTTTGCAGAATGCAGGCATGTTTCTGCTGATCGTTGCCTGCTTTGTACAGACCGTGTTCAATTATCTATAAGGAGGAACGTCTATGCGGGTAGACCTGCATATGCACACCGAATATTCGGCTGACGCCCAGTATCCGCAGTCCATCGACGATAAAATTCACGCCTGCGAGCAGGCCGGACTGGATATCATCGGCATTACCGATCATCTGGATTTTTCTGCGTTCGGGCGGCACGCGCGACAACCGTGACCCGGAAGCCTGTGCGCGCGAAGTATGGGGAAAAGCGCCGTCCGGCAGGAAACGGCGGTGTTGAGGTTCTGGCGGGTATGGAGATCGGCCAGCTGCACGCCACACCGGATGCGGACGATTTTGTCCGCACGCATCCGTTCGATATGGTCATCGGCTCGCTGCATGCCATGCCGAACGATCTGGATATCTACTTTCACGACTTTCCCAATATGGACTGCGACAAGTTCCTGCACGAGTATTTCGATCAGCTGCTGCTGCTCGAGGAGCACGGCGGCTTTGATGTGCTGGCGCACATTGACTATCCGCTGCGCGTGATGAAGCACGGCGACTATATCCCGTCGTTTGACAATTATATGGACCGCGTCCAGCAGGTGCTGCGCTCGTGCATCGACCACGGCTATGCGCTTGAGCTGAATGCTGCCGGCATTGCGGGCTGGCAGAAAAAGGTCGGTCCACCGCAGAATATTCTGTACGAATACAAGCGCATGGGCGGCGAGCGCATCTCGATCGGCTCGATTCGCACACGCTGGATACCGTGGCGCGCGGCGTAGACGACTGCGTGAAGAATGCACTCGACGCAGGCTTTACCCACGTTACCGTGTTCCGTGAGCGCAAACCGGTGCAGATCGCACTGAAATAAATGTAGAGGCTGAAACAACATGCTTTTTAGACGAAAACAGGAAATTACACACGCGGATACGACTGTTCGTGCCCGTGCAAAGATCAACTTGACGCTCGACGTCACCGGACGGCGGGAGGACGGCTACCACACGGTGGAGATGGTCATGCAGTCGATCGCGCTGCACGATACCGTGCGCGTTACCACCATCCACGGCGAGAAAAAGCCGCGCGGCATCGTGCTGAGCTGCAGCCTGCCGTTTCTGCCGACCGACGAGCGCAATCTGGCGTACCGTGCGGCGGAGCTGTTCTACAAGGAGACCGGCGCACTGCTCGAAACCTGCGAGATTCACATCGAAAAGCGCATTCCGGTTGCGGCAGGTCTGGCGGGCGGCTCGACGGATGCGGCGGCTGTGCTGCGTGCGCTCAACGCATTGCATACAGCCGGTCTGACCGACGACGAGCTGTGCGAGATGGGACTTAAACTGGGTGCCGATGTGCCGTTCTGCCTGCGCGGCGGCACCATGCTGGCGCAGGGCATCGGCGAGGAGCTGAGTCTGCTGCCCGATATGCCGCACTGCTGGGTCGTACTGTGCAAGCCGCCGTTTGCGGTGCCGACCAAGGAGGTCTATCAGGAGATCGACAGCGTGGATATCCTCGAGCATCCGGACAACAAGGGTATGATGGCTGCGCTCAATCAGGGAGATTACGAGGGCGTGTGCGCGTACCTGTCCAACGTGATGGAGACCGTTACGGCGGCAAAACGCCGCCAGATCGGCGAAATCAAGTCGTTTCTCGCAGAAAACGGTGCGGACGGTACGCTGATGAGCGGCTCCGGCCCGACTGTGTACGGTCTGTTCTCGGATGAGAGCCGCGCCAAAACGGCAGCGAAAATGCTGCGTCGCCGTTTCGCAGATACATTCCTGACGGAAACCTGCAATTAAACGGGTATAGAAAGCCGCCTTTCGGGCATACTGGGTACACCGGATGCAGAAAGGCGGTTTTGTTATGCAGAAACAGAATAGAAAGGCACTTGCGGCAGTGCTGACAGCGGTTCTTGTGCTGTTCTGGTCAGCGTTTGCGCCGCAGAGTCCTCGTGCGGCATGGTGGTGTACGGCGTTTTCCATCACCTGCGAGGAGACGGCAGGTGAGAGCAGAACAGGCAGCGACCGGGTGGAATTTCGGTCACTTCTGGCAGACTTGCTGCTTCACAAAGATAACACTTAACTTTTTCAGTCGCTCTATGGTATAATGACACAGTGAAACACGAAATTCATTTGCCAACGGAGGAAATTTATGAAGATCATTAACGAAAAGGGCAAGCTGTTCGGCATCATCAATGTTGTCGATCTGCTGGTGCTGGTCGCTGCGATCGCTGTCGTAGCCGGTGTCGGCTACAAGCTGTTTGCCAAGCAGATCAAAGGAGGTTGCGTCTCCGCAGGTCTCCCTGACGATGACCGTCCGCGTACGCGGTGCAACGCCGTTCCTGGTAAACGAGGTGCAGCGCAACAGTCAGGTAGGCAAGTCGCTGGTAAACGGCAACAGCTATGTCAATGCGCAGATCACCGATATGAAGATCGATGATTACAATCAGCAGGTTACCACCGCTGACGGCCGCATTGTAACGGCAACCGATCCGGAGAAGAAGGATCTGGTATTCACCATCACGACCAAGGTTTCCAAGGGCACGCCTGCACCGGCCATCGGTACGCAGGGAGGTGCGCGCAGGCCGTACATTCATTGTAAAGACCAACGATTTTGAGACGACCGGCAACATTGATTCGGTCGATATTGCGGATAATTAAAGCCTATGAAAGCGTTATTTGAAAACAGTCTGTTCGTGCGGCTGTTGATGTGTCTGCGCGCATGGTACCACGAGGGCGCTATCGCGGGATTCTTTAACCGTATCCGGCAGGCGTACCCAAGCTCGGTGTTCTGCCGTCTGTGGAATAAATTCTGCGCGGCACCGATATGTACCTCGGCGAACAGCATCTATGCGCGGATTCTGGCAGCGCTGCGCCGGTTTGTCGAAAAGCTGGGCGGAATTGCGGCAAACAGCCTGATCTACCGCATCTGCCTTGCCGTCTGGCGGCCGATTGAGCGTGTCGCAGGCGGCGGCCTGATCGGCAGAGCCTGCAGGTTCGTCGGCATGCGCGGCCTGCTGCTCATTTGTCTGGCGATGTATCTGCCGCTCGATTCCGCTGTCCGCTGGGTGTCGGATGCCGGCTATCTGCCGTCGTTTGTGGCGTCCGTGTGGGATGAGTGCCTGATGCTTGCTGCATTTGCGTACATCCTGTGGCACATGGCGATGAAGCGTGCGCCGCTCGGCTCGCGTGCTACGCCGGTGGATGCCTATCTGCTGCTGTTCATCGCGGTCGGCTTTTTTCCTGATGTGCGCGGTTTCGCCGAATACACATATCGCGGTAGCAGGCTACCGTGCGGTTGTGGAGTACCTGTTCTGGTTCTTCCTCGTCACCCGCCTGATTGAAAACGACCGCGATTTCGCGGTATTCTACGGTGCGCTCGTCGTGATGGCACTCTGTATTGCGGCGCACGGCATTTACCAGTATATCGTAGCCGCACCGATCCCGTCGAGCTGGGTCTCTCAGACCGAGGCCAGCGTGCGTACGCGCGTGTACTCGCTCACCGGCAGCCCGAACATCATGGGCAGCCTGCTGGTGCTGTTTGCGCCGATGGTGGCGGGCATTGCATACTACAGCAGTAAAATGTGGGTCAAGGTGCTGGCCGTCGGCGCGACCGGCATGATGTGCCTGAGCTGTATTTTCACCTTCTCCAAGGGTGCCTGGGGCGGTCTGGCAGTAGCTGTTGTGATCTTCGCCATCTTTCTGGACCGCCGCCTAATCGCGCTGATGGGCGTGACCGGTGTCGGTGCACTGCTGGCAATCCCGTCTATTGCGAACCGCATTACCTATCTGTTTACTGCAGATTACCTTGCAGCAAGCCGCCGCGCAGGTCGTGTTATTCGCTGGTCCAAAGGGTCTCAAGCTGCTGCAGGAGAGCAATCGGTGCTCGGCTTCGGCCTCGGCCGCTTCGGCGGCGCGGTTGCCATGCAGAACAAGGTCATCGAGGAGACCAAGGATTTCTCCTACTTCTACATGGATAACTATTATCTGAAAACGCTGGTCGAGATGGGTTATCTCGGTCTGGCGTTCTTTATCCTGCTGCTGTTCGGTCTGGTGCTGTGGAGCCTGCGCTCGATCGGTCGTACCGGCTACACCAAGGGCGACCGCACGCGCGTGCTGGCGGTTTCCATGTTCGCAGGCATGTGCGGTGTGCTGGTGCACTGTTACTTCGAGAATATCTTCGAGGTGCCGTATATGATGGCGTATTTCTGGAGCATGGCGGCAGCGGTTATGTACCTCGGGTACTTCCGAAAACGAAAAACTGATTTTTTAGAGAACCTTCGTGAGAGGGTTCTCTTTTTTCTTAGCACTGACTCGGCGGGGCATACGCACTGCGTTAGCGTGTTCGCTCTTGATGGGCGGCTCCTTTTCTGCACCGACCCAGCGGGGTACTTGAACCGCGCGGGCGGTTCACCCTGTCCGGGCGGCAGTCTTTTGCTGAACCTCAGCGGAGAGTTGCGCTC